>Ga0315285_10008614_pt1 | contig 10452 bp, 6 predicted proteins | sample YL17G09_36_MG_FD_203698 | JGI IMG/M metagenome (GOLD analysis project Ga0315285, IMG submission 203698) | Sediment microbial communities from Yellowstone Lake, YNP, Wyoming, USA - YL17G09_36 | ecosystem: Environmental > Aquatic > Freshwater > Lake > Sediment | place: USA: Wyoming | collected... | reverse complement strand
GGACGGACTTGTCCCGGGCGCGACGTACTACTGGCGAATCGACGAGGTCAACGAAGCCGAGCCGAACAGTCCGTGGAAAGGTGATATCTGGAGCTTTTCGATTCCATCCAAGAGCGCCTACAGCCCCGTGCCGGCCGATGGCGCCGAGTTAGTACCTGAAAATGCAACACTTACCTGGACGGCTGGTTTCGGCGCGAAACTGCACACTATTTATTTCGGTGTAGATTTTGACACTGTAAATAATGCTACGGGTGGAGCGCCCACAGGGATTGGGAGCTATACTCCGGCCGGTCTCAAATTGGCCAAGACTTACTACTGGCGGGTCGATGAGTTCGATGGCGCTGCTACGTATAAAGGTGACGTCTGGAGCTTTACTACCGAGGGCGCCGTCACTGGTCCGAATCCGGCCGATGGCGCTGTAGACGTTAATCCGACACAGATTCTTAGATGGGATGCGGGAGCTGTTGCCGCTTCGCACGAGGTGTACTTCGGCTCAGATCCGGATGCCGTCAAGAATGCCACGAAGACCTCACCTGAGTATAAGGGACCCAAAGCCCTTGGTGAAGAGAGCTACGATCCCGGTAAACTTGCGTTGACTACGACTTACTATTGGCGGATTGATGAAGTCAACGGCGTCAATCCCGACAGTCCATGGGCAGGCAACATCTGGAGCTTTACGACAGGCGATTTCTTTGTCATCGACGACTTCGAGGATTACGACGCCGGTGAAAATCAGATATGGTACTCATGGCACGATGGTCTCGGTTACGGCACGCCTGGTACGGCGGATTATTTTGCCGGCAACGGCACCGGCGCTGCGGTCGGCGACGAAAACACCGCCTCTTATACCGAAGAGACTATCTTTCATGGCGGCGGTAAATCTATGCCGCTTGTCTTCGACAACAACAAGCAGGGCAACTCGAAGTATTCGGAGGTGGAGCTGACGTTGAGCACCGTACGCGACTGGACAGCAGAAGGCGTTACGGAATTATCGCTGTGGTTCAGAGGGTATCCGGCATCCGTCGGCAGCTTTATCGAGGGCCCGGTCGGCACATATACGATGACCGGCTCCGGCGTGGATATCTGGAACGCGGCGGACGAGTTCCATTATGCCTTCAAGACGCTCACCGGCGTCGGCTCGATCATAGCGAAGGTGCTAAGCGTCGACGAGACGGACCCATGGGCCAAGGCCGGCGTGATGATCCGCGAGACGCTGGAGCCGGGCTCGAAATTCGCCGCGGTGTATATCACTCCCGGCAACGGATGCCGGTTCCAGGCGCGGGTAGACGCCGATGCCGCCGCCACGAGCGACACTTCAGTCGTAACAAACGCTCAGACGTCCATTACTGCACCTTACTGGGTGAAATTGGAGCGTGATGTGTCGGGCAATTTCAGAGGGTACTATTCGGCCAACGGTTCTACCTGGACGTCGATGTCGTGGAATCCTCAGAATATCTCGATGAGTTCGAATATTTATGTCGGCTTAGCAGTGACGTCACACAATGTCGCCGCCACGTGCGAGGCCAAATTCTCGAACGTCACGATTTCCGGCACGGCAGGCCCGCAGTGGACGAACCAGGATGTCGGCATTGCCAGCAACGCCGCCGAGCCGTTGTATGTGGCTGTCTCTAACAGTGCTGGAACGCCTGCGGTAGTAGTCCACGATGATCCCGGTGCTGCGACGATCAACACCTGGATGGAGTGGGTGATCCCGTTGTCGGCCTTTGCCGATCAGGGCGTGAACCTGACCAACGTTGACAGAATCGCGATTGGCCTTGGTACTCAGGGCAACATGACAATACCCGGCGGTTCGGGCAAGATGTACTTCGACGATATAAGGCTGTCCCGGCCGGGAGATGCTGCTGAATAGTAAACGCAGCTTTCGTTAAAATGATATAAAGATCAGCATCAATTCGGGGCCTATACCTATCTCCTCGGTATAGGTCCCTTTTATTGCCTTACCAATTACTGAGATTTCTCAGTGGAGCAGACCATCACCTGAGCAGTAAGCATAATTTTCATAATCAGGTGGTCGGCGGCATGGATTTCATCGCAATCAACCCGGCTCATCTATTCAGGGGTATATCATATTCAACGTTGTTTTGCTCTTTGCGTAAGTTCATACACCCAGTCTTCGAAGAACAGCGGGTAGAGATGCATTTTTTCGCTTGCCAATCTAATTCCTTTTTTAGACAGCCAGGCTTTTAATTGATCCTTATGGTTGGGGAATTGCTCCGCTATTCTTTTTTTGTACAGGCTTCTTAACCTTTTGAGCCTTTTTTTGCGAATCTCGTCAGGCTTGTCGGTCGCTCTGAAATAGTGCCTTAGCTTATCCACCCCCATACCCTGATCCTTCTTGAAATACGGAACAAATCTTGCCGGGATTTTGTCCGGAAGCACAAATTTATCATCTATCGCACCACGCACGATCTCGCCCTTTTCATAATGCAGGAAAGGATCGTAGAAGAATACGGCGGGATGAAAATCCACTCGATGCTCAGAGAGGTAAGGAATAAAAACATCCAATGTCTTTCCGGCCCAGAACAGGTTCCACGGACCGTCACCTATCAGTATTATGAAGCATAATTTGTTCAAATCTCTGCGATTATAACCGACTATTTTATTATACGCCGTTCGGAGCTTGGGCAATGCTTCTTTGCGTACGTCAATGATAAGCAATCGTGACAATACCGTATCCCGTGCCATAGCCTCTATTTCTTCGGCAGTATCTCGTATCTCTGTTTTTCGAGGTCTGAGCAATCGATAGTTTTTCATTCTCGGATCGTTATCTATCCTTTCGTAAACATCGGTTGCCAGGATAGGATCCAAGCTGAGGATATGTATCCAGTCCGCTCTTTTAGAGTGACTTAATATGTCCTGCTCCGTGTCCTCGATATTGTACCTGCCGTCCAACGTCTTCGGCCTCCCATTACTTGAAATATTCAATCTCGTTCAAACCGGCATAAAACGACGACTTTAACATAGAAGCCGGCCCATAAAAAAAGGGAGACACGGGCGGATCACTAAGCTTTTCTTTACCCCGTCTCCCTGTTGCTTTGTGCCAGAAGTTTGCTTATTGCAGCAGAACTATATGTCTGCACTCGCAACAGGTATATTTTAAAGAACACAGTAGCTTAAATCAATCATATTCCGGCTTTAATAGATCGAAATTTTTGCCGTAATTGCTCGGATCCGCCGAATGAATTTTATCGGGGATCTTCGATAACCGGACAGAAAGCTTGAATTACCGGAATAAGCCTGATATTCTCCTGCAAATCATGCTCCGCGGCGTAGCTGGGCAGGTATGAAAGGTAAATCCAGGTTTAATCAACTAATTGAAAGGACCCAGCAGTGTCCAAAACCGACCAGCAAACTTTACCGTCAGAGCGCATAGTCTCGATCGATGCGCTTCGTGGATTTGACATGTTCTGGATTATCGGGGGCGGCACGGCTCTTGAGAGTCTTGTCCATGTTTGGCAGAATCCGGTAACCGAGACAATTCACAAGCAGCTCGAGCACGTCGAGTGGCGGGGTTTTCATTTTGAGGATTTGATATTTCCGCTGTTCCTGTTCATCATGGGGGTGGTGCTGCCGTTTTCGATTTCCCGCCGGCGAGAGCGTGGGCAAAGCCTGCCAGTGCTCTACTTTCACATCATCAAGCGAAGCTTCGTGCTCATATTTCTGGGTCTGATATTCAACAATTTACAGAACTTCGAGTTTTCCGAAATGCGATGGCTCGGCGTGCTGCAGCGGATCGGGCTATGTTACTTTTTCGCCGCTATCATAGTCGTCCATACAAAATGGCGAACCCAGGCGATATTTATTGCCGCTGTCCTGATTCTGTACTGGCTCGCTGCGGCCTTGATTCCCGTGCCGGGCTTTGGCGCGGGCGTGATGACGGCAGAGGGCTGCCTGTCTTCGTATATTGACCAGCAGCTAATTCCGGGTGAACTTTACTATGGCTTCGGCGACAATGAGGGCCTCATCTCCACCCTGCCGGCGATTTGCACGGTCTTGATCGGCTCGCTGGCCGGGCTATGGCTCCGCTGCGACCGGCCCGGCAACAAAAAGGCCGCCGGCCTGGCAGTAGCCGGACTTGCATGTGTAGTAATTGGCTATGTGTGGGGATTTGTATTTCCGATCATCAAAATTATCTGGACCAGTTCATACACTCTTTTCTCCGGCGGCTTCTGCCTGATACTGCTGGCCTTGTTCTATTGGATAATCGACGTCAAGGGCTGCCGCAAGTGGACCATATTTTTTGTCGTGATCGGCGTCAATCCCATAACGATATACTTCCTGCAAAGATTCGTAGACTTCGATGGAATTACCGAGTTCTTCCTTTCGGGTCTTGTTGCACACGCAGGGCTGGTCGCGCCGCTGATTATTCCCGTCGGCGTTCTGGCTATCAAGTGGCTGCTCCTATGGTTTTTATACCGGCACAAAATATTCTTCAAGGTTTAAAGCTTCAGACACGAGGCAGGCTGCTTTGTAAGGTGAGCAAATTCCGTTTTGACCACGCGGAACGCACGCGTGTGCAACAAGTTGCACACCCTACAGCTTGTCCAACGAAACAGTAGGAACGACTGTATCCGCGAATTGCCTCCGCTGTTCGGATTGCTCGATACTGCCACCGACGCCGGGTATGGTAAATTCAATTGTTGTCGTGCCGATAGAAACGGTAATATCCTGCTGGCGGCGAATAACCGTTGCTTCTTCCACAGAGGTGACATCACTGCCCGTGGCGGTCAGAACGTGCAGGAAATAATCGCACATTTGCGGCTCGGAAGGCGAAATCTCGATCCGGTACTCGGGAGCGGGTCCGGTATCATGTGAGGGTGGATAGTCACGCCCCCCGTAGCTGTAAAGTTCCGGGCCGGATATGAGCCTGACCTGAGGCCGCTCCGGCAGCAGCGTCTGGACAAACAGCCGGCCTTTGCCGTTGGTAATAACCAGATGTTTATTCGTCTGAGTGGGGACCTTCATCGCCTGCAGCAGCCAAGTCTTCTTGAAAGCAGCATCCCTGGAGCAGACCCGGTCGAAAATGACAAACGTGTCCGGCCGGAGAAATACAATCTGCCTCGTGAAAGATTCCATTTTCTCGCCGGAATAGGCCCGCGTGCAGTCGCCCGCGATATATAAATAAGCCCCCCGGTCCTCGAAGGCGACGATATCCGCGATGTCGTACAAGTCGCGCCCCTCATGCCATTGGGCAGGGTCGGTGACGGCCCCGTTGTGGTGAGGCCAATTATGCGCCTGGCCGCCGTCATTGCCGGTGACATTACCGGCACGGATGCCGGGCCATTTCTCAGCCGGATCGTACAGCAGGATTGTACTGTGAGCGATTGTGCGCAGATGGTAATTGACATCGTGGCTCGATCCGAACGAATCATAGTGGCCGCCGTCGCCGGCCAGCTCCTCGTATTTGTAAATGAGGAAATGCCCCACGTCCAGATGCTGATGGGCGGTGAACCGGTCGCCGCACTTGAAGAAGAAATACGTCGCATCGTCCTCCCATGAGCTGCGAGTATAAACGTAGCCCGGGCCTTGACTGATATAGGACAGCTTAAAATCTTCCAGGTTGCCCGCTTTGATGTTCGTATCGCGCCAGAGAAAATCCTTATATGCATATACGCCGACGCTCGAACGCGGCGTCTGCTCGTTGAAGGTGTGCACCACCTGATGATCCGGGTCATCGGCATAGCGGTTGACGAGAATGCGCCGGGATGACAGGGTCTTATCACGGTCCCCGCCAAAGACGCGCCCGCCGCCGTCACCCATTGGGATCGATCTTCGAGAATTGTAAGTGCTTATACCCGGATAAGCCTCGAACATGCAGGCCACAGCACGGTTCTCGAAGAACTTCGGCGCCTCGGCGTAGTAATCGACACCTTCACATCGCCGAGCGACCTCGCAGAAGAAAAGCCATTCGTAGAGCCAGTAGTTGATATAGTAGCCCTCAGCCCAGCCGCCACCGTCGCCGGCCAGCTCGAGCGCAGGAGCCGCACGCGTACGCCAGTCGGTTTCCATCTCCTCGAGAATAGCGGACGCGCGGTCATTTTCATAATACGTAGCGTAACAAGCCAGGCCGATGCCCCAGTGTTTGTAGCCATACCAGCCGTTGTGGAAAACGTGAGTCTCGGAGCTAACATTGGCGTCAACGGTGGCGTTCATGTATTCGTGAAATTTCGCTCGCTGCTCCTGCGTCCAGGATTCGTGACACAAATCGTAAACAATCGCACATCGTGCCAGGTCGTGGGCGAAGGTAACGTGCCCCTTCCTGATGGGTCCGGTGACATATTTCATCGCCAACTGTACAGCGTCCCTTCCGAGCTGCCCATCGTTCTCGATCGCACATACCAGCGCCATCGATATCATTTTGGCGTGGTCGTCGGCCTTCTGCTGACGTGCGACAGCGACGACGCGTTTGTAAGCATCGGGCCGGCTGGCCGCCAGCGACTGCAAATACTGGCGCGAGCCCAGCAAACGGGGATGTTCGGCCGGCACGGCACGCCCTTGGCGCCCGGCTGCGGATTGAACAACACCCATTGGAAGAATCATACATACGAAAATCCAAAACGACCGGAGCCGACTGTGTCTAAGCTTACTGACTGGCATAGTTATAATTCTCCAAATCTTCGCTGTTTCGACGGTTATGCTTAATCAATCGTCAGCACGGACCGAACGATTCCGACCAGAGGAAAACTCAATCGCTTCGCTAAGTAAAAGACACTTCGACTTTTTTGCCGATGCCGCGTACGTACTCGGCGGCCAGGCGATATTCTTCGGCGTTCGGCAGGTGCTCAAGCATAAGCGGGACATCGGGTCGCTTGCTTAATTCTTTGAGGAATGCAGCATAATCCAGCCCACCCAGACCGGGGCGAACCTCGTCGAGATGCGTCGTCAGCTTGAGCTGCAAAAGAATATCCTTGCCGTGACAGCTCTTGATGTACGGCCCGAGCTTAGCGAAGCACTCGCGGATCAGATCGCCGCTGCTGAAATACCGCTGCGGGCTGCACACGAGGTTCACCGGGTCCAGATGCACGGCGAACTGCCTGCGGTCGATGGCCTTGAACAGGCTCAGGTACGAATCGGCCGAATCGGGATACGCCCACGGCATCGTCTCCAATGTAAAATACGTTCTGGTCGGTTTGACATCGTCGATAATCGCACGCGTTGTCTCGACTATCATATCGAATGTCTCGTCGGTAAAATTTTTCGCCGACGGCCCGTCCCACTGTTCGCCTCGCGAGCCGGCGATATTCACGCAGCACCGCGCCCCGATGCGGTCCGCCAGGTGCAACTGCCGGCGGCATTTTTCCTGCGCTTCTTTGCGAGTCTTCTCATCCGGACTGATCGGATTGCTCCACGCCCCCACCTCGGCAATGATGATATTCGCTTCTTTGGCCGCCCGTTCATACGCTTTGATAACGTCGTCACCGGCATCAGCCCCGACCGGACAATAGGCGGCGCTGTAGCCGAGCTTTTTCAGTGCCGCCACCCAGCCGGCGGGGTCTTCGTATTTTTCGAACGTCGGGCCGCCCAGCCTGACCGGTGCATTTTTCACCTTTGTCACTGCCCTCACGGCCGATGTCGAAGCCAGCAGTGTCGCTGCGGCCAGCGATTTTTTCATCATCTGACGTCTTGATATTGGCTCGTTTGTCTGCATCATTTTTCTTTGCTCCTTGCATGTCTATTTTGATATTTTGATTTCGCTTAGCGGGTACCAGCAGTCCTGCATCCTGCCTTTTTGCCGAGCTGCACGACAGGCTCGGGCGTCAGGTCGGCCGGCGCCGCCCGCAACGACTTCATCGCGCTGCCCCGCAGCTCGATCCCTGCCTCGTACTTGTCCACGAACTCGAAGTCGTGGTAGGCCTTATTATTGACCGCCACGGAGTCTTGTTTCTCTTTGTCGGAGTCCTTCTTCACCATTTTGGCCATGATAACCACACCCCACCAGATTTGCAAGAAACACCCACAGCAGCCCGTTCGACGGTCTTCAGAGCCTGTCCCAAGGGGCATTCTGGTCTCACACGAAGATGCCAAGGCCGCAGGGCGGATGCGCGCGTCAGTCCTTCGCCGCCTCTGTCTGCGGCGGTTGTTGCTGTTCCTCGCCGAGGATGCGCCAGAGGTTTCGGACGTTTCGCTCCTGCATGCCGTGGGCCCAGTGACCGGGGGATGGGTCACGGAAGTTGGGGAAGCTGTTGCGGACGGTGAGTCGCTGGGTGGTTTGCTCGAGGGTCAGGCTCTCCTGGCGGGCCTGCTGGATGGCGTCTAGCATTTTCTGGTAGTAGTCCCGCACGGGCCGCAGGTCGCTCTTTAGTAGCGAGGGACTGTGCGACGGGACTACGTGGTCTATCTTCACATCGGGGGCAAGGAAACCATCGAGAATCGCAAGGAAGCGGTGCACATCCTGGAGTTGCGACCGCTCGCCGATCTCGGGCAGTTGGCCCCGCTGGTAGGCGATCGCGCCGGTGACGAGGAGCTTCTCTTGCGGGATGTAGACCAGGGTGTCGGAGATGCTGTGGCCCTTGCCGAAGAAGACCAACTCCAACTGGAGGTCGCCCAGATCAAGCGTGTGCCGGTCGGCGAATGTGAGCGAGGGCTTGACCACCTCGTAGCCCTGTTGCAGGTCCTGCGTATATAGCTCCCAGAATTTAATCTCACCGTGGATTCGGCGGGTATTCGCGCGGTTGCCGGCGACCTGGGGCAGGAAGGCCCGCAGGTTCCGGATGGTCAGTGCCATCTGGTCCAGGTCCCTACGTTTCCAGTCGGGCTGCACCTGTTTGTCAATGAGCCACTGCATGTCCTCGGGCAGGTTCTCGTGCCCGACAATCACTGCGCCTTTGAACAGGCTGTTGCCGCCGGCATGATTGTCATGGGCGTGCGTGTTGATGATGTAGGTCCAGTCGTTGCGCCGAAACACCTGCTCTATCCTCTCCTTGATCGGCGCCATGATCCGCGGCGACATCTCCGTATCGATGATCGCCAGGCCCTTGGAGGATTGGATGGCCGTGAGATTGCACCGTCGGTCGGTCCCCAGCCAATAAGCCAGGACCACGCGAGGTGAGAGCCGTTCGATGCAGATGTAGTCCGCGGGGTCCTGGTATTTTTCGAACGTAGGCCTTCCCAGCCGGACTGATGTTTTCTTTACCTTTGTCACTGCCCGCCCGGCCGATGCCGAAGCCAGCAGTGCCGCAGCGGCCAGCGATTTTTTCATTATCTGACGTTTTGATATTGGTACGTTTGTCTGCATCATTTTTCATTGCTCCTTCCAGGCTTATTTGGATATTTCGATTTCGCTAAGCGAGTACCAGCCGTCCTGCGCCATACCTTTAATGCCGAGTTGCACGACAGGCTCGGAAGTCTGCTGTCCGACGATACCAATCGCCAGCCGATACAGACCCGCGGGTATATCGGCCGGTACGACGATGCGATCGGTCATATCGACGACCGGTCCGGCTTCAAGATCGGGCGGGGCCTTGATAAACTCCTCGCTAAATGTCTCGACGTGCCCCGGCATCCATTTCTCTACGGTGACATTCCCCACGAGTATTTTTTCGCCAGCGGTCTCGCTCGCCAGGCGGTACGCCACCCGGTACGGCCTGTAACACGGTGCCGAGCCGGTGTTCTGCCATTTCATCGCCAGCGTCAGCGGCCCGCCGGCCCTGATGCGGGCGGGATGTTCGAGCTGTCTTAGAACCAGGCGGTAGCCGAGCCGGCGGAGAAAACGCTCGATTTCGGCGCGGACGTTCTCGCCCTCCGGCAGCGGCGCCGATTTGTTATTTAAATACGAGCCGTGCATGGCCAGGGCGTAATTGAAAATATATCGCAGCGACCAGTCCTCCTTCACCCATCGCCGCATCTCCCAGCAGCTCTCCCAGGCGACCGGCGCCGTCTTCCAGGCATCCTGCACCCCGGCATCCGGGATCAGTTTAGGATAGGCGTCGCACATGTGGCACCAGTTCTCCGAGAACCCGCCCATGTCACCGAGGCAGTCGGCCCGCCAGCCGGCGCCCAAACCCACGGCGTAGCTCAGGCATTCGCCGCCACCTATAAGCATTAGCAGAGGTGTCTTGCGGAACGCGGCAAAATAGGCGTCGATGATTTTTTTGCGATTGGCCATAGTCGGCATTTTGCCGGTCTTCGAGCCGCTCATGTGCCACTCGCCCCACCAGCCGACCGTGCCGAGGTCCACGTGGTCGATGTCCGGGTGCCCGTCATAGCGAGCGCCAAGCCGTTTGATGAAGTCCAGATGCCTTTCCAGCACAACCGGATCGTCCAGGTCCGGCACGAGCAGCTCTTCGGTTCCTGAGTAATCGCACGTCAGTATTTTGCCGCCAACGCCTTCGAGCCATTCGGGATGATAAGGCCTGCCCCGGCTTGTCGAACAGCACATTACGCGAAACGCCAGTTTCTGGCCCGAGGCGTGTGTCTCGGCAAGAACCTCAT
>Ga0315285_10008613_pt1 | contig 10452 bp, 9 predicted proteins | sample YL17G09_36_MG_FD_203698 | JGI IMG/M metagenome (GOLD analysis project Ga0315285, IMG submission 203698) | Sediment microbial communities from Yellowstone Lake, YNP, Wyoming, USA - YL17G09_36 | ecosystem: Environmental > Aquatic > Freshwater > Lake > Sediment | place: USA: Wyoming | collected... | reverse complement strand
ACGTCCGTGTAGTCACCCGCCGCAAACTCCCCGACCGCCGTAACAAATTGTGAGACAAGCACTTACCGCCACCTACGCCTCACTCACGTGGGGTGAACATCCGTTCCAGGAGCACGCGGAACCGCTGGCCGCAGGGGCGTCGGACCCACCACAGGGCGCTGCCGTCGCCCTGGTCGGCCAGGGTACGGTACTTCCGCAGCTTCACCCTGCCGCACGCCGGACACCCCGGCCGTTCGACGATAACCGTGGTCAGGCGTTGCCGCTTCATCCCATACGGTCCGGGTTCATGAGCCAGTTCGGTCATGCCGCGCTCCGCTGAGTGTCACCGGATGTCAGCGAAAACATGCCCAATCGCCTGGGATTTCTGAGGTTTTTGCCTTGACTGGGTTCGCCCGCCTAGCCCTCATGGGGTCGTGAACAATGCCGCGTTGCGTTGACGCGGTGGTTTCTAACCCAAGGAGATGTCCTATGAGTACGAGGAAAAAGAGTAAGTCGAAGAAGAAGGCCGTCGGCAAGGTTGGCCCGACGGCGGCGGTCGCCAAAACCAAGGCCCCAACGAGCACCGTCGAGGCCGGGGCCAAGACGGCCAAGGCCAAGAAGGCGAGCGGCGAGAAGAAGCCCAAACGGGTCAGCGCTCTCGACGCCGCGGCGGAGGTCCTGGCCAAAGCAGAGAAGCCCATGCGGGCCCAGGAACTGATCGCCGCAATGGCCGAGCAGGGCCTGTGGAAGAGTCCGGGCGGCAAGACACCGCACGCCACGCTCTACGCCGCCATGATGCGTGAAGAGCGCGACAAGGGGACCGCCTCGCGGTTCAAGAAGGTTGACCGCGGGCAATTCGCCTTCAACGGGAAGGCGGCGTGAACCATGAACGCCCCTACCCAAGACCCGCCGCGACTGCCCGACGGAACGCGGGTCGCCGTTCGTAGCGACCATTTCGCAGGGCAGTGCCAGGGCATCATCAACAGGCCCCGATACGACGAAGGCTGGCTCTATCGCATCGAGGTCACCGGCGGCGACCGTCTCGACTCCGAGCGGAACGACGACGGGGAGCTCTGGGCGTGCGACTTTGAGGTCCAGCCGAGTCAGGAGGGCGGGCGATGACCCAACGACCGGCGAATACGAACCGCACGTCCCGCGGAACGGAGGTGACCACGATGGTGACGCCTGCTCGCGCTGAGACCTTCGAGGTCGAGGACGACCACCTGATCCGCAGGGTCATCCCGCGCCGCGGCAAGCCGTATGAGCACCGCTGCCCGCGGAAGGCCTTCGAGCAAGTGGCCTTCGCCATCGACGAGTCGGGCAACGAGGCCTTCACGCTTGAGTCGCTGGTCCAGCGCGAGGACTTGCCCTTCACCCAGGTCGCCGTGGCGCTTGCTTTCCTCAAGGAGCGCGGCATCGTCACGACGCGCTACCGGCGGAACTACGCCGCGACGACGTGTGCCCATCTCGATGCGATGACGGAGTTTTTCGCCTTGGCCGAAAACTGCTGAGGTCATTTCGATCCCTCCACCAACGCCTCGGCATGTCCGGGGCGTTGCTCCGGCCTTCGACTGCGAGCACTGCACCCCGGCTTCGTCGCACCCCATCACCTCTGGTTGATGAAAAACGGCCGGCCGTCGGGCATGGTCAAGGGCCTGAAGACTGGCTCAGGATCGGGGGCGACGTGCACCGGCGGCTCACCCACCAGCCGCACGCCGCACAGACTCCCCGCCGCGCAGGCGTTGTACAAGGCGTCGAACCAATGGTTCTGCCGGCGCAGCCGCTCCCACTTCACGATCACGCCGCGTCCGGCCACGAACTCCTCCGTCTTCTTCTCGGCGGTCAGGTGTTTGGCCAGCGCCAGATGCTCCTGCGGAGCCGCCTGGAACAAGGACATCGCGCCGGGCTTGCCCAACGGCGTGCTCAGCCGCTGATGCACCCAGGTCTTCCAGTGGTCGGCGTTGACCTCCACCAGGTGGAGCCGCTCGGAAGGCTGATAGTTGATGTGAAACCCCTCCCCGATGTGCTTGACGATGGCCCCGGTATGCGTCGGCCGGTTGTACCACTGCCGATGCTGCTGGGCAACGCCGCGGCCGACGGCCGGGCGGAACCGGGTGCCGGAGTCCCGACAGAAGGCGTAGACCACGGGCGCCATGTATCCGGCGTCGACCCAGACTTGGGTGGGAATCATCGCCTCGCCACCGGCAACCCGCACGGGCCAACCCTCGGAGGCGAGCCCCCGGAATTCCCGCAGCGCCACCAACGTGGCCTGCTCGACGCCCAAGTCATCGCTGGCCACCTCGATCCGACCGTAATCCACGATGTGGCAGACCGCTTCGGGCATCCACGCTACTACAATCCAGTGCGCCAGATACTTGCCCAGGTCCACCGCGGCGGTGAGCCACTGCGCGCCGGGCGGCACCACGCCACGGGGCAGGTCGTTCATCCGCCCGGCCAACTCGGTTGATTCCAGGGAGGTCTGCACCCACTTGGACGGCGCTACGGGCACGCACCACACGAACTGGCGCATCTCCCGCTCGGCATTCTCTTCATCCGGGGAACGCCCGGCGCGCCATTCGTCGGCGGCGAACTCCCCGGCGGTCAGGAACAGGTTGTTGACCGCCGACCAGCGGAACCCCAGCGTGTCGGTGCGGGGCAAGGGGCCCTGAAGTTCCCCTTGGGCGTCGAGGGTCTGCCCGTCGTGAAGTAAGCGGGCGGCGTGGTTGGCCTTGATGCGATCCTCTTCGCTCCAAACTTGGCCGCAGGCGGGACAGGAGAACGCCCCGGCTTGGCGAGCGTCCGCCTGGGTCGTTGCCCCCTGCCAGCCGGTCAGATGTTCACGCTCCGGCGAGACCCACTCCCGGCAATGGGGGCAGGGCAGCACGATCCGGCTGTGGGTGCCCTTCGAGTACTCCTGCCAGGTGCGGCCCTGCTCGGTGCTGACCGTGCATTCCATGTAGATACGTTTGCGCGCTCCGTACGCCCGCGTCCGGGCCTCCAACTGGGTGATCTTGTCGCTCTCCCGGCTTGTGCCCGCGGGCTGATCCATCCCATCGGTCTCGGTGATCACCACCACCCGCGAGGTGAACCCCGCCCGGCTCTTGTCACTGCCCCCTCCCGACATGAACTTCAAGGTCGCGCCGTTCCCGAACTGCAGCGACTCGACGCGTCCGCCCCGGCTGCCCCCGCCGTGTTGGGGAAGCAGATCGCGGTACTTGGAGCGCTCGATGGCCGGGAGGATGTCCTCCCGCCACTTGTCGCCCGCCATGTCCATGTCGGGTAACCCGCAGATGACCGTCTCCTGAAGCTCGAAGAGGTGGTACAGCAACGGGATCACGAAGCACGACAGCGTCTTGCCGGACTGTGTCGGACCGGTGGCCACGCAACGTGACCACCGTCCGGAATCGACCTCCGCGAACCACAGCGCGGTGTACGGCTGACGCGAACAACGGAACCGCCGGCCGGCGTAGGGGCCGTCGGGGATAACGATCTCGCCCTCGGCGAAGGCCCGCATGCTCCGGAGCGGGCGGGGCCGAGCCTGAGCCAGAAAGTTGGTGAGATCACGGTAGGTCTGGTGCATCGTCGGGATCGGCCTGAGCTTCTCCGAACGTACGGTCTAGTTCCCGCTGGGCGTCGTCCAGGGCGTCGTAAAGGATCTCCGCCGCAGCCGCGCCGAACTGCCGTTGTTGGGCGTCACCGGCGCTGCGGAGGACGGCGGCGATGCGCCCCAACGCTTCCTTGACCTCATTCCGCGGCAACAGCTGTCGCTCTCGTTTCAGGCGATCGAGCCGGGCCATCGCCGCACGTTCCTCGCGGTATCGCTCCAAGGCCGGGCTGTTGCCGCCTTGGAGCAGGACGTCGTCGTCGCGGGCCAGCTTCTGGGCGTTCTCGGCCAGGAAGTCATGGACCCCCTTCACGACCGCCGGCAGGTCGATCATCGCGCCCCCGAACGGGATGCCGTACCGGGTTGCCTGCTCGTTGATGACTTTGGTCTGGCGGCCCGACATCGCCCGCCAATGTTTCTGAGGGATCGAGCGGTAGTACTGCCAGCGGAGCCGTTCCTCCTTCTGCTTCTCGTGCCGCTTGAGGGCCTCGCGTTCGCCCTGGGTCAGCTCCTGGCGGTCCATGACCTTGCGGTAGGCCCGGGCCACCAGGTCGCCGTCCAGGCGGGAACCGGCATCGGCAGGCTGTGGAACGGGGGTGGTGCGGTTGCGAGGCATTTCGCTTACTCGGCTGACCTACCGGTCAACATCAAAACACCACCTCGATGGGCCGTAAAACCCGGGGATTTCGGTTGCCGACCGCCGTTCTTACTTACTCGCCAAAAATCGCCTTTGTATGTACAAAAGACGCCCCATGGGGGGAGACCCGCGGCCGAGGCTAGGCCCGGAAGGAACCAACGCCTCCACATTACCAGTGCCAACGCACGGCAGTCCGACGACCAGCGAGAAGTCACACCCGCGCCTCGCACACACGCTCCGCCTTTCGTCCCGTGAACTTCTCCCAGCGCTGCACGATGACGTCGCAATACAGCGCGTCGAGTTCCATCAAGAACGCGCGACGCCCGGTCTGTTCGGCTGCGATCAACGTCGAACCGCTGCCAGCGAACAGGTCGAGCACGTTCTCGCTTACGCGAGACGAGTACTGCATCGCCCGCACGGCCAGCTCTACGGGCTTCTCCGTTAAGTGGATCATCGCGTTGGGGTTGACCTTCTTAACCGACCAGACGTCGGTGGTGTTGTTGGGACCGAGGAACACATGCGCCGCGCCTTCCCGCCAACCATAGAAACACCACTCGTGGTTGCCCATAAAGTCCTTGCGGGTCAGGACGGGATGCTCCTTGACCCAGATGATCGCCTGCGAGAAGTAGAGCTCGCAGGCCTTCAGGACGGGTGGGTAGTTCCCGACGTTCGCGTAGCCGCCCCAGATGTAGAAGCCCCGCCCCGGCGCGAGCACGCGGCTGATGTTGCCGAACCACGCGTGAAGCATCTGGTCGAAGGCTTTGTCTGAGACGAAGTCGTTGGCCAGCGGTCGATCCCTGGGGCGGAGCTTCTTGTGCGTGGCGTGCTTCGCGCCTTGCCGAGCCACGTCGAACGCCTGATGGTGATGCAGCCCCCTGTGGCCGCGCGTCGCGTCGACGGCCTGGGTCGACTGCTGACTCTTCAACAGAGAAAACGAACTGTTCCCTGCGGCGATGGCGTTGTTGCTGCGCGGCTCGACCTTCACGTTGTACGGCGGATCGGTGTTGACCAGGTGGATCTGCTGGCCATCGAGCAGTCGATCGACGTCCACCGCGCTGCTGCTGTCGCCGCACAGCAGCCGATGCTCGTCCAGCACCCACAGGTCGCCCGGCTTGGTGGTCGCCTCGTCCGGCGGTTCGGGCACGTCGTCGGGATCGGTCAGACCCTGCTTCACGCCGGGATCAAGCAACATGGCGAGTTCGTCTTGGTCGAATCCGAGAAGCGACCAGTCGATGTCGGCACCCTGGAGTTCAGCCAGCTCGATCGGCAACAAATCGAGATTCCACTCCGCCAGCTCCGCGGTCTTGTTGTCCGCGATGCGATAGGCACGGATCTGCTCGGGCGTCAGGTCGCGAGCCACATGCACCGGGACCTTCTCGAGCCCCAGCTTCTGCGCCGCCTTCCACCGCGTGTGCCCACAGACAATGACACCGTCTGCGTCAACGACGATGGGCTGCCGAAAGCCGAACCGCCGGATCGACTCGGCAACGGCGTCGACCGCCGCGTCGTTGATGCGGGGGTTCTTCTCGTACGGCTTGATCTCGGCGAGCGGTCGCAACTCAATCTTCATCGCGTGACCTCCGTTTCTTCGTTAACCGGTCCGTCCTCGCCCGGGGGTTAGCCCCCAAACGCCCAGAAACGCCGCCCGGAGCCAACGGGTCGACGGAGACGTAGGCCGGTACGCCCCGGCGGCGTCCGTTCGCCCACGTTCGCCCCGTTTGCGCCTCGCTCGGCCTTCCCGGAGACCGGATCGGACGACACAACAAACCGGGCCCACGCGAGCGGCCTGTGCCGCCGAGACAGCCCTGGGCCAGTTTCGGCGGTGATCTCCAAGGACGTACCCGGAGTTCTCGGAATCCAGGTGGATGCCACAGCGCGGCACTCGAATACGCCTGCGATTCACTTCACGCTTGAAGCATACGCAGGCCGCAACGCAACGAGCAAACGCATTTTGGGAATTCATCGTGGCGTCGTTGTCAGGGGATGACTGGCGTGGACTGAAGCGCCGCGAGCATCGCAGAAAACTTCTGCGCGTCGGCGTCGAGGGATGGTAGCCGCCACGATCACGTGTAGCCCGTTGGCGGAGACAGTCTGCGCCACGGACTCGGACACGGATGAAGCCGGCTTGCCGGCCCGCGGGGAACGGGTCGACAGCAGGCGTTACGTTGCGAGTTCACCAGAGCCGGCAAACGCCCCATCATGGGACTTCCGTTGCGTTCGAGAGGCTGACTTCCGAAGGCGGCGCCCTATGGAGCGCTCCATGCGGCTTGCAAGTCGGCGAAGTCGAGAAGGTCGATGGAGTGGTCGGCGTTGGAGTCGAAGGCCGAACAAGGGGTTGGGGGACGCTGAAAAAAATCCGCGAAAGTACGGTTGACGGAGGTGTTGGTTTCGGATACACTTGAACGATCGCCTCGGGACGCCGTTACGGAGGTCATGCCATGAAGGCCCGTCGAATCGCTTGGAGCATCGTGGGATTGCTGTCGCTTTCCGCCGCCGTCCGGGCACAAGCGGAGTGCCGGATCGCGGACAATTGCGTGGAGCTATGGGGGTCCACATGCGAATATGGTTACCCGGACCCGTCACCCGCGATATGCGGCGAAGACCCTTGTAAGGGCTGCAGCTGTCCATGTGGGCGTGGGTTATACAACGTGCAGTTCTGTATCGACCCGGACGGAGTCCATTGCACCGACGGTGACCCGTGCACCACAAACGATACATGCCATGAAGGTTCCTGTGTCGGTCAGGCAGCATGCCTTATGGGCGACCCGCCGCCTCAGTGCTACGCGCTCTACTGTAATCAGGTGTCACCCTGTGCGCAGGACAACTTCCCACCCGGCACGCCCTGCGACGACGGGAACTTCTGCAACGGGCCGGATCGGTGTTCGGGCGGCTCTTGCGTTCCCACAGGCGACCCCCCGTGCCCGGGCGGTTTCTGCCAGCAGACCTGCGACGAGTCGTTGGACCAGTGCGTTCCTCCGCTGCCATGCGATGACAATGATGCCTGTACGCGGGATTGGTGTGATCCTACCACCGGCTGTCGCCATGAGGCCTTGGATTGCGACGACGAGAACGCGTGCAACGGAACCGAGGGGTGCGATACGCAGAGCGGATGCCGGCAAGGCGAACCGCTCGATTGCGACGACGAGAACGCGTGCACCGATGACTGGTGCGAAGCGGCCAGTGGGTGCCATTATTCGTACAACTCCCGCTCCTGCGACGACGACGACGCCTGCACGACAAACGACACGTGTTCCGGCGGGACATGCGGCGGTACGACCATGAGCTGCGATGACGGCAACGCCTGCACCACAGACTCCTGCGACGAAAGCACCGGCTGCCAGCACGTGCAGAAGGACTGCGACGACCACATCGCTTGCACCCTCGACCGCTGCGACCCCCTCACGGGAGACTGCCTTCACGACTGCGTGCCCCAGGGAGCGCCCTCCCCCAAAGGCATTGTCCCCGAAGCCGACGATCGGACCTTCGTGAAAGAAAACGATGTGCAATTGGCCAGCGGCACGTACACGTTTGACATCCGAGTGACCCGCTATGCCGGACCCACCGATGGCAGCGGCCATCTTACCGACGTGGCGGCGCTCATCGCCGACGGTTTAGCTGGCGAGTACGCGAATTTGGAGATCCTGGCTTGGGGCGTTCTGCCCGGCACCCGACATCAGGTATGCTTCAACGAGGATCCTAACGATTGCCGCGTTCTCCAGCCCTCGTATGATTGCACGTGGTCACGGACCAGCTTTTCTGTTCAGCTTGCCCACGTGAAGTTCCCCGGCGCGCGAGGGTCCTTCCCATATTCGCCGGATGCGCGGATCAACTCTGTCAAAATCACCGTCGACGGGCAACCGGTCTGCCTGCGCTTCCGATCCGCGTCCCTCTCCGTCAAGCTCATGTCGCCGATCATTCTGATTCACGGCACAAATAACAACGGAAACTTCTTCATTCGCCAGGGGTTCGCGGACCACAACTTCGCCGGCAGCTTGCCGAACCAGCACCTGCTGTTCGACAGCTCCATCAATATGACAACGGCGTCGCGACAGGCGAACGGGGTTATTCTCGGCTCCCGAATCTACCAAATCATGGTCACGTTTGGGGTCGATAGCGCGCATCTGGTCGCTCACAGCAAAGGCGGACTCGATGCGCGGGAATTCCTCCAGTTCCACTATCCATCGAAGCGATGTGTACTCGGCATCACGTCCGGTGCAGCGTGTGAAAGCAATTCGGAATGCGGTACCGGGGAAGTCTGTAAGCGCTTTATGAGCATCCTATCGCTGACCACCCTCGACACGCCGCACAATGGGACTGTCCTGGCCGACATCCCGGCAAAACTGCAGAAAGTCTCGGCCAGAGCGGCGGTGGCGGACTTTTCGTTTTTTCCGTTTATGATCGAGGAGTTGTTTAGGCTCAACGCGCTTTTCGAGTCATTGTTTAGAGAAGACCAGGGCAGGGCGAGCCTTACTACGGACGCATGTGCCGCCTTTAATTCCTACAACCCCGATAAGCTGCCGAAGGATACGATCTACAACACAGTGAGCGCCGACGCTGATTGCAGCGGCAATGGGGAAATCGACGCGCTTCGGTTTGCAGAGTGGACCGCCTTGAACACCGAAGATCCTCGCTTCGGCTGGCCATCGGCTGCCAACGTGGGTTATCGATTACTTCGCAAATCTCGCGAGATCCGGCTAGATTTTCAGGATCAGCCAATGACCCTCGGCGGCAGCCCACCTCGGACTGTCGGGTTCATTGATCTGGTTACCGGCGGTCCCTATGACAATGATGTTCTCGTGACGGCCGGCAGCGCCCAGGGAGTCGGCAGCTTCCAAAAGGGACTTCGCCCCGACGACGAAGGGATCTTCCTTGCCGGTGAGGTCGACTGTCGAAACCATGCAAGTGTCGCCAATGCGAGAACCGCGGCACGGGTAGGCCCGTGGATCGTCAGCGTGGAGCGTGAGTATGGCGATCTCAGATAGCGGAGAGTGGACTCATGCGCGCCGGCGAATCCGCAGGTATCTTGTCGTCGCGATGATCGTCCTTGTTGCCGCCAGCGTTCTTGGCGTCGTCGGCTACTTCCGGTGGCGCTTGCGCACCATCGGAATGTTGGTCCCCTGCGTAAAAACGGGGCAATATGAGGTCGGCGAAATCCTGCTCCGTACGACCACTGATGCGAGCCGCGATCTACTCATTGCGCCGATAACTGAGTGGGACGTGGCTCGACGCGAGTTGGACGGTGCCGATCTGAAGCCATCCGGAGCTATGTATCGCTTCACGCCGGGAAACGGCCGAATCTCCCCCGCGGGCCTGGACGATTGGTCCCAGGCGACCGGGGAGATCACGTATAGGTATTCCAAACGAGACGTACCGCTAGACACCCCTCTGGTCGATGTTCCGACGGATACAGTAAGCTCCAGCGGAACTCTCTTGCGCACGGCGGGTGCTTACGCGTTCGACGTGGGCGAATCGCCTGATCGCAGATTCGTCAACGTTCTCTCTGCAAACGCACGGAGACAGCAAGGGTCGTTTCTTTTCTTCATGGGGGGCGGTGGGTGGCCGACGGGTCCGTACTATCACGAAATCTTCGAGCGAGAGACGGGAAAGAAGATCGGCGTAACGTACACCTTGGAGTACGCGGGTCAAGGCGTGCCCCAATCGTACTGCTGGGAGCGGCAGGGGAAATACGTAGTGTACCACGATGGGAAGGGTCGCTCTCTGTGGATTGTGCCTGGTCCGAATCATCCGGGTTCCGAAACCACGCTACAGGGTACATCCACCGGGCAACAAAAGCAGGAGAAAAGCGATGGTTAACCGTGTCGTGACAATGTCCCGACCTCGCCGCGTGCTCGTGATCCCTTGCGTGATGATCGTGTGCACGTGCACGCTGACGCAAGCGCAAGTTGCCAGCGACCCCGTCGATATCGCACTCCTACCCGTCCAATACGTGATTACGCGTTTGGCGCCGGTCGCTTCGCCGTGGAACGGAAGTTGGGCTGGGGTGGCTTCGCTCCACGTGGATGCCGCGAGCGACTCTCGACTTTGGTTTCGCATCCGGGCGTCAAGTCCGCTGGTTCAGACGTGGATTCAGCCTCCGACTCCGCCGGACACCGCCATCACGCCGGACAACGTGGCTTCGCAATATGGTGGCACGTATCTGAAGTTCGAAGGCGGCCAGCCCGGGCCGTTCATCCTCCCGACCAACGATCCTGGGTACCAATACATCTATGAT
>Ga0315285_10008612_pt1 | contig 10452 bp, 6 predicted proteins | sample YL17G09_36_MG_FD_203698 | JGI IMG/M metagenome (GOLD analysis project Ga0315285, IMG submission 203698) | Sediment microbial communities from Yellowstone Lake, YNP, Wyoming, USA - YL17G09_36 | ecosystem: Environmental > Aquatic > Freshwater > Lake > Sediment | place: USA: Wyoming | collected... | reverse complement strand
AGCTCTCCGGCGGCGGCACGCCGTCGGGTCCGCTCAGCTTCATGCGGATATTCGACCAGGTGGCGGGCGTGATCCGCAGCGGCGGAAAGACCCGCCGGGCCGCCAAGATGCAGTCGCTGCGCTGCGATCATCCGGACATCAAGGAGTTCATCGAGTGCAAGATGGTCGAGGAGAAGAAGGCCTGGGCCTTGATCGACTCCGGCTACGACGGGTCGCTTGACGGCGACGCCTACGCCTCGGTCATGTACCAGAACTCCAACCTCTCGGTCCGGCTTACCGACGAATTCATGCAGGCCTGCCTCGACGGCAACCACTGGCAGACCTGGGCGGTGACCACCGGCGAGCCGATGGCCAAGTACCCCGCCCGCGAGCTGCTGGATCTCATCGCCGAGGGCACGCGGATCTGCGGCGACCCCGGCGTGCAGTACCACAGCACCGTCAACCGCTGGCACACCTGCAAGGCCTCCGGGCCGATCAACGCCTCCAACCCGTGCAGCGAGTACATGTTCCTGGACGACTCGGCCTGCAACCTGGCAAGCCTGAACCTCATCAAGTTCCGCCTGAGCGACGGCGGCTTCGACGTCGAACGGTTCAGGGCGGCCGTGAGGATATTCATCATCGCCCAGGAGATACTTGTCGACCGCAGCAGCTATCCCGTCGCGAAGATCTGCCGCAACAGCCACGACTATCGCCCGCTGGGCCTGGGCTATGCGAACCTCGGCAGCCTGATAATGTCGCTGGGCCTGCCTTACGACAGCGACGCCGGGCGCGCGATGGCGGCGGCGATCACGGCCGTAATGACCGCGACGGCCTACACCGCCAGCAGCAAGCTTGCCAGCAGGCTTGGCCCGTTCCCGCAGTACCCCCGCAACCGCAAGGACATGCTCCAGGTTTTGCGTATGCACCGCGAGGCGGCCGAGGGAATAAGCCCGAAGGATTGCCTCGCGGGTCTTCGCGACAGCGCGATCGCGTGCTGGGACGAGGCGGTTGCCTCCGCCGAGCACCTGGGCTGCCGCAACGCGCAGGTGACGGTGCTCGCCCCGACGGGGACCATCGGTTTCATGATGGACTGCGACACGACGGGCGTCGAGCCGGACATCGCGCTGGTGAAGTACAAGTCGCTGGCGGGCGGCGGGGTGTTCAAGATCGTCAACCAGACGGTCCCGATGGCGCTCGAGCGCCTGGGCTACGCGAAGGAGCAGATCGCCGCGGTCGTCGAGCACATCGACGACCACGACATGATCGAGGGCTCGCCGGATTTCGCCGACGAGCACCTGCCGGTCTTCGACTGCGCGTTCAAGCCCGCCAACGGCAAGCGGTTCATCCACTACATGGGCCACATCCGCATGATGGGCGCGGTCCAGCCGTTCTTGTCCGGGGCGATCTCCAAGACGGTCAACATGCCCAAGGAATCGACCGCCGAGGAGATCCGCAAGGTGTATGTCGAGGGCTGGAAGCTCGGGCTCAAGGCGGTTGCGATCTACCGCGACGGCTCGAAGCGCACGCAGCCTATCAACACCAGCAAGGACGAGAAGCCCCCAGCCAGGGGCGCCAAGCCGGCCGACGGAAAAATGCCGCTGATTGACGAGGCGATGCTGGAGGAGGCCCGGTGCCAGCCTCACCGCGAGCGTCTGCCCGCGACTCGCCCGTCGATCACGCACAAGTTCAGCGTCGGCGGGCACGAGGGTTACCTGACGGTCGGCCGGTACGAGGACGGCCGGCCTGGCGAGTTGTTCGTGACGATGGCCAAGGAAGGCTCGACGGTCGGCGGGATGATGGACACGTTCGCCACGTCGATAAGCCTTTGCCTCCAGTTCGGCGTGCCGCTCGAGGACCTGGTAAAGAAGTTCACGCACCAGCGGTTCGAGCCCAGCGGCATGACCAGCAACCCCGACATCCCCTTCGCCAAGAGTGTGGTGGATTATATTTTCCGATGGCTCGGCTTGACGTTCCTTGAGGAGTACCGCAAGACGAATCTGCCCAACCGCGGGCAAACCGACGCGCCGGCCTCCGGGTTGCCGGCGCGCCCGAAAACATCAACATCCGAGGCAGTCAGGGAAGATGCCGCCTCGGATGCCGGCAGCGCCATACAGGCCTCTGACAAGGAAGTTAAGAGGTCTGGAGGCGCATCTTCGGGACTTTACGTTACGACTTCGACGGAAGACCGGGTTTTCGCCGGCGCCAGCAGCCGGGCCGTGTCGATCCCGGGCGCCGGCGAGTTGTTGTCGCGGCGAATGGCGCCGCAGGTCGAACGCATCGACCAGCAGTTCTCGCACTACCAGGAGGACGCGCCCGCATGCGATGTATGCGGATCCATAACGGTACGAAATGGCAACTGTTACAAATGTTACAACTGCGGCACCTCCCTGGGTTGTAGTTGAGGAGCCGCACCGAATGGGCGGCGGTGAAACGCCACGGCTGGATTTCCAGACGCCGCTGCCCGACCAATGCGAGTGCTTACGGAAGAGCTCTCGCCGAAGCGCTGGGGCATTGCCCGCCAGCCCGGCCAAGCGTTGGCCGGGGCGGCCGGGCGGCCCCGGAGAAGTTGGACTCACCCGTTGTCGTCCTGCGGGTCCCGGTTACGGGAGCCTGGGTGCGTCCAGGGATGGATCAAGGGATTGGCTGACGCGAGGCGGCGGCATGGGCGACTCCCGCCGCCTCGCACGCTTCGCCCGCGGGGCGGGCCGGGAGGCCCCCCTTAATTTTCTTCCAAAATCGTTAAAAATCGTTAAAGAAGATTGAATGCCTTTTCCGAAGTGTTATTCTGACCGTATGTATGTGACAGGAGCGTCGCGGGACGTTCCGCGCTGTTCGCAGGCTTCGGTTAACAATAGTTGTCCGCTGCACCCGTATATGGTGTAGGTCTCCCTCCACCTACATCGAGGGTTGCGGCTATTCGGGCGATGCCAAGGTCTCCCTCCGCCTAGGCATCGCCTATTTTTTTTGGATATTGGTCGGGCAAACGGTATAATCATGCAATTCAGCCGCCGCGGCGGGCAAGGGCGTTGCGGAAGAGACATACAACCAATGTCCGAACGAGCGAAACGAAGAGCCGCAAGAGTCAGACTCAAGCGGTTGGCGGTTTTCCTTCCATTGGCGGCCTGCGCCCCGTTTTGGCTGGGCGGATGGGGTGCTGACGGCCAGGCCGAAGCCACCGGAGCCAATGCCCGCCGACAGGCCATGAACCTGCCGGATCGGGCCGGCACGATCTCCGAACTGCCGCAAACACTGTTCCTGGCCGCCACCGTGCCTGACGTGCAACCCATCGACAGCGCCGCCGAGAATCCACCGGTTGCCCCCGCGCCGCTCATCATCGCCGCCCGCCCGGTTGACGTGCCCAGGTCGGCAAGCCCGCGGTGGGGCGTGTTACCCCGCCCGGCCGCGACATCAGCCAGGTCCATGCCGCAAACGCGGACAATGCGCATGCTCGTGACGGCGTACTGCCCGTGCGAAAAGTGCTGCCGCGGGTTCAGTGATGGCATAACGGCCTGCGGGAAAAGCATTTACACAAACCAGTCGCGATTCGTCGCCGCCGATACCCGCCTGCTGGGTTTCGGGACGCGGATTTCCATTCCCGGCTATTACGGCGGATTGCCCATCTCCGTGCTCGACCGCGGCGGCAAGATAAAAGGCCACCGCATTGATGTGTTCTTCCTGTCCCACGAACGAGCCCAAAGCTGGGGCGCCCGCTGGCTGGACGTGACCGTCTATCAGGACTGAGCCGCGCGACGTGAATGTGGATGTAGAGGTAAGGGCCGTCATTTACACGAGTTGCCGGGGCTGTCTGCCATGAGTCCAGGGTCACCCCAATGGCTTTCCCGTCGGCGATTCCGCTGGCGGGCTTGGGTTACGGTGCATAAGGAATTCGTGCTGCCGTGAAACCTGCGCTTCTTCCAGGCGTCAAACCTGGAAAGAAAGCGGTGGACTATGGACCGTCAATCGCAGCTCAGCCGAAGGGAGCGCTGGATAATGGACCACATCTACACCCACGGCAAGGCGTCCGTATCGGATGTTCTCAAGGAAGTGAAGCCCAGACCATCATCCCGCCGGGGCGCCCCCCTGGCCGGCCTGGCCGCGATGATAACCGTCGCCGTGGCCCTGGCCCTGCCGCTGGGCGAGAGAATCCAAGCCCACGCCGCCGCCAATGTGGCCGCCCAACCGGGGCAAACGAAGTCCCCTGAGCAAAAGGGGCGAGAGCGTGCGGCCGCGGACATCAAGGCCGGCACGCCGCGAATCCTCTACTACGGCAAGCCCTGGTCCTTGGGAAAACCCCTGGTCGATGAGGCCTCGGGCCTGCGGATCGAGATTGCGGCGGGGTGCTGTGTGATGCCCGAGTTCGTGGCCGAGACGGACGCATACAACGCCGCTATGCGTCAATGGGCGAAGTCTCGGCCCGCCTCTTCGACCCGTTCGGCAGGCTCAGGGCAAGCAAGCTCAGGGCAAGCCACGCAGCCGGCTGGTGTGTCGGATTCGCCTTGGCGCGTGAAGTTGCCTTCCGGGGTCACGGTCGAGTTGGTCGGCGTGTCGGAGAACCCCGCGCCGGGCGTCAAGCGGTGGTGGCGGCCGGACGGGACGCCGCTGGCCGGCGCACCATCGCATTATCCCGAAGCGGCACAAACACGCCAAGATCTCGATCCGCCGGGCAACGAGTTTGTGATCAACGTGATTGGCGTCCCCTTCCCATGCAAGCCGGGCGACTTCGAGGCCGTGAAGCGAATCCAGCAAGACCCGCCCGATCCTTTGCCCACGAGCGAGCCCGATCTCAAGCCCGGCCAGGTGCATGTCCAGTTCAGAATGACAGCGGCCGGCTGGACGTGGCGGGACATGATCCTGCCGCCAGTGGATACACCCAACGGAGCCAGGTACTCGTGGGTTTACGTTCTCGTGCAAAGCTTTCCGAGGTCCCAGGAGCGTACCACGATCAACATGGGATTCGGCGCGGGTGACTGGCAGACACTGGCGACCGACACGATAAACGGGGAAGCATCGAGCCGTTCGTTCGCAGGAATACGAGGCACGAATCTGGACGTGTCTTTCGCGGCGTCCTTCGAGGCCGACTGGACGAACGAACGCGATAAGGCGAAGCACCAGATGACCGCGCACGTTACCGTCGCTCACAACGTCCCGGCCGACCAACAAGTTCGCGTCGTGGCTATATTGATGGACGGAACCGAGGCGATCGCGGGGACGAATCCTGAAATCACTGACGGGCGCTTGCAGCAGATTACGCAGTCCTTCAGGCGCGGCGCCACGGGCGCCCCGAAGGACAACCTGTCCATCAAGGACATCAAGGAGTTCCGCCTCCAGTCCCGGCCGCTTCAGTGGGCGGAGTTCAAGAATGTCTCGCTACGGCCCGCCGGCAAAACGTCTGCCTCGACATCAAGAACGCCCGGCCCTTTGACCCGTTCGGCAGGCTCAGGGCAAGCAAGCTCAGGGCAAGCCACCCAGCCCACGCAGCCGGCGGCGCGGTAGCCCCGGCCCGCGCCCCGGCCTTGCGAGCAGCCCTTCAGCCAATGGGGGTAAGATAACATCGGGGATGGTATCAGGGGGCGATTTGCCTCAATCCATCCCGATTACGCGCTTTTCAGCCTTCCGCGCCTGTTGACGCCCCTGCCCCGCGGCCCTATCATGCCAACATCAGATTCGTGATTAACTTCGGAGTATGGAATACGTTCCCGGTTTTGGGCAGAGTTTGGCCGCGGAAAGGACCATGAATTCATCATTTCCAATTGCCACCGCCGCCCGCGGTCCCTTGACGCGAAAACACCTGCTGGTGTTGATGGGGATACTTGTGGTCTGCGCCGGGGTAAGGTTGTGGCTGATCCATCGCAGCGACTCTACCGCCAAAGACGGCGTGATCTACCTGGAGATGGCGAGCAAGTGGGATTCGAATCCCGCTGAAGTGGCGAAAAACTACGACTATCCGCCGGGCTATCCGGCGGCCGTCGCGGGAGTTCATCGCCTGGTCTTGATTGCCGGCATGGCCGATGGGCACGAATCGTGGGAGTGGGCCGGGCGCGCGGTCTCGGTTGTTTCCAGTCTGTCGGCGATGGTCGCGATCTACTTTCTGGCGGGGCTGACGTTCAATTGGCACATCGCGGCGCTGACGACGCTGCTGTTCGGAATCGGCAGGAAATGGTCCTGCCTGGGGGCTGACGCACTAAGCGATTGCCTGGCGATATCGATGCAACTGTGGGCGACGGTGGGCGCGCTGGCGGTGCTGTCCATGTTGCGGCGCGGCGTTCGCTGGGCGCCGGCGGTTGCCGCCGGAGCGGGGATGCTGGCGGGGCTGGGGTATCTCGCCCGCCCGGAATCGTTGTGGGTGATCTTTGTCGCGTGCATTGTCTGGCTGGGTCGCTATGTTATCCGCCGCCGGAATCTTTGGCTGACCTTGGCGTCGATTGTGGCGATGGCGGCCGCTGCCGGCGCGGTGGCCGCGCCGTACATGATGACCATCGGCGGCCTGTCGAACAAAAAGAGCATGGGCAGAATAAGCGGCCTGGTTTCACTAGTCGGTGATGCGCGGCCTGCCGCCTCCGTTTTGCCGGCCTCGACGCCATCCGCCGCCGCCGCCGTTGAGGATGAAGATGTCCATACCAGTTCGACGGCATTGAAGCTATTGCAGCAAATCATCGCGGCCTTTCAGCCGATTATTGCCGGTTTTTTCCTCGTGTGGCTGTTGGGGTTGGCGGTATTTTGCTGGGGGCCGGGACGAGCGATGGGTTCGCTGATGCCGATGCCCACTAACGCGGGCAAGGCACTGTTTGTGGCGGCGGCTGTCGTCGTGCTGCCGATCCTGGCCTTGCTGCACCATACGACCGGGTATATGTCGCATCGTCACGTGATGTTCCTGGCGGCGGTGCTTTCGCCGCTGGCGGCGGCTGGCATCTTGTGGGTTGCGGGCGTGGCGTCGCGGGTCGGGAAGTTGCGGCGGGTCAGGCCGGAGCTTATCGCCTTCATTCTGGTGTGCGTGGTGTTTGTATGCGTGGCGTTTGATACGATTCAGTATCGGCCTCACAGGAACAAGAACTACGTCCATCATGCGCACACCCATGCCGGCCTGGCCGGAAGCCACGGCAAGCCAAGCTATGGATAAACCAAGCCGGCGGAGGCTTATGCGTATCGCATTGGTGCATGACTGGCTGACAGGGATGCGTGGCGGCGAGAAGGTTCTTGACGCGATTTGTCGGCTCTACCCCCAGGCGGATTTGTTCACGCTCATCCACTGCCCCGGCCGATGCACGCCGGCAATCGAGAACCGCCGGATCAGCACAAGTTGGCTGAACCGGTTGCCCGCGGTTCAGCGCTATTACCGCTGCCTGCTGCCCTTGGCCCCCGGCGCCATCGAGAGTTTCAACCTGCGGGAGTACGACCTGATCATCTCCAGCAGCCATTGCGTGGCCAAGGGGATCCGCCGCGATGCCCGCGCCGTGCATATCTGCTATTGCCACTCGCCCATGCGCTACGTGTGGTCGCAATCGGAGGCCTACGGACGGACCATGGGCTTGTTGGGGATGGCCTTGGCGCTGTTTCGTGATCCGCTTCGCCGGTGGGACCGTCGGTCATCCGCCGGCGTGGATGTGTTTCTTGCCAACAGCCGCAACGTGGCCGACCGTATTGGCCGCGCGTACAACCGTCCTGCCGAGGTGGTGCATCCGCCGGTGGATGTTGACTTTTTCACGCCCGCGCCGGTCGCTCGCGAGTCGTTCTATCTCATCGTCGGGGCGATGGCGCCGTACAAGCGGGTGGACCAGGCGATTGAGACTTTCCGTTCACTGCCCGGCCGGGAACTGATCATCATCGGGACCGGGCAGATGGCGTCACGCCTGCGGCGGCAGGCCGGGGCGAATGTGCGGTTTCCGGGACATCAGAGCGACGAATCGATCCGGGACCATTATCGGCGCTGCCGCGCGCTGCTATTTCCCGGGGAAGAGGATTTTGGTATCGTGCCGGTCGAAGCTATGGCCTGCGGATGCCCGGTCATCGCCTATCGGGCAGGTGGGGCGTCGGAGACGGTGCGGGATGGCGACGATGGACATCCCCACGGGATAACGGGCGTCTTGTACTCGCCGCAGACGGCCGAGGGCCTGCGCAAGGCGATCGAGCGTTTTGAGCGGATGGGGCCTGTGTTCCCGGCCGATACGTTGTCGCAATGGGCTTGCACCTTCGACCTGGCCCGGTTCCAGCGGCAGTTTGTCGAGGCCGTCGAATCCGCGATTCGCGCCAAAGGATGTGACTGGAGTGCTTAAGCGACACGCACAACTGATGCTGACCCTGCTGGGCCTCTTGGACATGGCCGCGGCGGGCGCGGCCTGGGCGGCCGCCTATGGGTTGCGCTTGCTGGGCAGCCAACTCGGCTGGTCCAGGCATGACCCGCCGACAACTGATGAGTTCCTGCCGTTTGTCCTGCTGAGTCTGATCCTGTGCCCGCTGATCTATGCCCGCATGGACCTCTACGCGCCCAAGAGGACCATGGGCCTCATCCGCGAGTTGAGCGAGGTCGTCAAGGCCGTGCTCATCATCTGGGTGCTGACCTACCTGACCAGCAGCCTGACGCGCCAGGCGCCCCTGTCCCGCATGATGTTGTTGATGCTGCTGGGCACCTGGCTGACGCTGGCCATGGTCGGGCGGGCGGGCATGCGCGTGGCACTGAGATATGCTCGCATCCGTGGCAGCAACACCCGATCCGCCGCCATCGTCGGAGCGGGCAGGCTGGGCCAAAAACTCCACAACACGTTGAACAAACATCCGTGGACGGGCATCGTCGTGTCCTACTTCATCGACGACACACTCAACCAGAGTGAGATCAACCGCTGCAAGGTCTTCGGCCCGATGGACCAACTGGAGGAAATCCTCGATCATCACCCGGTGGACATCGTCTTCGTGGCCATGTCAAAGCCCAACCAGGAGCGCACCGAGGAGGTCATCAGTCGGCTCTCAAAGATCAGCGCGGACCTGCGCGTTGTGCCAGACCTTCTGGCCGTGCAGTTCCTGCGGCACAAGGTCACGCAGTTGGACGATCTGTCGATTATCTCGCTGAACTACAGCCCCCAGCAGGGATGGAACAGCATGGTCAAACGGCTGTTTGACCTGACGCTGACCTCGCTGGCGCTGGCGGTTTTGGCGGGGCCGATGCTGCTGATCGCCGCGATCATCAAGCTCGGCGGCGGACCGGTGCTGTATCGCCAGGTTCGCGCCAGCATCGGCGGGCAAACATTCAAGATGCTCAAGTTCCGCACCATGGTCGTGGGGGCCGAGGCCAACACCGGTCCCGTCTGGACCGTGCCCGACGACCCGCGCATCACCCGCATCGGCCGATTCCTGCGGCGCACCAGCCTCGACGAGTTGCCCCAGTTGATTAACGTTGTGCTGGGCGACATGTCGTTGGTAGGCCCCCGGCCGGAGCGGCCGGAACTCATCGAGCGGTTCAAGTTGCAGATCCCTCGCTACATGCTTCGCCATCACGTCAAGGCCGGCATCACCGGCTGGGCGCAGGTCAACGGCCTGCGGGGCCAGGCCCCGCTGCGAAAACGCATCCAGTACGACTTGTTCTACATCCGCAACTGGAGTCTGGGGCTGGATCTGTGGATCCTCCTGCTGACGCCTTTCCGCGGGCTCGTGAACGCCAATGCCTACTGAGAAAACGCCCGTTGCGGCTGCACCAGCCCCGGACGCCTCATCAACCACGCTGGACCCCGCCGCGAGCTTCTTTTGCGGCAGCCGGATGCTCCTGCTGCGCCATGCCGGCGGGATGGGCGTTGGGCTGGTCGGCTCGATCATCCTGCCGATGGCGCTGGGCATCACGGAGTGGGGGCGCCTGGCCACAGCCATCTTCCTCAGCCTGGCCATGGAGGGCCTGCCGGCGTTTCCGAATGACTTTGCTCAGATTCCATGCTAGTATTCCCGGCAGATGGGCACGCGGATTCTTGTCAATGATCGTTGTCTTGGCGGCGGCGGGGGGGTGGCCGTCTACCTGCGTAACGTGCTGGACCACTGGCCGGCACAATGCAAGGTCCGCCCCGAGGGGTTTTGCGCCGCGGTTCCCCTGCTTGGCCGGCTGACGGCGGCGCGCGCGGGCGGCAGCGCGGAACTGCTCGCTCTGCGCCCCCTGAAGACACTGCGAGCGTGCGACCACCGGAGATACAGGCTGCCGCGACGGGTAACCCGCACTGTGCAAAGGGTTTACGCCCTAGCTTTCGCCGCGAGGCTGCGGAGCGGGCGGCTCGCCGCGTGTTTCGAGCCAAACCATTTGGCGCCGGTCGGCGGCAAGCCCGTTTTCACGACGATGCACGATCTGTCGGTGATCGAGCATCCGCAGTGGCATCCGGCCAACCGTATTGCACAGTGGGAATCGGACCTGCCCGCGACGCTCGCCAACACCACCCAATGGATCGCCGTTTCTCAATTCACCGCCGGGCGCCTGGCCGCGGTTCTTGGCGTGCCGCCGGAGCG
>Ga0315285_10008609_pt1 | contig 10455 bp, 8 predicted proteins | sample YL17G09_36_MG_FD_203698 | JGI IMG/M metagenome (GOLD analysis project Ga0315285, IMG submission 203698) | Sediment microbial communities from Yellowstone Lake, YNP, Wyoming, USA - YL17G09_36 | ecosystem: Environmental > Aquatic > Freshwater > Lake > Sediment | place: USA: Wyoming | collected... | reverse complement strand
TATTAGCAAAGTTTGTAAAATATTCTCTCACCATATCATCTGAAACATGATCATACTGCAAGGTCGTCTCAATTTTACTATGCCTAGCTTTTCGTTGGATGATTTTTGGGTTTATATGTTTGTTAAAGTCGCATGTTATCGATGATGGTTTGATGATGTATGGTGCTACGTATTTTGTTATCCCTGCCTTTTGTGCAATTAGTTTTGTTTGTTTCTTGATGAATCCTCCGAATGGTTGTGGTGTTTTTCCTTTGTATGTTCCATGCGGAATTACTACAAGATAATCTTCATATTCTGATAATGGCTCTCGGCATGGCAAATATTTCTTGACTCCTTCTACAAGCCGTGGACTAAGAATGATATAGTTGTTTCCGGTTTTGGTATCATCGAGATAAAATGTTTGGTTGTCAAGATCCATATTACTGATTTTTAAGATACTAAATTCACTTGGCCGTAGGAGCCCATCTATCTGAAAAAGCGCAATCATGTGCCATAGTGAATTTTCTTTGCTTGCTTCGATATATTGATTAAGTTCTTGTTCGCTAAGCACAATCTTGTTGCTGTGTTCCTGACCTGGCACAGGAAGTTTAAGGTCGCTTCGTTCCAGCCATTTGGTAAAATGATTTACTGACATGACACGGCGTGCGTTACCGTTTTTCTTGAAGGTGTGAAGCAGGTATCCTCTCCATTTCAGCATGTCATCTTTGGTAATATCTTTTAGTGGTTTGTTTATCCATTTAAGAAAGAGTCTGACGTAATAATAGTAGTTCATTATTGTTGTTTTCTTCAGGTAATTCAGGTCGAGATATTGACGATATTTTTTCAAGAAATCAACTGTTTCTTTATCCAATGCAATACTCGCATCTAGTTTTACCTTAGGTTGTTCAATAACATCGGAATCAGTGTTTTCAGGTTGACTTGATAGTTCCACCAGCCTCAATTGTACAAAATTATTTCTACCATTTTCTCCATTTATCTCATTTGGGATCATAATACCACCAGTATTATGGTCTCAGACCCCTGGATGTTCATAGCGTCTGGGGGTCAATTTGACCTCTTTTATATGGAGAAAAGTATGGTTTTCCCTCCTTATATAATCCTGTAGTTGGTCATTGAAAGTATTCCTCCTGGCGTAACAGGAGAAAAACCATGATATATGAGTTGTTAATATTATTAATTTTCATATCGATAACTCATTAATTATTAATATCACGAAAAAATTTAAAATCAACAGTAGTATTTAAATAGCGAGTATATATTACATAATGAATATGAGTGAAAATAATATTGAACAAAAAAAACTTAATATTTTAAAAGAACTTTTAGTATCAGAAGAACATTCTATAGAAGATTTTAAAAGACTTGTAGAAAAGGCCAAGCCCTTTATCAAAATAGAGAATAAGACTGGGAAAGTTATCCTCTCGTCCGATTTTCCTTTAAAAGTTAGCGATAAAATAATTCTTTTTCTCGTTGGAACATATTTTTCAAAAGAATTAGGTATGAATTTAGATATGCCAATTACATCAAGACATATAAGTGAAAATATTGGAATATCACAAACAACAATCTCTGGACCGTTAGGGGAGTTTTTTAGAGACAATATTGTTTCCAAAGATGATAGTTCTTATAGTATTAAGTATTATGAAATTGAAAAACTATTAGATGGCATATGCACTAGATATTTATCGAAAAAAGAGCCAAAAACGATTTCAAAGTTAGAAATTGAAAACAGGAAAATAAAAAAGCAGAGAAAAAAGGAAACAAAGTCGATCGATTTTCAACCTTTAGTGAAGAGGACATTCGATGAAAATTTATTCGAAAAAAATATTAATAAATATAATTTAAATAAAAATGAAATTAATTCGATCTTTAATTTTAATGGAAAATCCTTCGTGCTATTGAGAGGGTTTAAATCGACTAATAATCTAGAAGCCCATCTAAAATCAACATTGCTATCTCTTGTGGCTAATAGACTTTACTTTGAGTCCAATGATATAAATTCTTCTGAGCTTAGAAAAATATTGAAGAATTCTGGCGTTCCTAATTTAACACCTTTATCAAGTAATTTAAAAAATTATCCAACCCTCTTAATTCACAAAAGAGGCCCCATCGGGAGTACTAAAACATCTTATGAAATTACTGAATATGGATTTCAAAAAGGAATTACTCTTATTAGAGATATACTCGATAACACTTCAAATTTTGATATTGACATCCAGTCCCGTCAAACAAGAATTAAATCGCAGAAAGCTCCATCTATACTAATAGAAAAAAACAAGTTACTACAAAACATTAGTGAATTTACAAAAAATAATGAAATAGATGAAAATAAATTGAAGACGACTTTTGATTTTCAACCTGATGGATTGAGATTGTTGGTAATTCCTAAAGCAAAAAATAGAAAAAAATTGCAAATAAAATCACTGATGCTCCTTGGTATTGTTGTAAAGAAAATTTACCAGATCGACAGTTTCGACAGTAAAAATATCTTAAAAGAGAGTCATATTTCTTACGATAGATTGGATCTACTCGACAGTAATAAGGACTATAAAAAATATTTTTCAGCAAGTAAATCAAAATCGGCAATGCAACTTAAATATCCGGGAGAAGTAAAGTCCATCGAAATGTTGAAAGAATTTATAAAAACCGAAGATTGTAAATTATGACCTTACAATTGTTTGCAAATGAACTAAGTAAACATATTGATAATGTTTTGATAGGAGAGTTAATCGATGAATTCAGAAAAACAAAATCATCTTGGTGGTTTGGTGATGTCATTAAAACAATATTACATGGAGGAAGATTTAGTGAAATCTGCATTGTTTGTCTTAAAAAAATATCTGATCAACATAGTAATATTGACATAAATAATATTAAATTTGGAGAATATTATAAACAATTAACAGAATTAACAAAAAAGACACCAAAAGAGGAGTTGTTATTTTCTGTTATACCTCATGTTCTAAAATCAATTTATACAATAAGAAGTAAAAAACGTGTTGCTCATATTAAGCTAAATAATGCTGATGAAATTGATGCAGAATATGTTATTACTTCATGCAACTGGATTATGTGTCAGTTTATTTTATTGTATTACAGCAAGGATATAGAAAAAGCAATTAATTTAACAAGTTCAATTATGGAAAAGAAAATACCAATTATTGAACAGTTCGAAGATGGAGAATTAATGATTCTGAAGAAGAATCTCACATTTGGGGAAGAGTTGTTATTGGTATTATATCAGTTTCCAAGAAGAATCTCTACAGGAGAATTAAATAGACTTTTAAAACCCAAAAAACCTTCTTATGTTAATACTTATTTAAGGGAACTTTATAAAAAGAAACTAATTCATTTAAACAAGAATGGTGCTATAATAAATAAAAATGGCATACTATACATAGAATCTAATAAAGAAAAATATTTTCAATTTTAAGGATTATAAAAACATATATTTTTATATACCTGATAACGTTTGTTTAACAGGAAAAACTCCAATCATAGGTCATCGATTACTTCAAACTCTGTACATATTCCTTCAATGCTCGTTTTGATGAATACCACACGTCCTCAATTTTTACTGCATCGAATTTTCCCTGACGTGCACGCAGGCTGAGATATTCCTGGGAGTACGAGGTATTATTCGCAAGTTCCCGTAATGGTATCAAACGTTCTTCCTCAATAAAACTTGAAAGGTAGTACTGGAGCCCTTCATGAACCGCTCGAGCGATGAACTGGGGGAATTCAGAGAGATCCCTATAATCAGCCTTTTTAAGTGTATGATAGTAAATTTTTCGATCGGTTTTTTTCACAATGATGGGAGGATATCCTTCCTGCATAAGAAAAAGATTGGACAGCAGGCGAGCTACTCTTCCATTGCCATCAAAGAACGGATGAATTCTTACAAGCTCGTAATGAATAATTGCTACTTGCTTAACAGGATGCAAATGTAAGGTCCGAATGGTATGGATATAGTCGTCCATTAATCCGATTATTTTTGTGTAATTCGGAGGTGTGACAGTTGATCCTGCAATTCTCACGTTTCCAGTTCGATACTGTCCTGGACGGTCTAGGATTCCCCAAGTGACTACGGCATGGATCTGTTGGATCGTTTCTTGTGATATCTGTTTTTTTCCAGAAACAAGCTTTACCATTAGATCGAAAGCATCTGCGTCATTTCGTGCTTCAATGTGATCCTTCAGCGGTTTTCCACCAATCGTGACACCTTCCTCTAAAACAAGCTTGGTTTCTTGTAACGTTAACGTGTTTCCTTCAATGGCATCAGAGTTATAGGTATGTCTGAGCCGAATATCTGCAAGAAGTGCTTTCAAAGCATCTTTGGAGAGGGGGCGAAGCAAGTCAAGTCGTTTTTTCTTTTCTTCGATCCTCTGAAGTAATACTTCATCAACTATAATATCGGTATCGTTATATTTCATAATATACCGATATATTGACACAAGTATATATCGGTATCGGCTATTTTTTAATTTAGCCGATACATATTCACCAGGAGAACCACATCATATGTTTCTGATTAGACAACAATTTTTATTCGAGAAAAACATCCCAAAACTCACATCATAGGTCATTAATTCGAATAATATTTATTGTTCGTCTTTATGGTAAAAATCTAGGAAAATAAGTTTATTTTCATTTTTTAGATAGGCATAGGCAAGTCGATAGGAGCCGACATATGATTCTCTGGTTGTTTTTCGCGAAAATCTCATTGGTTTTCCAATTTCTGGCCGTTCAATAATTTTTATGATATGTTTTTTTATTTGTTCTTTAACTCGGATATCTTTTATTTTTGTGATTCTTTTTAGAAAATCGTTTTTATATTCAACGGCCAGCATTTCTCGAGTTCCTCAAGAAATTTTTTTGCAGGAAGTGATTTAAATTTTCCTTTTTCGTAATCAGTCCATGCTCGTTCTACCCGCTGGGCGAACTTGAGATCCTCTCTGAGATCCTTTGCTAATTCCGTTATTTTTTTAATAATCAATGTCTTGTCCTCTTTTATTATTAAAAATTGATCTCCTTTTACGAGGTCTTTTCTCATAGATGCAGGAATGACTATTTGTCCTTTTGAACTGATTTTTGTTACTGCGACATCCATATTATCACAATGTAAGATATGTCTTACTTACTATTTAAATATTATGTTTCTTTATTAAATACGATATCTGACTGACGGGATGAAAGAAGCATAAATACCGAATAATAATTTAATAATCCAATTACATGTTTGTGATGAGACTACAATTTTTCTTCGAGAAAAATATCTCGTAACTCTCATCATAGCTATATGATTAGAGAACCTGTTAGATATTGTTCCAATATCTAATCATAGAATTATTTTAAAATCTAGAACTTAAATAACTACAAAATTTAAAAAACAACTGTTTGTTTATAAATCTCTCCTTAACAAATTGTAAAAAATAAAAAAAGAAAACATATGTCTATAGTTTATTTTTATGTATGATAATAAATGTATTTATTTACTATACATTTGGATGCTTTTTTACTCTTTATTTAAAATAGAAAAACAGATAGCAATTTAGAATATAATTTCAATGAGGGTTTAGAGGTTCATTCATTTCTAATTCAGATTCTTCGACATGCTTATCGGTTGTTTTTTTCCAGTTGACGTAGATTAGTACTAATGCTCTAAGATAAAAACTTAGTGCACAGATGCTTACTATGATTCGCAGATCTGGTATAGAGGATGGGAAATCTATATTAAATTTTTTTTCTAATTCTTCAGGTCCTGGAACAAAAAAGAAAATAGCTACAATAAATATAAAAAATACCATAGTACTAATTACTAATGTTATCTGTATACCCTTCTTTTTTTCCATCCCATCACCAATATAAGAATCAACAAGTTTGTATTAACATTTTTGGAGGTTTTTTACACTAATTTCATTTTCTAAAAAATAAAAAAAGAAGAGAGGAAGTTAATAGTATTTTATTTGCTTGTTGTCTGTTGACGCAGTATTAGGTTTTGAAGTAACTGATTGCTTTGTTGATTGTTTTATCTTGGAGTTAGATAGAAGGTAACTATTACGGCGTATTCCGTGAAATCTTTCTCTTGGGAAGATATTTTATAACCTGGTTTAAATACTCCTATGTGACTTGACGAGGGGGGAGCACCTGGATCCTTCCACTCGCCGTTTGAGTCTGTAGATCCTATATGAATTATGGGTATATGTAGTCTCCCCCAAAGGGTTGATTTGTATCTCTCTATTACTAGTACTCCTTTTATCGGTGTGTTGGTATTATCTAAAAATGCATAAACATCAACACCAATTATATCAAGTGGATGAACATCGCCACCTTTCACTTCTGGTGTTTTATATTCAGTTGCATTTACAGAAAAACCACTAAATGCAACTAACAACATTATACATGCCATCAAGAATGCAAGTTTTGTTTTTTCCATTTTTACTTTTCATCCCCCTTCGCCTGTTTTTTTTATTTGAGGACTTTAATTGGTACCGGCGACGTAACAATATCTCGAATGGATTAATATTACAACTTATTTATATATTATTTGATATTATAAGAACTAGTATATATATATTTTTATGGCCCAATCATCTCGCTTTCATTACAGAATATAGGTTTTTACACTGATTTTCATTCCCAGCCCTAAAGTATAAGTTCTGAAAAATTATTCTATAAATGAAATCGCATGAAACTGTTTGAACCTTCTCTACAAAAAATGATTTTTTTCCTAATATTATTTGCGATTGGGTGTGGTTTTCTCTCTAGCCCTCAGGGGATTGTCGCGCCTGGACGTCCTGGGCATTACATTGAGTGGGGGATGTTTGGGATAACTTTTGGATTAACTTCTGATATTATAGCTGAATTGATATTTTGTGGTTCGATTTTATTAATAATTATAAGTCTGATTTTTTTAATTGTATATTTTATAAAAGAGTTTAAGAAGTAAACCTATTTTTACACTGATTTTCATATATAAAAAAATAGAAAGAAAAAAAGGAGATTTTTGGACTAACAATAATATTTTTTTATTGTAGTCCTAATCGTATTAGAAGTTTTTGTAATAAAGATAAAATGGATTTTTTTAATTCCCTTGATCATGTGGTACTAGAACCACTGTCGAAGCTGTAGCAACATTTCCTAAATTATCTATTGCTGTAGCGGTTATGGTATATGTTCGACCATCCATATCGTCACCATTTCTCCAAGCTTCTAGTTGAATGGTCTGATCGAAATGTGTTATTGTTGGTTCAACGAGATCGTATTCATCAACAACGACAAAGGTGATAGATGCAATGCCTGAACCTGCGTCTATTGCAGAACCACTAATCAAGACGTTTTTCAATTTGTGATTTGGAGGCCAGAGGTTGTTTGGTGTTGCTAATATAATAATTGCTGGTGGGGTGTCATCAACATAATGTGTCTGGTTATGGATTTCCTCAATATTAAAACCATTATCTATGGAATAATATTCGATGTAATGCTTTCCATCGTCGGTTAAAGTAAAGTTACCTATATATTTCATCCAGTTTGTCCATTCACCATTATACCATATTCTATAGTATGTGTTGCGAATCCCGGATAAATCATCGGTAGCAGTTAAATTAAATCCTGTCTCTGATGTTATCCATTTATCATTTTCTCCATATTTTGGGTCACCAATAGTTTTTGTGGTGGTAGGTAGGACTGTATCTCCAATGTAAAAAACGTAAGGTATATCAGAAATCTCTGAAATTTTGACATCTTCTGCTATGTAGTAATTTTCCCCTCCATGATATACCTTGATAGTAAATGTATCAGTTGGATCTGCTCCGGGTTCAGGTTCTACTGAAATATTATATTGTCCATCAATCGCATTAGGGTTGAAAACTATTTTCTCTAATTCTCCATCAGAATCTAAATCCTTTTCGATATATACAGCATCTGGAATTTCGGAACTTGTTTTATTGATAATATTTCCCTCAGGATCTATTACAGTAAGGTCGATAGGACAATGTCCAGCTATCACCATATGATTATTGGAGTTTTCATAGGTATCAATTAAATCAGAGAATTTCGCAAGATAGACTTCATAATCACCATCTTTGTCAGATGACCAAGTAAGGAAAATCTTACCATTTTTATCTTTTAAGAGACAAGGTCCAAGATTATTATACGATGTATAAACCTGTAATAGTTGAGGTGAGGTCCAGCTAATGAAATCATTTGAAGTGCTGTAGTAAAGATGGTTCTTTCCAGAATTATCTCTATTGTTAGAGACCCAAACAGCAATATATTGACCTGCATTTGTCCTCACGAAAGTCGGTGTACAATCATGATAGCTCGATTCGATTTTTGATTTCTCAACCCAGGTGTATCCTCCATCAGTTGATTTATAAAAGTAAACATCAGAAGGATTCGGATTGATATCTTGGGAGCTATCACATGCTAAAAACAGATTACCATCATATTGTCTCATCTCAGGGTTGACAATATAAGGATGATTTTCTACAGTAGAGATAAGAGTCCAACTATACCCATTATCTATCGATTTACTGACTTTCGTCCAGCTTCCTATTTGATGTCGGAGGAAATAAATGGTGCCACTACTCGCTTTGAATAGATATGGATTACCACTACAATATGGTTCTCCTAAAACAGGTGTTGACCATGTATTTCCACCATCTGTTGACCGTGATAAATATGTCTTAGCACCCCAAGGAGTTCCTTGTGTGGAGACATATGATATTAACAAATTACCGTTGTTTGCTTCTGTAAGAGAGGGGTGATAATCCATATCATTATACGTTGTCACTTGCTTTTTATTAACCCAATTAATCGCATCCGATGATTGATATAACCATACATCCAAATTCCCTGACGATTTGGAAGACCATGTGAGATAATATGTGCCTGAAGCTTTTTGGAATAGCGATGGTTCACCGTCAGGAACATTGTTATTTGTAATTTTTATAATAGCTGATTCGTCAGATCCTGGATACTCAAGCTCTCCGATGTATTCATATTTGTTGTTCTGAGTACAATTTACATTTTCTTTTAGGACGGATCCATAATCATCTCCTATTACCTCTATATCATGATATCCTGCTGGAACGACTATCGATGAGAAAATATGAGGATAAGGTGGGCGTTCATTCGCATATTCAGATTTATATTGTACTCCATCAATGAATAAATTAAGATTTTGTGCAGGACCATCATTTAAAACGTATGGATAAATCATTCGAGTTGAAGTTGGAATTCCATACTTCCAAAAAATAGCATGCATCTCAGGAAGATAACCATAACCAGCATCAAACCATGCATCCCAAAAATCATTGTCATGTCCTGGATAATCTACCATAGCATCAGGTTGGTAATCTCTCATTATTTTCCACACTTTTTCAAACTTACTGGGTATACCATCATCATCCACCCCGGGACTCTCATCATCAAATGAAGCGTCATCAGAGATGTCATATAGAATGTTCACAACTGCTCCTTCCATTTGATTCCCGCACAAAGGTGGATAATTATTAGGATTATTACGAAATTGATAAAAATTTAATGACTCAATATGGACAGTATCAAACTTCGTATCTTCTTTTCGAATAAAATTTGGTAAAAATTCTGCCCATCCCTCATAAATAGCAGTATGCTCATTTGTCACATTCGCCAGTGAGTGTTCTTTAAAAATATCTAAAAAACGTATATGAGGTTCATTATATAATTTCCAAAACACTGCATGGGAATATTCATGCTGAATCGTATCAACAGACCAATCATTATTATTTCCAATGATTATAATATATAATAATGATTGAAAAACTGAATTATCAAACGGACCTGGCCATGATATTTTTATTTTTGGTTGATTCCACGCATCATATTTTAATCCATCTTCATCTAAATCATTTCCATTATCGTAGACAGGTATGTCCCAAAGGGTTTCATAAACTTCATATGAATTATTTAAAATATACCACGCTTTACTTTCACCACCACCAATACAAAATGTTCCCATGTCAACATCAGAATTTACATCATATATAATCGAAGTTTTGCTCCAATATTTCTCAAGAAAATTATCAACATAAACAACCGTATTATCCAAATGTTTACACTCACAATATATTTCAACATAAATATCTAATTTACCCCATTCATCTGAATTTTCAACATAAAATGAATAGAATCCATTTTCATCAGTAATTCCTTTAGCTAATCCCCTCCCAAATAAGCCAGTCCAATCAAATAGTTCAACACTCGCAAATCTAATACTATTTGGAACCATGTTTTCATCGTAATACATCCAACGCCCAGTAACATTGATATAATCTGGATCTGCCTTTGCTGTTTTTACAAACATGTTTTGTGTAATTGTGATACTTGCTCCGATAAACAGTGCAATAATTGCAACTGTTATACTTTTCCTAAAAACATTATATTTTGTCATGTTATTTCCTACCTCCTCTC
>Ga0315285_10008600_pt1 | contig 10459 bp, 21 predicted proteins | sample YL17G09_36_MG_FD_203698 | JGI IMG/M metagenome (GOLD analysis project Ga0315285, IMG submission 203698) | Sediment microbial communities from Yellowstone Lake, YNP, Wyoming, USA - YL17G09_36 | ecosystem: Environmental > Aquatic > Freshwater > Lake > Sediment | place: USA: Wyoming | collected... | reverse complement strand
TGAGAAAACTGTTGCTTCTGGCTTTGTTGTTTATGGCATGTAGTAATTCGGCACCTCGGGGAGTCAACGGCATTGATCCCAATGATATAGTGCCAAATAATGGTAAATTCACTTTGGTGGATATGGGCTATGTCAACGGGGAAATTCAGGGCAGGAAACTGCACTGCTATTACGTGGTTTATGGGGCGGATATAGGAACAAGGATTGATCATATCTATATCCTCGAGGGATCTGATGGAAAATTAAGCGTTCAACAGCCAGAGGCCAAGACTTATAAAAGTATAACAGTCATCACAGATACTGATACTTTCAGGTTAAAATGAATAGATATCAGATAGCACGAATGAATAAGTTTCAGCTAGCGAGAAGGGCTATGCTAGAGACCTTATTTGAGAATGTCATGAAGAGTAAGGCGTGGATTAAAAAGACGGGCTTTTGGAAGTTTATTCGTTGGGAATGGGTACGGACTTCTAAAAATCGGTTGGCATGGTACTTTACTATATCGGCAAGTATGCTTGTTGGAACTATAGTGTGGACGCCTGCGGTGGTTAAAAAGTCAGAAGTGCCTAAGATTGAGATATCTGAAGTTCAACTCAAACAGATGAACAAACTCGCGAGTGAGTATGCATACTTCGAGGGGCAGAGAGATGCCTTAGAGGGGGATATTCGTGTAGCTAAAAAGGATTCAGCCTGGATATGGGTTAAGTCCCCATGGGATCAGGATACAAGTATGGAAAATATTGTGTATTATCCGGAATTAGGACAGGCTGGTTCGGTCGATGCCCTTATGAAAAGGATAAAAAAATAATGTGCCTATGTTGCTCGGCAAAAGCTAAGACAATAAAAAAGGATATTCTTCCTGGCGGATATAGCCTCCTCAAAGGAACTGTGGAATGTGCTGAGTGGCCTCGGGGGTATTATGCCCTCCAGGTATGGAATGATCCGGATTTTATATGGAAACAGAAAGTAGAGTGTGAACCAAAAGGTAACTTTGACAAAGATGATAAGGCTTTTGCTAAATGGAAAAAATGGGCAAGGGATACGGAGGAGATGGAAAAAAATTTTAACACAGACCCTCAGACCGGGCATGATCTGTACAAAGCCTGTCTTAGAGCAGGATACAGACCGAAACGAGACGGATTTAGAATTATCTTTTGGTTAAGAAACCATTTGGCAAAAAAATTAAAACAGCCAAAAATCTCTGGAGGGAAGAAATGAATAAAGAAGAGATGGCTAAAAAAATCATCGATATGCTCAAGATCTTTGACTGTAAAAAGCACCCATATCCCCCGTTAGATCCCATGCCTCGGATACCGATAGCCTTCCTTGATGAAGAGGGGGCAATTCATCCCGGGTCTTTTGGTATCAACCGGCATCAGCATGTTCATACTGGAGTAGATTTGTATACTGCATACGGTACTCCAGTCCGGGCCATGGAGGATGGGAAGATAATTCAGATCTCCTGGTTCACAGGTCCCAGTATTGATATGCCCTGGTGGAATGATACTCGGGCGGTCTATGTTGAAGGTCAGACTGGGGTTTTCAACTATGGGGAGATCCAGGAGCTTCCTATGCTTAAAGTCGGGGATACGGTTAAGGCGGGGGATTTACTTGGATATGTGGTGACTGTCTTGAGAAAATGGAAAGGTCGTCCGATGAGTATGCTCCATGTGGAGTTGTACGATCATGGCTTTGTGGATGACTGGAAAGAGTGGAAGATTGGTGATCCAAAGCCCGAGCATCTTAAAGATCCAACGCTTTATTTGTTGACCATACAGAGTAAGCAACATGATCGGTATATTCTCGGAGATCCCTATAAGGATAGTGCGGATCAAATGAAAGGAATTTTATGAAAAAAGAAATTAGTGCGGAGAAAGAAAAAACCAACGTGAACAAACTCCTGACATACAAACTTCTGACATTTAAAAAATTCTCCTGGAAAGAGCCTATTCTTCGTGACTCCGGCCATGGTACAGACAAGGATTGGGCTAATTATGACAGGGCATTGAAAAAAAAGCCGGTACTGAAGACGGGTGATGTTCTGTTTATGAAGGATGGTAAGTATCTTCTGGTAGGTGATGTGAATAAAAATCTAGGCGTTTGTGATGACTGTACGGATTATAGCATGGAAGATATCAAAGCGATAGCCACTCTTCCGGGATTTTGACAGTATGACTCAGCAGTCTCCCAGTGATCTCGCTATGGGCCAGCATATCAATGCACTTGGTCTGAAGTCTGTCGATAGCTATCAGAAATGGTGTCGGGAGAACGGGTTTTCCGTTTCCCTCAATAAGCCTTATCAGCAGCGTAGCAAAGAAATAAAGTTCCTTCGAGATTCTGTAGCAGTCAAGCATCTCCGGCAGAGTAATGTCAAAATAACGCTGTCAAAGGCGCTTGAGATTATCAGGTCCGGTGGTAAGACCGACAGCCTGAGTAAGACATATCAAATCATTGGCAATCTTGAGGCTTATTTTAATACCCGCATGGAATCGGTGTATTATGGAGCACCAAAATTGTTTTTGAATGTCATAGCTCATGTTGGTAAGGTCTCTAATCTTCTTGATGAGGTGGGAGCGCTTTCTGATTATATAACGGGCATTGCTCGTGCTGTTAAACTCTCGGATAAATGGCTCCGATCATATGAAGACTGGAAGCCCAAATCACATAATGCCGATCGGCAATTCTCGTCTTTCCTGCGATTTCTGTTTGCCAAGTATGATGTGCCTCTATTTTTTGATAAGCCATGGATGGGCATGATCCAAGACACTCAATTCGATATCAGAGCGGGATGGTTTATTCATGTTGGCCAGGGTCAAAACATCTACACAGCGCCGTGGTTTTTAGAAAAATATCCAATGACTAAAAAAATGGCTCATCAATTCATGCAATCTCCTAATGCCTATACCATGGACATGGCTTATCGGTTCGCTCAGGTTGTGTCTGTGGGAGGTGACAGACGTATTGCTGAGGCCTTATTTGCTACTAAAATAATGAATAGTTTGAAGACCCATGAAGAATTCGTTTTGAGTCTCATGAAGTTTTTCATTACTAATCCAATGTTGGATTTTGCTCACTATGGGCCAATTATCGATTACATTTGGTATCATAAATACGAGAGTCATAAAGTGTATGATGCTCAGAGGCAAATAATAACCGTACCCCCTGAACAGCCTAATCTCTCTATGAGTGGTCGCAATGCTGATACTCTTCTGGCTCAGGTTGAAGCCTGGCATAAGAAATTGGGTAAAGAAAAGAAGGGCATTCAGGTATGGGAGCATAGCAAGTTCCATGATATAGAGATTACGGAAGGTGAGAAGGAGAATCGAAAAATCTATCGGATCCAAGAGCTCTTGAGTGCAAAGGAATTGTCCTATGAAGGCAGGCACATGCATCACTGTGTTTCTAGCTACTCCGGGTCCTGTGCTCATGGTTCAGTCTCTATATGGTCTCTGTCCGTGGAATCAAAATCACTTACAGCGAGACTGGTTACGATTGAGGTGAGGAACTCTAATCGGCAGGTTTGTCAGATTCGTGGGCAGTATAACCGTGTTGCAAATCAGAAAGAAATATCTGTCATTAAACGCTGGGCGTCTCGAGAGGGTTTGAGCGTCAGTAGTTACGTCCAATAAAGGGGTTTAACTTATGAGATCAATAGTGTCCTCAATAATTTGTTCAACTTTTGAGACTGAGTTTGGTAGATGGCAGTTAAAAAATTCTGCACAGGGGCTACCCGTTCCCACTTCCCAGTATGCTATGCAGATTACTTTCAGGTCACGCATTGATTATGATACTGAGGACGGCTATAGGTTTCTGGATATTCTCATTTATGCACCTGCGAATTATGTCGGGGTGCTTGCCCAGCATAGATGGACGGTCATTCCAATTGATGAGTTGGAGGGTGAGGATGGCCTTAAGGAAGGGTGTAAGTATCGTACTGGAAATAGTGGCTGGAAACTGGCCTGTTATCATGACTCATGCTGGACCTCAGACGGGGTGGGGTCAATTCTCAGGCTTAACGAACGAAATATCAGTGCAATTGACACAAATTTCCCGAATTGGTTCTTCAAAGTCGAGATGACTCCTGAGCTTCTAAATACTTTTGAGGTGCTAACTTCAAGCAAGTCAACTGACGATTATTATCGAGATCCCACATTAGGTGTTCTCACCTTTAAAAATGTCAGCTCGGCATATCGGTAAAAAGAATGATAGAAAGTTGGCTAAAAACTGTAGAATATATCAAAGAGGAATTTTATGCCAATATGTGCCGCAATGCTAAATCGTGATGTGGAAATTAAATTAAATGATAATGAAGACTGTTGTGCGGGGATCAGAGTTAAAAAGGGCACTCTTTGTGCCATTGAAAGTCGAAATAATGAGTCCTCATTTAATAAACGGATCACCGTTACTGTTTCTATTCCTCGTTCGAATGACGTAGATCTATTACTAACAATACCTGAAATATGGGTAGAGGAAAAAACTCCTTTCTGGATGAAATAAAATGGAGCAGTCTACCATAGATCTTCTTATCGACGCGATAGATGCCTGTTTGATAGAGCCCAGAGGTGATCCTAATAGGAGCAATCTCATAACGGCGGCTATCATAGTTAAGGCTCTGAGGGGTGCTGGGGTTAAATTTGACCTTAGGGGAATGTATCGGCAGATCAAGGGGAATAACCCCGGTAAGCATGACTTTATGGCAGAGGTTGAGCAGATGTACGGTCCTGGCGGTTATATGCACAAAGAAGAGGAGAAAGAGAGATGACAAGACATGCATCCTATTTACCTGAGAATAAGACCTTGTGTGGATTGCCTCATCCTCAGTTTGTTGGATGGGGGTTTATTGAACTTGGCATGAGGCTCCGTAAGGGACAGCAGTACTCGCTTTTTAGTGAGTCCGTTGATTGCCCTCAATGTTTAGAGGCTAGTAAGATGCTTGTAGATGATGTCTGCCCATGCTGTGGAAGTAATAAGTACGAGTGATGAAGAAGTGGTAAAAAATAGGTGAAAGAGCTATGAGATTTCCGATAGAGCGCCTAATAGATGCAACCAAGCCTGATGTGGCCTATATGATTGGATTTTTCCAAGCTGACGGGCATTTGTCTCAAGGTAGTCAGAATAGGGGCAAATTCACCCTTGAACTGAATAAAAGAGACGAGCACATTTTATATAGTTTTCAGGAACTGGTACCTTGCTATAGCTCCGTTATACCACGTCACCGGGATACCAATTTCAAAGATGATTGTAATACCAGTACGTTGACTATTAGTGATTGGGGTTATCGGACGGCATTGGAGGAAATTGGTATACCCTACGGTAAAAAATCTGCTTCCATGAGGCCTATTACTGTGGAGCATTCGAGATATGATTATTTCAGGGGGCACCTCGATGGGAATGGCTCCGTTGGTACGGATGCTGATGGTTACCCGTTCATCTCTCTGACAACTTTCAGCGATCACATTGCCATCGCTTATAAACAGTTGATACTTGAAATAACCGGGATGGTAAATAAGGCAAACCGAAACAAACGGGATAATATTTACAATATCACCATGTTTAAAGAGGACGCCCAATCAATCATCAAAAAACTGTATTATAATGGGTGCCTATCCCTTAACCGTAAATATGAGTCCGCTCAAGCGGCCCTGTTATGGGTACGTCCAGCACATTGGAAAATAAAAACAACATTGAAAGGTTGGACACCAGACCAAGACGAGTTTATTCTGTGCCATTCAATTGAAGCGTCCATGGAATATCTGAAAAGAAGTAAAAGCGGCATACAAACCCGGTTATGGAGACTAAAGAAAAATGTTTGAAATCAAAGGGAAATATTCGACGGCCAGGGTCATGATTGATGGGTTAGAGGAATCCTGCGTTGCCCAAATATACGGTTTCATCAATCATCCGGCTTTCTCAAACCCGATCGCTATAATGCCCGACGCCCATGCAGGCCGTGGAAGTGTTGTCGGATTTACCATGGAATTAACAGACCGAGTTATTCCGGCAGTCATTGGGGTCGACATAGGCTGTGGGATGAGATCCTTCAACATAGGAAAAATTATTTTGCTACCCTTTGACCAACTCGACCATAAAATCCGGCAACGGGTACCCTTTGGAAAAAATGTTCATGATAAGCCCATCATCAACATGAAAACGGACTTTCCATGGCGCAAAGTTAATGTCTTGGCTCAGAAATTAGCCCTGGCCTACGGTTCAAAGTTCGGGGTGTCTTTACAGCTCCCCACCTTCGACATGGATTGGTTCATGGATAAGGTTAGAGCGATTGGTGGAGACGTTGGACGGGCTATCAATAGCCTCGGAACACTGGGGGCCGGGAATCATTTCCAAGAAGTTGGGCTCTCAACTAAGGGGGATTACTGGATCACAATCCATACCGGGTCTCGGAACTTTGGCAAGAGAATATGTGAGTACTGGCAGGATAGAGCCTGTAAGAAAGCCAAACGACTGGGCAAGGATGAGCACAAGACTCTTCTGACAGACCTCAAGGCGAAGTATAAAGGAGAAGAACTCTACCGTAGGATCAAGGCTCTTAAAGAGGCTCCTGAGACCCCGGAGGCCCCTACAGAGGCCTTCTCGTGTCCTGACGATCAGCGTTGGTTGGAAGGGGCTGATGCCCAGGGCTATTTGATGGACATGCTTTTTGCTCAGATCTATGCTGAGGTCAACCGGGATCTGATCATGGATGCCATTCTGGATGTATTAAAAGTGGATGATCCAATTGATACCATAGAGACCATCCATAATTTTGTTGATTTCCAGGACTTTATTGTTCGAAAGGGTGCCATCCGATCTTATATTGGTGAACGAATGGTCATTCCGTTCAACATGCGGGATGGCATTTTGATCTGCTCGGGTAAATCTAATCCTGAGTGGAATTTTTCAGCCCCTCATGGTGCCGGGCGTGTCCTGTCCCGGAGTCAGGCTAAAAAGCATATCAATCTGGAGGAGTTTCGGGAACAGATGGCTGGGATTTATTCTACATCGGTGGGAACCGGAACTCTGGACGAGGCTCCTGATGCTTATAAGGATGCCCGAGTCATTGAAGAGGCTATTGAGCCCACGGCTGTTATTTTGGACAGGATTAAGCCCTTACACAATATGAAAGACTCTTTAGGGGCGGATGACTGATATAACCTACATTAAACGGGTGAAGACTTTTCTGGAAAAATGGGGGCTGATCGGATGATGCATAAATTTAAAAAGATGATGCGTAATCCAATTGAAAAGACCCTTTTCAAAGGAAAAATAGACATTGAAGAGGTCAAGGAAAATATTGATTATAAATTTCATCTTGTAGACAAGGACGTGTCGAAAATTAATGCTGATACAGTTTATACCTTTATCAAAGAGCATTTTTTAGGGAATGTTGGATTCGATTATGAGTATTTTTGTGTAGAGCTTGAAGAATGGTTTTTTGACTCCGAGGTCACTAAAATATGACAGGTCAAAATGGCTGATCGATATTCTATTGCATTAAATAAGATACCTGAAGTCATCCATATAAGACCTGGGATCTGTCTGACCGTTGAGTTTTATTATCAGAATATTCTTTTGAGGTCAGAAGAAGTCACTATAAATTTTGGTGGTCCGGGGGGTACTCAAGATATTGTCGTACCAAAAATGGACGCTATGATAGATATGATAGTTTGTAAGTTCAGGGATACAATTGTTCATAAGAAGGAGTTTTTACCTACGAGGATAACCTCTGCCTCAAATTTATTTTTTCGAACGCCTTCTTATGAAGAATTTCGGGCACTATGGGAGCAGAAATGAACGGCTAAGTTAGCCTGTCAAACATACGGAGAAGAAAAATGAGTGATGATAATGTGACGATTTGGGATTGTACCCAATGTGGCGGTAAACTGGTTCGAAGAAAAAATAAAATGACTGGTGAGACTTTTCTCGGTTGTTCAAACTATCCTAAGTGCAAGTTTACTCAGCCGGATGAACCACCTGAAGACGATCTCAATGGTGTAAAAGATGCAGCTAGCGTTTGGGAGTAAAAATGAGCCTGAGAGTAATAAACAAAATATATGGACTATCCCTGCATCGGGGATCAAAAGTACAATATGAAAAGCATGTTGGTGTGGTTACAAAATCAGATTGGCGAGGCTATGTCTATATTAAAATTGAAGGTAAAACATATAAAGTACAACCCCAACATATTAAGGAAATAAAACACACCTTTTTTAAAGAAATTCCATGCGGGCAACATTTTGAAAAAAAGGGTATGAAGTTTATAAAATGTGAAACAATCACCGATCATTCCAAACAAACATGGAATTGTGTAGATCTGAATAGTGGGACTCTATTTTATTTTTGGCCAAACAGCACTATTAAATTGGTTGGAAAAATACAATCCGGCAGAATTGATTCCATATTAAGGGCTATTTCAGGAGTAAATTCATGTACGAGTTAATTAAGGGAGACATTGGTAAATTATCTGAACAGCTCAAACAGGGGCTACAGCATTTCGCGGATTTTATTGATGCCGATCTGGTAGAGTATAAGGACAACGGAAATTCGGAACAACTTACTATTCATAAATACGGTAAGTCTTATATCATCAAGGCATGTGGCAATAAGGTTGATGGGGGTTTTTTTGGCTATGCCTGGGGAGATGATGAATCTGAGGTTCCTCAGACTATTGAGAGGCCCCCTTATATCCTTTATGGGGTGGATGGCCCAGCTCTGCGTAGGACAGGGCCTGATTCTTACTACAGAGATGGAGGGCGCTGGACATTATACGTCTACGAGCATGAGGGAAAACTTTGTGGCAGGCATGCTCGTTCTGAGGAAGGGGAACATAAAGAAGTTTTTCCAATCACTGAAGAAGTTTGGCGAGAAGATAATGGTCAGTATGCTCCGGGATATGTCGAACCTGATGAGGATTAAAAATGATTTGTCTCAAATGTGGCAGTGATACTAAATGTACAGATTCTCGGGATCATGGGGATTATATACGCCGACGACGTAAGTGTAAGGTCTGTGGCTTTAGATATACCACCAAGGAGAGGGTACTACTGGAGCCTGAAGAGAAACAGCCTTTGTTTTTGGAAGAGACTATCAGGCTATATGGGGAATCTACAAAAAAATGGGCATTTGATCATAAGGATCTCCGTGCTTTTGGAGTACAACTATTAAAGGCGTATGAGGAAGACATTCTCGGGGAGTTTAAACTAAATGAATAAAAATGATTGCAATCAGGAGACAATACTTGTAGCAGAGGTCATAACTAATGTCTGCTTTCAAATACACACGGATTATAAAGAGATATTAGAGGAGATATTTCAAGAGCATGATCAGGGTATTCCATACTACGATGATGAGGAGCAGAAAAAAGAACTGAATTCTTTGGGGAATTTTTTAAAAGGTCTCGAGATAAAAGATTTTTTAAAAGGCCGAGATAAAAAGGGAATAAAAAAGGCTAAAGATAAATGAGCAAACAGTCTATAGCGAAAATCAATCAGGGTTTTCAGATGAAGCCCGTGTGGCCGGTCTGTCGAGACTGTGCTAATTTTAAATTTGATATGGTTAAAGAGACAATGTGGGGAGCGCTTTATATGCGAGAGAGGAATCTTCGTTGCTTATTGGGAAATTTTAAAGTCGGAAAAAAATCAACCTGTAAAATGCACGTAAAGAAAGGCATTGACGCATGAAAACAGAGCTATTGGCTAAATTGGAAGAGGCATGTGAGGCGCTTAAAGATTTTGCAATATTTAAAAATTTGTTCTCGAAGGGCCCTGAGGGTACTCTGGCTAAGCTATATCAAACACTCAAACATGTCACACTTATGGTTAAGATGGACGAGATCAGAGATGTGGTCACACCTAATGCGCCTATACGTGAGGGTTTTCTCGGAGAGAGGGTTGGTAAGATGGTCTCAATTCGACCCTGTGCCCCGGAGTATGAAAATAAAACCTTTGTTGGATTTTACCTCGGGGAGATTGCAACAGGGGCTAGCATGAATATTAAGGAAGAGAAGGTCGTGGTGGAGTTCTCCGGCCACAATCCCGCTATATTTGTTCCGGAACTGGGTAAGATCATTTACGGCTATGAGAGCTGGTGGAGTGCAATTGAAAATGAGGCCGATTTCAAAAAAATAACTGATGATGACATACAGAATGTGTGGTATGTAAAACTTCTGAAATTGATGGCTGAGAAAAAAGGGGAGTAGGATGTTTAAGGTAATGAAGGCCCTTTGCATAGCTTTAATTATAATAATTCTGATAGCATTTATAGCATTCATTATAGCTGGCCTTCGTGTCTGCTTTGAGCTGAATTCTATTTGAGAGGGGGAGTTTTGGAGAATTTCGTTAATAGTACAGAGTATAAAAAAGGTCGAAAGGGCATTGAAAAGTATTTTAAAAAGGTCAAGCAAATGTCCTATGGGGAGCCTATTAAATCCCCTTCTGGTGATTTTGTGCTGAATATAAGTTCT
>Ga0315285_10008598_pt1 | contig 10460 bp, 10 predicted proteins | sample YL17G09_36_MG_FD_203698 | JGI IMG/M metagenome (GOLD analysis project Ga0315285, IMG submission 203698) | Sediment microbial communities from Yellowstone Lake, YNP, Wyoming, USA - YL17G09_36 | ecosystem: Environmental > Aquatic > Freshwater > Lake > Sediment | place: USA: Wyoming | collected... | reverse complement strand
GGCCGTCGCGACTGCGGACGCGCCATCTCCAGCGCGGCCACCTTCCCCGCAAGAAAAGCCTTGTCCCGCTCCAACTGCACGATTCTGGCGTCCCTGTCATTCACCGCCTGCTGCTTGGCGTCGTTCGACAGCAGGCACGGCGCAAGCGTAGCTACCGCCGTGATGAGCGCAACGATAACGGGAATCCAGACCTTCAAAACCTGTTCCCCCCGCCACCGCTTCGCACCGGCCGCTTCTGGCCGAGCGACAACGCCGTCACCGTGTTGTTGCCCACAATCTCCATGCGGTCGGTGATAGCGGGCAGCGCGGTAATCGCCTTCTCCAGCAACGCCATGTGTTCTTGGTGGAACGTCTTGCGGTGGAAGTCCGACTCACTCTCGGTCAGTTCGCACAGTATCGCCTCAATCACCGCGTCATGCGATTGCGGCACTACCGGCAACTCCAGCAGCGCGTTCGTGTACTCCGGCGCGACACACCACACCGCAAAATGAATCCAGTATACCGCGTCCGGTTTGGGGTACAGCCCGATGCGAACGCCAAGCGCGGGGTCACGAGCCAGCCAGATGATGTTCGGCGCACCAGCCGTTTCCTCGTCCTCGGCGTCGTGACCGATGCCCGCCATCTGCATCGTGCTGATTTTCCGCATGGGTACACCATCGCAAGCCGCGCGAAGTATCTCCAGCATGTTGTCGCCGACCAGCGGATGATTCGACGTGCTTATCCGAAACGGCTTCCAGTATCGAGACGCGACGGAGACGAGTTCGCCACTGACCATGCGGCCCGTGGGAAAACGAATCTCACGCCAATAAATCGCCGCCCGAGAGTTGATGCGATTGATGGCCCGGTTCACGGCAGACATGAAGCGGACGGGGGACAAGGCAGAAACAGGCTGGTCAATCCCTTCCAATGCCTGAGAAACGGAATTGTAGAGACGGACTCCATTCACGCTACTGGTTCCCCTGCTGGCCTCCGACCGGGATGACGGGCTGGCCGCGACGCACAAACGGGTCATTCATTATCTTCTGGTACTGCATCGAAACCGCGAGCTGAAACTTGGCGTAGAAATTTTCCCACAACACCTTGTAGTCCTCCGGCTTGAGGTCTTTGAGCTTCAAGGTCGCGGCGGCGTGTGACACGATGAGCGGTCGAGCGCGTTCGGCAATGAGGAAGTACCCGCCATTGTTGGCCGGGTCGGCGCAGCGCGGGATGTAGCTCATCTCGACCGTCTTGGTCGTAGTCGGGAGATACCAGTAGCGCAGATTCCGCCCCTCTTGGTAGAACACCATCTCGAACAGGCCGGGGACCGGCAGACGGCCCATGCGCGCCTTGCGGGCCGCGAAGTCCGCCTTGCTGTACACGGTGAACGCCCGCTGGTTGACTTCGTTCAGGTCGAAGTCGCCGACTTCGAGGCAGTCGGTCGGGAGCAAATTCGTCCCCGCCGCAAGGTTCGCCGGAGCGACAGTCGGAGGCTCAATTATCAAGCCCACGACCTTTTTCGACTCGTTGTCGTGCCAGCTATTCGGGAGGAGAGGGGTCACCTCGTCCGTCGACGCCATGACAGCCCTCTTGATTTCGGTGTCGCCGATGTACTGGGGAATGGAACTGAGAACTTCCTGCAAGTACCCGGCCACGTCATCGCGGATTTCGGCTACTGCTATTCGCATACGTCCTCCAGTTTACCCGGAGGCGGGATTGCTCCCGCCCCCGGATAGGTTTGTGCTTAGCTGCCGGACGGCACGAATGCCGCGATGTTGTGCATCGACAAAATGCACGAAGGGAACTTGTTGACGAACTTCGCCTTGCGGTTGTACACGGCGCGGAGGAAGTCGCCCATGCCAAACTTGTTCATGCGGGTGAAGAACGGGAAGTCGGGGTGCTGCGCGGTCGGGTCCCATCCGGCCCACAGGACGGCTCGTGCCAGCGTCGCGAAGTCCAGACCGAGCATGGTCTGTGCGGGCAGCGGGTTGTCCATGATGAGCAGCGGGATGTTGCGGCCCTGGTAGTTGAAGTACGGAGCGGAGAACGTGAACTTGCTCGCGCCGATGCCGAGGTTGAAGTCCATCGGCGTAGTGCTGAACAGGCTGGCGCGGTCTTTGCCCGCCATCGCATACGCCTTCCAGACCGCCGTGGTTACGAGCAGGAGGTCGATGTTGGACGCGACGCCGGTCGATTCAAGCGAGTGGTCGTGATGCCACAGGAAGGCGTCGAGCATGACCGAGTCGTCGAGCGTGATTTCGGTGAGGTCGGTCGCGGCCATGTACGGCGAGTCGTTGTAGCAGGAGCCGGTGAAGAAGTCGAAGTTGGGGTCGTCGAGGCGGTCAACGGTGATGTCCTTGTAAGTCCCGTAGTGCGGGCTGCCGAGCGCGCAGACGTGCGTCCCCGCGCCGTAGCTGCCCATGACCGTGCCCTTGCCGAGTTGCGCGAAAAGGCCCTGACAGGAGATGCCTGACGCCTCGGTCAAATCCTGACCGCAGAACCCGTTGGCGGACAGGTAATGACCTGCGGCTGGCCCCTCAGCGGGAAGGCGCGGGTACAGGTACACGTAGGACTCGCTGGCCGTGACGCTCTTGCTGATGAGGACGATCATGTACCCCTCATCATCGGTTCCGTTGGCGATGACTGCGCCGGTCCATGCGGCCTCGTCCCACGAGGTCACATCAACGGACTGGTACTTGTGCAGGTACTTCACGGAGTCGCCCGCGTTCCGCTTGTGGCACAGGAACGGGTCGAGCTTGACCTTCGACACGTTGATTGTGCCGAGTTCCGCGTCCGCATAGGTCGCGTTCTCGATGCTGACGATGCGCGACCTGCGGCCCGTGCCGTCCAGCATCGCGTCCTCGGCTGTACCGATTCGCAGCACCTTCGCGCAATCGCTGAACTGCCCCATCAACTGATTCGTGATGGGGGAAAGCTGGTTGCTCATCTTGCCCGCCATCGCGGCTTCGTACTCGACTTCGCATGTGACCCATGCGTCGTCGGGGCCGTAGCCGACCTTGTTGGCCCGGGGATGCTTGCCCTTGGCCATGCGCCCGCCGTAAGTCCACGGAAGCGCGTCCTTGAATCGCTGCTCGGTGAGCAGGTATTCACCGCCCGCCTTGCTGCCCGTGCCGCCCTCGTCCGAAAGGACGGGGATTGCGCGAAGCAACGTGTCGTCGCCGTAGTACGACTCGTTCAAGGGCTCGATGTTTCGCAACATGAAGTCCTTGAACTGGTCGTTGGTTGTCGGTCCATCTAGTGCCATGATTATCTCCTAAGTTGGGCCGAACAGGCGACGAAGACGGTCGGCGAATGCCCTGCGGCTCATTTGATACCGCTTTCAGCCATCCGCCGACGGAATTTCTCCGTTCCGCCCGGCTCCATTTTGTCCCATTTTGTCGGTTTTGCGCCGTCGAATCTGGCCCTTGCCCGCTCGCGCTGCTGGTCTGGGGTCAACTTGCTCGTATCCGACTCGTCCGGGCTGGTTCCCTTTCCGCCGGGCGGCAGGTCGCCAGCGACGGGCGGTGGGGTCGGCTTCGGTTGCTCCGGCTTCGGGGCCGGGGCCGCGTCGGGCGAGATGTTGTATGACCGCATCTCAGCTTCCACGACATCCTTCATAAAGTCGGGGTCGGCTTCTCCCTTTTTCGCGCGCTCCCTGATGAGTTCGGCGAACTCCTGTGCGAGCACTCCCGCGCCACGTCGAACGTCTTTGACGCCATACATCTCCTGCGAAATCTTCTCGCACAGCGACTTGCCATGCGGGGTTCTCGTCAGGTCGCGTATGTCAGACTGAAGGTTGAACACCTCCGCCTGGTCGAGTGGCTCGTTCGCGCTCTCTCCGCCCTCGATTCTGCTGTCGAGCAGGGCCTTGTAGTCCGCCGCTATCTTCGCGAACTGCTGAGTCCGCGCTTCGTCGGCGGCCTTGATTCCGGCGAGTGCCTTCGCGAGAACGGGGCTACCCTCAAGCTCTTCTTTGACCTCGTCGCCTTCCAGCGCCGCGAACAGGCTACCCGCCGGAGCGGGAGCCGTCGCGACCGGCGGCGGCTGCACGGTCTTGAAGAACTCTCGGATTTCCTCCGCAAGCGGATGGTCGGCATCCTTCTCGCCGCGCAAGGCGGCCATCAGGAGATCGCGGTCCTTCCGTGCGGCTCGTTTGAGCCTTCTCTCGTCGGCCGTATCGTAGGTCTTGATTTTCCAGTAGTTCTCGGCGACCTCATTCCGAAAACTCGGGTCGTTCCAGTCCTGCGGCTGCCTCACGTTGCCGGGAAGCACCACGTCGGGCGCTACCAGTTCCGGCTTCGGCTGCGGTTGACCGTCTGTTGCCGCCACTGCGGGCGGAGCGGACGGGTCGGCTGCCGGAGCGGGCGCATCGTTGGGGGCGGGTGCGGGGGTAGAAACGGGCTTCAGTTCTTCGGGCATCAGATTATCCTCCTGCGCGTGAAGTTGGCCAAAGGCGCATCACGTTGGCGAGTCCGGCGCTTGTGTTTCGCCGCACAAAGGCGGCCCCTGACGCCGCGAGCGTCGTAGGCGAGGCATCAGGGTGGGGAAATGTCATTGGCTCAGCGGTGGAACCAGTAACCCGTGACCATGCGAATCCACACGTTCCCGGCTGCCGTAGTTCCTATTGGAGCAATCCCGATGACGAAGCCGCTGTCCGGCATCACGCGCGCTCCGGCCATCGCGCCAAGGCCAGCGTCGGCCCCGGGGTAGATAAAGTAGCCAGCACGCACGGCGGCTGCCGTGTAGGCGTAGCTGGAGTCCGGCGGCATCCGTATGATTCCTTGGTGTCGCGACGGGATTGACTCCTGCGTAATGCCGAGAAACGGGGTCGTGTACTGGTTTGAGTCCGAGAACGTCCGACAGGGGTTCCACATTTCAGCTAATACCTGAACCGAGTCGTTGGCGTGGGAGCCGGTCGCCGTCACCGCCGTCACCTTGCTCATGTAGAGGTCGGTGTAGGTGTCCTTGACCGCAGAAGCCAGCGTCGAGAATCTGATTTTGCGGTACGGGTTTATGGTGATGCCGCTCAAATCGCGGCCATAGAGGAACACGGCGCGATTCGTGTCGGCCGCATCGCCAGCGACGAATCGCACGCGAATCCGGTAGATGCCGACGTGCGCGCGGGTCGTCGGGAGGGTCAGGTTGTGCAGGCTGTCCGCGACGGCGACGTTGGTGTCAATCGCGGTTTTGATACAGCGAAGGGTTGTGACCGCCACCATCGCGGTGTCGGACGAAACGGCGTAGTACGCCGGGATGGTTGCGCTGGTCTTGTTGGTCACGGTCGCGAGGTACGGATGGGCGGTCCCGGCGATGAGCACGAGCACCGCTACGAGCAGAGAGGCTGTGAGGTTTCTCACGTTATCGCTCCTTCTTCACCGGGGGCCTTGGTTGACCACCCGTGGCTTTGATGATTTCGGACAAGACATGCTGGCCTTGTCCGCGCTTCTTGTGCTTACGGCAACAAACCATTGTGAAGTAATGATATTGACCCTTCCCGCACAATCAAGCGGAATCTTTGGGGGCCGACGCCAGCACCGTGTCGTAGGCCCCGTCGAAATGAGAACTCGTCCAGAACGTCGTGCCGCCGTTCGCCTGTCGAGTAAGCTGAGTGGGGCTTACGTTGACATTGGGACTTCTGCAAACTTGTCTTACCAAGTCCATTTTCCCGAGCTTCCGCTGCTGCTGGAACCATGATCTGCCCCAATGCGTCGTGACCATGCGCGGGTCGGTGGACAGGTAGGTTTTGAGGCCGAACCGCCGCAGGCGGAAGCCGAAGCGCGAGTCGCTACTGCGGTAGCGCACCAATTCAACGTGATGGCCCCCCATCTCGCGAATGACCGAAGTGGCGATGGCATAGACCGCGCCCCAGTCACCGCGCCACGCGGACGGCAACTCGAACAGGTCTTCCTTGATGTGCTGACGTATCGCGTTGTGCCAGCGAGTATCCCGGCCTTCGGCCCCCTCAAGTTGCTTCCACTCCTTGTCGCTGAACAGCAACGCGCCCCACACGACTTTCTTGCCATCTGCCACGTCCAGCGTTTTGACGTAGGCCACGATGTCCGGGCCGATGGCAAGGTCGTCATCGAGATGCAGAATCACGTCGCCCGTGACTTCGCGGAACCCCACGTTATCGGCGGCCCCGGACGATTGATTCTCCCCGCTCTTCGCAAACTTCGTCCGCAGGAGCTTGAAATGGAACGGCGGCGGGTTGACGGTGAAGTGGTCGCGCAGCCAGTCCGCCGTCCCGTCGGTCGAGCCGTCGTCTACGATTACACACTCGAAGTCCGGGTCGGACTGAGCGTAGAGGCCGTCGAGCAGCTTGCGGTGGTCGCGCCAGAATGGCAGACGGTTGAAAGTGGGGATGAGGACGGAGAGCGTCATGCTAAAGCCGCCATGTATTTGTCTGCACAGAAATACCCCAAGTCACGCAACTCGTTGCGAATCCGGTCTGCTTCTGCAAAGTTGCGAGACCGACGCGCCACGGCCCGGCACTCTATCAGGTGAGATATGCGGCCGCGTTTGACGGCATCGGCCGCAAGCTGACGGGAAGCCACGCCCTTGTAGATGGCGCATAACCGGCAGTGGTCGGAATCCGGCCAGTCAGTCGGAGAGGAACACGTCCCACAGGAAGAACAACGGCGCAGCCTACAATCAGCAACTAGACATTCGCGGCAGTTCAGTGACACATCATCTCCAGCAGCCTGATGCAGTCCGCCCGTTTCTCGTCCGTCCAGTCGTGCTTCTCCGCGCACATCCGCGCCCGCCGCGACTTCGCCGGGATGTCCCACGTCAGCGACCGCTCAATCGCAGCCGCCACGTCTTCGGCCTTCACGAGATAGCGGTAGCACATCGGCCCCCATTTCTGCCCTTGCTTCCGAAAGTCATACCACTCAGCGCGGCACGGAATCAGCGCGTCGGCGTCCGTGACCATCTCGTTCATCGGCGGGCCGTCCGTAGTCAGCACCGGCAGTCCGCAAGCCTTGGCCTCCAGCAGCACGCGATTGTAACCCGCATAGGAATCAGGCTGAACCAACACGTCGAACCCCTCGTAGACATCAGCCGGCTTCGACAGGTTCTCCAGCCGGAACGTCACGCGCGGGTCATGGCACTCTCCGTATTCCTTCCTCCAGTCCTCTTGACAGTGAACAACCAGCGAGATGTCGGGATTCTGGATGGAACAGAATCCCTCGTAGACCGCCCGCGTCTGCCGCCGGTTGAAACCGCCCGCCCCAGCCCGCGCCCCGGACGCATACCCCATGACGTGCAGAAACTTGCGCGCCTCGGTTCGCTCGCTGAACGGAAACGGCCGCAGGTCGGTCGGCCAGTCGAAGTAGACCTTGTTGGCTGTCCCCACGCGACTCCATGCCGCACGAACCGGGCACAGATACCAGTCCGGGTCATGTTTACCCTCAAGATAGGATTCGTGCATCACCACCAGAACGGTGCGGACACCACGCCGCCGCGTGACTTCGTAGACGCACCGAGAAAACATCGTTTCAATCCCGACGACGATGTCGGGCTTGAACTTGTCGAGATACCGAGTAAACAATTCCCGCTCCGGCACGCCATTCACCTGCCGCTCCATCCATCGCTCCTGCCCCTTCACGCAGTCCACGCTGAAGTAGGAATCCACCGGCAGATTGTCCACGATGTCGCGGGCGAAACAGCCGACTCCACCCGCAGTGTTGGTATACGACAGAACGCCCAAGCGCATTGTCACCTTACCACGCCGAGTCGCCGCCATGCCTCAAGAAGTTCGCCTACGCGGTGAACGTAAGTGTCCCTATCCCTGACGAGTGCATATCCGGCCCTACGACATCTCTCGCGTTCCAAGTCGTGGGCTAACCAATATCGACACTTGTCTTCCATTTCGTCCAACCCCGCAAAGAAATCGCAGTGGACACCGGCCTTGAAATAGCGGTCAATCCCGGGAACGTACTGGCCCAGGTAGAACCCGCCGTTGTTGAGCGTGACGTAGATTCGGTCGCTCCAGTATCCCGGCACGTCGTCACGGTAGTTGATACCCACCGCAATCTTGGCGTTCTGCAAGATGGACGTGAGTTCGCTCCCCCACACGCGCCGGTCGCTGTTGTCGTAGTCGCCGTAGATGGCGAAGTTCCACCGGGCAGAAAGCCGCCGCCGCATCTCGTCCCGCAACGGATACCCGCCCAAGTGACCGATGAATACCACGTCATGCTGAGGTACGCCCATGCGCGGAGGCAGCATCCGGTCTTCCGGCATCGCGCCCTGCGGCAAGTAGTAACGGCAGTTGATTCCCCGCGCCCGATACTCGGCATCGTCGAATCCGTCGGTGCTGAAAATCGCGTCCATCAATTTGAGTGCTGGCGTGTATTCGGCGTCGCGGTTGCCCAACCCCCACAGCCAATCCCAATACCAACAACTCAAATACGCCCCGGCCGCCTTGTATCTCCGGAGGTCAGCAAGAGACATAGACTGCGGAACGGAAGTGAAAACGACATCACCCGGCCCAACGCTCGGGTTCCCGTTGCAGCCCGGTCGGTCGTGCGAGTCGGTGATTTGATAGCAGTGAACGTCGTACCCATGCCAGCGGAGAGCGCCGGCTACGTTACGCTCGTTGTGCCAAGACGGGGAAAATACCGAGATGTAATGCAGCATCTACTGAGCCATGTCCTTTACCCTTCTTTCTACCAAGTGGTCAGTGAAGTAAGGAGTCTCGCAGCCTTCTTGAAAGTGTGAGGCCAACCCTGGGATGGGTGTATAGCATGAGTCAATCTGGTAGCAGGTACTCAAGTGGCCGTCGTTGGAATCCACCGCCGTTTCGAGAATCGTCGGCCAGTGCTTGCGAAGCGTTCCCATGCGGGCCATGAAGGTCAAGGTCGTGTAGTAGAGTTGCATCCACCAGCAGTGGCTTCCCATCAATGCCTGCCGCGTCGGGACTCCCTTCACGGCCTCCGCAACGTCGCTGCAAATGTCGTAACCCCGCTCCGTACCCGCTTGCCTGACCTGCATCGTCCGCGTCAACCACAAGTGCTGATGATACGGCGACAAGAAAACGTGACCGCTGTAGAGGTCGAGAAAGTCGCGCATCTGCCAGAAGCAGTCGGATGAGTAGAAATAATCATCCTCGCACAGGTAGACGTAATCCTCATCACGCAGCTTCAACGCCTCAATCAGCTTCAACGCCTCGGCGAATGACCCGTTGCCCCCAAGATTCTCAAAACAATGGAGTATCGGCCGCTTGTCGTAGTCGTGAAACCCCTCCAACCATTTCCTCAGTTCATCACTCGACCCGTCGTCGATGATATGAAGATGCGGACGCGGGAAGTGACCGAGCAACATCGAATCCCGCAGTGACCGGAAGCAGGCTTTGATGACCTGCGTCTTGTCGAGGCCGTAGGGTCGCGCCGCTCCTCTCATGCTCTTCCCCTCGCACGTCCGCAGGATGACGCAAAGCTCTCCGTCAATCATGTCGCAGGAAACTCCTCACCCATTCCTCGGTCACGCGCTGGTTGAAACCCGGAGACTCGCAACCCTCTTGGAAGTGAGTTGACAGAGATGGAATAGGAGCGAAGAACGGAACGGTCTCAGCCTTCTTCTCCATGAAATGATGCTCCAGCACGGACTTGCCCGGATTCTCTGCCCACCACTTCCGCAGTAGTCCGACACGAATCAGCAGCGTGCCGTTCGTCCAGAACACCTGCATCCAATGATGCAGCCGGGATCGCGCCCACAGTCGGGGTTTCTCCCGCGCCCGCAAGAAATCCATGCTCAGAACTTCCCGCGACTCTATCTCTGGCCCGCTCTGGTGTTCGGTCAGGCCCGCCCAAATCAGATAGGGCTGGATATACGGCACAAGAACATAGTCCCCACTGTAGGTTTCGATGAAGTCACGAAGCAAGTAGAGGGCATCGCCCGACCACAACTGGTCGTCTTCGGCAAGCAGCAGCCATTGGTCGTCGGTCGCTGCCTCCAAACCCAAGATGCGCTGGATTTCCTGCTCTCGCTGCTCATAGGATGGAGTTGGGTATATCGGCACTCCGTCCGGGGCAAGATGCGCCCGCGAATGCTTGTGCATCCATGCGCGGAATTCCTCGCTGCTGGAGTTGTCCGATGCCACCAGCCGCCACGACGGAAGGTATGACTGATTGAGCGCAAGCCAGAGTGACTTGAATGAGATGCGCGCAATCTCAGGCTTACTCAAACCGTAGGGCCGGACAGTATGAGTCCGCCCCTCCAGATTCTCGGCGGACATGAAGACGGTGAAGAGGCGGCTACAAACGCTCATCAGCCCCGAATCACAGCCGCTTCGATTTAGATACCATGTCTAGTCAAGACATTGCGGGGGAAGAACCGGGGGTTGCGGTAGTCCGGCGTCCCAACGCTGTCGCCAGCGGCCCGCACGTACTTGAGCGTGCCGTTGCAGAGCCTGCCGCCTGAATCAGCCGCCTCAGCTCATCCATCTAGTTCTCGCTCAACCTCACGCTCAGATAGCACTGCGACGT
>Ga0315285_10008597_pt1 | contig 10460 bp, 11 predicted proteins | sample YL17G09_36_MG_FD_203698 | JGI IMG/M metagenome (GOLD analysis project Ga0315285, IMG submission 203698) | Sediment microbial communities from Yellowstone Lake, YNP, Wyoming, USA - YL17G09_36 | ecosystem: Environmental > Aquatic > Freshwater > Lake > Sediment | place: USA: Wyoming | collected... | reverse complement strand
ATAAGCCTTGGACTTTTGGGCCTTATTTTTTCCCCCGCTATACCTCCCCGAATATTAAAGGTAATGGCGATGATTATATCTGTATTGATCATTCTGACCGGTATCTATTTCTCTTACCAGTGGAGCGCCCAAAAAAAAGGAATCCAAGTTTTGACCCAGCAGGCCGAGGAAGCCCTCAAGCAATACTTAGCCACTCATCCTAAAAAATGATATTTCTCCTGGCCCCCCCCTTAACACCCGTCTGCCCTACCTACCCGCCTGCGGGCTGAAGCGCTCCGTCGCCAAAGCTATGGAGCGTCGGCGACCTACGGCGGAGGACCCGACAGGCAGGCAAATTTTTTTATACCAAACTCATGTTATAAACCTCAGGTCATCTGGTTTTCTAAAGCCCCTTTTTAATAAAATATCTCTTTCTTTTAAAAGACAACTCCTATTGTGCAATATGGCGTTCTCAATTTTACCTTTTAACCAACTTTGTAAACATAGAAGTCCATTGTCATTAAAAGGATCTCCATAATTAGGAATTCCCAAAAACTGAATGATCCTTCTTTTCGATTCAAATTTTTCCCAATTCAATTCTCTTTCAAATTTTATTTTCTTTCCGATATGATTGAATAGAACCCCTCGTTCAAAATCAGTATTAAATGCATAAAACGGTCTTGCCAATGAATCCAATACCCCGATGATCTCCTCCTTAAGTTTAGGTATCGAATCTTCCTTTTTAGCACACAATATTCGAATTCCTTCTTTACCGAGATAGCCAAATATTATGGGAATAATATTTCTATATCGTCTCGAATCTACATATCTATCATCAAAATATCCAACGGTCTCTAAATCGATGATCGTGCCTTCAAAATCTGACTTTATCTCTTCCGAGTATATCTTAATCATGGGTAATTTTTCTCTTATTTAGATTCAAAAGTGTTTCTCATAATATACTAAAATCATGCAGGGCTTTGTTCTATGCGCCATGCTCCGTGGGTAATACTCTATTCGCTATGCTCTATGCGTTTTCATACATTGGATAGGGCCAACTTATTTGTGGTTACGGTTTGTAAATTTTTATTGCGCCGGCTTTGATTCCTGCTTGGGCGATATCTTCGGGAGTAGTATTAGAAACACTTACCCCAGAACCGATGAAATCCTTCCCCGCTTCTTTATAACAGTGCCTTACAAAAGCGCTACAATACATGGCGTGAGGATCATTCACAGGATTCTCGAGCCACTGTTTCTTGGTGATGATGGCCCACCATGTCCCGAGAAGCTCTTGAATCGGATAGAGCACCTGCTCATCAACGAGCTGTAATGCCGTGGCGAGAATATCATTTTTCTGATCTTCCGAAGGCCCGAAATCTATCACTGCTGCATTCTCCACCTTCTCCCTACAATGTTTCCCAATCCAATTTTCCTGGGCACCATTGCGAAGCTGGGATTTAAAAAGATCAACATGAAGATCGGACTCGAATATATAGGGGCTTATACTCTTCGTACCATTTGCACCCCTTCGATCGAACCTCAATTCTCCAAATATGAAGCAATGGGACCAGAGCGAGGCTTTGCCATCCGCTGTCACTGCCTTCTGCGCCTCTCTGATGGCCAATCCTATAGTCCCTTTGGTCCCAATAATACCTATGATTCCTCGTTTGTAATGGGTGGTGAAGAACTCAAGCAATTTCTCATCAATCTTTTCCATAGCGAGCTTCCTTTGTCCCCCCCTTATTCTCAATGAAAAATGGCCATATCTCTTCCTGATATTGCCCCGATCTCGTGTCCACCATTTACCCAAGAACCACAATCCATAAGATAATAAACTTTCCCATTTTTAGGCATCTTCATCAGCCTGGCTGTATAGGTATGCCCGATAACCGCTAATGATAGATCGACTTCCTCAGGGCCGAAATGATCAAGTGTATCTCCACTGTTATATCTCTCTAAGAGACCAATATAAAATTTAAGATATTCATGTAGATTAAATCCCTGGGGATCTCTGACGGGTGTAAATACATTGTACTTGCTGAAGGCCCTCACAACGGAATCCCATGTAGAGCCAAGAATGACATCGATGTCCGGATAGATGTATTCCATCATTCCTACAATCCTTGTGACTTCCCTCCCAATTGCTCCCGATAGGCTGTCTTGATTATTTGCGAAGTCGGCCTGGAACCCATGTTCATAAATCGCTCTTAATTTACCCTCAGCCTTTGAATAATACCTCCACCTCCGGCCAAACGTCTCCCCTTTATCTTTATACCATTGAACAAGATCAATATCGTGATTTCCGACGACATAAATGGTCTTCATTTTGTCGAGCAATCCTATGATGCTTGGATAAGCCGAAACAATCATGTTTGTGTTCCATTTTGCCTGCCACAAATCAAACATGTCTCCAAGCTGGATGATCTCCAAACCATCTCCTCCTTCTTGCCTCAAGTTCAAAAGGAAATCGAGAAGCCCCAAAAACCTCTCCTCATACTCTGGCTTACCATCCAAAAAATCATCATTTGGCCCCCTTTCGAGCAGATGCATATCAGGAATACAAATGGTAAGCTTTTCGGTTATCTCTTTATCGGCTTGTAGCCTAAAAGTTTTGTAAACCTTCAACTTACCTTCGGCCTTTCTCATAAAATCATCTAAGGTTAACATGTTGTCCCCATCATTATTTGAGATTTCTGAAAAAGTCCAGAAATCTCTGTAATCAAGAGAGCGTGTAGTAGTTTTTCAGAGCTCTCTATTTCTTCTTACAAACCTCGATGTTCGTTACAACTTCATGAAATCGAATCTTTCCTTCCTCTATGACTTCTTTCATCTCTATATAAAAGATGACTATCTTATCCTTGTATACTCTTGTATTCTTGCTCAAATCTGGACCGGGCTCTGGTATAGGGGCAATGTCAGGAGGGCCCATTGCCTGGGATACTTGATTCCAACTCATTCCTTCTTTGTATTGAATGCAATTTAATGTTGATTTTACCTGACCCAACGTTGTTGGTTGTTGAAGGGTAGTACATGAACTTAGAGCCATTACGATGACAAATAAGATCGTAAGCCTTCTCATCGTTTCCTCCTTTCAATACACGCAATCCGTAATAGATATAGCACGTGTTTTAGCATCTGATTTTTTCCCTCGGGTTATTTATTATGGAACGACCAAGTATTTCGTCGATACCGTGGCTTCATCTATAATTATTGAATGGACATCATTTGCTTTTATGAGTCTATTTAAGGGAAAGTTCCAATAGCTCCGGTGTCATACACTTTTCACTAAGGGTAGGAAGAGGTAATGCGAATCAAGTCTATTTTCTTTGCGTTCACCTTTTCTACCCAATGCCCCTAACATTAAAAACCTGAACTCCTGCATTCGTGTTCTTTTTACTATTTTATCAGCAGCGTAGACCAGACACCTCTTTCATGCAGCTTTCTTCTGTAAAGAATAAAGATTTGCCCTCCAATGCTTTTCCCCTCTTACTCAGCTGAATATGTTCTGAGTCGGGCTGGTTATCTATCCTGTGGGCTATGGCTACTTTTGAGTCTCTCCGATTCCTTTTAACCAACCTGCAAAGTTCTTCGCTTGGTCTAAAGCAACTGCCCACAAAAACAGATTTATAAAATCACTTGGAGATCCAAAATCTGGTTTGCTTAGGTACTCGGACTTTAGACCGGATAAAAGTGCAAGACCCAGCGCGGCAATAGTTAAGCTCAGTTCAACCTTGCTTATCTGTTTTCTCCACTTTTTGTCTTCATTGGGTCTTACCCGAATCTCCCCTTTAATAATCCGAACGGACTCCTCAATGGTTTCATCTTTATATCTTATTGTTAAGGTAATCTCCCAGGTTCCGGGATCAGGAAAATATTTGCCAACTGAATTGGTTTTAATACCCAGGCTTGGTGGGATCGGGGGTTTGCCGGACCCGTCCTTTCTGCTAAACACCCAATCGTAGATTAGTCCCCTGCGAACCATGTAAGATTTATTCAGCCCTTCCTCACCGAAATCTGCCGTAAAAACACCTACCTCATCCTCTATGACATATGAAGGTGGACATATCTTTACGTTGCGTTGCTCATCCTTTATTTTTCCCCAATTAGTCTCATTTTCTTTACTCCATTTGAGAATACCTATAGCCCTTTTAAGACCATCGTCCCCGTTCTTTCTCATTGCATCTATTGCTTTTTGTAATCCCTCTTCATCTTTATACTCCCAAATTAAATCCAGCTTCCTCTGGGTTAGCTCGATAGATTTTAATTTATCGTATTCTATCTCCGGCTTATTCTTGATTCCTTCAAGTTCATTCTTTAACTCTTCTATATATTCTTGTATTGAAGTGTCAGGAATCGCGCCAACCCCTCCATTTAAAAGCTTCTCTATTCGTTGTTTTAGTTTAGGCCAGTAGCTGGCTCCCTTGTCTTGTTTTGTGTACTCCTCAGCCTTATCCAGTCGTGACTTAATCTCTTCTTTGTTGGCGAGAACATCATATTTTGCTACAAGTCTATCCACTTCCTTGAGGTGCTCCGACGCTTCTTCTACCAACCCTTGAGGTGCGCCAACTTCCTGAAGTTTATACCAGATTTCACCCTTTCGGTTTCCAACTTCCAAAAGATACTTCGCCAGCTCAAGAAAATCCTTAGTCTTATCCTCGCTTATAAATATCCGGCTATTGTTAAGGTCTTCCGATATACTAGCGAGCGCACGAATCCGCTCCTTTAGATACTCATTATCGTCTGTGTAGTCTTCAACTTCCTTCCTAATCCTCTTTATAGAGATGCCCCTTGCGTACTTTGTTCTAAAAATTACAACCGCCCGCGTAACAAGATAAGACAAAGCACTACCCAGTAATATAATAAGTACGGCACTCCAAACACCGTATCTGGCCTGAACAATCGCTTCTACCTGTTGTGGTTTCACACCGTCAGCCTCGATATTGAATTTAATGTTATATGTTCCCGGTTTCCTGATTTGCGGTAGGGAAAGAGATACAACGTCAGATTTATTGCTATCTATTGAAAGGGGTTTCGTCCTATCCTTTTGTAAATCAAAACGCTGACTTACCTTTTTATCTCCCTCTGTTCTTACAAAAGAAGAGAGTTGGATAATCACATTTTTGATAGGGTCCTCTTTAGTCTTATTTGCTAAGTTGATATTATAGCCGTTTTTGCTTTCATCACCCTCCGAAGAAAACAAACTGATCACTTTGTTTATGCGAATAGGCTCATTACTTCCGAAGTTAACTTCTAAAGCTTTCTCTATTAGATCTTTCTTTGGCTCTATGAATTTTGAAAAAGTGAAGCTAACTTCCCCCGTTGCGGATGTGCTTGGCTTGTCTTTGGTACTGAATGAATAAATAGTTAATTTACCGGAGTACTCATCCGATACCTGGTTAAATATAAACTCAAGAGTGATTGATTTTTCTGCCCCTCCCGGAAAAGTCGAAGATTTCTCTGTTATTACAGGCGCTCCGCTATATATGAGACTTGGGTTGCGTCCATCTGCCTCGTATAATTTGACGGTAATAGTCTTATTTTCTTTTGTTTTAAAACCACTTAGTTCATAGTAAACCTGTTGATCTTTATCTGAAGTATTAATTAGGGGTAGTGTTAATTTGTAGACTCCTTTGATATCGTAATCCTTTGAAAGCAAGATTTTTAAATCCTTCGTCCCAATTTTTTCCACCTTTGCTTCTGCTTTGGGAGGGATAGAAATCAATAAAAGGCAAAACAGAATATACAATATATTCTTAATGTTTGACTTTGCTACCTTAGAGATCATAAATATATACACCTCCTCATCGAACGGTACACATCAACAATTTAATTCAGTTTAACTCTCTTCCACCTTCTGTTAATCCAGAGCCATTTTGCGGGATGCTCCTCTTATGGAACGCCCCTGAGTTCGAGGTAATAAGGGTCAACTCTATTTTCTTAGCGTTCACCACCAAATTCCGCTAAAAAAACTAAATATATTCTCAAAATGCCAACATTAAAGACCTGAGCCCCGGATTCGCTTCACACTTCAATAAAATCTTCTGTCAAATTTCAAGGTCAGGCACAATTTATCTTGCAAGCTTAACCCGAGAGATTCTCTATTTTGGCCTGACCACCGCTTTCGTTTGTTGCTCTATGATGCATAGGGCTCGTAATTCAGAACAACTTCATCTGGTTTAATTTCGTACGTAACCAGTTTGTAACCATTCTGATTGCAAAACACTATATTCTGCAGCACTAATTTCAGAGTTTCATCGCAGTCAGTAGGATGCTTAGGGATTCTGTGAGTTATTGGCATAATACGCCTCCTCGCTTTTGGGTTTGTGGTCTTATTTGATTAATTCTTCAAGCATTTTTAGCTTTTTTGTTACCTCGGGATTCTCTGGCTTAAAACTCTCAAATAGCTTCCTCTTGAATTCAGTATCGGGCGTGCCGGGTGGAACTAGTCCAAGTTCCTCGGATTTCTTGCGGATCTTGGTTCGCTCGGACTCTGTTGCATTATCGTAAGCCGCTTGAATATTCTTTATGCTTTCCATCTGTGCCTTTTGATTGCTGGAATAATCCTCAAACTTTTTAAGTTGCTCTGCTGCCGCCGGATCCAACCGCTCCAACATAACCTTTCGTACATCCTTCCGCAGTGTAAGATTGGTTGCGGCTGTTCCAGTAGCAAAGTACTGGAGCCAACCAGTACTAGTGCCCGCGGGGTCTTTTACGTTGACATAACTATCCACAGTGGCCACGAAGGAAGGGACTTTCACACTGTACTTACCGCCCGTCTTGCCACAAACAGTTTCAGAAGCCTCTTCGCTTCCGAAGACCGGAGCGAATGCGAACTCCTTCCTGTTGTAACCGAGCTTCACGGTGTCTGGAAACTGCGCAGTAAGTCCAGACCATGCGATCTTGAGTCCGAGGGATGTATCCGTGCCAAAAGCAAAAGGCTTTACTTCTCCCTCACTCGGAAATGATATTTCTTGCATCAGCACTCTGGGGGTGGGTTTTTGTTTCAGGCATAGCGTTGAATCCTCAGGTTTTGTGGCATCGGGATCACCGTACAGTTTTGACATCGTATTGGCAGCATCGCCCCCGGCGAAAGTCGATGACACATTAGCAAAAATGCCGATCAGCCCTTTAGTATTGACCCGGAAACTCGCCATCACCGGTGGAGTTTGCCCTTTCTCAAAGGTTGGAGCCATGACTCCTTCACGGCGAGCAATAGAGATTTCGGCCGTTGGAGGCTTGGTATCAACATCAAGGCCAACGTTCGACTTTGTCATGAACAGGACGCTGTTGTAGCCAATCGCACAGCCAAATAGGCCATAGAAAAGAGATAAGGCAACAGCCAACAATGCTACTCGGCGGATATTCATGGTTTCTCCTCCTTCTGCTTCGTATTCAGTTCATCGGGTATAATAGGGAAGCTGGAGCCGACCCGGATATTGACAAAGTCACTGTTAGGCCACTCCAGACGCACTGCCGTGCTTTCTGTAACGATGTCCAGTCTCTGTATGCGATGCCAACCGAAGGTCAGGTATGCCTGCTGGTCGGCACTACCCATTGACACCCCTAATACATCGGTACCTCGTACGATTGCCTGAACCCCTTCCTCCTCTGGGGCCATCTTCATCTTCATATGGCCGACCCCCCAGATATGCTCGGCTCCAGTTTTCTGGTCGAAGTAGTGAACCGCGCACCCGGAAAAAAACCCGGCTAACACTAGGAGAACGGTCACATTAATCATTTGTATTGGAACTATTGACGAGCGCCTCATGTTGAACCCCTTTCTCGCGTCGATTCACCTTAGCTCTTATAGAATATTCAGTGTCAGGCCTACTTTTCACTCCAACTAAACAGCCTATGGTTTGTGAATCTTTATTGCCCCTGCTTTTATACCTGCTTGGGCAATATCTTCTGGCGTGGTGTTTGAAACACTTATCTCAGAACCGATAAAGTCTCTCTCTGCCTCTCTGTAACAGTATCTCACAAAGGCACTGCAATACATGGCATGGGGATCATCGAGGGGATTAGGGACCCACTGTCTTTTCGTGATGATGGCCCACCATGTTCCAAGGAGCTCATGAATCGGATAGAGCACCTGCTCATCAACAAGTTGTAATGCCGTGGCAAGAATATTATCTCTTTGATTCTCTGAGAGCCCAAAATCTATGACAGCGGCATTTTCCACCCTCTCCCTACAATATTTCCCAATCCAGTTCTCCTGGGCCCCATTTCGAAGCTGGGATTTGAAAACATCAACATGAAGATCCGATTCAAATATATAAGGACTTTTAGTCTTTTCTCCATTTGGTCCTCTTCGATCAAGCCTTAAATCTCCAAATATGAAGCAATGGGACCAGAGCGAGGCTTTGCCATCCGCTGTCACTGCCTTCTGCGCCTCTCTGATGGCCAATCCTATGGTACCCTTGGTACCTATGATCCCGATGATCCCTGGCTTATAATTGGTTGTAAAAAACTCAAGAAGTTTGAGATTTAATTCTTCCATAAATGACTAATTTTAGGTTGTGAGTTGAATTAAAATATCTTTGGGTTTAATAAAGAAAAATCCAGGAGAGGCTCTAAGGGAATATCAGAATTCCCTTAGAGCTTACACCAAGGCATCTTCTGGGGAAAACTTCGCATCATTTACTCCAGAAGGATATTAGAGTTAATGAGTTGATGGGTTGAACCGTTAATGAGTTAAAAAATTTGATTAAGTGCCTCTTTCCCTCACCCGAAGGACTTCGCTATAGTACGTCAGAGTCTATTCCCTTCGTTTTTAAAAGTCAACCATTATTTAAAAACGCATGGCGCATCCATCCTTCGTCCCGCCTTGCGGGACTATGGAGGACAGGTAGCGCATAGCGCATCCTCTCCAGCTTAATCTCTGCCTGCGGCAGGCTTGACCCCTTGAACCCAACCCATTTTATTAAGCAAATTTCTTGCCAAAGGGTGAATTTTTCTAACTACTTTAAACCAAAGGATTATTCAAAATTCTTATCTATTCGAAATGGGGCAAAATTGCCTATTTTTTTGATAGTTGCCTATTTTTATTAACACCCCCTGGTTATTGGGTCATTGAGTCATTCCGTTAATGTGTGGATGCGAATCAAAAAGACCCTTGACTAATCATTCCATATTTCTTAACATTCTTGTTAAGAATTATGGAACAATCAATAGCTAAACAGAAAGCCCGTGAATTAAAGATTGATAAGACTCAAATAGTCCGTGAGTACTGGGAGCTTATCATTCTGAAAGGGCTTTATGAATCATCCTTCGGTCGCTATCTTATCTTTAAAGAGGGAACGGCGCTCCGGCTAACCTACGGATCTCCGAGGTTCTCAGAAGATCTCGATTTTTCATTGATAAAAGATGTGCTAAAGGGCAAATTCTCCTCACTCATAAAAAAAATCATTTCCCCTTTCCCTGAATTGACTCTGACCGATCTTGAAGAAAAATATTATACCTACTTAGCTGAAATTAAAGTGACTCAGAATTATATGCCCTTTCCTTTTCGAATAAAAATTGAAATCTCGAAAAGGGAATTTAAAGATTACCAATGGGAATTAAAACTTCTAAGCTCTCCAGCCACTGTCATTCAAGTCATGGGCCAAGTAGCTACTCTGGAGCAAATTTACAAGGACAAGTTAGCCTGTTTGAAAAGCAGAGCCAAACCCAAGGACCTTTTTGATCTCTGGTATGTATCAGAAAAACTCAAGATTCCCTATACACCAAAGAAAATATCTTTAAAGAAGAAGGAAGTTGTCCGGGATCTGCGTAAGTATTTGCCTAAGGATTTTTGGCCTGCAATTGAAGGGCTCACAAAATGAAAAGTATCGAACTAATCAAAATACTTCAAAAGATCAATAAACCTTTCTACGCCATTACCGATCTGGAGAAGATCACGAGTCTTCCCAGAAGCAGCCTGTATGTGGCATTAAAGAGATGGGTGGCAGGCGGCATCATAGAGAGAGTGGCACAGGGTGTTTATCTCCCTATGGGAAGTGTTATTTCGACGGAAAATGTGGCGACTCAACTCTATATCCCTAATTACCTTTCGTTTGAATCTGCTTTAGCCAAGTACGGTGTTTTGAACTTGATTCCTTACACTGTCACCTTTGCTACGACCAGGAAAACCAGGAAATACCTCCTGCAAAAACAGGAGGTCGAATTCAGACAGATTGCGCCTGAACTCTTTTTCGGATTTGAGATGAGGAATGGAATTTATATTGCCTCGCCTGAAAAAGCCTTTTTGGATGAGTTATATTTTGTGGCCAGAGGTAAGGCTACTCTCGATTTTGATGAACTGGATATTAAAAAACTATCAACCAAAATTTTAGAAGACTATTCCAAACGATTTCCGGCTTATGTCCAAAGTAAGATGGAGAACATGATAAACAAAAAGAGGCAATCGTAAATGGTTGACAGTCCTATGTTAATTTGGTTAAATGAGACATAGTTGAGAAACGTAGGTTAATCGGAAAGTC
>Ga0315285_10008596_pt1 | contig 10460 bp, 11 predicted proteins | sample YL17G09_36_MG_FD_203698 | JGI IMG/M metagenome (GOLD analysis project Ga0315285, IMG submission 203698) | Sediment microbial communities from Yellowstone Lake, YNP, Wyoming, USA - YL17G09_36 | ecosystem: Environmental > Aquatic > Freshwater > Lake > Sediment | place: USA: Wyoming | collected... | reverse complement strand
TCGAGACTCCGTCCTCACGGAGATCGTACTGGCCACCCAGTTCCCGGCGAAAACCGGCCACTTCGAGACCGCCAGTTCCACTTGTTCCCCCAGCCGCCCTCGGGGTGTCCTACTGTCTGAATCGCAATCTCTCCCTGCCGGGCCTTGACGGGTCCGTAGCGCGCATACTAGGCTTGCGGACCGATTCGTGGACCGACGCGATGGCAACAGCCAGTAAGGGAGGTGCGTTAGCGGGATTTACCCAGGAGGCCGCGAGGCATCGCGAGAGTTGAAGGGAGGATCAGTGAGGGGGGAGATCGCAGACGCCGGCGCCAATCGCGGCGGGAGGACAACAGCGCACCGCGTGGGGGAGCTGGCCGGTTTCTTCCTCAAGTTGGGGATGATCGCGTTTGGTGGGCCGGCGGCGCATCTCGCCATGATGGACGCCGAGGTGGTCCGCAAACGCGGCTGGCTGACCCGCGAGCAATTCCTCGATCTGCTCGGGGCAGCCAATCTGATCCCGGGTCCCAGCTCGACGGAGATGGCCATCTACATCGGCCTGGTCCGGGCAGGCTGGCGAGGGCTGATCGTGGCCGGGACGTGCTTCATTCTCCCGGCCATGGTGATCGTCCTGGCACTGGCGGTGGCATACGTCGAGTACGGTTACGTTCTTCTCGCCTTCCTTCGAGCCGACCTGGATGGCGTCACGTTCGCCCTGGGACTCGCTGCCACGCTTGCGGTCTTCACGTTGCGAGTCAACTCCGCCTGGTTGGTCCTCGGCGGCGGGATGGTCGGGCTGGCTCTCAAGATGCTCGGCTGAGACAAGGCAACGTCGGACTGGTTGGAGCATTTGTCCGAAAGAGCAAGCCTTTTCAACGTTCTTTTGGCGCGCCTACGTTTTCCCTTTTCCTGCCCGGGGAAGCTTCCTATATTGACGACAGTCTTCTGTAATCTCCAACAACCATGCGCGGGAAGCCGCGCGATAGAGGGGAGGAAACCTCATGGCTCTATTCATCACCGAGGAGTGCACCAGTTGTGGTGCGTGTGAGTCGGAGTGCCCGAACCAGGCCATCAGCGAAGGGGATCCGGTATACGTCATCAACACTGACCTGTGCACGGAGTGCGTGGGCCACTCCGCCGAGTCTCAGTGCGTGGCCGTGTGCCCGGTGGGCTGCGTCGTGCCGCATCCGGAGATCAAGGAAGACAAGGATGCGCTCCTGGGCAAGTTCAAGAAGCTGCACCCGGACAAGGAGCCGATTCTGAGTTGATCCCGCAGGGCGGGATTTCGCCTTGACGGGGCCAGGATGCTGGGCCATCCTTGGCCCCGTTGCTTTTTCGAGTGCGGAGAAAGTCAACCGCCAAGACTACGTGGCAATCAGGCACGGGCAACCTGGAACCCCTGATTGCCAGATTGCCGGATCGCCGGATTGGTGGATCGCATGATTGCCTGCCCATGGCGTTCCGGGTACCCAGCGCAACGCTGGGTGTCCATGGCGGTTAGTTTCCTCGGGGCCGGCAGATCTCGGGTGGGAGCGTGCGCGGGACACTTGTGAACGTCGTGGCGGTCCTGGTCGGCAGCGGGATCGGCCTGGCCATCGGGAACCGGCTGTCGGAACGGTTACAGCGAATCATCACGACAGGCCTGGGACTCTCCACGCTTCTCATCGGCGTGCAGATGGCGCTGAAGGTCCAGAACGTGCTGGTGGTGATCGCCAGCATGGTGATCGGCGGGGTCATGGGGGAACTGCTGGGGATCGAGTCAGGCCTGGAGCACGCAGGGGAGTGGCTGAAGGCCCGAGCCCGCTCTCGCTCGGGGACCTTCGTTGCGGGCTATGTCACCGCCAGCCTGGTGTTCTGTGTGGGCCCCATGACCCTCCTCGGTTCCATCCAGGAAGGGCTCACCGGCAACCCGGAGATCATCTACACGAAATCCATGCTGGACGGCGCCGCCTCTGTTGCCTTCGCATCCAGCCTGGGGATCGGCGTCAGCTTCGCCGCGGTCACGGTGCTGGTGTTCCAGGGAGCCCTCACGCTCCTGGGGGCACAACTGGCATTCCTGCTGCGGCCCGAGATCCTGAACGAGCTGACGGCCACCGGGGGCCTCCTGATCCTGGCCATCGGTCTCCTGCTCCTCGACGTGAAGCGCATTCGCGTTGCGAACCTTTTACCTGCCCTGGTCGTGGTGGTTCTTCTCACGGCTGCGCGTCTTTCCCTCGGGTGGTGATCGGTGCGCCTGCGACCGCTCCTCCTCATGGTCCTCGGCCATACCGTCGTTGACACCTCTCAAAACATCTTGCCAGTCGTCCTGCCCCTCTTGCATGCTCGGTTCGGCCTGAGCTATGGCGAAGTGGGCTTGGCGGCAGCGCTCCTCAATCTCTCTTCGTCGGTGATCCAGCCGGTGTTCGGGTGGATCTCCGATCGTTGGGGCATCCATTGGTTTATTCCGGCCGGCATCGTGTGGACGGGCATCCTCATGGGCGTCGTGGGACTGGTGCCCAACTACTGGGCGCTGCTCCTGGTGCTGACGCTCACGGGTGTGGGCACCGCCGCCTTCCACCCGGTGGCGTCCATGGCGGCCGCGCACGCCTCCGGAACCCAGCGAGGGCTGGGCATGTCTTTCTACTCCGCCGGAGGGAATCTGGGCTTTGCGATCGGACCGATCCTCATGACGTGGATCCTGGCGTGGTTCAGCCTCCGTGGGACCGTCCTCCTGATTGGCCTCGGCATCCTGACGGCGGCTTTGATCCACTGGTATCGGCAGGAGATCGAGGTGCGCTTCATGGGACCCCGACAGCGCCGCGCCCAGGAAGACGCGCCGATTCCCTGGGCGAAGCTCTCGGGCCTCTGCGTGCTCATCGCGCTCCGATCCTGGGGATCCTCCGGCCTGGTTGTCTTCATGCCGCTGTTCCTCATCCAGCAGGGGATGGCCCTTTCGCTGACGGGGCGGGCGCTGTTCGTGTTCCTGTTCTTCGGCGCGCTGGGCGGGATGCTGGGCGGCCACCTCTCCGATCGGGTCGGGAGACAGCAGGTGATCGCGGCGTCCTTGCTGATCTACCCGCCCTTGATGGTAACCGCGCTCACGCTTCAGGGTCCGATGCGATGGATCCTCCTGGCGATCGCCGGGATGGCTCTCCTTGCCTCCAATTCGGTGACCGTGGTCTTCGCGCAGGAACTCCTCCCCCAACACATCGGGCTGGCATCAGGCCTGACGCTTGGCCTGGCCTTCGGTGCCGGTGGGCTGGGTGTGGGAGTGTCGGGCTTCATGGCTGACCTCTTGGGATTGCACGCGAGCATATGGAGTCTGGTCCTCCTTCCCGGCCTCGCCGGCCTCTTGGCGCTGACGCTCAGGTCGCCACGCGCCCACACAAAACACCCCCCGACATTTTCACAAAGCGCGTAGCCGGGTCCTGAAACCGCCGCCGAATTCCTGGCCCTCCAGGGCTTCCTTCCGGTTATCTTCCCGTTCGTTGCTCAGAAAGAAAAGCGCGAGAGGCTGTCTCACACTCCCATGGGGTTTTCGCGCTCAGCGGGCATCCGGTGAACTTCGCCCCAAGATTCCTGTTGGCAGGCATGCTGAGCTGTGCTACGGATTGAGCGCGATCATCTCTCTCGGGGCGACTAGAGCACAAACCAGATCTCAGGGTGACAACGGTGTGCGACCGTGGACAGGGCGACGCGGGCGGTGTGACAGAAGCATCCCGGGTCGAAGGGAGCGCCGGAGCGAAGGAGGAGGGACCGATGGAGCGTCTACATGGCATTCTCGTAGCGGCGGTGACACCATTCACCGCGGACGATCGCGTGGACGAGGTGGCGACCCGGAACCTGATCCGGTCGCTGATGGATGCCGGGGTCCACGGGATGATCCCGACGGGAAGTACCGGCGAGTTTTCCTCCATGACCCTCGACGAAAGAAAGCGGGTCACCGACATCGTGATCGAGACGGTCGGCGGCAAGATTCCCGTCCTCCCACACACCGGAGCCATCGCGACCCGCGAGGTGGTGGACCTCTCCATGCACGCGCAGCGGAGCGGTGCGACCGGTCTCATGATCGTGCCCCCCTTCTACGAGCCCCTGACTGAGGACGAGGTGCGAGCTCACTACGCCAGGGTGGCGGAGGCGGTGGACCTTCCGATCATGCTCTACAACATCCCCAGCTGTACCGGGTTCACATTTCGGCCGGAGTTCGTCCTCCGCCTGGCGGATGAGATACCGACCATCCGGTATCTCAAGGACACGACCGGCGACGCGCGCGCCCTTCAGACGATGCTCACCGCCTTCGGCGAGCGCATCCTCGTCTTCAACGGGTGGGACACCCTGTCGTTCCTGGGGATGGCGGCGGGGGCGGCCGGATGTGTGTGGGGTGCCGCAAACGTGATGCCTCGGGAGTGCGTGGCGCTGTACGCACTGATCGCACAGAAGAAAGACCTGAACGGCGCGAAGGATCTGTGGGCCCGCATGTTTCTTGCGAACCTCTTTTTCGAGCGGGAGGGATACGTCGGAGCGGTCAAGGCCGGGGCCGCTCTTGCTGGACGGCCTGTGGGGAATCCCCGACAGCCGATCAAGGCCCTGAGCGCGGCCAAGGTCCAAGAATTGCGCGAGCTCCTTCGACCGCTGGGCATCGTTGTCTGATCAAGGGGCATTCCCGACGACAGGGGCGCCCGGTTTCTTCCATGCCAGGTGGCCCAGCGCGGGCTTGATCGGGCCCCCATCTGCATGAGGCCGATCATTCCGGGTGCGGCGAAGTGAGAAGAGAGCGTCTCCTCGATGCACGTCTTCGGGGGAGAACGGGAAAGCGTGAAAGGACGAGACTTCATCGAGGCTGAGGGAACACACGGCCCGTGCGCGTCCTTCTCCGCGACAGGCTCTCGCACGTTCGTTTCGGCTCGTCAAGGCGATGGTTTTCATTCGACGGCTGGAAACGGTGTGAATCTAGGAATAAGACAATTCGGGTCCTCGGGGGAGATCAGCGATTGTGAATTTTTTTTGAGAAAAGTGTTGACAAGCGCGGAACGCTCGTTGTATATAGCTCAACGGATGGTGAGCGCGAATGTTGACAAGGCTTTTCTCCTCTCAAACACGAGTTGCCCTCCTGCGTCTCTTCTTCACCCATCCCGAAGATCGCTTCTATACCCGACAGATCGCCCGCGAGCTACGCCGCGACATCTCCGGCATCAAGCGCGAACTGGACAATCTCGAGAAGGCCGGCCTCTTGATCAGCGACAAGGTCGGCAATCTCCGGTATTACTCGGTGAACAAGACGGCTGCCATTTATTCCGAGGTCAAGAGCATCGTGGCCAAGACCGTGGGCGTGCAGGCGGCGATTTACGAGGCCCTGGCGCCGCTCAGTGGTCTGCGCCAGGCCTGGCTGTACTCCGCGAATTCCCATGCCCCGGGCGAAGGGATGGGGCCCGTTTCCCTGCTGATCGTGGGTGGCGTGGATCTGGCGGAGCTGAACGAGGCCATCACGCGCCTGGAGGACCATCTGGGCCGCGAGATCAATTACACGGTCTTCGACGAGGGAGAGTTTCAGCGGCGACGGGCGGAGGCGGATCCATTCCTGACCGAGATCCTCGGCGGCAGGAACGTCCTGCTCATCGGGCGCGACGATGGCGTATGAGGATCTTCGCGAGAAGGGGCTCGTCGAGGATATCAAACCGAACTTCCAGGTGGTCAGTGCGCTCATCGCCCGGGCGATGAAGGATTTGGCTACGGCTCGCAACAATGCGAGCATTGATCGCGAGTGGGCGTATGCGATTGCGTATCAGGGGATGCTGCGGGCGGCCCGAGCCATGATCACGGCGGAGGGTCTGCGCCCGCGCGGTCGCGAGCAGTCGCGCACGGTCGTGCTTCTGGCGGGGGCCATCCTGGGCGACGAGGTCCGTACTCTGGTGAACGCCTTCGATCGGATGCGGCGCCGCTCGCAGACAATCCTGGAGGATCCGGGGCATCCGATCTCTCGCTACGAGGCCGAGGGCGCCATCAAGGACGCCCAGAAGTTCATCGAGCGAACAGTTGAATTCACCCGGACGAAGAATCCCCAGTTGACGCTTCTGTAGCTGTCTCCTGGGGTGGCGTGTTGGAAGGGTGGGGGCCGATGGCGAGAGAGGATGTGGCAAAGGAGGCTGCGAAGAAGAACGGGATGCTGTCCCTCACCTTGAGGTGTTGGCTCACATTGTGACCGCGAAAGGAGGTGATATCGGTGGCGACCAAGAAGCAGGCTGCGAAGAAGGCTGCCAAGAAGAAGAAGTAGTCGGAGGATTCACCCCTGTCTGAGTTGGCAGACTCAGACCGTTACCGCGAACGTGACCGCGAAAGGAGGTGATGTCGGTGGCGAACAAGAAGAAGGCTGCGAAGAAGGCTGCCAAGAAGAAGAAGTAGTCTCGGCAACCTCAACGCTGGGGGCGGCACCCCCCAGCGGCATTCATATTATTCATACTCTTGAGCGTTCGTCAAGGTAAGATTCGATAATCTTTTCCCGTTGCTTTTTCTGGGGGTTTTGGAAGAAACATAAAGTAATTTGTGAATGAAATTTGAACAAGTTTGGCGGGCCAGCCTTATTGTTTCTGGCTTGCTGCTGGCTCGTCACGTGTGGTAGTTTCCCTCCCGTTAAACCCTTCGGTATCAAGCATAGACTCCTCCTCCGCCCATGGAACCTCCCGTGGGCCTTTCCTTTTCGTTTCGGAGGGTTAGAGCTACCAGAGACGGCGTGCCCCTTGGCGTGCGCGGTCCGCAGATTTCGCCCGGCACGAGTCCGGTCACGCCGGGCCGGTTCGGTCACAAAGGGGATGCGTCCTCTGCGGAGGATCCGACAATGGCAGAGCGATTCCAGAACTTCATCGACGGCAAATGGGTGGATGCCGCCAACGGCACGACGTTCGAGGACATCAACCCGGCAAACAAGACGGACGTGCTGGGAACGTTCCCGCGTTCGGACCACCGGGACGTGGATCGTGCGGTGGAGGCGGCCAAGAGCCATTTCCCCGAGTGGCGACGGGTGCCGGCGCCGCGACGGGCAGAAATCCTGTTCCGGGCCGCGGAGATCCTGGTGCGCCGGAAGGAGGAGTTGGCTCAGCTGATGACCCGGGAAATTGGCAAGGTGCTGAAGGAATCGCGTGGCGATGTCCAGGAAGCCATCGACATGCTCTATTACATTGCCGGTGAAGGGCGGCGCCTGTGGGGCGAGACCACGCCCTCGGAACTCCCGGACAAATTCGCCATGACGGTCCGGGTCCCCCTGGGTGTGGTGGGCCTCATTACCCCGTGGAACTTTCCCCTCGCAATCCCGAGTTGGAAGCTGGCGCCGGCCCTGGTCGCGGGGAATACCGTGGTCTTCAAGCCGGCGGAAGACGCTCCATTGATGGCTGTGCGGTTTGTCGAGATCCTGCTCGAGGCGGGCCTGCCGCCGGGGGTGGTCAACCTTGTCCACGGCTACGGAGAGGAGGCGGGCGCACCATTGGTCCGGCACCCGGACGTGGCACTGGTCTCTTTCACAGGATCCTCCGAAGTTGGGCGCGAGGTGGCCATCGCTTGCGCAGCCGAGCACAAGCGGGTCTCATTGGAAATGGGCGGTAAGAATCCGATCCTGCTGATGGAGGACGCCGACCTGGATCTGGCCGTGGACGGGACGATCTGGGGGGCATTCGGTACCTCGGGCCAGCGCTGCACCGCTGCGTCGCGGATCCTGGTGCACAAGAAGGTGCTGAAGGAGTTCACCGATCGGCTCGTGACGAAGGCCCAAGGCCTTCGGTTGGGGGACGGCCTCTCTCCCAACACGGAAGTCGGACCAGTCATCAACGACGCTCAGCTTAAGCGAGTCCATGGCTATACCAAGATCGGCCTCAAGGAAGGGGCCAAGCTGCTCTGTGGGGGTGAGATCTACCGGGAGGGGGAGTGCAAGAAGGGGTTCTTTTACACGCCCACCGTGTTTGGGGACGTCTCTCCCAAGATGCGGATTGCCCAAGAGGAGATCTTCGGGCCCACCGTGGCTCTCCTCCCCGTGACCAGTCTGGAAGAAGCCATCGAGGTGGCAAACTCGACGCGGTACGGGCTGTCTTCTGCGATCTACACCCGGGATATCGGAAAGGCATTCCGCGCCATCGAGTTGCTGGGAGCAGGGATCATCTATGTCAATGCCTCGACCATCGGCGCGGAGGTCCACCTGCCCTTCGGGGGGATCCGCCAGACGGGAAACGGCCATCGCGAGGGTGGCCGGCAGGTTCTGGACGCCTTCACCGAATGGAAGGCGGTGTATATTGACTACAGCGGGAAACTGCAGCGGGCACAGATCGATCTTGGCGGATAGCTCGCGGCTCATAGCCCCAATCCGAAATTATCAACCGCCAAGGCGCCAAGAACGCCAAGACCGGATAAGCTCCTTGGGTGAAACAAACCAAGCTTCTGAAGGCCCCACGAACGCGTTTTCGCGTTCTTGGGTCGGGAGATCGAAACATCGCATCTTTGGCGACCTTGGCGTCATGGCGGTTCAAGGTTTTTCTCGGATCAGGGATAGCTGATGGCTCATGGCAACACTATGAGCCATGAGCCAAGAGCCATACGCCGAATTTCCTTAAGGCAGGCATCAACCTCTGGATGAGGTACGGCACAGCGGAAGGGCATGCCCATGAGCCAAGAGTTGCTCTACCTGTCGAGGACGGATGTCGAGAAGGTCGCCCTTCCCATGGCAGAGATGATTGTTGCCATGGAGGCAGTCTTCCGGGAGAAAGGGGAAGGGCGAACCGAGATGCCGCCCAAGTTCGGCATCCATCCTGCGCCCGGGGCCTACCTCAACGCCATGCCGGCGCGCGTGGCCTCGGCGGGTGCGGTGGGCATCAAGTGGGTCAGCATCTTCGCGGAGAACCTGGGGCGCGGCCTGCCAGCCATCAGCGGCCTCGTGATCCTGAACGACCCCGAGAACGGCTTGCCGTTGGCGGCCATGGACTGCATCTGGCTCACCGCCGAGCGGACGGCGGCGGCTAGCGCGGTGGCGGCGAAGTACCTGGCGAGGAAGGATGCCGAGAGCCTGGCCATCATCGGCTGCGGCGCTCAGGGGCGAAGCCATCTCGCGGCCATGCTCGTGCAGTTCCCCGGCCTGCGGCGCGTCCTGGCCTACGATCGAGTTTCTGCAACCCTGGCCCGCTACGCTGCGGAGATGCACGCCGCCTTCGGGGTGGAGGTGGTGGCCGCCCCCGACACCGAATCCGCGGTGCGCGAAGCGGATATCATCGTGACGGCCGTCGGGACCCTGAAGAAGCCCACGCCGGTCATTCAAGCCGAGTGGATCAAACCCAGCGCCTTCTGCATGCCGGTGGATTACGACTGCCTCTTTACCTCGGAGGCCATTCAGGCCATGGACCTCTTCTACACCGATGACGTGGCCCAGATGGAATACTATCGGACCATCGGATATTTCCGGACCACCCCGGCCGTCCATGGCGACTTGGGCCAGGTGGTGACGGGGAAGAAGCCCGGACGGACGCGCCCTGACCAGCGAACCATGGCCATGCACCTGGGCATCGCCATCGAGGACGTGGTCACCGCCCAGCGCATCTATCGAAAGGCGGTGGCGGAGGGAATCGGAACGCGCCTGCCGCTCTGAGGGAGAACAGTCTTCAGCCGTCAGCGTTCAGCAGTCAGCTCCGAAAAGCTGAAAGCTGAGTGCTGATGGCTGACTGCTTCGTTTCGTTGCTGAAAGGGGAAGGATCGATGAGCGGGGTTCCGGGCGTGGATTACTACGAGGTCGAGGGGCTCCTCTGAGGGGAGGAGCGGATGGCGCGGGATGCGGCCCGAGTCTTCACCGAGGAGCAGATCCTGCCCATCATCTTGAACCTGGAGTCGGTTTTCACCTACGAGGGGACCCACCACATCCACACCCTGATCCTGGGACGGGATATCACCGGAATCTCGGCACTGAAGTGACGCGATCGGGGCGGAGATTTGCTTTACATTGCGCGCGCACAGGTATAGCATAATCATCATGTGGCGGATGGCGTGTTGGGTTCTCTTGGTCGCGGGTCCCGTGTTAGTGGGCGGGCTCGCCCTCCGGCAGGAGCGCGGCGCCTCGGGGGCCAGCCCTTCCCAGCCGGCACAGACGGCGCCCGAAGTCACGCTCCGGCAGATCCACATGATCGAGACGCGCGAGGGGGCCAAGCTATGGGAGCTCCGGGCGGACCGTGCCGAGGTGCACGAGCGGGAGGGATATACGGTCCTGTCGCGGGAGAGGCGCCCCGTAGAGGTCACGCTCTACTCCAGCCAGGGGCAGCTCACCTGCACGGCCAGCCGGGCCACAGTGGACCTGAAGAGCAAGGACGTGCGGCTGGAAGGCGGGGTCGTCGCGCGCTCGGATCAGGGAACGGAACTCCGGACGGAGGACCTTCGGTGGCTGGCGGCGTCCCGGCGCGTCCAGACGGACCGGCCGGTCACGGTGAGCCGCAGGGGTCTGGTGAGCCGTGGTCGCGGCCTGGAAGCGGACACCGACCTGGAGC
>Ga0315285_10008592_pt1 | contig 10462 bp, 5 predicted proteins | sample YL17G09_36_MG_FD_203698 | JGI IMG/M metagenome (GOLD analysis project Ga0315285, IMG submission 203698) | Sediment microbial communities from Yellowstone Lake, YNP, Wyoming, USA - YL17G09_36 | ecosystem: Environmental > Aquatic > Freshwater > Lake > Sediment | place: USA: Wyoming | collected... | reverse complement strand
GATCTACCGTGTACGGGGCCATCGGGGAAGGCCCCTGCCAGGCGTCGAAGTCCAGGTCCGCGGGCACCGGGACTTCCTCGGCCGAGCCGTAGGGTTTGACGGCATATTGGTCCACGTTGAACGACACGTCGCGGCTCCAAAGCTCGATCCGCTCGAGTTTTCCAATGTAGCCGTTGCGCACGAGCTGGACCATCTGCCGGTATCTTCCCTCGCTGCGGTACTGCGTTCCGAACTGGAAGATGCGCTTCTTCTGGCGGACCGTGTCGCGAAGCAGGCCGGTCAGGCCGAAGTCCAGCCCCAGCGGCTTCTGGCAGTAGACGTCCTTGCCGGCCTTGGCGGCCGCGATGGACATCGGCATGTGCCAGTTGTCGTGGGCGCCAATGATGACGGCGTCAACGTCCGGGCGGGCCAGAATCTCCCGGAAATCGGCGTGCGCCTTGGTCGTGCCCTCGCCGTACTTCTTGTTCAGCCTGGCGGCGGCGCCGTCGCGCCGGCTCTTGTAGGCGTCCGCCACGGCGACGATCCGAACGTCGGCTTCCCTGAGGAGGGTGTTAATGTGGTAGTTGCTTCCGATGTTGCCGCAGCCGATCTGGCCGACGTTGACGCGGTTGCTCGGCGCATCGGCGCCGAAGATCCGCCCGGTGATGATATGCGGCGCCGCAATGGCCGCGCCGCACGCAAGGCTTCGCTTCAGGAACGCCCGTCGCCCAATGGCCGCGGCGGCGGATGTCCCTGCATTCTTACGGTCGCGTGGTCTTGTCATGGCTTATCTCCTGATTGGAAACCTGATGAGCGGATTATACCCCCGGCCTCGGCAGGGTCCAATACCGAAAATCCATACCAAAAGTAATGCCTCAGTTACGGGGGGGGGAGAAGGAACCGTGAATATTGAGCAGTCGCGTTTGTAGCGGCCCCGTGAGGGGCTTCTTAAGGAACCTGCCTGCCGGCAGGCAAGTCGCCTTACGGCGACAGTACGAATCCCCCGTGATTGAGGCATTACGAAGCATCCCAATTTCCCTTACGGATTCCAGTACTCCCGGACGTTCTCAGGGTCGTTGGGGTTGATGGCCTCGGGGCTTATGAGTTGCACGCTTCCATCGGCTAAGAGCGTGTTGATCTTTCCGAAGTGCCTGGCGAACGTTGGCGGGGCCTTCGGATCCTGCGGTTTCGGGTCCCAATAGCGCAGGTGTTCGGTGCGGTCCGTGCCCTCGTCGTAGGCGGAGCCGACGGCGATCGACCGCTCGTAGTCCAGGGCCAGGAGCTTCCGCCTGGCAGGGAGGATCTTGGCCGACATGGAGTTGAGGCCGTAGCTCGTCTTGCCGCCGAAGAACGGGGTCGAAGTCTTCGCCCCCAAACTCATGTTGGGGACGAGAACCTTCCGGTCGGGGTCCTTCTTGCAGAGGGCGAAGCTCATGCCCGACGCGCGAACCATGACGGTGAACTGGATCTCCGAGTCGGTGTAGTGCGCTTCGAGGACCACGTCGTAGAAGTCCTGGTCTCCCCCGCCGTTCGGCGCGGTGTCCTCGAAGGTGAAGTACGTGGTGTAGGGGTCGCTGTCCTCGACGTACCCCGTATTCAGGTAAACGGCCTTGTAGGGAGTGGTTTTTCCCTCTCCGGAGACCTTCATGAACTCCAAGTACTGTGTCCTGGACATCTTCCAGATCCATTGGTTGGATCCCCCCTGATCCAGGTACACATCCCACAAGAAGCTGCCCCCACTAAAACACTCGATGCAGACGCCTTTGAGCCCCCCGCCGGGATCGGGCGCCGGGTCGCCGTCTTCCGGGCAGGTGAAGACGGTCTTGTCGTTCGACACGAAGCTCTTTAGCGCGTTCTGCCAGCCAAGCGGGGCCACCTGGCCGCGGAATCCGGTGCTCATGCTCATGCCCATGCTCGCGGTCCGGGTTGCGCAGGCCTGCCCGATCTTCTCCAGGTGCATGGCGCACTCCACCCGCCGCTGAGCCGTGACGGCCCCCCTCAAAGACGGCAAGAGTATCGCCACGAGCAGCACGATGATGCCCATGACGGTGATCAACTCCACCAACGTAAAAGCACGCCTTTTCAGCACGCTCATATTCTCATCCTTTCGCTTTTTCCAGCTTGGTGAAACGTTCGTAGAACCATGGCCACAACTTGCGGATCCTCTGGATCACCTCGTCGCGGCGGTCGGCGGGGTCATTGGCCCGGTAACCGAGGTCGACGACAATGATCTTTCTCAGGGCGACCCCGGCGCGTGCCCGCAGGAGGTCCGAGGAGTCCTCCATGGCGTCGATGATGGCCGGTCCGGCGTCCCAGTGCCTCATTTCCCCGAGGCGTTCGGCCGCGGCGGCGCGCACTTCGGCCTGCTCGTTGGGATTGCGCAGCACGTCGATCAGGAATTGCGGATCACCTTCCCGCCCCAGTCGCCCGACGCCGTTCACGGCGGCGTGCCGCACCTTCCAGTCCGGGTCGGCGGCCGCCTTCTTGAGCTGAGGCAGGTACTCGGGCTTCATCTGGACCGCGATGCGGACCGCCTCGCTGCGGCGAGCCGCCACCTCGGTGCGCTCGGGAATGTTCTCGCGCTTGGAGTTGGAGGAGGGAGGCGGATTGGCGGAGTGACCCCCGGCGGCGCCGCCGGACTCCCTCGAGGCCGGCACGCCACGCACCGCGAAGTATACCACGGCCAAGGCCAGGGCCGCCGCCGCCAGGCCTATCAGCAGGAACAGACGTTTTCTGTCGCTCAGCATCGGATAGGGCCTTTTCTATACATATTTCCCAACTGACCGGCCGGACTCCGCTGTCGGGCCTGACTACTCGTATTATACCACAATACCCCCCCCGGAACTGCGTCAACACCTATTTGGAGAATTATCCTGCCTGACGGGGACGCCCGTGCCGTAATGCCTCAGAACCCGTGAATAAATGGACTCGCCGCCCGAGAATCGCCTGTAAGTCCTTTACTTGCGCTGCCGAAGAGGCCCGTTTCGGCCGTTTCGGCGAAAGGTTCACACCTTCTCAATTACGGGGTGGGGTTCGTAGCGTCGCCGTAAGGCGATTCTTCAAGAAGCCCCTGACGGGGCCGCTACAAGCGGGCCTGCTCAATATTCACGGCTCTTTCTCCCCCCGTAACTGAGAACCCGTGAATAAATGGACTCGCCGCCCGAGAATCGCCTGTAAGTCCTTTACTTGCGCTGCCGAAGAGGCCCGTTTCGGCCGTTTCGGCGAAAGATTCACATCTTCTGAGGCATTACCCCGTGCTGCGGTTTTCTGTCGCGAACTGCCCGCGCAATTGTTCTTGTCGGCGCCGGTCTTCAGGTGTTTTTCTCTGGCTCGGGCTTCGACCCTGGTTGCAAACGTCTCCGTATGAACTAGTTCGAAAGGGCCTTTTCCTTTGGTCGATCGGTTATATCCGCGGTTGTGCTCCCGGAGGCGACGCTCAAGGTCGTTGGTCATTCCGATGTAAAGCCAGCCTTTGCTAAGGCTGCGCAGTACGTAGACGGTCCAGACTTCCCCTGTTTGATTCATAATGCCGGAGGTGGGAATCGAACCCACACGACCTTGCGGCCACGGGATTTTGAATCCCGCGCGTCTGCCAATTCCGCCACTCCGGCTGGAGAGGATAGTTTACGGGATCGGCCGGAAAAGGCAAGGTCTCCAGCGACTCGCGGAAGGAATTCAGCGGCGGGAATGTGCGGCGAGGTCCGCATGTCGTTACCACGGCGGGCCGGATCGGTTATAATCCCTGATGCAGCCTGGGGCCCGAAAAGAGCCCCGGCGGGCCGGTGGGCGTCATTTGGAGAATCACATGGATCGAATCGCGAGAATCGTGTTTGGGGCGGCGGCCAGAAGACCTCGCGCAGACCAACAGTCCCTGCGGGAGGGCGCAGAGAGCGCGGAGAAAAGCAGGCCAGTATCTTTCTTCCTCAGCGTCCTCAGCGCTCTCCCGCAGGGACCGTGGGTCTGCGCGAGAAGGCTTTGGTGGGAAAACAGGAAACTCTCCGTTGGCGGCGTCGCGGCGTTTGCGATGCTGCTGGCGGCGGGGGCATGTCTTGGGCAGGGCAGGCCCGCCAGGCCCGATGGGCCGGCGAGGGATTCCGGCTCGCCGGGGCCAAACTACACCACGAAGGTTCCCGGCCAGCATGGCAAGCAAGGCCCGGACGTGTCGATGCTCATGAAGGTGTACGAGCCTCGCAAGTTCACAACGCTCGACGGGCGGATGATGGAATACCGCCTGCGAGAGCCGGCCGGGTACACGCCCGGCACGGCCTGCCCGATGGTGGTCTGCCTGCACGGCATACCCGGCGAGGGCAAAGGCAACACACTGCAACTGCTCGCGGCGTATTCCGTCGGCGTCCTTGCCCGGCCGGAAGTTCAGCAGCGGCACCCCTGCTTCGTCCTGGCCCCGCAAAGCCCGAACTGGTGGGGCGATGAGCCATACGGCAACACCAAGCCCAAGCCAGGCCGGAAACATTTCCCGGCCATGAGCGTGCTCTCGCAGTTGGTTGACAATCTTGGCCGGGAGTTCGGCCTGGACCCCAACCGCCTGTACGTCACGGGCCAGGAGATGGGCGGGTTCGGCGCGTTCAACGCGCTTAAGTCGGACCCGAACATGTGGGCGGCGGCGGTAGTGGTCAGCGGCGGGGGGGACCCGAACTCGGCGGCGGCTTTCGCCCACGTGCCGGTGTGGATTTTCACCGGCGAAAAGAGCCCGATCATCCATTACCCGCGCGACATGTTCGTCGCCCTCAAAGCCGCCGGCGGCAAACCGAAGCTGACCGTCCTTAACGGCGCGGCGACGGCGTGCTGGGCGGAGGTCTACGAAAGCCAGTCCGTGTGGGACTGGTTGTTCAGCCAGCGCCGCCAGAGCCGCCGGCCTCGGCTGACCACGACCCAGCCCGCATTGCAGCCGGGCGCCCAGCCGGGCACTCGGCCGACTACGGCCGATCCGCCCAAGCCGGTGATCATCTACGGCGACAAGGGAGAAACGAAGGAGTACCGGCCTGGCGAGAAGTAGGGGGAGAAATGCAAGTGGACAGTGGACAGTGAGCAATGGACAGCGGACAGAGGACAGTGGACAGTGGACAGTGGACAGTGAGCAATGGACAGTGGACAGTGGACAGTGGACAGTGGACAGTGGACAGTGAAAGAGGGTGCAATCTTCGCTGTCCACCGCTCACCATCTATTGCTCGCTGTCCATTGTTCACTGTCCATTGTCCATTGTTAACTGCTTTTCGGAACACACCATTCTCCAGCAGCGGTGGATTCGTTTGTTGCGGAAGTCTTCGGGGATGGTCCGGCCGGTGATCTCGTGGACGCTCACGCCGGCGTGGGCGAGGGCGTGCTCGTCGAGTTTGAATCGGCGGAAGTTGGTGGAGAAGTAGATAACCCCGCCGCCCGACATTCGCGCGGCCAGGGCCGTCAGGAGTTCGATGTGGCGGTTCTGGATGTCCCAGTCTATCTTGACCATCGTGCTGTTGGAGAACGTCGGCGGGTCCACGACGGCCAGGTCCCAGACGCTGCCGGGCGCGTAGTCCAGCAGGAAGCCGGGCGCGTCGGACCGCGCGAAGCGATGCTCGGGGCCCGCAAAGCCGTTGAGGGCCATGTTGTCGCGGGCCCAGTCCAGGTAAGTGTTCGAGAGGTCCACGGTGGTGGTGGCCTTGGCCCCGCCGGCGGCGGCGTAGACGCTGAACGCCCCTGTGTACGCGAAGAGGTTGAGCATTCGCAGCCCGGCTGACTCGTCGCGGATGAGCGACCGCGTGATGCGGTGATCGAGAAACAGGCCCGTGTCAAGGTAGTCCGACAGGTTCACGCGGAACTTCAGGCCGGCCTCGGCGACGATGACCGTCCGGTTTTCGTCGGAGAACTTCTCGTACTGATCGATCCCGCGCTGGCGCTGCCGGCGCTTCAGGAAGACGTTGCCGGCCGGGATGTCCATTGCCTGACCGGCCGAGCGGGCCATCAGGTCCAGCCAGTCGGCGTGCTGGGCGGGCGTGCGGTCGTCAGGCCGGTCGTACTCGGCCAGGTGGAGATGGCCGTCATAGACGTCAACGGCAAGCGGCACCTCGGGGATGTCGCGGTCGTAGAGGCGGTAGCACGTGATGCCGCGGCCGGGCCAGCGGCGCAGGTGGTGGGCGCGCTTGAGCAGGCGGTTGCGGAACATCCCGGCCTGGTCGAAGTCGCGCTTGCCCAGCCCGCCGAAGACGGGCTGGAATAGTGGCATGGGCGTCTCGCCCATGAGTCCCACGGGCATCTTGCCCGTGGTCTTTTCCGCTTCTTTTGTTTCTTCTTCCTCTTCTTCTTCTTTTTCATGCACGGGCAAGATGCCCGTGTGACTCATGGCCGGGACGGCCATGCCACTCGCTGGCGGGGCGCCCGTGCCGCTCGGCTTGGGCCCGTGGAACTGGTAGTACGTGCATTCGATCGAGCCGTTGTAGAGTTTGCGCCGCCGGTCGGCCTCCCGGCCAACAATCTTCTCAAGGTCCTTCCGCGCGCTGAGGATGAAGTGCGACCACGTCCGCAGGCGCCGCAGCACCAGCGGCAGCGATTGGTACAGTTCGCGGACCTGCTCATCCTCGCCAATCCGCAGGCCATACGGCGGGTTGCAGATAACGCAGCCGTACTCGCGGCTGCTGGTGAGTTCCTCGAAACTCCGCTGCTGGAAGTGTACCTGCCCGGCTGCGCCTGCCCGCTCGGCGTGAAAGCGCGCGAGCTTGATCGCCTCGGGGTCGATGTCCGTGCCGATGATGCGGATGGGCAGGTCGGCGGCGACGGCCTTGTCGCGCGCCTCCTGGCGCGCCTGCTGCCACAGGGCCTCCGGCAGAGCGGGCCATGCCTCGGCCGCGAATTGCCGGCCTAGCCCCGGCGCGATGTTCTGGCCGATCATCGCGGCCTCGATGGGTATCGTCCCGCTGCCGCAGAACGGATCGATCATCGGGCGGTCGGGCCGCCAGAAGCTGAGCAGCACAAGCCCGGCCGCGAGGGTCTCCTTCAGCGGCGCCGCCCCGACGAGCGTGCGATAGCCGCGCTTGTGCAGGCTTGGCCCGCTGGTGTCGAGGGTGAGGCTGGCGACGTCCTTGAGCAGCGCGACCTCGACGGTGCAGGTCGGGCCGGACTCGTCCAGCGTCTCGACGTGGTGTGCGGCGCGAAGCTTTTCGACGAGCGCCTTCTTGACGATCCGCTGGCAGGCCGGCACGCTGGAAAGCCGCGACGCCACCGACCGCCCCAGCACGGGAAACGCCGCCGCCGGGCCGATCCACTCCTGCCACGCAAGCGCGTACGTGCGGTCGAAAAGCTCGCCGAAGTCCCTGGCCTCGAACTGCCCGACCTGGATCAGCACGCGATCGGCGCACCGCAGCCAGAGGTTCGCCCGGCACACAGCCAGGCCGTCTCCGATGAACGCGACCCGCCCGGTCTGGACGATCCGCGGCTGATAGCCGAGGTCCTCCAACTCCCGTGCGGCCACGGCCTCCAGGCCCATCGTCGTCGTCGCGATTAGGGTAAGCTGGTCCATCCTTCTGCTGAATCTTCGCCAATGGGTTCTTCAGAAAACACCTGGGGCAGATCGACAAGAAAAGAGCCGCCCCAAAGCGGCTCGTGCCTGATAGCCAGGCGACGTTCTCGACAAGCAACATTATCGCCTATTCTCGGCCGAAAGCAAAGGGGATCGTTTGGGACAGGATCGATTGGCGCGAGGATCGTTCAGCCCCCAGGATCGTTCAACCCCGAGGAATGTTCAGCCCCGTTCACGGGGCTCGCCCGTTGGAGGCGCTGTGTTCTTCGGCATCGTCAGCCCCGTTCACGGGGCTTCGACCGCCGAAGGCGGGTATAGACCAGGGCTTTTAACCCTGGGGACTGTCTGCCTCTTTTTCAAGTTCTCAGCACGCTTCCAGCGCGCTTGCAGGGGCTTTAGCCTAAAGGCGTCCCCGAGCCGGGTAAGCGCGCTGAAGCGTGCTAAGAAGAAACGGCGGAAAAAGGAGTGATGCGCCGCCCGCCAACCAGGCCTAAAGGCCTGGCCTATACCCGCCTGCGCTAACGCTCCGGCGGGGCAAAGCCCCGTGAACGGGGCTGAGAAAAAGCCGAGCACTGCCAAGATGGGTAGGATGGTGGCACGGGTTTCACCGCCCGTCGGCATAGCTCCGCCGCATCAGCCCCGATGCATCGCCTAGCCGCACCAGCCCCGTTCATGGGGCTCAACAAGAAGCCAGCCACTGCCACTGGCCATTGGGCATTTGGCATTGAGCATTTGACATTTCCGGCCCGCAGGGCCGGCTATCCCTTCTGCTGAATCTTCGCCCACGTGTCTTTGAGTGTTACCGTGCGGTTGAAGACCAGTTTTCCCGGCCGGGAGTCGGGGTCCACGCAGAAGTAGCCGATTCGCTCGAACTGGAAGCGGTCCAGCGGCTTTGCCTCGGCGAGGCTGGGCTCGACCTTGCAGGCGGCGATCTTCATCGAGTCGGGGTTGAGATTGGCGGTGAAGTCCTGGCCATCGGGCACATCCTCGGGGTCCGGGCAGGTGAAGAGGTGGTCGTAGAGCCGCACTTCGGCGTCAATGGCCCGCTCGGCTGAGACCCAGTGCAGCGTGGCCTTGACTTTTCGCCCGTCGGGTGAGTCGCCGCCGCGCGTGGCGGGGTCGTAGGTGCAGCGAAGCTCGACGACCTGCCCGGCGTCGTTCTTGACAACGTCGGTGCACGTGATGAAGTACGCGTAGCGCAGGCGCACCTCGCGGCCGGGGGCCATGCGGAAGAACTTCTTGGGCGGGTTCTCCATGAAGTCCTCGCGCTCGATGTACAGCTCGCGTGAGAAGGGCACTTTTCTCATCCCGGCCGCGGGGTCCTCGGGATTGTTCACCGCGTCGAGCTGCTCGACCTGGCCCTGCGGGTAGTTGGTGATGACGACCTTGACGGGGTCCATCACGGCCAGCACGCGGGGGCTGCGCTTGTTGAGGTCATCGCGGAGGCAGTGGTCCAGCAGCGCCACATCGACGGTGCTGACGAACTTCGCCACGCCGATGCGGTCCATGAAGTTGCGGATTGCCTCGGGCGTGTAGCCGCGGCGGCGCAGGCCGCAGATCGTGGGCATTCGCGGGTCATCCCAGCCGCGGACGTGCCCGTCCTGCACGAGCTTGAGCAGCTTGCGCTTGGACATGATCGTATACGTCAGGTTGAAGCGGGCGAACTCCCGCTGCTTGGGCTTGTGGACGGGCAGTTGGTCGAGGAACCACTCGTACAGCGGGCGGTGGTTCTCGAACTCCAACGAGCACAGCGAATGCGTGATGCCCTCGAGGCTGTCCTCCAGGCCGTGTGCCCAGTCGTACATGGGGTAGATGCACCACTTGTCGCCCTGGCGATGATGGTGGGCGTGCAGGATCCGGTACATGACCGGGTCGCGGAGGTTCAGGTTCGGCGAGGCCATGTCGATCTTCGCCCGCAGCGTCCGCGAGCCGTCGGGCAGCTCGCCCGCCCGCATGCGCCGGAACAGGTCGAGGTTCTCCTCGACGCTCCGGTTGCGGTGGGGGCTTTGCTTGCCCGGCTCGGTCAGCGTGCCGCGGTGGATGCGAGTCTCATCGGCCGACAGGTCGTCCACGTACGCCTTTCCGTCCTTGATGAGCATCTCGGCGTAGTCGTACATCTGCGGGAAGTAGTCCGAGGCGTAGTAGAAGCAATCGCCCCAGTCCCATCCGAGCCAGTGGATGTCTTCCTTGATGGCTTCGACGTACTCCTCCTCTTCCTTGGTGGGGTTGGTGTCATCCATCCGCAGGTGGCATCGCCCGCCGTACTCGGAGGCGATTCCGAAATCTATGCAAATGGCCTTGGCGTGGCCGATGTGCAGGTAGCCGTTCGGCTCCGGCGGGAAGCGGGTGACGACCTTGCCGCCGTAGGCGCCGCCGGCGATGTCCTCCTCGACGATCTGGCGGAGGAAGTCCTTTCGAGGGGTTGCGGGGATCCTGTCGTCGCCGCCGGTTGTCTCGTCATGTTCGGTCATGTTCGAATTACTCTCAATAAACTTTTGCACGGGAAAGTCTATCGCGCATAGCTAAACCAGCGGAACACAAAATGCAATGGTTTGTACTGTGCCGTTTGTAGTGGCGTCGTAAGACGCTATCTTCGCTTGTAGTGGCGTCGTGAGACGCTATCTTCGCTTGTAGTGGCGTCGTGAGACGCTATCTTCGCTTGTAGTGGCGTCGTGAGACGCTATCTTCGCTTGTAGTGGCGTCGTAAGACGCTATCTTCGCTTGTAGTGGCGTCGTGAGACGCTATCTTCGCTTGTAGTGGCGTCGTGAGACGCTATCTTCGCTTGTAGTGGCGTCGTGAGACGCTATCTTCGCTTGTAGTGGCGTCGTGAGACGCTATCCCCAAGATATGCCCTTACGGGCACACTACGAACGGGGATATGCCCTTACGGGCACACTACGAACGGGGATATGCCCTTACGGGCACACTACGAACGGGGATATGCCCTTACGGGCACACTACGAACGGGGAT
>Ga0315285_10008590_pt1 | contig 10464 bp, 8 predicted proteins | sample YL17G09_36_MG_FD_203698 | JGI IMG/M metagenome (GOLD analysis project Ga0315285, IMG submission 203698) | Sediment microbial communities from Yellowstone Lake, YNP, Wyoming, USA - YL17G09_36 | ecosystem: Environmental > Aquatic > Freshwater > Lake > Sediment | place: USA: Wyoming | collected... | reverse complement strand
GGGAACTGCGTGATCGTCTACTTGGATTCTCGTCGTGTTCTCAAGGTGCCTATGAAAGACTTCAAGGTAATATATGATAATTGGGATGATTACTCGTCTAGAATTGTCCCTCGTTCACACTTCGTTCATGGCCCAATCGCAGAAAGCCGCTTCACCAAGTATACCATCAGTATGATCCACAGATATCTGAAGTAGGACATCACATTCTTCCGTGGACTTTTTCTGTTACCAGGCTTATGCTCTTTGCATATTCCATAAAGGCAGTTCGCATTATTTCGCTTTCGAATTGACCGAGCTTCCCAGCTATTTGTTTGAGAATTTTCCGTTGCTGTCTGCTCAAAACAACCACAGCTTAAAACAACGAGCATGTCTCTTCAGCCTCTACGTGCGAGAGGGGGAGCATCTCTCGACAGTCTCCTTCTTCTCTGAGGTCTCTTTTTCTGAAGCTCACTCGCTCCAAAGCCCTTTGAAATCCTCAATCAAAGGGACGCTCGCTCGCTTCCCCCCTCTACTAATACACCCCCAACAAAACAATGAACAGGATAATCAAGGAATAGGCCATCTGAAACGCGCGCTCTTCAGTTCAGGTTCGCTCAGTTCTGGAAAAGCATTTTATCTAGAAGCGTGAATACTCATTCGTTGTCGGGTTTCACATGACGGTGGAAAGAGGGAAAAGACATACCGGTATGTGCTTTGACTGCGGCGGTCCTCTAGAGCTATTTGAACTGGATGTCAAGAAAGCTACAAAGGTCATGATTTGCCAGAGCTGCGGTCTGTTTCATTTCTACAGAAAAGGTTTTTTGGGAAAGTACATCCTTCTCAGAGTCACCAAAAACCCCAGTACTGATAGGGTTGCCAAAGAAGGCTAACAGACGAACCGCTGTAGTTTTGGGCCAACACTTTCATTGACTGCCCTGCCTCCAATCTCAGATTCTGTTGCTCTTACTCGTCTTTCGATAAGCCCCGCAGTGTGGACATTTCTCCTCTTCTATGGAAAACGCTACACCACAATACTCACATGGCGTGGATGTATGCCCGAATCTGGATATTTCTGACAGGTAAGAGACTACCTTCTGGATATGCTCCTGTGTTCCTGACATGATAACTGTGCAACCTTTGCCATAGTCTTCGAACAGGATTTTCAGGGTCGTTCCGCTCATAACAGCATCAATACGATTTGCCACGGTATTGACTTCATACCCTTGCTCTGAGAACCATTCCTGTAGCATTGGCATTAGGTCGCTTGAAGCAAGATTCCTAATAAACATGTGCCTAGCAGACATTCAACTAGAAGCCTCTGCCCTTCAAAAGACCAACGATTGGATCAATGCAATTTCTTACGATTCTTTTTAGAATTTCCTTTCGTGCAACAAGTGAGGCAATCGGAGGGCTGACTCTGTAGTACGTCAGAACCATGATCTTCCCAGCCTTGCTTCTCAACATTTTCCTATCTCGAAAAGCTCTCAAAACGTCAAGCTCAAGGGCCAATGGGCTCCCATAAGCTGCCGTGGCTATGAAACATCCAGTTTTTGGCTGAGGAGGCGGAGCTGGAACATGTCTCTCGCAGTAAATCTTCTCACCGACCATTTTTGCACACATGGAGCAGATGTATTGACCACAGACTGAGCACTTTCCAGCCATTTGGCTTACTGGCTTCTTCCTTCCACATATATCACAAATGTAGTATGGCTCTTGAGCGATGCCCATTAGCTCATCCCTGACTTATCAAATGTCTATATGCTTTATAAGATTTTTCAAATACCTATCTTGACGCATGTGCTAAACGTTGCATATTGATGCTCCTAGCGCCTGCGGAGCAGCGATGAGCCCATGACAAGAATCGTTTGGCCTTTCGCCAAACTCCCACCGATGCGAGCAAGGCCCGATTGCCAAACGATAGCAAGCATTTATGAGAAGATTGACAGATAGATTCATCAGATCACTGGAGAATCGAGAAGTGACTACCCCTCGGTTGACCAAAGGCGAACATACCTATCGCTCAGATTTTATCGAAGTCTTGAAGAACACTTTACGTCCAAGAAACTTCGAAGTTAAGGATGAAATCAAAATAACTCTAATTGGAACAAAACAGGAAGTCTTGATTCCTGACTTGCTGATTTTGGAAGTCGGAAAGTATGAGGAACACAACGATGTTCTCCTCATAAAACCAGATGGACTTAAAGCGATAATCGAAACAAAAAATCCCAAACAATACTCTACTGTGGGTTTCAAAAGGCTGATTGATTATTGTAAAGCGTTAAATCATGACCTCGGATTTGTCACGAACTTCAAAGACACTATTGAATATAGACTTCTGCCAAACACACAGCCATCCATCGAGACAAGGTCTTTCGGTATCTCTTCTGGCAAACAAAAGTTGGAGGAGATCGCAACCTACGTATTAGGTGAAATCCAAACTGAAGTTCCCAAATTCAAAGAGATTAGTGACGAAGCATTGGTCAAGCTTCTCCAATACGCGGTCGAGGATATCCAAAATCATTTTGGCGGTGACGTGTCACCTCTTGCAGACACGCTAGGCATCTTCGAGATCAGCTACGATAAAGACCTCTTCAAACCTGAAGAGCGTTCTAAACCACAATTCGCCGATCTCATAAGGCGTGCAGCCGCATTCGTAATACTCAACCAAGTGATCTTCTACCTCGCCTTGGCCCACAATACGAGACTTGTCGGCAAAATTGGCAAGCTTTCATCACTTAATGAGCTTCAAGGCTATTTCGATCACATTGTCAATACTATCGACTACAAAGCAGTGTTCGGAGCCAGAGTCGTACCAATGCTTCCTCCTGAAGCGCTCGACACGATAAACTCGCTTACACATAACCTGGAAACGCTGAATTTCTACAACATTAAGCGCGAGATTCTTGGAAAGATCTATCATAATCTCATTCCGAGACGGATTAGAAAAAGAATTGCGGCATACTACACTTCAAACACTGCATGCGAGTTACTGGCTAGGCTGACTGTGAAAAGGGGTGCAGACACAATACTTGACCCAGCATGCGGTTCTGGTGGGTTCCTAGTTGCTGCGTACAACATCAAGAAGGAAATCACGCCACAACTTCAACACAAGGAAATAATCGACACGATCTATGGATTTGACATTTCACTTTTCGCGTCTCATCTCTCCGTCATCAATCTATCACTTCAGAATCTGCGAGAAGCCACTGACGAAGTTTACATAACTGTTGACGATGCCTTCAACCAGCATCCATCCGAGACAGTTGAGCTTCTTTGGTCTCCTCCAAGCAGCAAGCTTGTGGCGGCGAAGGACGGGTTCAAATCAAAAAGAGTGCTCTTACCATGTATGGACGTCGTTCTGATGAATCCTCCCTTTACACGAATCGAGAGGCTTGAAGACACCTATCAAGATTACCTAATTGGCAAGAAAGGAATCCTCAGGAAGTTCGCGAAGTATGTCAAAGGTCAAAGTGGTCTTCACTGTTTCTTTCTATTACACGCCACGAACTTTCTGAAAGAAAGCGGAAGACTTGGCGTCGTTCTTCCTGCCGCAACTTTTAGCACTGAATATGGCGAGAAGATTCAACCTTTCATCCTAAACAACTATCGTATTATGTACATGATAACATACGAGAGCCTTTCTACCTTTAGTGTAGATTGTGATTTCAAAGAAATCCTACTTGTTGCTGTGAAAGGCAAGGATGTAGCCAGGTCTAACTGGAAAGCCAAAGTTGTCATTCTAAAAGAAGAGTTGATTCCAAATGAAATTGAGGCGCTGACAAATCAGCTCGAAGTAATTACAGGAGATGTCAAAAGTCAAAAATACGAGGTCAGGATCGTACCCAAGTCGGAGTTCAGGAAAGAAAGAAACTGGATGATCTTCACTCGCCCGTATGCACTAAAGAACTTTACGGAGACGCTATGGAAGACCCAACGCGTGATACGCCAGAAAGACGTTGTTGAATTCCATGAAGGCTACCACCTGGATGCCCCGAACTTCTTCCGACTCCCTAATGATTATTGGGAGATTAGTGATGACGGCGAACTGTATATAACAATCCGCAACAAACAGACCACAGTCGAGCTAAACGTACCAAAGAAGTATCTCATGCCCACCCTTGATGTTCCCGATACGCATAGAGCTATCTTCGCGGAAATGAAGCATTACGTGTTTAGCGTCCCTGAATCCGAACCTGAAGAAAGACTATCACAAGATGTCAAGAATTACATAAGTTGGGGTGCCGAAATCAGAAGAGATGAGGATTCAAAATCGCCTCCAGAGCTATACAAGATTTTGAACTATGTGAGAGGCGGAAGACGTTGGTATACTTATGGCAACCACATACTAATTCGTGAAGACTCTTCAACAGGTGAGAAGGTCCAAATAGGCAGTCACTTGGCTCTGGTCGAGAAGTTCAGAACACGCAAGAGGGAATGCATTGTATTCTTTTCTGACAAGTTGCTAACAGGTTCCAACAGCTATTTCTTTGGTGTGTTTCATCAGAAGAGAGGAATAGGACAAACAAAAGGGGAAATCAGAGAATTCGAACAAACAAGGATTCAGGGAGAGAAACTCCTTGCAGCATGGTTTTCAAGCACCCCCTTTCTCGCCCTTTACCTGTATTATCGACGAGAGATCTCTCTAGACTACGGCCGTATAAAAATCGGCGATATGGCCCCATTTCCTTGTATCAACGTGTTCAAGTTGTCGGAAGATGAAAAGAGCAGAATTCTTGCGGAATTTCAGAAGTTGAAAGGGATGAATCTGCCCACACTTTATGAACAACTTAAATGTCAGACCTTACGTGAGTTGGACCTGGCCATCATGAAAGCTCTTCGAATCGAACAAGCTGAAAAGGTTCTTGAACAACTGTACGCTGATCTGATACTAGAACTTGATAGAACAGAGGGAACAGACGAAAATCCTGAACTTTAGCTTTCGCGCGCTAGCGTGTTGCTAAATACAGGGAATTGACATGAATTTGTTCGATATCGTTGGGCTTGGATAGATACCTATGACCTGGTACGTAGAAGTGTGAGGAGGGCGCACGTGTGCTTGGAAGGCAACCAGAAATTGACACAAACAATGCGATTTAGCAAGCCCTAGCGCGCTAAAAAGAAGAAAACAGAGGCTTCTCAGCATCTTGCAAGTATGTGGAACAGGTGTCTAGACTATTAGGCCAGAATTCGTCAGTTCTGGCGCACTCGATAATTAGAAACTTGCGCAATCGTTATCAGTTTACCCTGCATGAATTGGCTATTGCGGAAAAGTCGTAGAGTTGTTCCAGACTCTGACAACGTGGTTAGATGAAGATCAAGCAGGGCATCGAAGATTTACTAGAGATTACTCAAACGTTGAAAAAAGAGACTAGACTAAGAGTCCTTCGCAATATTCTGAAAATACTGCTGATTGGTTTCTTCTTGGGTCGAGAAATTGACAGAAAGATCTCAGATACAAGAAGTAGAAAAAACCTAATTGCAGAACGCATTCACGGATATTTCGATGAAGTCGACGGCTTACTAAAGAGACTTGAAGAAACGAAAAAAGTTGATGCGTTCACAGCCCGCGTTAATGAAAGGGAATCTTTAACAATACTGCTGGCTCTTGGACCGGATCTGAGATTTCTGGTCACAGAGAAAGCAAAGGGAGGACTTGCTCTCGCAGGAAAGGAAGATTCTGAAAGATACAACGAGATTGCTCTAAACTGCGTTAGAGAATATCTGGAGCAAAGAAAACATAGTGTAGATAAGCGAATTGAGGGAATCAGGAATAGTGGAACTTATCTCGTTTATCCTGAAAAAGAACATGTAAATGAAATGGTAAGATCGCTTGAAGACGACTCTGAACACTTCAAACTGAACGACGCCCTATCCGAGTTCTGTCTCCAGACACAAGCCAAAATGAAAGAATATCTCCAGATCATATCGAATTACAATAGCGAGTTTGTCAAACAACGCAAGGAAGAATACGACTATCTTTTCAACAAAGATCGTCTTTTGCTTGATGGAGAACAGAAAGATGCAGTAGTGACAGATGACAAGTACAACCTTGTAATCGCTGGCGCAGGAGCTGGCAAAACCGAAGTCCTCATCACTCGAATTGCCTATCTTATCAAAAGAAAACCTGACAGCATTCAGTCCAATCGAATCCTGGCGATTGCTTACCAAAACAAAGACGTGAGACAGATAGAGCATCGACTACACGAACGCTACAACATCGATGACGTTGAGATCAAGACATTCCACAAGCTGGGTAAAGAAATCCTGCAAATAGCAGGAAGGAAGCTTGACCGTAATAGTATAGTGGATGAGAACAAGAAACATGAGATTGTAAGGGCATTCTACAAAGACAGGCTCACCGAACCTGACTTCTACAGATTGTTTCTGCAGTACGTAAGGACGATCCATGATGATGAGAAAGATGACAACTTCGACAACAGAGCTGAGAATCTGGAATACGCCCAGAGACGCGCCTACTTCGCGATAAACAACACTCGTGTGAACAGCAAGGCTGAGAAGGAAATAATGGACTTCTTTTTGATGAATACACTAAACAACGAGCCCATCACGATTGAGTATGAACCTGATCTGCCAGGATTCAGACCTGATTTCAGGCTGACGAAATATGACCTTTTCATTGAACACTGGGCACTCAATGAGAAAGGAGAAGTGCCAGGATGGTTCGACCAAACAACAGAAGACTACAAAGAGAAAATGGACTTCAAGAAAAGGTGGTTTGCTGAGAACAACAAAACTCTTGTTGAAACATTCGCTCATGAGTATGATGAAACCAGTACAGATAGGTTTATCGAGTTATTGAAAAGCAGAGTTATCGAGAAGCTAAAGGCGCAAAACGAGGGTACAACATTTGAGCTTACGCCTCTCTCTTATGATGAGCTTGTTGAAGTTGCTTGGGGTCCTTACAAAGATCCGGTTGATGAGATAGTCAATTTCATCACAAACGCGAAAACGTATGGCATTTCACCCGAGAGAATCCACGAGAAGCTTCGAGACGGCAAATGGTCGAAAAAGCAAGTAGCCTTTGGGAATCTAGCAGTCAAGATCTTCGCTGACTACAGAGACTATTTGGTTGAAACGAAGAAGATTGATTTCGAAGACATGATCAACGAAGCTGTTACTGAGCTAGAGAAAGACCGAAATCTTTGTTCAGGCGTCTATGATCACATACTAATCGACGAGTACCAGGACATAAGCGCTCAAAGATACAGGCTAATCAGGAAACTGCTTGAACATAATCCCAACTGCAAACTATTCTGTGTAGGCGATGACTGGCAGAGCATAATGGCTTTCTCAGGGTCAAACCTTGATTTCTTCGTCAATTTCGAGAAGTACTTTGAAAAACCTGCAATAACCAAGATATCAACTAACTACAGAAGCATAAAAACAATCGTTGATGCGGGAGCTCAACTGATAAAGAAGAACAGTAGTTGTCAGATTTCGAAAAATACATTTTCAAGTCGGGATGAAGAAAAAGCTATTAGCGTTCTTAGATCTCCACACAAAGAGAATTACAGAATGCGCTACTATGAGCAAAGCGCTGAGGATTGTCTAGCTCGTATCACTGAATACGTTAAGAAAGGCTTCCTGCCTCAGGACATTCTTGTCCTCAGCAGGTTTATGCGCACCAAAGCGCACCGAGCTTACAAATTCCACCACATCATCAGAATCCTGATGGAAAGAGCACATGAAAGGGGGATAGAACTGATCTGTGATGACGCACGTGACCAGAGCAAGATAAGAGTGCTTACAGTCCACAAGAGCAAAGGACTCGAGGCAAGAGCCGTCTTCGTCCTTAATGTCATCAAAGATGCTTACGGTTTTCCATGCGAGATTGAAGACAGTTCAATTTACGGTCCAGCAAGAGAGAATTACCCTGAACAAGATCCAAAAGAAGAAGAGAGAAGACTATTCTATGTTGCGATGACTCGCGCTAAAGAGGATTTGATTATCTATACATGGGAACCATCGAGGAGCGAGTTTCTCGAAGAGATCGAAGATTACACACGAGAAGAGCGACTCAGCTACTGACGCGCATGCAGAATGACGACGCTATCCAGACCAAATCTCGCCTGCTTGCTCTTCCTTTGCGAGTCTTCGACTTTCTGCACGATGAACGTACTCGATAGGTATGGTCTCTCTGTGCAATGCCTCTTTCAATGCCTCGCGCGCCAAGATCACTGTATCAGATTGGTGGTTATTGATCTCATCTAACAATTTCTTGAACTTTTTTGACCCCATATGCCATCGCAAAAAGTCTCATAGCGCCCGCATCATATCACGAACCCAAAACACATTTGAGATTATCAAGATTTTCTTTTTGTCTAATGAGTCTTGGAGGAATGCTTCTTTGGATGGATCCAGAAATTCCTAAAGAGATTTGCATTTCATTCGAAACAGCGTGATAGGGCTTCCCATTTTTGTCGTGATTTGTTTGACTGATCAAGATGGCCTTGTCTAACAGCTTACTTCGGTTTTCTTGCCCAACAACTATAACCAGATCTTCTGGGTAATCGACTCTTTTTAGATGCGCATTGTTTGGGTAAAGTCGATAGTATTCTCTCATTTCAGTTTCAGAAAGCTGATTGAAGTCGATAATATCGTTGATTGCAAAGTATCCGATTATGTAAAGTGCTTCTTTGTACTTGCTGTTTTTAAATGGAGTTAATCCGGCATAGAAGACCAGCAAGTCTTCCTTTTCCAGCTTCAAAAGGTATTCTCTTTTTGAAGTGGGGTCGCCATATGTGAATGTTTCAAACTCTGGGTCGTGGTGCATGATTCTGTGCTCAATTTCCTTTGGGAGATAAGTGGAAAACGGTTGGCCACTTCTGCCGATCGTATTTCCGAATGCTTTGGTTTCTGTGGATTTTGCCTTTTCAGACATTGGAATGTACTCAAATGTTCCATCCTCAAAAATCGGTCCTAAGGCTCCGTCTGTGCCTTTGTCAATTCCCACTCGCAATAACATAGCTTTCATTTGCTCAACTCTTTGATGTACTCCTCTATTCGGTTATGTTCTTTTTTCCTCTCAAAATGGTCTAATATTTCCTGCAAAGCCAAAGAGCCATGCCTGACAAATTTGGCCATCCAGCGCAAGTTTAGCCGGTCTTTTCTATCTCTGGGAAGGGCCTCTTCGAACCATTTTCTCCACGTTTTGTCATTTAATTCCAATTCCTCCGCATCTTCAATAGAGAGGAAAATGGGATTGTCTGAGCGATATGCAATGTGATTGCTGACTTTCCTCCAATCAGAAATGGGAAATAATCCTGTGATGAAATATCTATCTTGGTACTTTGCCTCTTTTCCTTGATACTTAGTATAAAATATTATGTAGCTTATCCCGCGTTTACGAGCACTCTTAATGCCTATTTGATTGCAGCAGGCATATTCATTGTATGATCTTGTTTCGTAATGAGGCTCGAGTTTTTCTTCATAGACGAAGTCTCTGATAGGCAGTTTTGACTCTGAACATGAAATAAAATAGCAAAACTTTCCGTGACCAAAACCTTCGGTGTCGGGTCTGGGATAAGGTACCCATGTTACATTTTCCTCAGTGTTTGCTTTGGTTAATTCTTTTTTCTTGCATGACCTGCGACAGCTCACTGCTTCTCACCTAACTCTCTTTTGTTTTATGTTAATTTCTGATAATTACGAATTCGCACTCTGTCTTTGGATAACAAACCAGTAGGTTAATAGGTCTTCTTCCTTGGTTTCGTGCGCGCCTCCCGGGTTATTCATGTTTTCGCATCAATCGTTTCCGAGTAAAGAGAACGGAAAGTGACATAATCATAAACAACGACAGGACGGCGAATGGAAATTCAGGAATCGTATTGTGCCATGTCAGACTGATATACTGATACCCATACTCTCTACTCGGTTCTATTTCTGTACCTTCATGCCACTCGTTGAACGAAGTAATCGCATAGCCATCAGGGGAACATGCCTTTGCCACCAACCAGTACAAATCATAATAGCTCCCCTCACGCCTGTCTATCACGCGAGACTCATTTTGCACGGCGGTATTGTTAAACCCCGGCACAACTGTTGCCACAAAAGTCATGTTTCTTGAATACGCAGACTCAGAGGCAATGTTGTAGATATCCAATACTTGCGAAACATCCTCTGAATAGTCAGGAGGATTATACATATGTATCCCATCGATACAATCTTGGAAATAATCTAAGAAGCCGTCAATCTTTCCTTCAAATCCCCCAAAATCCATTATCACATAGGGAGTATATCCTTTTGCCCTTATCTCGTAAATCGTCTCGTTCCAGCCGTTATCAAAGAAAGGGTCTGCACTGACTATTTTGCCACTTGAATTCGTGATATAGAAGTAGTCGACAGCTGCCCATTCGCTGTTCCATGTATCGTTGTTACGGTCGTCAAAAGATTCTGCTCTTATTGTGACGTTCGAACCTGCGTAGCTGGATACGTCAAAAGGAGGAAGGTCGATCCATCCTTGAT
>Ga0315285_10008589_pt1 | contig 10465 bp, 9 predicted proteins | sample YL17G09_36_MG_FD_203698 | JGI IMG/M metagenome (GOLD analysis project Ga0315285, IMG submission 203698) | Sediment microbial communities from Yellowstone Lake, YNP, Wyoming, USA - YL17G09_36 | ecosystem: Environmental > Aquatic > Freshwater > Lake > Sediment | place: USA: Wyoming | collected... | reverse complement strand
TCGTCGTCTTCCAAATGCCCCCCTTTTATTAATACGTACTCTGGGCCTAACTCAAAGATTTTTTTACACGCTTGTTGAACATCTTTTTGTTTTTCTATCTCCATGTCAGCAAGGATGCGTGCTTCAGAGATATTCGCCGTAACCATCAACGACAGAGGCAAGAGATATTGATGCAATGAAGCGACAAAGGTATGATTAGCGAGTGCATCACCACTGGTCGCAACCATCACCGGGTCAACAACCGGTTTTACATGGTACTCTGATAGTTTTTTTGCAACGACCTTCACGATTTCTTCATCGTACAGCATCCCGGTTTTTACTGCAGCAATTGAACAATCATCAAACAGGCTTTCTATTTGATGTTCAATAATATCAGCTGGCACTTTGTAGATACTTCTGACCTGTTGCGTGTTTTGTGCGGTCACGCAGGTGACAGCTGTCACTCCGTGTATCCCAAGGTATGAAAAAGATTTCAGATCTGCTTGTATCCCGGCGCCACCAGATGAATCAGACCCAGCGATACTTAACGCAACCTTTTTTTCCATTCAAACGTCAAATACTGTTCAGATTTATATGGATTCTTCCTTGATAAAGTCCCCCATTATTTTCCGACGAGAATGAAATTTTTTGAAAAGAAACGTTCTCTTTTTTGTTTCAAAAAACGATTACAATCAACAGTAAACCATGGTAAACCAGAGGTTAACCGTGGGGAACCAACAGGTAAACCGGTTTACGTTTCCTTGACATAAGGAATAAGATTCCCATCATCTTGTTCTTCAAAAAGTGGTACTTGTTTCGGTATTGTCTTATGCTCCATGGTCACGTAATTTTTTGCTGTCATGTCCATTCCCTCCAGTGTTTTATATGGTCAAGAATCGATAAGAATCAGGATAACAAACAGGCTTGGTAGTCGTGCTAGTGATCCCGATAACTCCTACTTTATCTCTCCAATTTTTCTGTAACCATCGTTGAGTACATATACTTTCGTATTTGTGCAAAAAAACTATGCATAGTCATGGCAAGAAAAAAAATTTTTATAATAAAAAAGGGAAGGACGCTGGTCTCACTAGGAGGGATGGGATGCACTCTACAACTACCAGCTTAATTCCTTCCAGACCAAAGAAATAGCCACTGTCTTAAGTACCTTGTTTGTAGACGAATATGCAATTAGTTATGCAGGTGCGGCACCACAGGTAGATTACTCTCCTGGCAGCTCCGAGTGGGGTTAGATTTATATGCTCTTTTTTTTTACCACTTCCTGGGGAACTGTACATCTTTTACCTCTCTGGTATTGATTATGACAGAAATCACCGAGGATAAACCAGGAAAGCAAATACTGCTCTTAGGAAATGAAGCGATCACACGCGGTGCTCTTGAGGCAGGTGTTGATGTCGCAACCACTTACCCGGGGACACCTTCATCGGAGATTGCTGATACATTTTCGCTGATAGCAAAAGAAGCAACCCGGCAGAAAAAAGACCCTGGTTTTTATTTCCAATATTCTATCAATGAAAAAGTTGCCTTGGAGGTCGCCGCTGCCGCGTCCTTCTGCGGGTTACGATCTCTTACCTGTATGAAACATGTTGGTCTGAATGTCGCCAGTGACACGTTCATGACCTATATGTACGTGGGCTGTCGCGGCGGTCATATTATTGTTTCTGCGGACGACCCGTATTGTCATTCGTCGCAAAACGAACAAGACAATCGGTACTTCGCGTTGTTCGGCGGTGCGCCGATGCTTGAACCAACAACACCGCAGGAAGCAAAGGAGATGACCCGGATTGGTTTTGATATTTCAGAGCAGCTCCACTTACCCCTGCTTTTAAGAACCACCACGCGCCTCAACCATGCACGGGGACCAATCCTCCTGAATGCGTTGCAGAAACCACGCAAGAAAGGATATTTCACCAAAGACCCTTTACTAGTCACTGTTCCGTCCACTGCACGAACAAAACACCCGGTTCTTCTCAAACAGCTCGAAGAAGCAGAAAAACTCTCGGAAAAATCACCATTCAATGAAATAATCACGATAGGAAAACCAAAAGACATCGGAATTATCGCCTCTGGCGTCTCCTACACCTACGTGAAAGAAATGGCAGAGGAACTTCACCTCGATGTCAGAATCCTCAAACTCGGCATGACTCATCCGATTCCACGCAACATGTGTGAAAAATTCATGAAATCATGTTCAACTCTCATCATGGTCGAAGAGTTAGAGCCGTTTCTTGAGAACCAGTTCAAGGTACTTGCCTATGACAGTGGTGCTGATGTGAAGATCTACGGGAAATCCTCCGGTCATTTCTCAAGGCTCTATGAGTACACGCCTGATATCGTTGCCGAGGCGTTCTCAAAAATCTTCAAGGTAAAAAACCCGTTCCCAAAACCTGTTTTTTCAAAAATCAAAGTCCCAAGTCGACCACCTTCGCTCTGCCCCGGCTGTCCTCATCGAGCAACATATTACGCGGTGAAAAAAGCAGCACCAAAAGAAACAATCTATCCAACCGATATCGGGTGCTACACGCTGGGAAAAGCTCCGCCGTTGGAGATGGCTGATGTGCTTCTCTGCATGGGGTCCAATGCGGGGATGGCATGCGGGTTTTCCGTTGCGACTCAACAAAAAATCGTCTCTTTCATGGGCGACTCTACCTTCTTCCACTCCGGAATCCCACCAATCATCAATGCGGTTCATCATAATCACGATGTGGTCATCACCATCCTAGATAACCGAACAACCGCAATGACCGGTCATCAACCACACCCAGGGACACCATTTGACGGTATGGGCAGACCAGCCAGGCTCATCAACGTCGAAGATGTCGTGAAAGGATGTGGCGTCCAACATATCGAAATAGTCGATCCCAATAAGATCAAAGAGACGACTGCTGCGTTTAAGAGAGCACTTGAATTCAAAGGTCCGTCTGTTGTCGTGAGTAAATCACCCTGTATTTTGCTTGAAGTTCAGCGGAAGCGGAAAGCTGCAGAAGAAATCCAGTTATATCATATTAATCAGGAGATTTGTAAGCGATGTAAAACCTGCATCGGCAGGTTTGGTTGTCCTGCGTTGTATTTTGCTGAGGATGGAAGCGTACACATTGATGCAGCCCAGTGCAACGGGTGCGGGAACTGCGTGCAAGTGTGTCCCTTTGGGGCGATTTCAGCGGAGGGAAGCACATGAGTAGGAAGATCAGCATTGTTCTTACTGGTGTGGGTGGTCAAGGAGTAATTACTGCTGCAAATATTCTGGGGAAGGCTGCGGTGAAAGCAAAAACCGGGGTGTTTGTCTCTGAGATTCATGGGATGGCGCAGCGTGGTGGCGCGGTCGTCTGTACGGTACGGATGGGTGATGTCTCCAGTCCGTTGCTTCCCAGTGGTACCGCTGATGTACTGCTCAGCACAGAACCGATTGAGGCGCTCCGTAATATCTGTTATGTAAATAAGAAAACAAAAGTGATTACTGATATCAACCCGATTATTCCGTTTACCGTTGCTGTAGGTGGAGAGCAATACCCTAAGCTTGATGAGTTGTTCAAAGAAATACAAACTCACGCAGAGTTGTACAAAATAGATGCAAATAAGATTGCAAAAGAAGCAGGCGCGATTATCACAAAAAATACCGTGATGCTTGGGGCACTCGCTGCAAGTGGTGTTCTTCCGTTTAAAGCCGAGGTTCTGTTAGAGACAATTCTTGAGGATCTTCCTGAGAAATACAAAGACGTCAATAAGAAAGCGTTTGATGGTGGAATGAGAGCAGTACAATCAGCATAGCTTCTTGTCATAATAAAAAAAAAGAAAACCATTTAACAGAATATTTTACTTTTTATCCCATGAAATTCCAAATCGGTTTTCTCCAACATTCCCTCAAAACATCGACATCAAGGTCAATGACTGTTTTTTTCTTATTCTGAATTACGAGATGTTTTCCTTTGGTTTTTCCAAGCAGCGTAAACGTGACGTGTCCTTTTTTCAGCAGTTTTTCAAACTCGGTTTGCTTGTCTTTTTTTACTTCCACAATCCATCTAGTGTTTGATTCTGAAAACAATTTGAAGTCAGTACGTAGTTCGTTACCAATCTCTGAGACGTCGATGGTTGCGCCCCTGTCCCCGCCGATCGCCATTTCCGAAAGACATGCAGCAATGCCACCTTCGCTGACATCGTGACATGCAGCGATGTATCCTTTTTTGATGCAAGCCAAGAGTCCTTTCATGCTATGCTGGAGGATCACTGGATCTGTTTTTGGAACAACTCCGCCTTCTACGTTCATGAGCTTGTAGTATTCAGAGCCGCCGAGTTCTTTCTCGGTTTGTTTACCGATGAGGTACACCAGGTTTCCTTCGGTCTTGAAATCACTTGTGATGCAGGTCCTGATGTCTTCGACGATTCCTACTCCAAATATCTCTGGTGTGGGCGGAACCGCGGTTTTCGTAGATTCATTATACAAACTGACGTTGCCTGAGACGTAGGGTAAATCAAGTGCTCTGCCCATGTCGCCAAGTCCTCGACAGGCTTCATAGAACTCACCCATCCGCTCCGGTTTTTCCGGGTTCCCAAAGTTCAGACAATCAAGCAGCGAATCAGGTGTCGCACCGACAGAAACAAGATTACGGCAGGCTTCATCAACCGCTGAACATGCACCCCAGTACGGGTCACGTTCCATGAACCGTGGGTTCACATCCGCGGTGACCGCAAGCCCTTTCCAGGATTCTTCTAATGGTTTGAGTACGGTCGCGTCACCATGGGTCTCCAACCCAAGTTTACCCTGCAATGGTTTAATGACCGTGTTTCCTCTTACCTCATGGTCATACTGCCGGATGACCCATTCTTTCGAGGCAATATTCGGTGATGATAATACATTCTTCAATGAATTATTCAAATCAGGCAGAGGGAAGTCTTTATCGGTTTGATTTTGTTTTTTAATACGAAACGGCCGCATATCACAATCATAGACCGGGCCACCGGTCATGAACTCAAGGTCCATTTCAAGGAGTTTCTGTCCTTTGTAAAACACGCGGATGATCTGTTCTTTTATGACGGTTCCAACCACGGCTGCCGTGACATCCCATTGTTTGCAGATATGCAGAACTTTTTCGACGTTTTCTGGTGCAACCAGCATCATCATGCGTTCCTGGCTTTCCGATACCCAGATCTCCCATGGCTTGAGTCCTTCTTCTTTCAACGGCACGTTATCCAGATGAATTTCTGCACCCATGTTCGCGGAGTACGCAAGTTCCCCGGAGACACACGAAAGTCCCCCGCCACCGAAATCTTTGAATCCCTCAAGCAAGCCTTTTCTGTTGCATTCCAGACAGGCATGAATCACCGGTTCTTTGGTAATCGGGTCTCCGACTTGTACTGCTGATCTGCTGCTTTCCTCGCTTTCATCAGTTAGCTCAGCAGAAGCAAAATTAACACCATGGATCCCGTCTCGACCGGTTTTCCCACCCACATAGATGTACACGTTGCCTGGTGCTTTCGCCCAGCTGTGCACAAGTTCCTCTTTTTTCATGATACCGACACAGCCGACGTTCACGAGACAGTTGCCTGTGTATCCCTCATGGAAATACACCTGCCCTGCAAGAGTAGGGATCCCTATCCGATTCCCATAATCACGAATACCGTCGACAACTCCTTTGAAGAGATAGACCGGGTGTTTGACTCCTTTCGGGAGTTTCTCCAGTGGATAATCCAATGGTCCGAAGAACAGCGGATCAATGTACGCGATCGGCTGGGCGCCCATGCAGAGAACGTCTCGAACAATACCACCAACACCGGTTGCAGCACCACCGTACGGCTCGATCGCAGAAGGATGGTTATGAGACTCCAGCGCAACACAGTAATAATGATCCTTGTCAAACTCCATGACACCAGCGTCTTCACGGGCAATGATCCGGTTCTCATCAACATTAAACACATATTTTTTCAACGGCACCTTTGATGACTTGTAACAGCAATGCTCAGACCATGCTTGTCCAAGAGCTTGGAGTTCAATATCGGTCGGGTTCCGTCCCTGTTTTCCGAAGTACTCTTTGATTCGTTTCATCTCGGGAAGTGCTAACGCGAGCCCCATCCGGTTGCTGATTTCGAGTAACTCTTTGTCAGAGGCAGCTTGCAGTTGTATTTCATAGGTTTCAATATCTGCTCTGAGTTTTTTGAATAAGCTGTCTAATTGCACAACAACTCCCCTTCTTATTTTTCTTCAATTGTTATCTCATAGTTATGAATAACAGGGTTGGTGAGTAACCGCTGGCAAATCTGTTCGACGTCTTTTTTCACCTGGTTTTTATCTGTTCCATCGATGGTGAGATCAAAAGTCCTGATGGTTTTCGCGTTCTTTACTTTTGGAAAACCAAGCAGATGGATTGCTTTGAGGGTGTTGACACCCTCTGGGTCTGAGATACCTTTCTTAAGTTGGATGGTTACTTTGGCTTCGAACATACGAATCGCGTCGCCTAATCTGAAAATAGATAGATTAAAGTATCGTTTCTCAGAGTTTTTTAAACACTGTTAAAACCTTTTTTTTAAAATCTTCAAGACTTCCGTTGTTCGGAATCACGATATCTGCATCTGCAATCACTTTTTGCAGACCCCAGCGGATCTCCCGTTTATCCCGCTCCTCTAAATCTTTGAGATTCTTGCTGTCATCGGTTCTTCCTCGAGAAATCGCTCTTTTTCTTCGTAACTCATCTGGTGCATCAATCGCAATTACTAGGAACTTCATCCCAAGTTCTTTTTTAAAATACTCGATTTCTTCCATGTTTCGTACGCCATCGATAACGAGAAATGGTGATTTTTTCAAGGAGCGAATCTTTTCTACGGTTCGTTTAGCCCAGATGTCCATGCCGTGTTTCTCACGCATGTTGTGGGCGATTTCTCCGACGTTTTTGTCATCGAGTGGTTTTCCTTGTCGTTTGGTTTCCTCCCAGACCATATCACCCATGCGGATAACCGGGATTCCTTTGTCTTTTGCGAGTTGTACCGCCTCTGATTTTCCTGAGGCAGGCATGCCGGTGAACGCGATGATTTTCATCCTATTATTCCATCCTTTTAGTAATAATTAGTGCAGGGGGAGCGATTTGAACGCTCGTGTGCCTACGCAACAGGGTCTCTTCGTGCAATATCATGGAACAAATATTTCTTGTCCATGCCGAAGCACTCCTAAGCCCTGCCCCTTGGACCAAGCTCGGGTACCCCTGCAGTTCTACCCACCGCTAATCTCATCTCTCATAAAAAATGTTTGTAACGATACGACGCTATCGCAAGGGGTTACTTTGTGGTTTCATGCAGTAAAAGTTGTTCCCCATGCTTTCTATAGCAGTCTTCACAATATTTCCGTGCGATCAGTGAATGGATATGTCCGGTCACACCTTCTTCGACATAATGAAGGCTGTTGGAAAGGATCTGTTTATTGCAGTAAATACACACGGTGGGAAATTGCGAATGGCGTGTTATCAAGCGTGTTTCAATTATCTTTTCCATCATTTCTCCTCCTATTATATTGGTCTGTCAAGGTATTAAAACTTTATGTCTCTTCTGGAGAATAGGGTGAGCGGATGTACTAGGTTTAAGTATAAGCAACAGTATTCCCGAAAGACACAGCGTAAGGCGGTGGAGACTGCCCTCCATAGCGAGCTGCCATCTCTTTTTGGGGTGGTGCCTATAAGGGTGGGGTAGTCAGGAAATCCCGACGGGCCCATAACCCGTAGACCAATGGTTCAAATCCATTCCCCGCTACTTTCTTTTTTTCACCAAATTTATATAGATATTTCTTTTCCCATGGTTCTGTGAAAAAAAATCCGTCAGAGCGGTTTTGGGAGATAGACTTTCTCCGTGGCATCGCAATCTTCTTGATGATTGTGTATCATCTTGTTTTTGATCTGAACTACTTTAGCTTATATACGACAAATTTGGATTCACCCCCTGTCCTGCTGTTTTTGTATCCCATTAGCACCACGTTTCTGCTGCTGGTCGGTATTTCTCTAACAGTAAGTTATTCTCGCGCACAACAAAAATTGTCAAAACGACAATTGCGGTTAAAATTTTTTAAACGAGGAGCCAGTGTTTTTGGGTTAGGGTTCATCATCACGCTTGTTACTTGGGTGTATCCTCACAATGGATTCATTGTGTTTGGTGTCCTGCACTGCATTGGTCTTTCAATTCTCTTGGCGTACCCGTTGATTCGGTTTCGAAACCTGCCACTCATTCTTGGGGTTCTTTGTATCATTCTTGGTGTTTTTCTCCGAATTACAGTTGTCGTTGATTTCCCTTGGTTGCTGTGGCTGGGTTTTGTTCCTTCGCATTTTTACACCCTTGATTATTTTCCCTTGTTCCCTTGGTTTGGTGTTGTGTTAATCGGGGTTTTTCTAGGGAATAGTTTGTATCAAAACAATAAAAGAAAATTTTCATTGAAGGATCATTCGCAGTTCCTTGTGAGTCGAGGGGTATGTTTTTTAGGAAGAAACTCGCTGATCATCTATCTGCTCCATCAACTCATCATCGTTGGTTTGCTGTATTTCATTCATCTTGTTGTAAACGGTTCACGTATCGTTTGATTCGCGAGATTGTTCCAATTAAATGAACCTTTTTTGTGTCTTCCGATGTTTTAAAATCCCGCAACATCCAAAACACATGATCAGCGACCTCAATTGCTGATTGTCTGTTTTCGTATTGTTCGTACAGCGCAATGAATCGGAGGATCTGTTGTTTGATGTCTACTGTTTCTTGGTTAAATATCCAGGGGCAGTGTTGTGCTTCTCTTCCGATCATGACCAGGTCACAACCGGTTTTTTGTAAGAGCGTAAGTCCGTCGGTGTAGCTGGTGACGTCACCGTTTGTGATGACCGGGATATGGACTTTTTCTTTGACCTGTTTCATGATGGTCCAGTTGACTTTGCCTGCGTACTGCTGATCTGCGGTTCTTCCATGGATACACACAGCTTGTGCTCCAGAATTTTCTATTAACTGTGAGACTTTAACACCGTTGATGTTCTGGTTGTCCCAGCCAATGCGAATCTTCGCGGTCACTGGTTTATCGGTTGCCTCAACCATTGCTCTGAGAATATTCTCTAGTTCTGGGAGGTCTTTTAAGAGTGCTGCACCGCATCTCTTCGTCAGGTAATCTTCTTCGATGCAGCCGACATTCAAGTCAATGATATCAGCGAACTCTTCAACTGCTTGAACCGCTTTGACAAGAATGTTTTTTTCGCTCCCAATGAGTTGAACGGTGACTGGTCGTTCCGTGTCTTGGATGTTCAGGAACTGTTTCACTTCATCTGATGTTTTTTCGCTGATGATATCTGAATCGATCATTTGAGTATAGATCAATCCTGCACCGTTTTCTTTGCACAGCATTCGAAACGCGGTACAGCTAATGCCAGCGAGTGGTGCAAGAACGAAGCGATTCTGTATCTCAACAGTTCCAATTTTCATAAGACACAACAGGAAATGGTTTAACGATAGGTTAACCCTAGGCGCGGGACTTCCACACCGGTTCCTTTCTTGACAGTGCCGACGAGTTTTATGGTGGCATCAGAATGTTTCTTGAGGATTCTCATTGTCTTATCTGCATCTTCTTGTGCGACTATTACTGCAAATCCCATGCCCATGTTGAAGATCTGGTACATCTCCTGGTCATCAATGTTCCCGTATTTTTGCAGGAATGCGAAAATCGGTTGTGGTTTTAAGGGGTCTTCAATCACATACTTTACATTTTCTTTTAATCGAGGAATGTTCCATAGTCCGCTCCCGGTGATATGGGCAAGCCCATGGACGTTGATTTTCTTGAACAACTCGATGATTTCTTTGACATATATCCTGGTTGGTGTCAACATGACTTCACCAATGGTTTTCCCGGGGTACAACCCATCTGGAAACCGGTCCGTGTAGGAGAATTCTGCTTCTTCAACGACTCTCCTGGCAAGCGTGTACCCATTGGAGTGAATCCCGCTGCTGCTCAACCCGATGATGACGTCACCATGTTGAATCGAATCCCCGAGGATGATCCGGTCTTTTTTCACGTAAGCAAGGCAGGTGCCTGCGAGGTCAAACCCGTTGATGAGCTCAGGGAGGTCCGCGGTCTCCCCACCGACAATAGAAATATTGGATTGTTTCGCTCCTTTCTCAAGTCCTTTTCCGATTTCTTTGGTGATTTTTGGGTTGGGGTCCTCCATGGCAAGGTAATCAACAAACGCTAAGGGTTCTGCTCCGACACATAATGCGTCGTTGACGTTCATTGCAATGCAGTCTATCCCGACCGTATCCCATTTCTTCAACGCTTCCGCTATCTTGACTTTGGTTCCGACACCATCGGTACAGAGGACAAGTGCGTAATCACCAAACTCGATCAGTCCTGCATAGTGTCCACCCATTGGTTTCCCAATGGTTCCTTTTCGTTTTGTGGAAATGCTGGAGAGGAGTTGTTTGATTGCTTCTTCCTTTTCATCAATATCAACACCGGAGTCTTTGTAGGTCA
>Ga0315285_10008582_pt1 | contig 10474 bp, 6 predicted proteins | sample YL17G09_36_MG_FD_203698 | JGI IMG/M metagenome (GOLD analysis project Ga0315285, IMG submission 203698) | Sediment microbial communities from Yellowstone Lake, YNP, Wyoming, USA - YL17G09_36 | ecosystem: Environmental > Aquatic > Freshwater > Lake > Sediment | place: USA: Wyoming | collected... | reverse complement strand
TTTTTCACATCCCGCCCCTTCGGTCTCTCTCCGTTTCACTAGGCTCCGCCTCCCAGGCCGACCTGATGCTGACGGACCAGGTCATCACCGTGGACGAGGCCGACAACCCGACAGGCGGCGCATCCAAGGCCGCCGCCCACCGGTTCGTCCCGGGCACGTCTCCCGCCGGCCGCCTGCACCGCGCCTTTTCCGTCTTCCTCTTTGACAGCGCCGGCCGCCTCCTCCTCCAACGCCGGGCCGACTCCAAGATCACCTTCCCCGGCGTGTGGACCAACACCTGCTGCTCCCATCAGCTGCATGGCCAGGAGCCGGGCGAGGTGGACGAGGCCAGCGAGGTGGCGGCCGGGCGGGCGCCCGGCGCGGCGGCCGCGGCCGTGCGCAAGCTGGAGCACGAGCTCGGCATCCCGCGCGGGGCCGTGCCGGCGGGGGCCTTCAAATTCCTCACCCGCCTGCACTACTGCGCGCCGGACCCGGAGTCGGGGGACCGGGGGAGGGAGGTGGTTGAGGATGAGGAGGGGGACGGCGAGGGGGCGGCAGCGGGGCGGAGCGGTGGCGGGGGTGGGCCCGCGCTGCCATCTGGCACCCCCCCGCCGCCGCCACCGCCGCCGGGCGTCTGGGGCGAGCACGAGATCGACTACGTCCTCCTAGCCCGCCTGCCCGGCCCGGGGTCCGACCTCCCCCTGGCCCCCAACCCGGAGGAGGTCAGCGACACGGCCTGGGTGGACAGGGCGGGCCTGCTGGGCATGATGGACGCGTCCTCGGGCCTCACCTGGTCGCCATGGTTCCGCATCATCGCCCGCACCTGGCTGGTCCCGGCCTGGTGGGCGGACCTGGAGGGCGCGATCGGTGGGGATGGGCATGTGGACGCCGGGACGGTGCACCGCATCGATTGTTGAGCGGGGAAAGAGAGGAGAGGGGACGGCCGGGGCGGAGAGAGAAGTGGATGGTGTTTTTTTTCCATTTCACGAAAAACCACGCCCCCGCTCTCTCGTGTCGCTGACATGGCTATACTCTTGTGTACCTCGCCAGGCGTGTGAATGGATAGGACCAGTCACGCTCCTATTCCTCTTTGGGCGGCCGGGCCGCCTTCTCCAGGACGCCCGACACGCCAAACCTGCTGCGCAGGACGGCCAGCACGTCCGCCACCGGCACGCCCGCCGCCCGGAGCGCAACGACCGCGTGGTAGGCCAGGTCGGCCGCCTCGGCCGCGACCCGGCCGGGCCCCTCCCCGTCCTCGACCGCCCGGGCGAGCTCGTCCGCCTCCTCCCGCACCTTGGACAGGAGCAGAGGCTGGTCCGCCAGCAGCCGCGCCGTCCAGGACGGCTTGGACCCGGCCTCAGGCGGCGGCGCGGCCACCCGGCCCGCGACCGTGCGCTCCAGGGAGAGGAGCGTCGGCAGGGCCGCCCCCGCGGGCCCGGCGGCGGTGCTCACCCCGCCCCCCGGCTCCGCCACGCTGACGGAGGAGAACCAGCAGGACGGGGCTCCCGTGTGGCAGGCCGGCCCGATGGGGTCGCACAGGAGGATGAGGGAGTCCCCGTCACAGTCCGCGTGCGCCGAGAGGACGCGCAGGTACGCGCCCGACGTCTCGCCCTTGCACCACCGCTCCGCCCGGGACCGGGAGTAAAAGGTGGCCAGGCCGGTCTGGAGGGTCTCTGCGACGGATGCGCGGTCGGCGAAGGCTTGCATGAGGATCTCGCCCGTGTCGACGTGCTGTGAAGAGAGAGGGGGTGGGTTGTGAATGAATTGGATGATGGTGAGAAGCGCGCGTGCAAGCCCCACTGCGGCGGGCCTTCCAAGGCCGCCCGCCCCCATCCAACCCGCCCAGGCTAGGCGCTGACTTATCCTCTGAACGCTCCGGCATACAGCGGGGCAGGTCCACACCTCGCACGCTTGCCCCCCCATTTTTTTCTTTTACCTGCGCAATCGCGACGAGCAAGCCATCGGCCTTCCCGAATTTCAGGCCGTCCAGGAAGGCGGGCAGGCCTGGGACGTCCGTTTCCGGGCGGAGCGCGGGTGGGGGGCCGCCCGGTGGGGGCACGACCGTGGCGCGGAGGCGGCTGAGCGCGCGAGCCGGGGTGTGTAGCGGGGTCCGGCAGGCCGGCGCCGGCCTGGCCGGCGCGGGTGAGCGGCGGCAGTTGCAGCAGGGAAGAGCTAATGCGGGGGCGGCGCCGCCGCGGGACGCCGTGCAGGGAAGGGTGACCATGGCGTGGGATCGAGGTCCTGGGACGCACGTGGCAAGGCCCCCTCGTGCACACACAGCGCGGGATGAGGGGTGTGAGCAGAAGGGAGCAGGGTGCAACCCCACTCCTCTCTTTTTCCTGTGCCGTCTTCCCTCCCTCCAGGGGGCCGCCCCCAGGCCGCGCGCACGCCCAGACCCCCCTCTCTAAGCGCCTTCAGCAGGTGCTGAAAATTGCAATACACCTACGCAATGTGGGGAAAACGCACGTACAAGCTTCAGCCGGCCCCCCGTGGCGTGCGCAAGGCAGGTTGGGGCGAGCATGACTGTGAGGTCTGACCGTCCATTCCTCATCTCTCTTGTTATTGTGGGCGCCCGCACAACCCTTTAGTAACCTTTCTCGGCCTTTTGGCTAAGATCAAGTTGTAGTACACTGTTCTGTAATGACTGATCTCATTACCTCGGGCGTTTAACGCCCGAGTTACGATCATTCCAATTTCTCTGCGGGGCGGCCGCGCTTTGGGCCCAGCTTGCTGGGCCCTGCGGTCGCACGCGTGCTGAGGGCATGGCACCCCCCGCCCCCGGCGCGCACCCGACCCTCCACCATCTTTTCAATGCAAAACACACTCGGCAGCAGAAAATCAGTCATCCGACACGCTCGCAGGCACGCCCGCCTCCCGGGCGTGCGGGAGGTGTGGGCGCTATACATAAGTTGGAGTGCGCCGAGGCGAAGGTGTGGGGTCTCAACCCGCGCCCCCTCCCTCTCTGCTTCTCCTCCTCCTTTTATCAGCCCCGTGCGCACACAGAGCGAGCCAGCCCCGCACGTCGAGCATGAACAGGGGAGAGCAGGTGCTGCACGCTTACCGTGTGGTGGACGCAAGGAGAGGAGGAGGCAAGGGCTCAGGCGTGGGTGAGGTCTCCCGCCAACCCGCGGCCCGCCCCTCCCTCAGCTCTGCTCTCCTCTCACTCCTTTTCCTTGTCGACCCGTCGACCTCTCCTCTGCATGCATTAAAGTCGCCTCGCAACATGCACGGCTGCATAGCCCGGCCACTACAGCACGTGCTGCGTGGTGATTGAGCGAGGAAGAAACCGCGTTGCACGCCGCTTTAGTCGGGAAAGGGGGAGAGAGGTCTCTGAGCAAGCAAAGCGGCACCAACAATGCAACTCCTCCCCGCCCATCAGCCACCGCCAGCCCATTCAATGCCTACGCGTCTGCGCACCAGGCCTTGGTGATTTAACTGGCAAGCACGGTTCAAGTGGATGAGCATGGTCGCGACCCGAGCTCAGCTCAAGCTGGCCGCCAAACTAAGCCCAAGCGCGCCATAAACATGGTGTCTGTTTGTCCACTCCCACTCAGGGCTCTAGACCACCTTCGCATGCCCGCACCCACGCCCACACGGCGACGCACAGTTGCAAGGACAAATTCGTCGCCTTTTACTACGAATTTCCAGCGCTGTGCGTCATCTAAAGCCGTATTCCCAATTTTTATAGCTGGCCTCCAAGCCAGCAACCTCATTAAATCGAGAAAACACACGGAATGGCGGTCAGGCGAAGAGATCGCTCCTCAGTCAAATGTAAAACGCGGCGTGTTCTTTTGTAGGCTTCGGCCATGCCGCAATCACGCATTAATACGTGCCTTGTATTATCCAGAGACCTCTTATCTTACTGGCAGATGGTGGCGGGTCAGTCGGGGATGAGCGGTGAGCGGGCGTGTGAGAAGCGAGAGACACGGGGGGGGGGGGAAATAAAAACAAATGCAAGGCGTTGCAACAAGCGCCGACCGCCGCCCCGCACATTCCATCATCCAGCACCCCTTTCCCCTGCAGCCCGCCCGCCCATACAGAAAAGCTTCTGATCTACATCCCCTTCGCGTTGGCTGTGTTGCGTGTGTTTTTAAAAGTTAAAAGAAGAGGGGGGGCGGACAGGCGCGCGGACGCGACACTGTCCCTTGAAAAATTGATGGTGGCTCTCCAGCACTTGACTGGGAGACAGGCGGGCCGGCATGCGGGAAGTGCGATGCAGGCCGACCCGCCCGGACAGGCTTGCCTGCATGAGCGCAAGCCGGTCACACCACAGGTAAGTGCCGAATAGCTGCGGACGGGGTGGGTTTTATGTTTAAGATGGATAAAGCAATAGAGTAGGTTCAAAGGTATGAGCACATTGGGCGACATGTTTTGGGGGTGAGGCCACAATGGAATGGCTTCATTTTTGGCGCCCACCACCTATTTGGTGACCAGCATACATGGCGGTGCGGAGGGTAGGTGTGAGTGGGCGTCTTCGAAGGCACGAGAGGGCGGTGCGGAAGATGATGGGGTGGGGAGGGTGGAAGGTGGGGACGAGGCCGCGGCGGTTGGAGCGGACTTATTTTGAATGGCACGCCGCCCGTCCCGCGCCGAGTTTGCAAGGCGGTGCGTCGCACAAGCCCTCAGGCGGCCTGTTGTGCGTGGGTAAGGGCGGGGCGCCGAGCGGAGAGTGTCTTAATGTTGTCTGTGGGGTGCCGAGCAGAGCTCGACTGCAGAAATTTCCGCGCGCCGAAACGCACGGGGGGAAATCTTGATAGTTTTCAAACAGCAAGTACACACATCAGTTAGACGTCATTTGTCGTGTAATCGCCCCAAGCGCAAAGATAGATTACGTAGATGAGACGGACTGGGATAAGTATTGGTGGAGAAGAATACATAGATGGCACTCTTAGTATGCTGTCTTCAAGGCGAGGATTTTTGGGTCAGGGCGGCGGCGGGCAGCAAGTGCCCGCTCCTCCCGCCGCCGACCCAGGCGACAGGTATATATTGTGGAAGGAATGGGTGGGTAGGTGGGCTGCGTTTTACGTGTGTTTGTGTGCAGTAGGTCGTGAGTGAAATAAAAGTGGGCGGCTAAGGTCGACCTTCACTTATGAAAATGGTTTTAGCGCCTCGCGCGCGGCTCTCCTGTCCCGTCAAACACACGCACGCGCGCGCACGCACACAAATGCACGCCCTCCTGTCCATCCTGGCCTTGTTCCTGGTCCTGGCGCACGCCGGGGATGCCCTGGTCGGCGGCGTGGGGGGTGGGCACACCCACACGATAGCACTGCTGCGCCGCCGCCTCGCGTCGTCCAGCGCGCCCGAGGCCGAGACCACCTTTACGTTCGGGGACGGCTCCGGCGTAGCCGGCGCCATCGATGCGTCCGCGGGTGGGATGGACAGCTCCATGGACGCGGCCGTGGGGCCGACGACGCTAGCGGCCCAAGCGGTTGGCACCTCGGAAGGGGACGGAGGCGAAGGAGGAGGGGCTACAGGGAATGCAGGTGGTGGGGGCCGTCGCCGCGGTGGCGGTCTGCTAGGCGGTCTACTGGGCGCTCTCCTCATTGACGCGCCAGGGCCTGGAGGCACAATTACTACTGCGCCATTCGCAACCGCGTCCCTCGGGGCGGGTGGCGCGTCCGTGTCCTCGGCGGTGGCCCTTTACATGGACGGTTCTTCAGATGGTGGTGGGAGTGGCGGCAACTTACCGCCCATCCCGACCATGGCGATCAAGACCGGTGGAACCAGGACGACAAGCACGAATGGCGGAACGGGCACCACCGGCCCGACGGGTATCACCGGCTCCACCGGCACGATGGGTACCACCGGCACGACTGGCGGAACCGGCGCCACCGGTGGACCCGGCACCACAGGCACGACTGGCGGAACTGGCGCCACCGGTGGAACCGGTACCACCGGCACGACTGGCGGAACTGGCGCCACCGGTGGAACCGGTACCACCGGCACGACTGGCGGAACGGGCGCCACCGGTGGAACCGGCACCACCGGGACGACTGGCGGAACCGGCACCACCGGTGGAACCGGCACCACCGGGACGACTGGCGGAACGGGCGCCACCGGTGGAACCGGCACCACCGGTGGAACCGGTACCACCGGGACGACTGGTGGAACCGGTACCACCGGGACGACTGGCGGAACTGGCGCCACCGGTGGAACTGGCACCACCGGGACGACTGGCGGAACCGGCGCCACCGGGACGACTGGCGGAACTGGCGCCACCGGTGGAACTGGCACCACCGGGACGACTGGCGGAACGGGCGCCACCGGTGGAACCGGTACCACCGGCACGACTGGCGGAACGGGCGCCACCGGTGGAACCGGTACCACCGGGACGACTGGCGGAACTGGCGCCACGGGTGGAACCGGTACCACCGGCACGACTGGCGAGACTGGCTCCACCGGTGGAACTGGGACGACGGGCACCACCGGCGGGACGGGCACCACTGGTGCCACTGGCGCTGGTGGGACCACGCGCGACCAGACGCGCCCTCGCCTATCCGGCAGGGTGGGCGGCCGCCTGCGCCGCCTCAATCCGGTGTGGCTGTAGGCGTGAATGGTGCGGATGGCGCACGGGTGGGGGCGACCGGGGGCCGTTTTGTGACCTGTGACCCAACCCTTTTTGACCGGCTCATTTTGGAGCGAGTGCGTGTCTCTCTCCCCGCGTGCTCCTGGCCCCATCCCCATTCCTCCCGCGGGCACCAGGGAAAAATGAGGAGTCTTCTGGAGCGGCTGCGTGGTGGTGTGAGTGCGTGGCGTGGCAGTGCGGTGTGTCCGACTTGCGACAGAGTAAATAGGCGAAAGACCACTCATACATTTTTCTACAGTTTGGTAAATTCACGTCCCCTTATGTGGTAGACCTTGCATCGTCGTCCTCGCGTCCGCACGCGCGCTCACACACCGACAGCTCGGCGGCATCCCTGAAGGGCACCGTCACCGGCGCCGTGCCGCCTCCGGCCACTTCCGCGCCGGGCCGCCGCCGCGCGTCGTAGCAAAAGAGAGGTCGAGGTCCGAAGCGCGAGCGTTTCTATGGTCCACTCTATAAAATGGCCACCGACATTGACGAGTCCCTCCCCGACCCCTACGCCGTCCTGGGCCTCCCCTCTCCCGCCACATACCCATCCGCCCCGCCCCCCTCCGATGCGGACATCCGGCGGGCCTTCCGTAGGCTGGCCCTGGTGAAACACCCGGACAAGCAGCGCGGCAAAAACGCGGCGACCGCGGCGGCCGAGTTTGACACCCTCCAGAAAGCGTATGATGCGCTGTGCGATGAGGCGGCCCGGGCGGCGTGGGACGAAGTCTTGCGGTGAGTGTAAGGGAGAGAGAGAGAGCGCGAGAGCGTGCAAGCAGGCCCTCCAATTCAGCGGCGGCCGACCGACGGCGCGAGCGAAAACGCAACACCTGACCTTCTCCATTCACAGTGCGCGCGCCGCCCGCACCGCCAGAGACGCCGCCCGGGGCGCCGCCCGGGCCGCCATGCTGGCCGACCTGGCATCTCGTGAGGGCGGTGGAGCAGGCGGCCCGGCCGCCGCCCGGCCGTCCGCCGAGGTGGCCGCCGCGGCCCGCCTCAAGGCAGAACTGGCCCGGGTCCAGGCGGCGGCCAAGGCGGCCCGGGCAGCCGCGGCGCCGCCCAAGCCACCGCCCGCTCCTCCGTCCACTTCCGACCGGGAAGAGCTCGCCCGCAGCCTGAAGGTGACCTGGTCCCGGGCGGACGGCGAGTACAGCCCGGCCGAGCTGAGGGCGGCGGTCGGGGCAGTCGCGCCCGTCGTGGAGGTCGTCATGCGTCCGGGTGGCGGAGGGGCGGATGCTGCGCCTGCAAAACGCTCCAAGAAGGCCACGTCCTCGGCTGTCATCGTGATGGCGTCCCAGGCGGGGGCGGCCGCGGCCGCGGCCGCCCCGATCACGGGCGGCCCGCACGGGCCGCTGTTGGTGCTCCCCCTCGCGCGCGCGGCGTCTGTCGGGGCGGCCGCGGCCGGCCTGGTGGCTGACGACAGGCTGGCCCGGGAGGCGGCGGCTGTTAAAAAGGCGGCCGCCGAGAATGGAGGGGGTGGACGTGGAGTGGCGGCGGCGGCGCCCCCGCGGCCTGTCGCCCCGCCGCCCCAACCCACCGGCCGCCCACTCTTTGCGGCCTACAGTGGCGGGTCGGGTGGTGGCCTGCCTGCTGCTGTTGCTGCTGCTGCTGCTGCCGTCCCTCCTCCACCCGCCCCGCCACGGGCGACCTCCTTCCCGGGGCGTGGTGGCGGAGCGTCCTCCTTTCCTGGGGGCTCTGGCGCAGCGCCGGCGCCAGCGCCAGCGCCAGCACCAGCCCCGCCGCCCTGACCTGGTTCGGCCTCCTGTCGCGGCCGCCCCGGGCGCGCGCCTGGCTGCGGCGCTCGAGGCGGAGGATGATTGATTTGAGTTTTGGAGATAGCTTTGTAGGTGGGGGGCGCGCGCGCGGTGACAATAGCATAGTCCACATGATCAGTTTCGTGCGTGTTTGAATAGGAATGGCAATTTGCACCCTTCGTCCGCGGCAAGATCCCCACCTCTCAGAACTGTATTCGCTGTGTGAAAAAGAGGTTGCCGCCCGTGCCTGGGGCGCGGGGGAATCTTGCTCCCTCCGACACAGCCGGGGCGCCCTATACATCTCCACCTCCACCACACCTCTTCCAATGTCTGGCGTGGGCGAGGCCGAGGCCGTCCCGGCCGTGGCCTCGGAGGGCGCGGGCGAGCGGTCTGCTAGTTACGGGGCCAGCCCGGTGAGAGAAAGAGAAAGTGGCGCCGGCGCTCGGCTCTCTGGATGTGTGGCGCCCGCACGGCGACCCGAGCCACTCCTACCCGCCAACTCCCGTCCAGCGTGAGCCAGGGGGCTTGGCATGCCTGCCTGCTATTGAAATCGAGGTGGCGGAGCGGGTACACGCCCTGGGCGGCCGCGTTTTAGAGGGCGGACAGCCGCCGCGACATCCGCCGGGGTGCCCCTCTCACCCCCCTTCTTATTTTTCTCTTCCCTCCCCTTCTCCAGCGCGCCGCCCGGTCCCAGATCTCGACGGCCCTGTCCTTTGGCGAAGTCCACCCGCCCGCCCCCCTCGCCGCTGGGTCCGCCGCCATCGGGTCCCGGTCGGCCGGCGAGTCCGCCCAGTCCGCGGCGGACGAGGATGGAGAGGAGGGCGGCGAGGCCGGGGCGGCGGTGCCTCTCATAGCGGTGGGTGCTGCCGCCGCCCCTGCTACCGCCCCTGCTCCCGCCGCCGCCGCCGCCGCCACAACCCCTGCGCCCGCAGCCCCCCCCTCCTCGCGCGTCCAGCCCTCCCGGTCACGCCGGGGCGGGCGCCTGGGGTCCACACCGGGCGGCGGCGGCGGAAGCGGGCGCGGTGGGTTTGGGAGCCCGGCCCTGGTGGCGGTCGCGGTCGCGGCGGCGGCCGCTGCAGCGGCTGCCGATGGCGGTGACCCGTCTGCCCGTCCAGCCACGGGTCCGAGGACGCTCTCGTCCTTACAGGAGGCTGACGCGGGCGCGCCGCCCGCGGCTGCGGCGCCTGATCCACCGCCGGCGGCTCCCCCACCTGCGCCCCCTCCCCCTCAACTCCCTGCGCCTGCGCTCGTGCCGCTGCCGGCCGCCGTCACGCCTGGCGCGCACAGCCTGGCCGCCAGTGGGGCGTGGGGTGGAGGTGGAGGAGGTGGTCCGTACGGCGGCGCCCCGAGCCCGACTGCCGCAGGCACGCCGGGCGTCACCAACGACGCGCCGGCGCCGGCGCTGCCGCCGCCTCCAGCCGGCGCTGCCACGGCGACGCCCGTCGTCCAGGCTTCGGGCCTCCCGCCGCCGCCGCCGCCGCCAGCCTCCCTGCCGCCGCCGCCACCGCCACCCCCTCCTCGGGCGGGCCTGGGGCCGCCTGGTGGTGGGTACCCGCCGCTAGCCCGGGGCGGGCCCCTGGGCGACCCGCACGCGGGCAGCCTGCCCGCCCTCCCTCACCCGCCCCCACCGCCGCCGCCGCTGCGGGCGGCCTCCCTCCTGTCCTCGGCCTGGCGCCCGCCGGCCTCGCCCCCGCCGCCCCGCTACCCGCCCTCTCCCTCTGCAGCCCGGGCTACAGGCTCTGGTGCCTCCCACACCCGGGCCGGCGCCCGGGCGCGGGGCGCGGGTGGCGCGTCTGCTGCCCGTGCGGCACTGGCCGCCGCGGCTGCGGCCGCCCCACCCCCACCTGCTCTCCACCTCAACCGACTGCTGGGAGGAGGGAGCGGGGCTGTGGGTGGCGCGGCCGCCCCACCACCATACCACCTTCCCCCCGCCATCAACATTTCCAGGCGCGGGTCGGGTAGTGGGGTGCTGGCTGGCGGTGGCGGCGGTGGCGCGTCCCCTCTCAACCGCCTGCCTGGAGTGTCCCTTGCCGCTGCCGCCGCCGCCGCCGCTGCCGCCGCCGCCGCGGGCCCGCTGCCGCCCACCCATTTCTTACGCGGCGGCGGCGGTGACGGCGGCGGTGGCGGCGGCGGCGGCGGCGGCGGCGGCGGCGGGGGCGGCGGCGGGCCGCCC
>Ga0315285_10008579_pt1 | contig 10477 bp, 15 predicted proteins | sample YL17G09_36_MG_FD_203698 | JGI IMG/M metagenome (GOLD analysis project Ga0315285, IMG submission 203698) | Sediment microbial communities from Yellowstone Lake, YNP, Wyoming, USA - YL17G09_36 | ecosystem: Environmental > Aquatic > Freshwater > Lake > Sediment | place: USA: Wyoming | collected... | reverse complement strand
AGGAATGGCTCATCACAGCAAAAGAGCAACTACCCCCCGGCAAACGCCAGCACATCATTCTCGGCAAGGCCCAAGAACTCGCCTTCAAAGATACCGCCGAACGCATCGAAACTTGGAATGAGCACGTCCGCATTGATTTTGAAGTTGTACTCTGTATGAGGAAACCTGAATGAGCAAGGCGGCAAAAATGATTGAATCCAGGGGCACGGGTCTTTCCTTCCACACTAATCCTTTCGGCCCGTGCCCCTATATTTTGCGCGAATTTTGATTGACGCAGGCCGCAAAGACAGTAAGATTGCGATTATGGACGTTGTAGTAAGCTATTTTTCAGACTGGCGACATAGGGCTTCTCGGACAAGTCACAGCTTGCTGTAACGTCCAACCGAGAAGCCTTTTTCTTTGGCAAGGAGGCTGTCTATGGAAGAAACAGGTTACACAAAGCTCTTTGGGAGCATCATTTACAGCACTATTTGGCGAGAGAGCAAGGACACGAAGATTTTATGGGTTACGATGTTGGCGCTTGCGAATCGGCACGGCGAGGTGGCGGCGTCAATCCCTGGATTGGCTGATGCGGCCAGGTTGACTATTGATGAGACCCTGGTCAGCTTGGAGGTGCTTGAATCCGCCGACCCCTTCAGCCGGAACAAAGACAATGGGGGTCGTAGGATAGGGGTAATTGACGGAGGTTGGCGAATACTCAATTATTCCGTTTACCGGGCAAAAATGCGTAAAGATGCTGAATACTATAGGGAATATCGCGCAACCAAGTGCAACCAAGTGCAACCAAGTGCAACCACACACAACCATCTGCCTACTATATCAAAAGCAAAAGCAAAAGCAAAAGCAAAAGCAAAAGCAGAAACAAAAGAAGAAAAGAAGAAAGAAGAAAAGAAAAGGGCTTCGCCCTTTGTACCCCCGACAGTTGAAGAAGTTGAACAGTATTGCAAGGACAAAGGTTATGAAGTGAACGCCAAGCAGTTTATCGAATACTACGCCGTTGCCAAGTGGCACGACGCTAAAGGCAACCCAGTGAAGAGCTGGAAGCAGAAGATAATAAGCGTTTGGGGCACAAAGAATGGGCGAACCACAGAGAATAGGCGAAATACTGAAAACAGCGCTCCCGCAGATTTTATCCGTTAGATGTGAGAAATGCGGACACGGGTTGCGATACAAAGACAATACCGGGGTGCGGGCCTGGTGCAAACGGTGTATTGACGTTTGGGGGCGATTGCAGGCGCTCAAAGAGGAGAGGGCCGAGCAGTTGATATTGAACTTGGTCGGTTCCTTGTACCTGGATGCGGAACTTCTCGACCTGGAGGAGGAAACGGGGCAAAAGTTATTGAGTTTAGAGGCGGGCCGCGACGTTTTTATGTTCGGGCCTGTGGGCACGGGGAAAACCTACGCTATGGCCGCGCTCATCCGGCATTACATATATGCGGGATACGAGGTCGAGCGGGTGAACTTCGACGACTTCTGTGTGCAGGTACGAGCTACGATGTCCCCGGCGTCAAAGAAAACTGAGTGGGACCTGATAGAGCCTCTCAAAGATATTGACAAACTATTCATTGACGATTTGGGTATTCGAGGCAAGCAAGAAACAGACTTCAGCTACGTCACGTTGTACTCGATTCTCAATAAGCGGCAGGAGCGCCAATTGCCCACATTTCTAAGTTCAAATAAGACCCTCGCGCAGCTTGGTCAGAGTTTTGATGCGCGAATTGCCAGCAGGTTATCGGCGGCGTTAATTATCGAAATGACCGGACCGGATAGACGCCGGCCAGACAATGCCTGAATCAGGGCCTACAGTGAAATACCCCCTACCAAACTACCCCTCAGGGGGAGATCGTCGTGCCACGGGCCTGTAGAAAGCGCCTGGTGAAGACTACAGGCAGGTTAAAAGGGGGCTCCGTCCCCCTAAGAGCAGGAAAAGGTTCTATGTTACACTCAGCGCGAATTGCTCGACCAGGTTATGAAGTCGCAAATGCAGATTCCCAAGGGCATTGGCCTTCTCAAGAGGTCTATCGGCACCTTCAAGGTCCCTGAGAATATCCTTGAGCGCCGCCATCAATTTGTCGAATCGCTCTGCCCGATACCTATCAACGCAGTCGTAACATAATAGCGCTATATTTTCATCGGTCAACATTATCATCTCCTTTTTGATTCGGACTTCGCAATCAGAATCAATACAAACAATAAACAGAAACACACGGTACAGAGGTCAATCAGGCGTTGCATTAAGCGCATCCCTTGACGATTATCATAAATACAATCACCGCCAGGCTAAACACCAATGCGGATAGATTGAATTGCTTTTCACTCATTTTTTAGCCTTTCTCTGTTTTTTCGGTTCTCTACGATTCGCCGGGATTGACGATCCCCGGCGCGCCCGATACAAACTACCCTTGTTTTGCCTCTGCCTCGGCGATAGCGGTTTCCAACCTCGCCGTCAACACCGCTGCTTCCAAAAGGCTCAACCAGGGTGATGCCTTTATACCCAACTCATTGCATATTTTAGTGAGCCGCTCCAATGAGAGTTCGCATGCCGCCAGCAGTTTGGCGTTATTTTGACGTAATTTCTGTAACTGAAATTCGTGCCAACAGAACCAACACCAACCATTCGGCTTCCCATACACATCAACTGTATCATAGGGGCCATCGTGTTGTCCCGGTATGTGCTTGCCAGGTAAGTCGATAAAGTGTTCGCAATCGCCACGACCGGGGCCAGCATAGAAACAACCATCGTCCCTATGTTTTGTTTCACTCATCTTCAACCTCACCTTTCTTAAAAGGCCCTGATGGTAACATTGGTCGCTTGAAGATCCATATTCGCCAGAGGATTGCTCGCAGGTAAAAAGCAACTATAACCTGTTACGTACTTTGCCCACTCCACGAATTTGTCGTAAGGCGTCCCCTCTGGTATTTCGACTCTAATCGTTATTGTATATTCGCTCATATCAAACCTCACTTTCTCAAAAGGCCCCGCTGCGCTTCCGCGCTTTTCACGGCGGGCGGGGGCAGCCGGTTGGAGTCTATCCCACAACTTCCTTAATAACGGCCAAAATATCAAGTACTTGGTGAGCCTCCGCCGCCTCCGCCGCCAGGGCCGCCGCCTCCGCCGCGGCGACCTCCGCCGACCAAGCCTCCGAGGTCGCCTCCGCCGCCAGGGCCGTCGCCTCCGCCGCCAGGGCCGCCGCCTCCGCCGCCAGGGCCGCCGCCTCCGCCGCCAGGGCCGTCGCCTCCGCCGCCCACGCCCCCGCCTCCGCCGCCAGGGCCGCCGCCTCCCAAGCCCTCCACGCCGCCTTCGCCGCCGCCGTCTTCGTGCGGTTTGTCCCATTCAGCCAATTCTCCGCCCAAATAACAAAATTCGGCTCGGAATGCAGTCCCTGCACGCATCGAATGCCAATCTCGACGCGTTGTGTTGGAGTAATGAGGGACAACGGCAACTCTGTTAACAGTCTGGCTCGGCGCGCGCCGCCCTTTGTAGCATCCACTTTGGTATCCCCGTCGATTTCAATTTCCCACAGGCGCGGCTTGTCGATATTTGCATGAATTGGGTTGAAAAAGACGGCCAACAACGGATCGTCGTAAAAATGAATCCAACCGTCTGAACACAAACTCTGGGCCAACTTGCCCGGTGCTTGCACCCATTCCCCGACTACCCACTGGCAACCCATGTGTGTTTGCAGATTCTGGTCCGTCAGTTTGTATTTCATTTGTGTCATAGTCTTTACTCCAATAAAGTGTTTCATTTTGTAACGGGTTCAACAAGGCCCCAGAGTTATCATCCGAGCGCTTTTGACGCCGCAACTGCACCGCCGGGGTCAAGAGCTTTCAGTTCGCTCATTCGCTTGCCAAAGTATTCCCCTGATTCGCCCTCGAACATAGGAGTCCCGGACGGGGCGAATCGCCATTGCTGTAGCAGGGAGTAATACGTTCGGGCATCAATTTCAGCTTTGAGTTCCGGTGTTAAGTCCATTTTCCTACCCTTTCAAGAAAAGGCCCCGGCTCGACTACTAAACTTGGGCGAGCAAGGTAGGTGAGCCGAGCGCGGGGCCGCGTGATTATTGTTTTGAATGTGTTCGCCCAAGTTCATAATCACAAAGTATCATATCAGCGCAGCTTCGTCAAGGAAAATCTTTGCAGAATGTGAAAAACCTTTTCACTTGACACCTACGCCGTAAGAGGTATATCTTATGGGGTATGCGAAAAACGAGGCCACATAACCTCACAATCAAACAGCAAGTCTTTGTCAGCGCGTATGTCGCCAACGGCTTCAATGGGACTCAGGCTGCGATTACAGCCCAATACGCACCCCAGAGGGCACGGTCCACAGCATCCCGGATGCTGGCAACAAACGGCAACGTCCAGAAAGCCATAGCGGAAAAGCTCAAACCGCTTGTCCGCAAACACAACATAAACGCGGATAATATCATCGCAGAATTCACAGAGATTGCTTTTGCCCGCAAGAAGCGTCCGTGGGGTAGAGATACGATGCAGGTGCATACACATAACAAAATCAGTGCGCTCACACAGTTGGCCGAGATATGCGAAATCATCCGCCGGCATGATGCGCCTCAGCAACAGGCGCAGCAGGTAATCGTGAACGTGTTATTGAAGGGTCAGCCCATTGAGGCCAATATCATAGATGATGACTTACGAACTAACGACCCGACAAGAACAAGCCTTTCAAATCTTGAATGACCCCGCCGTAACCGACGTGCTTTTCGGGGGAGCGAAGGGGCCGGGCAAGTCGTGGTTCCTCTGCTGGTGGGCTTGGTGGCTCACAAAGCAGATCATCAAACAGTTCAACTTACAGCCCACCGACACCCCGCCACATATCGGATTCATCGGGCGCAAACAGTCAGTCGATTTCACGATGACGACCTTGCAGACGTGGCAAGAGATAATCCCCCGCGCCAGCTATACTATCAAAGGCGCGACCGACCGCCATCCGAAACACATTCTCATCGAGGGCCGCGCCGCAATAGACTTCGGCGGATTCGATAGACAAGAGACGGTCAACAAGTTCAATAGCGCCGAGTATGTCTTTATCGGTGTTGACCAGGCGGAGGAGCTTACGCAGGATGATGTTTCTATTCTCCGTGCGTCGCGCAGAATGAAGTTGGGCGGCAAGCAACTGAGGTATAAGGGGTTGTTCACGGCGAACCCGGCGCCAAGTTGGCTCAAGCCTGAGTTCATCGACGCCCCACCCCCACAGAACAGATTCGTACAAGCCCTGCCCTCAGACAATCCCCACTTGCCAACCACTTACATTGGAATCCTTCAAGAGGCGTTCAAGCACAGGCCGGAATTACTCCAAGCCTATCTGTACGGCTCTTGGTCGAGCGTAGAGGGTCCGAATCAGATTATCAAGTCGCAGTGGCTGGTAGATGCCAAGATAAGACGGCCACAAGAATATCTTCGCACATATCTGGTATGCGACCCGGCGGGAGAAGGCGATGACGAGTGTGTAATCTATCTGATGCACGACTCCGAAATCGCCGAGAAGGTGATACTGCCCTATTGTAAGACCACGCAGATAAGCAATTGCCTCGCCCGGCTAAGCCGGCAGAACGATAATTGTATGGCGGTGGTCGAATGTATCGGAGCAGATCTGGGTTTTGGCGTGCTTTCGGAGCTGCAGGAATTAGAGGTCCCCACAATACGCTACAATCCCGCTGGCGCTTCCAAACAACCGGAGAAGTACGTCAATCTGCGGGCCGAGGCTTGGGACACAGCGGCGAAGGCGCTGTGTGAAGGAATGCTGCCGCAGTCAAATTCCCTCTTGACAATGGCAAGTTCATACATTACTTTGGAAACTCAGTTATGCGTCCCGACCTATAAATTCGCAGGCGCAAAGATGCAGATTGAGGCAAAGAAGGACATAAAGAAGCGGCTGGGCAGGTCGCCCGACCACGCAGATACCTTCATAATGGCCTTGTGGGCCTGGCCCCAAATCAAGAGCAGTAAGCAAGCGAGGAAAGAACAAAACGATTTAGCCGCCCTCAGTGAAAGATATGCCAGCCCGTTCAGCATGAGGTAGTATGAAAGAACACGAACTGATTGCCGATTACGAGGAGTTGTTCAACGACTACAAAGGTGCGTGGAGTCCTTACCTCGTAGAGGCCGATTCGGATATGGAGCTGCACTTAGGTGCACACTTCTCGTCCGCACAGGTGGCGCAGGCCAAGAAGACGGGCCGCTCCTTAGTTCCCTTCCCGAAGACAACAAGGCAGGTAGAACTATTGCACGGGTACGAAATCAAGAACAGGCACATCCTCAAGATTGGCGCAGTCGGCAAAGAGGATGACATTGCCGCCCGGCAGCACACGGGCATCATAATGCAACAGATGGCCCAGGGCGGCTATGATATGCTCAGTGAGACCTTCAAATGGGGGGCCCTGGTAACAGGGTCGAATCTCTTTGAAGTGTATCTTGACCGCGAAGGACGAGTGCAATTTGGCCGTCGGCCACACAATGGATTCATGCTCGACCCCGGTTTCACGCTGCCCGACCTATCAGACTGCCGGCACATATTGACGGGCAAGTGGCTTCACGAAGACGCCGTGAAGAAACTGCTGCCGACCGAGGCCGACAGGATAGACAAGATTCCGCCGATGAACGCCCGCAGGTGGACAGACAGCTTTCAACTGGCCCGCAAGGACTATATGCGGTGTTATGAGGAGTGGTGGTCTCTGATTGAGGAGTTCAAGAGTTTCGTCATAAACCGCATGACGGGCCAAGAAATCGAATGGGAGCAATTCGTCAAGAACGCGGTAGTGGGCGGGGCGCGTAACGCTCAGGCTATTCTTGATACAATGCGGATGCCGAATGGTATGCCGATATTCAGTAAATTCCAGAAGCCGGTCCGCCGCATCGAATTGAAGTGCTTCGTTGATGCCGAGCCGGTGTGGGAAGGCCCGAACCCCACGGGGATTGACGAGTACAACTTCGTATGGGTAGGCGGTGAATGGTGTCCCGAATGTCCGCGAAGCGAATTGAAGCTCCGAAGCTTAACGCGCAAATTGCATGAGCAGCAATTCGCTCGCGACAAGCGTATCAATCAAGCCATAGACATTATCGAATCAAGTATTCAAGCCGCAAAAGTTGCAAGACAAGGTTCACTGGTCAATCCCGACGATGCCTATAAGAGTGGCCAAGGTCATACAATTTGGGTAAACAAAGACTTCGCCGGGACTTTGCAGGATGCAATATATCAGCTCACCGGCCCCAGCCCAAGCGAGGGAGTCTTTCAACTTATCGAACTGATGGACCGGGAGGAGACTGAGGCTACAGGACTCAATCAAGAGGTATTTGGAGGGGATGAGGGGGACAGGCCCGCGATTCTCTCCGTATTCCGGACCGGCCAGGCCCTTACGGCGCAACAGAGCATATTCCAGGGCTTCCGGCGCGCCAAGTGGCAGGTGGGAATAAAACTCGTTAAGATGAACCAGGCGAATATGACGCCGAAGATGGTGACGCGTTGTATCAATGAGCAACCCGCCCCCGGATTCTATGAGCCGGACTTTACCCGTTTCGACTGCAATCCGACCGAAGGACTGCTCACCGATAGCCAGCGACATCTCAATTACCTCGAACTAAAGGAGCTTTACACATTGTTCCCGGACGCGATTTCGCCGAGTTTCATAATCGAGGCCGCCCCCGTCCAATTTCCCGAAAAGCTAATCGCCAGTATCAAGCAGAAGGAGCAAATGGCAAGCCAGATGGCGCAGGCCCAACTCCAGACTAAAGAACAAATGGATGCGATGCTGTTGGCCCAGGCGCGACTTGATAATGCCCGGGCGCAGGCGGAGATGGCAGGTATCCCATTAGAGCAGGCGAAAACGATGTCCGAGATAGCGAAAATTAAGGCCGAGCCACAACTTACCTATATCGATCGTTATCTTCAGTTGCTTACCCTTATGCAACAAAGTCAGCAGGCCGCTCAGCAACCAGTAAGGCAAGGAGGCGCATAATGCCGCTGACCAAAAAAGGGATGAAAGTCCGGCGGGCGATGCGCAAGCAATACGGCGCAAAGAAGGGCGACCGCGTCTTTTTCGCATCCCAGAACAAGGGTACAATTAAGGGTACACACAAAAAGAGGAAACGCAAGCGATGATAACCCCCGGTCTATTGCAGAAGCTAATGTCGAATAAGCCCCGCAACGAGAAGGCGAAGATACTTCGTCCCTGCGAACCAGGGTGGTGCAGTATGCCCAAGGGTATCATATTCGAGGTTATGGCAGTAATCGCCGACGCCGCAAAACAGAAGAAATGCAAGGCCGCGGATTTATGCGTCGCAGCGCATTTGGCCGATGATAAGTTGCAGATGGTCAGGATATATGATAAAGTCCCCAAAAGATTGAATGGCTGGCTGCGCGTTAAAGCCGCCTGGAATGTACTATTAAGGGGAAGAATATGAGAAGGATTTTTGTCACCGTCATTTTGTGTATAGTTTCTCTGGTTCTTGGTATGTTGGCCAGGGGAATGTACAACAACTATGCCGCAGGGAGCAAATTGACCGAAGAAGCGCGCCGCGCATCGTATCTGATGCCGCAGAAAGACAGCCCCACCTGGAAGGATTGGACGGCCAAATATGGCGACACCGCCGACTCGTGGGAATTATTCAGTATCGCCTTCCATACGCGCTATTTAGGGGAACTCAATCAAAGAATCACGAAGTTGGAGAAGGCGCGGGATGTCAATGAACCTAATCCACCTGCTAAAACAAATTGAGTGCATTTTTGAAGGAAATTAGACAATGGACATTCAGAATCAAGAAGACGTAAAAATTGAGGTTCAGCCCGTCACTGAGCCTACAGGCGATACCGGCCAGGTCGCCTCTGGTCAAGGCGTGATAGAGAATCAGCCCGCCCCTGACCAAAATCAGGCAGTACCCTACGAGCGATTCAGAGAAGTGAACGAGGCCAAGAAAGTCGCCGAACAGGAGGCCGCGAATCTGAGGGCGCAATTCTCATTATTGCAACAAGCGCCAGTCGCGCCGCAACCACAGGGCCCTTCGGATATATTCGCCGAGGCCGGACTTGGCGACGATGACATTCCCACTGTGAAACAGGTCAGGCATTATGCCCGCACCATTGAACAGAGGGGAGCCGCCATTCAACAGTTCTCGGCCCGCGACCAATTCGTCAATTCAAAGGCGGACTACGAGGAAGTTGTCGGGACAAAACCAAGCGCAGGGGGTTTTGTTCCGTCGGCGCACTTCGCCAAAGTCCTGCAAGCCGACCCGGAATTGATGCACGAATTGACCAACCCAATAACGGCCCCCCGAATCGCGTACAGGGCGGCGAAAGCCTTCAAAGCTCAACAGGAGCTTGCAGAGGCCCGCCAGCAGACCAATCAACGTGACATAAATCAACAAGTAAATCTAAGAACGAATCCCTTACCGGCCTCTGCGGTCGGCGGGGGCGGGGCAGTCCAGAGGGGCAGTGAATTACTCGGACTCGACGCCTCGAAACCCGAAGACCGAGCGAGAATCCTCGCGCTTACCGAACGCACGTTCCGGTAGGGAAAAGGAGTTTGAGTTATGAGTGAGAACACTATCACCACGACCGCACGACTTGACCATCCAGTCGGGATACACGCGATTCAGCGTTTCCTGGCCTATATGATGCCCAAGCTCGTGCATGAACAGTTTGGCGATGCGATCGATATGCCCACGGGCGAAGGCAAGACCGTCAAGTGGCGCAGATGGACCCCCCCAACGGCCCAAACGACCCCGAATGTCGAAGGGGTTGATGGTTCCCCCGTTGTACCCAGCAAGACGGATTTGCAGGTCGATCTCGACAGGTACTCGGCCTGGGTGAAATGGACGGAGTGGCTCGACCTAATCGGCTGGAGTCAGGACGCCAAACAGCTCACCGAGTGGCTTGCTGACATGGCCGCGATAACGCGCGATACGCTGGTGCGTGAAGTCCTGGCCAATTGTGCATCGAGTGTTACCATGTCGAACGGCGGGGCCACGGCGACGCACTTGAACGCAACCGACCTCGATACCGCGGTTCAAACCCTGATGGGCTACGCCGACCCGATAACACCGATGATTACGGCAGGCAAGGGAGTTGGAACAACCCCAATAGCGCCCGCATATATCGCTATTGGGCACACCGACCTTTGGAGCACCCTGATTAACGTGGCCGGGTTCAGAGAGGTTCAAGTCTATGCCTCGCCCGGCGGGGCTTATGAGAACGAAGTCGGTTCGACCAGGCACATTCGTTGGCTTCTGACCCGTAACGCAAAGAAGGCCAGCACCACGTACACCGTGCCCCTTCTCGGCACGAAGGCTTACGGCACGGTCAAGTTGCCGGCGGGCGAGCAAATGTTAGGTTACAAACCGCCGGAGCAGTCGGGCAGCCCGACGAACGCCTGGAGTATCTACTTCTACAAGTTCTGGGCGGCCTCGAAGATTCTCGACGATACGAGAATGCTGCGCCTGATCTGCACAACCTAACGTCAAC
>Ga0315285_10008578_pt1 | contig 10478 bp, 8 predicted proteins | sample YL17G09_36_MG_FD_203698 | JGI IMG/M metagenome (GOLD analysis project Ga0315285, IMG submission 203698) | Sediment microbial communities from Yellowstone Lake, YNP, Wyoming, USA - YL17G09_36 | ecosystem: Environmental > Aquatic > Freshwater > Lake > Sediment | place: USA: Wyoming | collected... | reverse complement strand
GAACCGCATGACGCGCGGGTTCGCGTTTGACACCCCCAGCCCGCTCAAAGTGCCGGGGCTCGACCTGCGCGGCGGATTGCTGTACGCGGGAGTGGACGGTCAACCGTCCACCCAGGCAAAGAGCCGGAACAACATTTCTCCCCGCTTTGGTTTTGCCTATCAACTGGCCAAACGCACCGTCGTGCGCGGCGGGTACGGCCTGATCTTTAGCGGGGTCACGCATTTTGGCGATGGGTACGACTCAGCCACGGGTTTCAGCAATACCACGGCGATGGTCCCGACCATCGATGGCGTGACGCCGTTGAATACGATGTCGAATCCTTATCCGCAGGAGTTGCTGAAGCCGGTCGGCTCCTCGCTGGGGTTGGCGACACTGTTGGGGCAAAGCGTCAACTTCTTCGACCCCTCCCGCGCGATTCCGAGAACCCACCAGTACAGCCTCACCATCGGCCAGCAACTGGGCGCCGATCACGTCCTGGAAGCGAGCTATTCCGGCAGCAGGGCCACCAACCGCCCGATCAACGTCCAGTGGAACCAGTTGTCGCCGGAAACGCTCAAGCAATACGGAGATGCGCTGCTGCAAAGCGTGCCGAATCCCTTCTACCGCCAGATCGACTCCGGGATACTCTCCGGTCCCAGCGTGACCAGGGGACAGCTCCTGCGGCCATTCCCGCACTTCGACCAGGTGACAGAGAACTGGAGCACGCGTGCCAATTCCTCCTATGACTCACTGCAAACCAAGTTCCAGCGGCGCTTCAGCCAAGGCATCTCCGCGACGCTCGCCTACACGTTCTCCAAGCGCATGGGCGAAGTGGAGACCGATCCGATCACCGCGCAAAACAACTACGATCTGAGAGCGGAACGCGCGGTCGATTCAGTCGACACGCCGCACCGGTTGTCGCTGGGCTACGTGATGGAGTTGCCCTTCGGCCGCGGCAAGCGGATCGGCGCGAATGCGCCGAGGGTCCTGAATCGGATGATCTCCGGCTGGCAATTCAGCGGCGCGGGCACGCTCGAAAGCGGCAACCCGCTGTCGTTCAGTGTGACGCCGAACACGACCAACGCGCTCGGCGGAGGACAGCGGACCAACAGCACGGGCGTGTCCGCCCATCGGGACAGCTACCAGAACAAGAGCGACATGCTGGGGCGCTATTTCGATACCGCCCAGTTCCTGCGTCCGGCGACGTTCACTTTCGGCAACGTGAGCCGCCGGACCAGCGATGTGCGAGGCCCTACCTTCCAGCAGATCGACCTGTCCCTCTCCTGGAAAACAGCGCTCAAGGAAAAGGCGGCGTTTCAGTTCCGTCTTGAGGCATACAACGCCTTGAATCGCGCCAACTTTTCCAGTCCGAATACTTCCCTCGGCAATTCGCAGTTCGGCCGGATCAACAGCCTCAGGGTTGACGCTGGCATGGCTCGGGTCCTGCAGTTCGGGGCCAAGATTACGTTCTAGAGCGATGACGCGACGCGGAGGGCAAGCCTTCGCGCCGCGGAAGTGGAAAGCAAGACGATGAGGAAATACGATGTCTTTCGGACGGCGGCATGGGTCCTGCTGGCCGGTGCAGCCTCCGCGCAGGAGTCCCGCGGCACGATTCTCGGCCGCGTCACCGACGCCCAACAGGCGGCTGTCCCCGGCGTTTCCGTGGTCGTCAGGAACACCGCGACGGGTGTAAAGACCACGGCCACGACGAACGAGTCGGGCGACTACTATGCCCCGTTTCTCGTCCCCGGCATCTACGAGTTGAACGTGGAGCACCCGGGTTTCAAGTCCTACAAGAGCTCGGGCATCGAGGTCCGGATGCTCGACCGCGTCCGCCTCGATATCGGCCTGGAGGTGGGATCGCTGAGCGAGTCGATCACCGTCACCGATGCGGCGCCCATGCTCGATCTGACCACCGGGGCGCGGGGCGAACTGGTGTCGCAGAAGATGGTGTCGGAACTGCCCCTGAGCGGGCACACCTCGGTCATGCTGGTCCGGCTGATGCCGGGCGTCGGGGGCGGCGCCCGGACCTTTGCGCGCACTTACGATACGGGCACGGTGATCGACTTCTCCATGTCGGGCGGAGTGCGGCGACGCAACGAAATCCTGCTGGACGGCGTGACGAACGCGACCTCCGACTTCCAGATCTCGCACATTCCTTCCGCCGATGCCGTGGCCGAGGTCAAGGTCCAGACCAATGCCTATGATGCCGAGTACGGCCACACCACCGGCGGCATCGTCAACGCGATGACGAAATCCGGGACCAATGCGCTGCATGGCACGGTCTACAATTACACCCAGAACACGGCCCTGGACGCCAACAGCTTCTTCAACAACCTGAACGCCGTGAAACGGCCGACGCGCCGTTATAACCAGTTCGGCTTCAACACCGGCGGCCCGGCCTACCTGCCGAAGCTCTACGACGGGCGCAACCGGACCTTCTTCTTCGTCAACTACGAGGGTATCCGCAACGCCGACGGACGCTCGAGCCTGCACACCGTGCCGGCGCCGCAGCAACTCCAGGGCGACTTCTCGCAAACCCTGAACCAGAACGGCGCCTTGATCGTGATCCACGACCCGTCGACAACCCGTGCGGATCCGGCGCGCCCGGGCAACTACATCCGTGACGCGTTTGCCGGCAACCGCATTCCGGCGAGCCGCATCAACTCGACGGCCAGCAACCTGGCCAAGTACTACCCGGCCCCCAACGTGCAAGGCGCCCGGTACACGAACGCGAGCAACTACGCCTACGCCGGCTCCTCGCGCGACGACTACAACTCCTTCATCGGCCGCATTGACCACTCGCTTACGGACAAGCAACGGCTCTTCCTGCGTGGCCACTGGAATCGCCGCTTCCAGCGCGACGACGACACGTATGGTCCGGACAACCCCGCCGGCGACTTGTACTACCTCGGACGCCGCGGCAGCTACGGCGCCGCGTTGGATTATACCAACACGATAACCGCCACCTTGCTGCTGAACCTGCGTTACGGCTACTCGCGTTTCGAAGATCCCATCCAGAACCTGTCGGCCGGTTTCGACCTGGTGAAAACCGGGTTCCCGCAGGCTCTGGTGAGCCAGCTCCCCGAGGTTGTGTTCCCGACGCTGAGTCCATCCGGTTACGGAACTCTGGGTTACGGCGGCAGCTCCATGGCGGCCCTCGATTCGCATACCTTCCAGGGAGTGGTCACCAGGATTCTGGGTACTCACACGATCCGCGCCGGCGGCGACTACCGCATCTATCGCAACAACCCCAAGTCGAGCAGCAACGTTTCCGGCAGCTACAGTTTCAGCGCCTCTTTCACCCAAGGGCCGGACCCGCTGCGCTCCACCGCGACGGCCGGCAATGCCATGGCTTCGATGCTGATCGGCTTGCCCAGCAGCGGCTCGGTTGACAGCATCGACACGATGGCGTACCGCGCCCCTTACGCCGCGCTGTTCGTCCAGGATGACCTTCGCGTTTCGCGCCGGTTGACCATCAACAGCGGCTTGCGCTTCGACTACAACGGCGCCTGGTCGGAGCGCTACAACCGCATGACGCGCGGCTTCGCCTTCGACACGGCGAGTCCGCTCCAGATTTCCGGGCTGAACCTTCGCGGCGGTCTGCTGTACGTCAACAAGGACGGGCAGCCGGCGACGAATTCCCGCGGCGGCAACGGGTGGGGTCCGCGCCTGGGATTCGCCTACGACATTGGCAGGGGCACGGTCCTGCGCGGCGGATTCGGCCAGTTCTTCGCCGGGACCACCTATTTCGGCGTAGGTTCGGACACGGCCCAGGGTTACAGCGTCACCACCTCCTACGTGCCCAGCATCGACGGCGGCCTGACGCCGGCCAACTCGCTCACCAATCCTTTCCCGACCGGGCTGCTGAAGCCCAGCGGCAACTCGCTGGGACTGAGCACGCTGCTCGGGCAGTCGATCCGCTTTTTCGACCCCTCGGTGAACGTCCCGGGCTCGCAGCAGTTCAGCCTGTCGCTCGGCAAGCAGTTCGCCCGGAACTACCTCGTCGAAATCAGCTACGTGGGCAACCGCGGCGTCCACTGCCCGATTCCGTCGATCCAGTGGAACCAGTTGACGCCGGAACAACTCAGGCAGGGCACAACGTTGATTCAATCGGTGTCGAATCCGTTCTATGGCAAGATCGCCTCCGGTGCGCTGGCCGGCGCTACGGTTACGCGCTCGCGCCTGCTGCGCCCGTTCCCGCAGTTCGACCAGATCACTGAAGTCTTCCCCACCCGCGGCAGTTCGCGCTACCATTCGATGCAGTCAAAATTCGAACACCGCTTCGTCAGCGGAGTCACGGTGATCAGCACCTACACGTTGTCCAAGGTGCTCCAGGACTTCGAGCGCTCCGGCGACGCGGCGCAGAACAACTATGACCTGCGCAACGAGTGGGCCGTGTCGAGCAGCGACCGCACCCACCGCTTCACCGCGGCCTGGGTCGCGGAATTGCCTTTCGGCCGGGGCAAGCCCCTCGGTGCGCACGCGCCGGCGGTCCTGAACCGGATCATCTCCAACTGGCAGTTCAACGGGATCCTGACCCTGGAAAGCGGCACACCCCTATCCTTCAGCGTTACCCCGAACAATACCAACGCCCTCGGCGGCGGCGCGAGGCCCAATTCGACGGGCGTCGCAGCCCGGCGCGACAGCTACCAGAACCGGGACGACATGCTCAACAAGTATTTCGACACCAGCCAGTTCACGCGTCCGGATACGTTCCAGTTCGGCAATCTCGGACGCCGCGTCAACGACGTCCGGGGCTACCCCTTCAACACGCTCGACCTGAGTCTCTTTTGGAAGACGCCCGTCCGCGAGAAGGTGTTTTTCCACCTGCGCCTGGAGGCGTTCGACGCCATCAACCGCGCCGATTTCGACAACCCGAACACATCGCTCGGCAACGTCAGCTTCGGCCGCGTCAGCGCCTTGAAGCAGGAGGCGAATCCGGCGCGCCAGGTGCAACTCTCGGCGCGGATCACCTTCTGAGGCGCCCGGCGTGATGAGCGCCAGGCCAGAGGCCAAGCTGGCTGCTCGCGGGAGTAACCCATGGGCACACGAGGTGGACTACCGAGCCGTCAAGGACCCGGCCCGTCTGGAGGCCGTCCTCGGCTTCTGTGGGGTGGAGAATGAACTGAAGGCTCCCACCATCTCACACGGTACTGGCATGCCGCCAGAGGCTTGCGAAACCAAAACCACGGTCCTGACCGAGGCAGCCGGCTGTATAATTGGAGCAGACCGGGGCCAAGATGCGAATTTCGGTTCACAACCCCGCTTGAGGGAGGTGTTGCGATGAGGTTCTTCATCCAGGCGCTGCTCACGCTGGTCGTGAGCGCGCTACCCTTGCTTGCACAGACCTTCCCAGGGCGTATTCTCGGCACTGTGACCGATCCAGCCGGCGCAGTGATTCCCGCGGCAACGGTTAGGGTGACCAGTCTTGGCACCAACCGCCCGGTGGTTGTGCAAACCAACGAGATGGGCAACTATGCCGTCAGCAATCTGGAACGCGGCGAGTATCAGATCGAAGTTACTGCGCTCGGCTTTAAGAAATCCATACGCCGCGGCATGGTGCTCGAACTTCAACAGCACGCCAAGGTGGATTTCACCCTCGAGGTCGGCGAGGTAAGCCAGTCGCTGGAGGTTGTGGCGGCCGCGCCCCTGCTGGAGACGGCAGATTCCACCCTGGGCAAGGTGGTGGATAACCAACTATTACAAGTCGGGTTCCCGCCGCTTCGATCTGAACCAGGTGGACGCGCGTGTGGACCAGTACATGACTGAGAGCCAGTGTTTCTTTGGGCGCTTTTCCTGGCGCGATAACATCGACGCCCCGGCGGTGCTCTTTCCGGAGAATCTCGCCATCGCCGAGGGCCGCGTCGAGCAGGGCGTGAAGCAGCCCTCCGCATCCATTGACTACTCGAACAGCATCAGCCCGACCACAATCCTGACGGGGCGGGTCGGCCTCTCGCGGTCGGAGTTTACCTACGACAACCAGGGGCTGGGTTTCAAGCCGTCCAGCCTCGGCCTCCCGGCCGATATGGACCGGGTAGTGGACCGGCAGATGTTCCCGCGCATCGGCCCCAGCGGCTATGTCAGTCTCGGTGGCAGTGACCACCGGCATAGCAGCTTCAATACCTACACCGCTCTCGCCAACATGACCAAGATCGCCGGCAACCATTTTCTGAAGTTCGGCTGGGAAGGGCGCATCATTCGCGTCAACGTGTGGGAGGCGCGTGCCCCCGGAACCTTTAACTTCAGCGGCAGTTTCACCCAGGGGCCGGACCCGAACAGGGCGAGTTCAACCGCGGGCAACAGCTTGGCATCGCTGCTGCTGGGCACGGGCACGTCCGGCAATACCCTCATCCACGCCTGGCAAAACACGCTGAAGAGAAGGTTCTCGGGGGGACTACAATTCGAGGGATCCTACACCTGGGCCAGACTGCTCGACACGGGCATAAGCCACCAGAACACCTACGACGTGGCTGCCAGCCGGGCGCTTTCGAGCAGCGATACCGCGCATCGGTTGGTGATGGCCTTCGTTTATGACCTGCCCTTCGGCCGTGGACCCCGGTTTGGAGGAGGCGCCTCCGGTCTCCCCCAGGCGCTGTTCGGTGGCTGGCGGGTGAACGGCATTACCGCCCACCAGACCGGCACGCCGATACGGATTTCGGGCAGCAACACCGCCGGTATTTTCAGCCCGACGATGTTGGCCAACAACAACGGTAGGCGCGGGAAGAAGACAGGCCGGGCGCAGGACCGGTTGAGTGCGTATTTCGACACCAGCGTTTTCAGCCAGCCGCCACCGTTCACCTTCGGCAACCAACCCGCCTACTCGCCCGACATACGTACCCACAGTATTCACAATTGGGACCTCTCGTTGTTCAAGGAGTTTAACATCACCGAGAAGATCGTGACCCAGTTCCGCGCGGAGTTCTTCAATGCGTTCAATACGCCGCGGTTTGGCTCTCCCAACACGAGCGTGACGTCATCGTCATTTGGCGTTATCACCTCGCAGTCGAGTAATCCGCGGCAGACCCAGTTCGGCCTGAAGTTCCTGTGGTAACCGGTGCGACGGCGGCCGGGGCTGTTCGGGGCCGGCCGTCCCGGTCACCACTACAGCCTTGAAAGGAGTGCTGTGCTGAAGAGATTTCTTTTCCCTCTCGCCGTTCTTCTTCTGTTCGTCTTGGCCTGCGCGGCCGAGACGTTGCGCGTAATGAGCTTCAACGTTCGCTACCCCGCCAAGGGCGACGGCCCCAACCGATGGGAACTCCGCCAGGACACGCTGGTGAGAACGATTCGCCACAAGAATCCCGATCTGATGGGCACCCAGGAGCTCTTTTACATTCAGGGCCAGCACATCGTCGAGAACTTGCCCGAATACGAGTGGTTTGGGAACAGCCGCCGCGGCAACCGTGAAGACGAACACATGGGGGTGTTCTACAAGCGGAGCAAGTTGCGGGTGATCGAATCAGGCAACCTCTGGCTCTCAGAAACCCCCGAAGTTGCTGGCAGCCAAGCGTGGGGCGCAACCCTCCCGCGCATGGTGACTTGGGCGCTGTTCGAGATGGAGGCCAGCGGCAAACGCTTCTATTTCTACAACACCCATTTTCACCATACCGCCCAGGGCGCCCAGGCGCGAGTCAATTCCGCCAGGCTCATCGCCAGCCGCATCAGCAACCTGCCGAAGGATGTACCCCTCATCCTGACCGGCGACTTCAACTCGGCGGCGCCGGATAGCGAACCTTACAAGATCCTGGCCGCGCCGTTGCGCGATGCGTGGGTTAGCGCCGCGAGGAAGATTGGCCCCGAGGGAACCAGCAGCGGCTTCCGCGGGGACAGCAGTGGGAGGCGGATCGACTGGATTATGTACCGTGGGCCCTTTACTGTGCTCGAAGCGGAGACGGTCACCTACAACGAAGACGGCCGGTATCCTTCGGACCATTTTCCGGTGCTGGCCGTCCTCGAATTCTAAGCGCGGACCCGAACACCAGCCTCGGCAACGTGGCATTCGGCCGCATCAGCGGCGTCCGGCAGGAGGCCAATCCGGCGCGCCAGGGCCAACTCTCGGCGCGGATCACCTTCTGAGGCGCCGCGTCAGGTCGAGGTTGTATTCCAGGCGCGTGGCGTCGATTTCGCGGCCGTAACAAAGGATGGGAACCGCCTGCTCGTGACGGGATCCGTGCGAGCGCACCCGCACTTCCTGCCTGGCCGCGGGCAGCGATCCGAAGACGATGTGGCGCGCGCCGAGAAGAAAGAAGTCGCCAATCCTGTCGGCCCGGAGGTGAAACCGGCGGGCCGCATCGGTTCGGCCGTACACGTCCTCGATGCCTGGCACGCCACGTAGCGTCTCCAGCGCCCGCGGCCCATCCGCCGGCCGCTTCAGATAGACATAACAGGCGCCGCCGAGATTCTGGTGGTGGACGACGTGCTTGTCGCGAATGATCGGCACCACTTCCGCCGCGATTCCCTTCTCGGCCAGCACGCGCGCGACATCGATTCCTTCCGTTTTGGCATTCATGCCGTGATCGGCGGTGAGCAAGACGCTCAGATGCGGGTGGTCATCGACGATCTCGCCGAGCAGCCGGTCCAGATGATGCAGATGCTCGAGGGATCGGGCGTCTGCCGGCGCGAAGGCGTGCATCATGTAATCGGTGGTGCTCAGGTAGAGAAGGTCGATGTTTCCCCGGCGCAGCAGGTGGCGGGCGGCGCGGAACACCCAGTAGTTGACCTCGGCGGAGTACATGTCGGGTCTCGATCCGACCGTCGAGACAAAGGCGGGTTCCGGCATTTCGGCCGAGGCGGCGATTTGCGCACCGCGCGACAGCAACGTCTTGATCTTGTCCTTCGCCGTCACGAGCCCGGAACGGAGACCGAGCCTGCCGGCGCGCTCGAACAGGGTGGGCCTCAGCAGGAACTCCGGGCTCTCCATCATGACGGACCTCCCGGTACGCGGGTCGAAGTGGAAGTTAGACACGATCCCGTGCTGGTCCGGGAAACAACCCGTGACCACGGACGCGTTGTTGACGTTGGTCACCGAGGGCAGCACAGCCTTGCCCACGGTGTAGGCTCCGGAGGAAATCAGCCGCTTCAGGTTCGGCATGTCGCTGCGCTCGACGTAGTCGGGATCGAGCCCGTCGATCAATGCGACCATCGTCTTGGCGCGCTGGGTGCCCATCTTCTCAGCGTAGCCCATCAGGCATAATGGGCCAGAGATGGCGCGACCGCGGCCTTTCGTTCTGACGATCCTGGACGGCTGGGGCCATTCCCCCGAGGTCGATGGCAATGCCATCGCCCAGGCCCGTAAGCCGAACTTCGACCGGCTTTGGTCGGCTTTTCCGCACGCGCTCATCGAGGCCTCCGGAACCAGCGTGGGTCTGCCGGAAGGTCAGATCGGCAACAGCGAGGCCGGCCACCTCAACATCGGTGCCGGGAGGGTGGTTCAAATGGACGTGACGCGCGTTGATCAGATGATCGCCGACGGAGAGTTCTTCCGCAATGCCGTTCTGATCGAAACGATGCAGTATGCGCGGAACCATCCGCTCCATGGTGCTGGGAGAGGGGGCCAAGGCGACGGACGCCGTGCAGGCAGTCCAGGACTCGTACGCGAAGGGGACTACAGACGAGTTCATCGAACCGACCGTTCTCGTCGACGCACAGTCAGAACCAGTCGGTCTGATCCGAGACAGAGACGCAGTGATCTTCTTCAATTTTCGGCCCGACCGGGCGCGACAGATGACGCGAGCCTTTTGCGATCCCACGCTGGAGGGGCCGCCGCGGGAATTGGTTCCAAAGGGGCTCAGGTTCATCGCAATGACGTTCTACGCAGGCGATCGAGGCGGTGGATTTCTGCCTCGGGCGCCTGTGGAGAGCACTCCAATCGAAGCGGACGGCGTGGATGATCACCAGCGACCACGGCAACGCCGAGGCGATGGTTGACCCCGATACGGGAACCGCCCGGACCTATCACACCACGAATCCGGTCCCTCTGATTCTGCTTGACGGCTCGAACCGGCCTCTGCGCGCTAGGGGTTCGCTGCGGGATGTTACTCCCACTCTGCTCGCTGTCCTCGGCGTTCCGCCACCGGCGGAAATGACCGGGTCTGACCTGAGGCTGGAGTTCCAGCACCGAGATTTCTCAGAAGAACCGGGCCGGGGCTGAAGAATGCGGAAAGCGGATACGCATTCCGGGTGAGCCAGGGTTCATCCCGCCGTATCCTTGTTCTGGAGGCCGGCGATGAAGCGGTTTTGGTGTCTGATCTCGACGTGGTGTTGTGTGGCAGGAACGGCGCTGGCCGCCGAGGTCCTGCCCTCGCCGGAGCCCCGGTGGTGGCGTGGGAATCTGCACACGCACACGCTGTGGTCGGACGGCGATGGCTTTCCGGAGATGGTCGCTGAGTGGTACCGGGACCACGGCTATCACTTTCTGGCCCTGTCGGACCACAACCTCCTGAGCCAGGGCGAGAGATGGAGGCTGGTGAAAGACATTGTCACCCGCGCCCAGACGGAC
>Ga0315285_10008576_pt1 | contig 10479 bp, 11 predicted proteins | sample YL17G09_36_MG_FD_203698 | JGI IMG/M metagenome (GOLD analysis project Ga0315285, IMG submission 203698) | Sediment microbial communities from Yellowstone Lake, YNP, Wyoming, USA - YL17G09_36 | ecosystem: Environmental > Aquatic > Freshwater > Lake > Sediment | place: USA: Wyoming | collected... | reverse complement strand
TTCACTTATGATTCGTGATACCGGCGATAAATCGCCGGTCTATTTTCGAATATCCCTATTGGGATCTTCACATAAATCTGCCCCTTGTTCATAAGTTAGCGCTTATGCCCTCGAGGGGGGAGGGTTAGGGTGGGGGTGTGATAAAAAGATTCCTTGGTGCGGTTGAAATAGCCAAATTGAAGGGAAGGAAATTCTTTCTTTAGAATATCAACCATCTTGGAGATTCCCATTCCCTCTCCTCTTCCCACGACTTTGAGATAGAGGTCGGGATCGATGTTAAGGTTTCGCATTTGGATGAGATCGAGGTGAGTTTTTCTGATGAACCCAATCAATCCCTCCACTTCTTTTCCGCGATCTGTAAAGCCAGGGAAAACAAGAAGGTTGATGGAAGTATAGATGCCTTTCTCCTTTGCCAGGATCATGGAATCTACCACCTCCCGAAACGAATATCCTCTGGGTCTGTGATAGCGTCGGTAGTATTTTGGATGGGGACTGTTGAGGGTCACCCGAATGCTGTCGAGCCCTGCCTCAACTAACTTCTTCACCCGTTTCGGAAAACTTCCGTTGGTATTGAGGTTGATCGTTCCTCGATCGGTCTGTTCCCGCATTTGCCGAATCGATCTCTCTAAGACCCGCCATTGAACCAATGGCTCACCTTCACATCCCTGACCAAAACTGACAATCGCATCTTCTGCCTTTTCCAGATGAGGTAAAGCAACATCCAAAACTTCACCTGATGTGGGTACGAAACGGATTCTCTCCTGGGAAGCAGGGCAACATTCAGAAGGTTGCAGGGAGATACAGCCTATACATTCTGCGTTGCAAATCGGGGAGGTGGGTAATGGACATTCCCACCTTCGAAAAAAAACATTCTTTGCTGCAAAACAATGATATTCCAAAGCGCACTTGGCGAGTTGGTAGAAGAGGCGATTCTTTGGATTTTTTTTAAGAACGGTATGGACATTTCTTTTTAGAAGACGGTCATTCTTAAAATATTTTGGATTCCAATGGGGATCTGGGTCGATGAGTAAACCGGTGGCCCAAAACCTTCCATCTTTCCAACCCACGGAACTATAAGCCCACAGTGGAAGGGTGAAGGCGCTTGCCCTCAGTTGGGTGGCCGGAAGGAGTGTACGGATATATCCCGGCGGAAGGAAAGCGGCCACGGCTGTACAGTCAACTTCCTTCCGACCCATCCTCATCGTTTCTGACAAGATGAAGGATTTTCTCCCCTCATCCCATCCAATCGGGATCCTGCCGGGCAAAGTGAAAAGCTGACTTCCCATGGGCAGGGGGATCAGTTCAGAAGGATACGGTAGAGCCAGCCGATCTCCGGATTGACCTGCTAATTTCAGATCAGGATGATTAAAGACCTTTCCTTCTGGATTTGATAAGATGAGACTGGGGTATTCAAAACCCATAGCATGCTTAGGAAGGATACTTTCTTTCCCCTCTAGACTTTTTCAGGCAACTTCTGACATTTTTCCTCTTCAAGGCCGCCTTCAATCGATTGCCTTTGGCTCGCTTCTTCATGTCTGCCTCCGTCTTTTTTCGAATGTGGAGAGTAGAAAGTGGAGAGTGGTCTTTCCCCCTCTACTCACCCCTTACCGCCTTCCACCCTCCATCTCTATTTGACTAACCAGATTCCAGAAACAATCAGTGCAGTCCCTATCACCCTCGGAAGGGTGATTCCTTCTTTAAGGATCAACACGCTCAGGAGTGTAGTGACCAGTGGATAGCAGGCTGCAATTGGAACGATCTTAGAGGTCGCTTCCATCTTTAAGGCCATATAATAGGTCCACATCCCAAGAAGACCTGCCATTATGCCACTGGCCCCAAAAATGAGGACACTCTTCCCATCCAATTCGACCAATGCCCTGCCTTTGCCCAATAAAAAGGTAAGAATCAAAAGGCCTGCCGTCACGATCGCACTTCGTATGGTGACGCCAATGAGAGGATCGACCCTTGCCAACCCAATCTTTTCTATAATGGGTGTCGCTCCCCACAATAGAGCAGTGATGATCAATAAAAGGATAACCACCTTTACCTCCGTGATTGCTAAGATCGGCTTCGAGCGGCCTTGAGATTCTCCACCAGGGAATAGGGAAGTTTCATGCCCCCCCGGCCCACCCCGATGTCCAAACTGTTTTTATCGATCCCATGGTAATCCGTTCCCCCCGTTAGTAGGAGACCGTATCTCTCGGCAAGGATTTTATACTGGGCTACTTCCGAAACGGAGTGCTCTGGATAATAGACCTCAACCCCCTTAAGACCTTCCTCGACGAGTTGGACGAGAAGATTCTCCAATTCTGAATATCCATTCATGCCGAGTGTATTTGGATGGGCAAGGACTGCTATCCCTTTGGCTTCGTTAATAAAATGCAGCGCCTCTTTCGCTGTAAATCTAAATTTATCCACATAGGCGGGAGCTCCCTTCTTCAGAAATCGATCAAAGGCTTCCTGAAAACTTCTCACATACCCTTTTCCCAAAAGCACCTGTGCAAAGTGGGGGCGTCCAACCTGGCCTCCTCCCGAGACCTTTAGCACCTCTTCATAGGTCAAATCAATTCCAAGCCGGCTCAGTTTCTCCGCAATCTTTGGATTTCGTTCTGCCCTCGCCTTCTGGAGATATCCCAGCCTTTCATTAAGGAGCGGATGATAGATGTCAAGAAAAAACCCTAAGAGATGCATGGATCCAGGTGAATGCACCGCACTAATCTCGATCCCAGGGATCACTTCAAAACCGATCCTCTCTCCCTCTGACAACCCCTCCTCCAACCCCTCAATGGTATCATGATCGGTAATGGCAATAGCTTGAAGTCCTTTTGCTTTTGCATATCTTACGATCTCTGATGGACTCATCACCCCATCAGAAGCGGACGTGTGGAGGTGGAGATCAACATATCCCATAGCCATTCCTTCCTGATATTCCTCGTCTAAGGGAGGAAAAGAATCTTATTCGTTTAGGTTTATATAAAAGAAGGCATCCTCAAAGTCAATCTAAAACCACTCTGTGCTACTAACCTTGAATTTCTTGAAATTTTGTTAAGCAAATCTTATCAGGATTTTCCTCCTCACCCTATCCCTCTCCCCCGCCTTCGGGGGAGAGGGGAGGGTGAGGAGGTGATTTCATTGGTTCTTTTCGGTTGCGGCTACGCTGCGCTGTGGCCTCCTAAGTTTATATCTTAACCCCAAAATCCTTTCCCCTATCAAAACTCTCCGAATTGGTCAACATTCATTTCAAGCCTTAAAAACTTCCTGGTGAAGAATCGACCAGCGAGGTACACCCTGTGTGGCGAAATAGGCGTAGGAAACCGACATAAACAATATGACGGAAGATTTTCAGCGAGCTTCATATGAATTTCTTTACAATTTATAATTGATGAAGTCGTAAAAAGTCCATATTTCTCTAATTTGTCATTCCTGTGAAAGTCCCGCGCCCCGCGGGATTATTTCAATGGGTTCTGGACTCCGGCTTTCGCCTGAGTGACGGATTTTGGACTTTTTACGAGAACATTATAATTAATCCTATATGAATTTAGGTAAATACATCATTTATGGTATAACATATTGATATTAAAATATAATTTTCAAAATAAATAAAACTTGACAAAACTGGTTAATTTGAATATATTAAAAATGATGGTCTCGTAAAAAGTCCATATTTCTCTAATTTGTCATTCCTGTGAAAGTCCCGCGCCCCGCGGGATTATTTCAATGGGTTCTGGACTCCGGCTTTCGCCGGAGTGACGGTTTCAGGACTTTTTACGGATTCATCAAAAATGGAAAAGGAATAAATCAATTGACCTGAGTAGTAACATATAAAAACCCACTGAACCGGATAGGGTTGCAGTATCCGAAGAGGGTAGTAAAATTTGCCCTTTCCATGGCTTTGGGATGGAAGGGGTTTTTTGTTCCAAGAAGAAAGGGGCTGACACCGGTGAAACAGAATAAAAGTACACGGAAAAAAAGAGAGGAGGTAAATCTTGAGCCATTGCCATCCTCATCTCTTTTTGGTGAAGGATCGACCTCAATTCCTCCAGTTCAATCCAAATCTATCAACGAGGGCGAATCGGAAGAGACATTAGAGGAATTTGAGCTCCAGACAGGGGAGAGCGAGTTAGAGACCGAAGAAAGGGAAGAATTGCAGGTTGAACAGAGCTCCCAAGAAGAAACTCTTTTTCATCCTCAGGATATTACACTGGAATATCTAAAAGGCCTCGAGAAGATCTCACTTCTTACGCCAGAGAAAGAGGTCGCATTGGCCAAGAGGATTAAGGAAGGTGAGCGTCAGGTAAAGTTCCTTGAGACAAAGACTAATCGCCTAAAGGTCCAGTTATTCCCTACTCCAAGCCCAAAAAATGGGGGCAAGCGGACGAATAACAATAACCGGCAAGGATATAATAAGCTTAAGGGAAAAAACGGAAAGAAGTTAAAACCCACCCCTTCGGAATTGAGGGAGAAAACCCTACTCTACAAGAAGACATTTAATCGATACCAACAGGCCCTCATTGATATCCGGGAGGCAAAGAATGAACTGATTCAAGCCAATCTACGGCTGGTCGTCAGTATTGCAAAGAGATATGCCAATCGAGGGCTCTCTTTCCTGGACCTGATCCAAGAGGGAAACCTCGGCCTCATGCAGGCGATGGTTAAATTCGATTATACCAAAGGATATAAATTCAGTACCTATGCTTCCTGGTGGATTAGGGCAGCCATTTTGAGGGCTTTCGCAGAGAAGTCGAGGACCATTCGTATTCCAAACTATCTATTTGAAATCAAAGGGAAATTGATGAAATCTTTTAAGGACTTGGTGAAGAAGCTGGGTCGGGAACCTACCTCCCAGGAGCTATCAAAAGACAGTGGAATCCCTTTGCATGATGTTGATAAGATCCTCAACCTTATTGAAGAACCGATTTCTCTTGATATGCCTATTGGAGAAGAGGACAGTACACTGGAAGACTTGATCCCTGATGAGAAAAACCTTTCTCCTAATGATTCCTTGCTTGAAAAGGATTTAGTCGATCAAATCCGCAAGTTGCTAGCTGGTCTTTCGCCGAGAGAAGAAAAGATTCTCCGACTACGTTTCGGAATTGGAGAAGATGGGGAATGTACTCTTGAGGAGATCGGGAGACAGTTCGGTCTCAGTCGAGAGAGGATTCGCCAAATTGAAGCAAAAGCGCTTGAGCGATTGCGAGATCCAAACCGCTATAAAGAGATCAGACAATATTTTGAGTGATTCTGGGGAAGACAAGAAGGGGGCATTAATTTTACATGCCCCCTTTTTTTCACTCTTTTTAAGAAGACTTACTCTTCGATCTGGATGGCCTCTACTGGACAGCTTTCAGCCGCCTCACGGCAAGCATTGGCAACATCCCCTGGAACCTCATCCACCTTGACACGGGCCTTGTCATCATTCATTTCAAAGACCTCTGGGCAGGTTTCTTCGCAAAGGCCACATCCAATACAGGCTTCTTCGTCAACCACAACCTTCATCACCTATCCTCCTTCCAATCTATCTTATCTCATTATTCACAATCGTCTTCTCTAAATCAAGTCAACCTCTGGAACCCGGGCAATGAAGGAGGTCCAAGAACAAGTTATCCATTAGGGATTGCCCTCGATTCAAAGAGCTTATGTGGTGGATGACTGGTATATCATCGCCTACGAACCCATACGGGACTCCCAGAATAAAGTCGTCGGAATACCCCATGTGGGAATACTGAAAAGTAAATATGTTGTCCTTAAGAAGAGGGTCATCCCCCTCCTCAAGTTAGAAATACTGACCGCCGTTGCCATCTCCTCTCTTCCTTCCTTCAAAATTCTGAAAAAGGAGTTTTGGGAACATATCCATTCGAGCAACGGTAAACAGTAGTCACGTCTGACCCCGTGACCTAACACCATCTCATTTTACCTTCCGAGGTTATTAAATTTTTTACATTCCTTGACTTTTCGTAAAACGATAGAGATCTTTCAATTGACAGGGGGTAATTTATGAAGTTTCATTCTCAACATGGAAGGTTCGGTGTTTTTTCCCATAGAAAGGAGCAAGGAAATGAAAACAATGGAAACGAAAAGTCTAAATAGACCAGAAGAAGTGCGGACATTTGATAAAGGGAAATTGGAACTTGTTAAAGTCGGAGGAGCGATCGTTGGAAGGGCAACCTTTCAGCCTGGATGGAGATGGTCTGAATCTGTCAAACCCTTGGTAAACACAAAAAACTGCCAAGCTCCCCATTTCTAGTATCATGTCTCGGGAACTCTAAGGATCAAAATGGACGATGGCACAGAAGTAGATTGTAAGGCGGGGGATGTGTCACTCTTGCCAACAGGACATGACGCCTGGGTTGTTGGAAATGAACCTGTTGTGGTGGTTGATTTTCAAGGGATGGTTGATTACGCAAAAGAACTTGCAAAGAAATAGTTATACCAAGCAACTCTTGAAGATCAGCTTTCAAAGGATTCAGGATAAAACTGGAACGAAGGGGCTTAATATCTCAGTAGCGCAAACCGGCCGAGCAAGGATCTGAGCGGAGTAATGTCTGCCATTCAAGCTCAGAGCGAACGCAGATACAAATATTGCATTTACGCTATCCCATTTCTCCCTATAATAATCTTTCTTTAAAATTGGTCATTTGCGCGCGAACGTGTGCGGCACAGACGAAGCCGGAGGGTTTATCTATGTACGTCTGTGCCAATGTTATCTGTAGTGGAACGCTGATTCTTTTTTAATCCTTTCCGCAACCTTTTAGATTTGTCTTTAACATATTTAATCTGTTCTGAAAGTGAAAGTCCTTTCGTGTCTTCATAATGTTTATCTCGAATCTTACGCACCATTTCAACTGCTTTTACTGCCATACGTTGTCACCTCCCTCGGCGAAAAAACCAATATCGATTTATATCCCATCTCGATATTGACAGCGTTAAATCTCTGAATCTTTTCAAAATGGACAATATGTTTGAAATTCCAACTCACAACAAGGTCTGCGCCCGCAACGATTGATTGTATCATGTTTTCTGCCAATACGGGCGCAACATTCCTTTCAGTGACTTACTCTATTTGTCCCGTTTCAAGGGCCACCCCCTCTCCGCTCGCTCAAGAAAGGATAGTGCCTTAATACTCAAATGCCCCCTAAATCTCCCACTACGTCAAAAATGTCCGGGAAATCTGATCTGATGTTTCTTATCCTTTTTAAGAGTTAAATCGGGGTGTATCTAAGATCTACAATGATGCCTAAGCGATCACGTTTCTAATCCAGATTTCTGATCGCGTATTTTGCGAGTTCCTCTGGGGACAGATTATCAGGTTCAACCAAGAGGTAGTGTTTTTCTGAAGAGATCCTCAAACCAGATCCCGTCTGCTCCAGTTCGAACAAGGCGATGAGGTCTTCCTTCATAACCTGAGCTGCAATCGGCTTGCAGATGAGATTGGGAAATTTGGAGCGACACATCGCCACGTCTTGCTCAATTTGCACTACGCTAATCCTGTCCTTGGTTCCTTTCGCTTGCACCGGGAAAACATAGTGGACGCCTCTTTTGTCAACCCCGACGTAAATCTCATCAGTCTCTATCTGGCCGATATTATCTACAAATGTTCGCAGATGATTCTGAAGAGAGTAACAGGTAACACCTGTAAAGATATCGATAAGCCTATTATATCGCACTTTTGCAAGCAGGGCCTGCTCGTCATTCAACGCATACATCGCTATAATGCCAGGAGTTGCATCCGGTATCTTGGTCTCGACCAGGGAAACAGTCGGCTGGACCGTAGCTACTGAGGTAGCGACAAAGACATATTTGGACCTACCTGCCGGACGGATAATCCACTCACATCCCTTAGGCGCCTTAGCCCTTATGGATTCTGGCAATTGTGCCCTATAACGGAAAGAGTAGATCACGTCTCCGAGGTTCTTCGGTAATTTTATCCCAATTTTCTTGGCACCTCGAACAATGTCCTCCCGCGAGAAGGTAAGTTCGGTCATCTCGTCCCTGTATTTTTCAAGGAAGATTTTCTCAATAATCTGACTGTAACGATTCAGCTTGGTTTCTTTTTTGGTCTTCATAGTGACCTCGTTTGTTTAAGTCATGTGCCTATCCCGGCCAACGGAGAACGACCACTTCCTCACGAAGCTGCTCGCCGGTAGCAGTCGCAAGCCGAGTTCGAAACAAGTCTATGCTCTCCACCTTGTAGCCAAGTGACTCCGCAATTTTCGCAATTAATTGTCCGGTCCTGATCATCACGCGGAGATAGGAAGCCTGGTCTCCCACAACATAGCCTAGGATGGCACCCGGACGCAGAATCGGACGAAGAGAAGCTAAATGCTGGGCCATACCTCCAAAGTAGAGCGCGGCGACTCGATGGTAAAGACGTTCGAAGCCCGACGTCTTACCCAACTCAACCCTACGTCTTTCAATTTCGGTTGCTATTCTGCGAACTTCCGTATTCTCCGACACCCACTTGTCATCTTCGTCTGCCTTGTAAACACTTCTTGTATTCGATCTGACGAGGCTTTTCTTCAAACCTCTAAGTTCCGAAAGATTGCGTATGAAACCAAGTAGCACGGTCTCAAGTCGTGTCGTTCTTGTATAATCCTTTTCGTTTGGGTAGGGGGGCGAGGTAAAGACCGCATCGATCTGCTTCAATTGGAGGAGGCGATGTACATCTCGTGAGTCGCCCTGGTAAACCTCGACACGTGCCTTCAATTTGCGGGAAACCATAGCTAAATCTCGCGCCATTCTCTCAACGTTGGCAAGCCATGGTTTTATTACAGGTGCGTCCTGCTTTATTATTCCTAAGCCCACCTCCGGTCCAAACCTTAGATTCCCTATCGTAGTAACCAGAGCTTTAGCAAGAGCAAGTAATTCCTGATTTCTGAATTTAGTTTCATTATCTGATCTTATCGCGTCAAGAAGGACCAACGTTTTGTGTAATGGTAATGGACTGATCGAATTTTTGAGCAACAACCGCTGAGATTCCTGCGGGAGTATTCGCAACCCATTGTCGTCGTGTGATTTTGCAGCCCCTGGCTCGTCTCGAATCCCATTTTTTTGCAGATTGATAATAGCTTTCTCTGCGGTTTGCTTCGCGTGAAGTCGAAGATTCTCAGGATCAATTTCCCAATCTGTTTTGACCATCGAGGCAAAATGTGGCATCGGAAGCGCCTCGATCCCGATGGCTGGTATGCCGTTCTTTTTGCATTCCACAATCGTTGTTCCTGTCCCGCAGAAAGGGTCAAGGACTATGCTTTGATCATTTAATCCAAACTTTTTAATATACTGCCTTACCAGATGCGGTGGAAAGGAGAGGACAAAACGATACCAATCATGGATTGGTAAGTCCACAGGGGCTACCTTGTTAGCTCCCTCGTTGGTCTTTGGTAAGTCAAATAGAGTTAAATTCCCACGAGCCATTTGGATCAATCCTATCTTAGTTCGCCTTGATTTTCAACGTAGTCAGAAACCTAACCGGATTACAAAGAATAAGATAGGTGGTCTTAATTCTGTCCATTTTACACTGCTTCCGATGCCTGTATGAGCAGATAACGTCCAAGGCCAAAAGAAGTGCGTCAGCATTTCAACAATGTTCTTTGCTCTTGGTCTGCTGTTAGCCAGTACCGCAGGTAGCATGTGGCCACCTCCCGGTCTCTTAACCATATTGAATTACCTTCTCAACACCTGTTAAATGGGCACTGTCCCTATTTTCCCCACATTAGCAATGTCATGCGCGTTCTGCACGAACGTCTCTATTTTCTCCTATAGTACATTTTTTAATCCTATTTTATTTTTCACTCTGCTTTTATTTCTATTATGAAAGTTTTCTTAGTAAATCTCTAATATCATAATAGCTAAACACCAAAACATTTTCTTTGTCCAAAGAGCTATCGACCTCACCTCTATCAAAATTATTGTAGTTGCCGATAACGCCAATTAATTTTAAATCTTTAATTTTTATACCATATGTTTCATGGGCGTATTTTATGTTCTCTTCATATGAAAAATATCTTTCATAATCTTTCAGTTGCGCTATTAATTCAGAAGCATAATCAATAAACCTCATTCTAACTTTCCCATTTTTACCACTTTTTTTTGATTTTATTATGGATTCATATTTGGTTGCCCCTGTTTTTATGTCCAAAATATCAAAATAGCCATCTTCTCTCTCCATCAGAAAATCAGGAATGCTCACATCAGGATCATTCCCCGCCTTTTTTATCCATTTCAACTCCTTTTGGCTAAGGACGCTCTTATACCCCAAAGCTATTGCAAAATAATCAGCATGTTCTTGTATAAATTTATCAATTATAGCTTCTTTTGTATCTTGTGTTGAAAGGCCAAAAAGTTGGTCTGCAAAATGTTCAACGGAGGAATTTAATCCAGTATTGATTCCGACAATTCTATTACTAAATTGAAAAAATTGTAAATTGGAAGTCGTTAGGTACTCAAAGGATTTCTTTAATTCATTTTCATCCACTGGCTTTC
>Ga0315285_10008571_pt1 | contig 10482 bp, 8 predicted proteins | sample YL17G09_36_MG_FD_203698 | JGI IMG/M metagenome (GOLD analysis project Ga0315285, IMG submission 203698) | Sediment microbial communities from Yellowstone Lake, YNP, Wyoming, USA - YL17G09_36 | ecosystem: Environmental > Aquatic > Freshwater > Lake > Sediment | place: USA: Wyoming | collected... | reverse complement strand
ATTAACTGACTTAAAATTAATCGAGGGGAAATTAATTAAACCAGGCGAAATAGCCGAGCTTGATTTTAGTCTTGAGGCGCCGAATATAACTGATGTTTATCAAATTGCCTGGGAGGGATTGCCTCAATATGAGCTTAAGGTTTTCGAAGTTTGGAAACTGACCGAGAATAAGGGAACGATTTTTAACAGAATTATTAGAGCCATCTTCGATTTAAGATATCGCCTTTGGTTTTAGACTTTTTCGGTAACGCGATACTCTATGTATTTTCCAAGCATCAGTCTGGTGTGGGCGTCTAAGCCGGGTAGGGTGCCGAAGAAAAAGCCAGAAATAGGCATGAGGATAAATTCGAAAGGTACCAAAAAAGCGCGCAAGCGAGAAACAGTTTTTGGTCTTGGCGGTCTTTGTTTAGCATTGACGACTAAGACGACCATTAAGCCTAAAAGACAGAAATTAAGAATTAAAGCCGAGAGCCGGGGGACGTTATAACCAATAACGGTTCGGGAAAAATCTGGAATAAAGATCGCCGGAATGGCAATTCCCAGGGTAATAAAAAACCAATTGACCGGCATGAGCAAATGGTCTTCCATCAGCTTGATTAAGCGGATAGTCTTATTCCAAAAAGAAACGCCTGGGGTCAAAAAATAATTCTTAATTACGTAAGGGTCGTCGGAGACTCCCCAAGCCCAGCGTTTAAACTGTTGATAAGTATTGACTAGGGTTTTGAAGGAACTGGTTGATTCCGCCGCATCAGCATAAACAGGCAAGAAAATTGGTTCCACTTCAACCTTGCCTCTTAACTTATAGAAAGCCTTAAAAAAAATATGGTAATCTTCAGGAATAATGCTTGGATTCCAATAGCCGACTTTATCAACCATTTTAAAAGAGGCGGAATAATTTTGACAGCTGATGAGGCGATCCTTTCTCGACAAGATGGCGCCATTCCAAACCGAGTTGAAGGTATTACTGACTCTGGTCAAGGCTGGCAGGCGCCAGAAGTTGTTGTAGAAGAAAACGGCTGGCTGCCAGAATAATTGGTAACGGTTGGGTTTATCGAGGAAAGAATAGGTTAGATAGGAAAAATGTTTGGGATGAAAGCGATGGTCAGCATCAGCACTGGTTAAGGTGAGATAATCAAGATTCATTTTTCTTTTATCGACCAGCTCTTTTTTCACCCAGCGGGCAGCATAATTTTCATTAGAGGATTTGCCAATCACTTCTCCAGGAACTAACTGATGGACAGTAACAAAAAAATTGGCAAATTTCTGGCCATACCTGGCTTTTAATTTTTTGACTTTCTTTTCTCTTTCTTTCTCGTCTTCTCTGGCCTCTTGAGCCAAAACAACAGTGAGATTCTTTAAAGGAAAATCTTGTTTAGCCAGAGAGCCAATCGTTCTCGAGAGAATGTAATAAGGTTCTTTATAGTTGGGGATGATAATGACATGGTGGACTTTTTGCCAATCAGGAAAGAGCTTGACTTCACCCATCCAGTCCATGGCTTGAGAAGCTTTTATCCGAAAATAGGAAATGACTGCGGTGATGGCAAAACTGATTGATTTATAAAGCCAGAAAATATCAAAAAGGATAATAAAATAGGCGAGTTTTAGGGGGAAAAGAAAGCTGCCGATAAAAAAAACAAAAATTGTTCCCCAGGAAAAAGCGCCTGGCATGATTTCCAGGAGGCGATGGATTTGGCGATCATACTTTAAAAAGATCTTCCGCATTTTTGGTTGTTATTTCAGCTATTCTCGTAAAAGGAACTGCCTTGATTCGGGCGAGACATTCAGCGATGATTTTAACATTTTTAGGCTCATTTCTCAAACCGCGATGAGGTTCAGGGGAAAGAAAAGGACAATCGGTTTCCAAAACGATTTTTTCTAGGGGAATTTCTTTAACTACATTCTGAAGCCCTGGGTCATAGGTGAGATTGCCAGTGATTCCAAAATAAAAACCAGATTGTTCAATCGTTGCAACCTCTTTTTTGCCAGCATAGTAACAATGCCAGATACCCGCCAGCCGATTGTTTAATTGATTAAAGTGCCCTTTTAAGACTTTAATGGTATCTTCGGTTGCCTTTCGGCAGTGAACCAAAAGAGGAAGGTTTAATTTTTTGGCCAGTTTGATCTGTTTTTGAAAAAGAAAAAACTGTTCTTCATGGGAGCGATCTTTTTCTGCCGGCGAGGCAGGCGAGTAGTCCAAGCCGCACTCACCAAGAGCGACAACCTCTTTATTTTCCGCCAACTTTTCCAATTCTTGGACTTGGACTTGAACTGTTTTCTTATTTTCCGGGTCAGTTTGCTGGGGGTGAATACCGACGGCAGCGAAAACAGTCTGGGGATATTTTTTAGCAATGGCAATCGCCTTTTCCGATTCAGCCAGATTACTGCTGACACAGATGATTTTAGCAACACCCTCTTTAACCGCTCGTTTAATGACTTGCTCAAGATCGTCTTGATAGTCTTTGAAATTCAGATGGGCGTGGGTGTCGATTAACATAAACTCAAAACTCAAAACTAAAAATTAAAGCCGGGGAAAGAGGGGTTTGACTGATTTGATTTTCGGCCCGGCGAATTGTTTTTCAATTTTTTCCGCGGTTTCGGAAATAAAGGGCTTGAGTAAAAAAGCGATTTCTTGAATTTCTTCAACTAAAGGCTGAAGAACTTTTTCTAATTCTTCGCCTTTAAGATTCCAAGGATGGTGGGAGTCAATATATTTATCCGCCTGAGAAATTTTCTCCCAGACAAAAGCTAAAGCATTGTTAGATTGATATTTTTCCAGAAATCGTTGGTAATTTTTAAATTTTTTATCAGTAATTTTGATATTTAATTTTTGATATTCACTTTCGGTCCTGGAGGCGAGGGTAGCCACTCGGGACACTAAATTACCCAGCCCATTGGCTAAATCAGCATTGTATTTTTCCGTAAATTTTCCCCAGCCCACATCACTATCATTGTCATAAGGAAAACTAGCAGCAATTAGATATCTAGTACCATCAACCCCATACTTTCTTAATAGTTCTTGGGGAGAGATGACATTTCTCAGTGATTTGGACATCTTTTGGCCATTAATCAGATAGAAACTATGGACAAAGACTTCCTTTGGTAAAGAGATTTTGGCCGAGATAAGCATTGCCTCCCAAATGACGGCGTGAAACCAAAGAATATCTTTAGCAAGGAAATGAAGATTGGCAGGCCAAAATTCTTCTTTTTCATTGATTTTTAAGGCGCTGTAATAATTGATTAAGGCATCAACCCAGACATAGATGGTTTGAGATTTATCCCAAGGGATAGGAATTCCCCAAGGAACATTGGCGCGAGAAATACTGAGGTCAGGAACGCCAGCCCTTAATTTACTTAAAACTTCTTCTTTTTTGGATTGGGGAGAGATTTGATAATGAAATTTGTCTTTTGGATTCTCGATTGCCTTGATTAATTGGGGAACGTATTTGGAAAGTTTGAAAAAATAATTTTTTTCGGATTGTTTTTGGACGTCTTCATTTGGATGAAGTGGGCAACGGCCGTTGACTAACTCACCCTCGGTGATAAATTTTTCGCAGCCAAGGCAATAAAGACCCTCATATTTTGCTTTATAAATATCGCCATTTTCATAAATTTTTTGGATGATTTCCTGGACAATTTTTTCGTGATTCGGATTAGTGGTCCGAATAAAATAGTCGTATTCAATATTTAATTTCGGCCAGATTTCTTGGAAATTTTTAGAAACTTGATCGCAAAATTCTTGGGGAGAAAGACCTTTCTCTTTGGCCGCTTCGGCGACCTTGGCTCCGTGTTCATCGGTTCCGGTCAAAAAAAAGACCTCCTCGCCGAGGAGCTTGTGGTATCTGGCAATGATATCCGCGACGACGGTGGTACAGGTATGGCCGATGTGCGGGATATCATTAACATAATAAATTGGGGTGGTAACGTAAAATTTTTTCTTCATCAGCTAAATTATACCCGAAAGCAGAGCCGAAGACAAAGCTGGAGCTGGTTATTTCTTGCCAAACAAACCTTCAATTTTTCCCGACCATTTTTCCGCCCATCGGTCGGCCTCAATTTTTTTCAGGGCTAATTCGAATCCTGGAGACTTTTGTCTCATTTTATCAACCGAAGCGATAGTGGCTGAAGAGACCTTGAGGACCTCTTTAATATTTTGATAGCTTCTGCCCTTTTTTAGATAATGGGCGATCGCCAATCGCTTGGCTAAGGCGGTTAACTCGGCCTTACCAAGAATATCTTCGAAGAAGACCCTCACTTCTTCAGGATCTTTGAGATCGGCAATCACCTGGAAAAAAATGTTGAAAACCTCTTTTTCGATGTTCTTATTGATTAATCTTTTTGAAACTTGCATTTTAAATTAAATCAAAAAACCCACTTTAGTTAGTGGGCAGGAATTTCAGAGTTTAATTAATTAAACCACCTAAAGATAGAAAAGTCAATCCTTCGACTTCGCTCAGGACAAGAAGTCCTTCGACTTCGCTCAGGACAAGCCCCTATTTTTCCAAAAATAGAGTTCAATTGAGGAAAGTATGGCGAAAACAAGAACCAAGTTAATAATATGTCCTTGCTCGAATTGGCGGAGAAGAAGGAAAGCAATTAAAGCAGAGGCAGAGAGAAAACCCCGCCGACTGTTGGCCAGGAGAAGAGAGATAGTCAGGAAAAAGGCAACAAAAAGGAAAAAATAGAAAAAGAAAATCATGGAATTTGATTCCGGGGCTTGGAAGAAAAAGAAATAAATCCATCCCAACCAAGAAAGAATCGTCAAGAGTAAAGTTGGCAGAAAATTTTCCCTTCGGTGATCTATTTTACTCACGATTTCATTATACCGGAAAAATTGTTTAATCGCGTTTGACGCGATATAATTGAAATATGTCCAACGAGTTTTCTTTAGTCTCGGCTTTAATTATTGCCGGCTTTGTTCTCTTAGCTTTTTTTATTAACAAAAAACTTTCCCAAATTGCCGAAAAAAACAAACCCGATGAGACCATGATTGAATGGCTGAGAGCCAATCAAGATTTACTCCAGAAAAGCAACAAGAATATTACTGACACTTTGCAGCAAAATACTCAAGCGATTTCTGAACGGTTGGATCGAGCAGCCAGGGTAGTTGGGGCTCTACAAAAAGAAGCGGGTCAATTTAGCGAGATTGGTCGGTCAATGCGAGACTTGCAGGAATTTTTAAAAAGTCCGAAATTGAGAGGCAATATTGGTGAGGAGGTTTTGAAAGATTTGATTTCTCAGATGTTTCCCAGAAACGCTTTTCATCTTCAATATAGTTTCAAGTCAGGAGACAAGGTGGATGCGGCTTTGAAAACAGATGCCGGGCTTTTACCGATTGATTCTAAGTTTCCGATGGAGAATTTTCAGAGGATTGTTAAGGCGGAAACCGAGACGGAAAAAAGAGGAGCAAGAGCTGCTTTTGTGGCCGATGTTAAAAAACACATCAAGACTATTTCTGAGAAATACATCCTTCCCGAGGAAGGAACGATGGATTTTGCCTTAATGTACATCCCTTCGGAAGCGGTTTTTTATGAGGTGGCTAATATACCTGATTTGACTGACTTTGCCCGTCGCTACCGTGTTTATCCGGTTTCACCGACAACGCTCTATGCTCATCTGCAAACAATCCTCTTATCTTTTGAGGGAAAGAAAATTGAGGTCCGTTCTCGGGAAATTTTTCGGCTTTTGCGGGCCATCAGAAAGGATTACGAAAAAACCGAAAGTTCTCTCTCTGTTTTGGGTAAACACCTCCAAAATGCTTATAATCAAATGAGCCATGTCGTTTCTTCTTTTACTCTTTTAGGACAAAAACTATCTTCCGGTCAGGAACTGGGCGAAGGAGAGAAAGCCCCCGGCCCAGAGGGTCTTACGGCCCAAAGGGAGACAAAACAGCTGGAAATCGAAGGGGAGGAATGAAAGAGGCGAATGGTAATGAGCAAGAAAAGGGTTTCACCTTAATTGAGCTTCTGATTGTTTTTGCTCTTCTGGCGATCCTGGCCATGGTCGTGCTGGCGGCCATCAATCCGGTTGAGCAACTGAAGAAGGCAAAAGATACGGCCAGAAAAATTTACGCCAATGAACTGGTGAGAGCGATTGAGAGATATCAAGCGCGAGAGGGAAAAAATCCTGATTTGGACCCGATTCTTGCCTCGATTACTTGCTCCGAGATTATTGAGGAAGAACCGGTTGTTGAATTAGGTGAGCTTCAAAGCGAGCTTTCTTCCTGGTTTCCCGGTCGGATTAATGAACCAGAAAACAGAGTTTATGTTGGGCTTTTGCCGCGTTCTGGTCTAACCAAGATTTGTTATCAGGTTGAATCGATGGCTAACATCACTAAATCTTTGGAAAGAGGCTGTTTTGCCAACCCTCTTTTTTATCTTTGCGTGCCTGAATAAGTAAGTTGCTTGACACCCTTTAATGATAGTCATATTCTAGAAGCAAGGCAAAGAATTTTTTATGGTTAACCCAATTAAATCCCTCAAGAATTCATTGAGCCAGATACCGACAAAATATCGTTATTTGACTTCTTTAGGCATTTTAGCCGCCTTGCTCATTGCTTTACCCGTGACCCTGATTGGTCTGACAACCGGCACTTTTGAATTAAGAAAAAGAGCAGTGACCTATGAGCCAGGACCGACACCCACACTTGGTCCGGGACAAGTAAGGATTTATTCTTCAACCTCGACTCATCGAATTGGCGATGGGGGCATAATTACGATCTCTTTAGATAATGATTCAAGAAATGGTATTGGAAATATCCAGTTATTTATGACTTTTGATCCGCGAGTAATCAGTTTTTCTGCTTCTGATGTGGAATTAGAACCCTGGCTTGGAGGAGTATCGAGCGTTAAAGAGGTCTTTTACGCCTCAAGTGACAAAGCTCAATTTAGACTAGTGCATCAACTCACTTCTAATCCAACCGGCACGACAATTGTTTTCATTCACTATAAACCAGTTGCACCAGGGATGACTTCTTTAGTTTTTGAAAATGATCTCAAGACTGGCACTTTAGAGAATAAGGTGACGTCTACAGGTAGTGATGTAAACTTAATTAAAGAAGCAAGAAGCGGGTCGGTGCAAATTACAGGCACTTTTGATAAGTGTCGAGAATCTTGTGGAGATGAAAATGACTGTAGTGGTTTACTTTGTGGTACGCCTTGTCCACCTAACCAAGCGTGTATCCAGGAATTATTTTGTTACAATGCTAATTGTCCTTTTGACCAAAATTGTAATTGTTTTGATATGCCGCCTACTCTTACTCCAACTCCAACCCCGACACCAACCCCTATTGCCTGTGTTCTTGAAGGACAAACAATGCCGGTTTATCCGGGGTATCAATGTTGTCTTGGTTTAGAAGCGATTTCTCCTAATAAACCTGATGCCAATGGTAATTGTCCAGATTATCCCCTTCTTGGGGCTTCGGTTTGTGTGAAGGATTGTGGTGATGGTCAGTGTACTTTAGGTGAGAATAAGTGTAACTGCCTTGAAGATTGTGGCCCTACTTCCTGTATCAAAGAAGGAGAAGTAGGTGTTGAAGCCAATAGTGATTTTTGCTGTCCTGGTTTAGAAAGTATAAGTGATGCTCAGCCTGAGCCAGAAAACCCTGGTCTTTGCCGTCTTGCAACGGGGAGATTTGTCTGTGTCAAAGATTGTGGCAATGGTCAATGTACTTTTGGCGAAAACAAATGTAATTGCTCGGAGGATTGTGTCCATAATTCACTCAAAATCAAACTGATGTTTTATGGGGTGACTAGTCGTCCACCCGATGATAGCAATAAAGAGGTTCAGATTTACGCCACCAATCTCACCGGTGGTCCTGATTTGGGTTCGGCAACAGATAAAAAGTTAATTACTTTGGAGGTTGATGACTCAGGGGTTTATAGTGTAGAGATTGGGTTAGATGGCTCATATTTTGGTCACCGCTATCGATTAAGAATTAAAGGTCCTAAACACTTACAAAGTGTTTTTCCAGATGTTTACTTTCAACCAGGCGGAGAGCTAAATTTGACTGAATGGCCCCTTCGACCAGGGGATTTGAATCAGGATGGCAAGGTGGATCTTGTTGATCTTCGGTCAATTAAGGTTTTTTCTAAGGATCCAGCCGATATTGCTTTTGGCGATGTGAATTTTGACAATCGAGTCGATATTTTTGATAAAGTTTTAGTTTTAAACACACTATCAGTTCAATACGATCCAGATTAAGCCTGTCCAGATGAAAAAAAGAACTCTCTCTTTTTTATTTATCTTTTTAATCTTATTTATTTTTGCTTCAATTTTTCCAAAATCAGTTTTGGCGGCAAAATTTAATCTTGATCCTTCATCTAAAAGTGCGAAAGTTGGTGAGCAATTTGACGTTAAAGTAAATCTTGATACCCAGAGTAAAGAGGTTAGTGGGGTTCAAGCCAAACTTTCTTTTAATAAAGATTTAATCGAGGTTTCTGGAGTCAGTTTTTCAGGAATTTTTCCTAGTAATGATCGCTACATTGATAACAACAACGGCTATGTCCAAGTTGGTTCAACTCTAGAACAAGAGCCTTCTGGTTTCAATGGTAATTCTACCTGGGTAACTTTGACTATAAAAGGGAAAACAAAGGGCTCGACGGAGTTAAGATTTTCTTGCTCTGAGTCATATATTTTTGAGCTTGGAGGATTTAACAATCTTCTTGACTGTAGCAGTTTAAATGCGGGGAGTTATACGATTACTGAAGAAAGTCAGCCGCAGCCGACAGCGACATCAGCCCCTCCCCCAAGCGGAGATGGTGGCCAGCCAGGACCAAGTTGTACAGATTCCTCCCCAAACACGCCGACTAACTTAGGGGCGGCCAGCGGCCCGAGCAATGGCGAAGTCACCTTATTAACCTGGACAAAAGTGAGTGCTGATTACTATTCTGTTTTTTTTGGAGGCGCTTCAAGGGCTTATCAGTATGGGGCAGTCAATATTGGTAATACTAATCAATACATCGTTAGATCATTAACGCCAGGTAAGCTTTATTATTTTGCCGTGGTGGCGGTGAAAGGCTGTGCTTCGAGTGGTTTTTCCAATGAAGCCAGCGCTCGGGCGAAAGGAGCCATTGGAGGAACCCCAGCAAAAGTAACGCCGAAAGCAAGTCCCAAACCAACCCCCACGCCTGCTTATAAACCAATAGGTGAGATTTTACCCGAAGTTGATTTTCCCACAGAGGAAGAAGTGGTCACTCCTACGCCGATACCCACCGGACCAACGGAAGAGAGGCCGTTGCCAATAAGAACAATCTTGATTGTTGGATTTTTCCTGATGGTGTTGATCGCTCTCATTATTAGTATTTGGCGGACGATTAAAGAGAAACTGCCCCCACCACCGCCAAATATTGTTATTCCTTCTGAACCATCTCCGCCCACCCAGGAACAAGCGTGATATAATGAGCCTGTGGCTGACCAAGAAGAAAAAAAGCTTAACCAAGAACAAAAAGAAGCGGTTGAATTTGGCGACGGCCCTCTCCTGATAATTGCCGGGGCGGGGACGGGCAAAACCACCGTTATCACCGAACGAATTAAATGGCTGGTTTCTTCGGGCAAAGCCAAACCTTCAGAAATTCTGGCTCTGACTTTTACGGATAAAGCGGCTCGGGAAATGGAAGAAAGAGTCGATATTGCCATGCCTTATGGCTATACTGACATGTGGATTGCGACTTTTCATTCTTTCTGTGACCGAATTCTTCGTCAAGAGGCGCTGCACATTGGCCTTGATCCGGGATACAAGCTAATGAACGAAGCGGAAATGACCCAGTTTTTGATTAAGAATTTGTTTAAATTCGAGCTTGCTTATTTTCGACCCTTAGGCAATCCGACCAAATTTATTGATGGCCTGCTTCAGCACTTCAGCCGGTTGAAGGACGAGGATGTATCGTCCGACGAATATCTTCGCTGGGCTCAAGCGCAAAGCGCAAAGCGCAAAGCGCAAAATTTAACTAAAGAAGAAATTGAAAGAACATTGGAATTAGCTCGAGCCTATCAGACTTATGAGAATTTGAAAGTTAAGGAAGGAGTGATGGATTTTGCCGATTTAATTTTTAATACCTTAAAACTTTTCCGCGCCAGAAAAAATGTTCTCAAAGAATATCAGGATAAATTCAAATATGTCTTAATAGATGAATTTCAAGACACCAATTTTGCCCAAAATGAATTGGCGATGCTTCTAGCCGGGAAAAAGGCCAAAATTACCGCCACAGGCGACGATGACCAAAGCATCTACAGGTTCAGAGGCGCGGCCATTTCCAACATTATTCAATTCAAGAAAAATTATCCAAAAGCAAAAATTATTGTTCTGGCTAAAAACTATCGATCAACCCAAACAATTTTGGATGATGCCTATCAGTTAATTCAGAATAATAATCCCGACCGCTTGGAAGTTAAAGAAAAGATTAATAAAAGGCTTGAGGCCGTTCGGAAGATTGAAGGTAAGCCAATCGAATTTATTCATGCCGATAGAGTCGAAAACGAAGCCGA
>Ga0315285_10008564_pt1 | contig 10487 bp, 8 predicted proteins | sample YL17G09_36_MG_FD_203698 | JGI IMG/M metagenome (GOLD analysis project Ga0315285, IMG submission 203698) | Sediment microbial communities from Yellowstone Lake, YNP, Wyoming, USA - YL17G09_36 | ecosystem: Environmental > Aquatic > Freshwater > Lake > Sediment | place: USA: Wyoming | collected... | reverse complement strand
AAAAAGAACCTTCACTCCCCGGAACAGGTGCAGAAGATTATTTCGGGCAGGCTTGGGGATTTAGAACTGAAGATAATGCGCTTCTACATGGAACTTCATTTGGTCCTGAAAATGACAAAATGACTGCCTATCGCTTTCACATTCCTGATCCTGTTCGATTCAAAAAATCTATACGGGTAACTATAAGATGTCACGGTTGGGATGTTCAGGATAGACAAGACGATTATTCGAGTGTTGGACTCTGGTATCAAACAGAACCGCATTCTCTTTTTCCAAAGTTACCAGAACAGGATTTTGATTATCTCGAACTCGAAGAACAATATCGAAAAAATCCTCTGGATATTATAAACGAAAAAATGAAGAAAATTCCTTTCAAAGGTGAAAATTTATCTTTGAAAGTGAAAGAGTATCGTGAATCAGGACACTTTGATATAGACTGTGAAGGTAAGTCCGCATTTGATGGTGACATCGGAACAAAGTGGTGTGAGGTTGACTATCCTGATGCTCATTGGCTCGCTCTGGATCTTGGTAAAGAATATTATATTGAAGGATTCATATTGAAAAATCCGAGTGCGACTGGTGATTCACCCGATTTTGATGTCGTTGAATTCTCGATTGAAAAAGGAAGTTCTCTCGATGGTCCCTGGGAAAAAATTATTGAAAAAAATTTATTAATCGATAAAGAACAAACAAAAAATATTGATACATCACTCTTAATTCTTCCAATTTTCCTACTTGAAGAACCAACTCCAGTCCGCTTCATAAGACTTTACATCTCCAAATCCTGTTCAGTAGACCCAATCTGCCGAATCCAAGAATTTGAAGTCTGGGGGAAATAAAAAGAGATAACCACGGATCACACGAATCTTCGCGAATAAAAAATTAACAAACAATCGATAGACTTCTAACCTTAAAACAAGTCAACCACAAAGGACACGAAGAATATAAAGAGAATTTGACAATTACATTCAGTACCAGTATCTTACAAATGACTTATGAAATATAAGAATAAAGAAAAAGAATATTAACTATACTGATGAAATTACATAAGAACAATGTTTATATTGTAATCATTATTATATTAGCATTCTTAATTAGATTTTATCAGCTTACGGAGGAAAGTTTATGGGGTGATGAATTCTTTTCTATAAAAGCTGCATCTGAAACAAGCATTTCTAATATGTGGGGAAAAATTAAAAATGACACTCATCCCCCACTCTATTATTTTCTATTATACGTTTGGTTTAAACTGTTAGGTCCTTCAATTTTCACATTACGTTTTTTTTCATTAATATTTTCTATATTAGCACTTCCATTTTTTTATATTTTAACCAAGCAAATTGCAAATGAAAAAGTAGGCTTGGTTTCTCTTTTATTATTAGCCTTTTCACCTTATCACTTATGGTATGCACAAGAAGGGCGGATGTATTCTTTACTAATATTTTTCGAAATCTTGTATTTATTAAGTCTCATCAGGTTCTTAAAATTTCAATCATTTTCATCAAAACAAAAAATTTTATCTGCTATTTTCTTTTGTATTACAACTATCCTTATAATGCAAACGCACTTCTACGCTATATTTATAGTCTTTTTCGGAATCGCTTTCCTAATTACCTTAATTATTCTTAATAAGGATTATTCATCCATTAAATTCTTAATATTATACATATTATTTTCATTTATTAATGTAATACCTAACCTCTTGATAATTTCGTATCGTTTAGCAACGGGCAAAGGATTTAGTGAATTTATACAATTAAATATTAAGACATTTGAGGGTATAATACTTGCATTTGTATATGGTGTATTTATTCTACCCAAATCGTATATCTTCTTCTATTCTCTTCTTGCGGTTCATCTAATATTATTAATAAAGGGAATCTTTGATTACCAAAATGATGATTATAACAAAGATAAAAAATTATTACACCACTCCACAATTTTCCTTTTCATTTCATTAATAACACTCCCGATTATAGTTTCTCTCTATCGGCCCATAGAATTTTATGGTCAAAGATATCTGATAATAGGAACTATTCCATATTATATCCTCATCTCAACAGGTATTGTTACATTATATGACAAGCTTCGAGGTCGTATGAAATGGTTGCCGATTGTTTTTCTAATATTTATTATTTCAGCTAATTTAGTCTACACAAAAGATTATTTTGATAGTCGACAAAAGAGACCATTTGATAATGTTGTTAAAGAAGTATTAGACCCACAATTCACGCCTAATAGCGCTTATATTATTGAACCTGATTACCTTTCAGGATGTATAAATTATTATATGAAGACAAATTACATTCATCTTACTTATGATTTAAACTCAATATTAGATTATATGAAAAAAATGGAAAAAGGTCAAAAATTGTGGGTAATTTCAATTGAAGCAAAAACAAAAGATATTGAAGAGACTATTATGAAACATCTTAAAAGAGGGAAAACGTATTTCTACTACAATGAAGATATACCCTATTTGCTTATCCGACTAACAGAATATTCCCCTGAGTAGAAGTACCAAAATCGTCGGAGACCAAATTGTATACCCTAACTAATCTACATAAAGCTCAACATCTTTATAAAACACAATACTATAAAAAGAATTATTAAAATAATAATATCACTTTTTTTAATCATCATCTGTTCAATAGTGATGATTTCTCCTGTGAATCCACGGGAAATCATTGCTTCGTAAACTCTTTCACTTCTTTCAAAGGTTCGTAGAAACATCGTCCCGATAACATAAGCAAGAGTTTTTATCCTTAATGCCAAGCCAGGCTTTATCGTTCTCGAATTTCTTGCTCTTAACAATCTCTCAAGTTCATCAAAAAAGAGAAATATATATCTATACATAAAAGAAAGAATTAAGACAAATACATAAGGGAATCTTAAACCCTCAAACCCTTTTAATAATGAGGTAAATCGGGTTGTTGTAATTAAAAGTATTGTTATGAGAACCACCAGGTAAGACCTTGATACAATCTTACTGAATAGTATTAAACCCTCTTTCTTAACTGTAACAGGTATGATGAATTTGAATTGTATAAGAGTAGAACTACCTTTTACAAAGGGAATAAATATTGATAAAATTAAGATAAAAGGAAGTATTTTCAGTAACCGTATGAAGATATTTTTTATAGGAATGTTAGAGAATAAAATAGAGATAAGTAGAATTAATGAGAGAACAATAAATTCAAAAAGATTATTAATTGTTACAGCAAATATTATTAGTAAAATGGAAATAAAAATTTTAATTCGTGGGTCAATCTTATGAATTGGTGAATCTCTATCTGAATAGATATCGAGAAATGAATGATGCATATAGATTAAACCACAGAAAACACAGAAAAAAAGATTCTTACCACAACGAACACAAAGAGAATAATTTGACAGGATAAACAGGATATATAATAAAAACTGACAATTGACAACCAAACAATTTACAATTAAATAGGATAAGTATTCATTTTAAATTGTCAGTTTTAAATTTTCTTTATCCTTCGTGTTCTTCGTGGTTATATAATATCATTATTAGAAGAATACGCCAACAAAGGTTTTTATCACACTTTGTTCTTGAGATTCTGCGAAGGATTCATCAATACGAGTTATCGCCTTGCGTGCGTCATTATAAAGTGTATCATCCGTAACAAGTTTTCCAATAGTCCCTTCACCATTCTTAATATTTTCACTAATCTCTTTGAAAGTTTCGGCGGTTTTGCTCAAGTCAGCGCTGAATTTTTTGAAGCTTTCCACAACACTTCTAACATCATCTTTGTTGCCACTAACAATTTCACCTAAACTATCTGATGTATTCTTAACGGATTCAAACGTCTCATAAATATTAGTGTACATATTTTCATCATAAATCATTCTACCGAGAGTTCCTTTTCCTTCTTTCACTTGAGCAATAATATCATTCGTTCCATCAAAGAAACTCTTTAAATCATTATACATTGTATCATCGGTAAAAAGTTTACCAATAGAGCCTTTGCCATTAGTTATGTTTGAAACTGCTTCATTAATATTTGTCACAGTGTCTTTAAATTTCGGTGCCGCCTCGGCAATCGAATCAACGGTCTTCTTAATGTTTTCTCTATTCTCATCGAGAATCCCTTTCACTCGAGTGGCAATCTCATCCTGATTTTTATTAATCGAATCGATAAAATCCTTTGCACTATTAGTCGCATCATTAACAGAAGCTATCATCTGTGATAATTCAACTGTTTCTTCACCTTCAATAAAGCCTCCCGGTTCTATATATCCCTTGGTTGGATCACCCATAGAAATATTAACAGATTTTAATCCCATAATGCTGATTAATTCAAGACGAGCTTTTGCATCTTTTGTAATTTTTGTATCTTTAAATATTCTTAATTTCAATGTTACATCTTTATATTCTTTGCTAATAATTATCTTATCCACATAACCGATATGAACACCCGCTAAAAGCACATAATCTCCTTCATTAAGACCAGCCACCTGCTTGAAATGCGTTTTGATATGATACATTCCTTTCAATTTTTTAAAGCCCTCAGACATCAAAGAAAAAAATGCTAACAAAATGAATCCTATAATCACAAACATTCCAACCTTAATCGTAATACCTTTGCCCATATTGATTACCTCCTTGAAAGAAACCTTTGGATAATTTCTTTATTACTATGTTTCAAATCTTGAACAGTTCCAAATTCTATTATTATTCCATCATAAATCATCCCGACATAATCGGCAGTTTTCTCAGCACATATCATATCATGAGTAACCACAACCTGCGTAATGTGAAACTCATTTTTCATTTGTAGAAGAATGTCATCAACATTTTCTGAAAGAATCGGGTCTAAAGCCATCGTCGGTTCATCCCATAAAATTATTTGCGGATTCAGTGTTAATGCCCTTGCAACGGCTAATCGTTTTTTCATACCACCACTCAGTTGAGAAGGCATCAAACTTTCAGTCTTTGCCAATCCTACTAATGCTAATTTCTCCTCTATGATTTTTCTCATCTGTTCATCTGAATATTTTCGTGATTCCCTCAATGGCATCAACATATTATCTTCCACACTCAAAGCACCAAATAATCCACCTGTTTGAAACACCATTCCCATCTGCTTTCTCAATTCATTTAATTTTGTCTCCGAAAGCATAGTAATATCAATTCCATCGATAATTACGGAACCCTTATCAGGCTTCATCAATCCTGCTATATGTCTTAACAAGACAGTTTTACCCATTCCACTACTACCAATAATGGCTGTGGTCTTCCCTTTTTCAATTTTGATATTTAAACCCTTCAGGACATCATTGCCATTAAAACTCTTATAGAGGTCTTTTACAATAACTTCCATTTTTTATACCCGATTTAGTAGTTGTAACGCGACATTTATGTCGCATTTACTTTTGTAGGGGTTTGATTTATCAAACCCTTTAAACAGGCGTGATAAATCACGCCCCTACAGTAACAAATGTTTTCTACCCTAAAAATCTCGTTAAGAAAAAATCTAAAATTAAAATCAATGAGAAAGATAATACAACAGCTCGTGTCGTTGATTGACCCACATCTGCTGTTCCATATTGAGTTTTAAAACCTGAATAACAACTTGAATTAGATATAATTATCCCAAAGATGAATGCCTTCACAAGAGCTCGGGCTATATCACCAAGTAATATAGACCGCATAACTTGTTTATAATATAACATTACACCAACTTTTAAATAAGAAACTGTTACAACACCCCCTCCAATTATTCCAATAATAATAGCATATCCAATAAGAATCGGAAGCATCGTCATAGAACCAACCAGCCTCGGCATTGCAAGATAACTAATAGGACTGATGCCCATCATTCGAAGAGAATCTATTTCTTCCGACACACTCATATTACCAATCTCAGCCGCCATAGCGGAACCAACTCGTCCTGAAACTATAATTGAAGTAATGACCGGTCCCATCTCCTTCACCATAGATAAGGCAACGATTGAACCAATGAGCTGTTCTGAGCCGTATCGTCGAAGAACAATTCCCGTTTGAAGAGCCACAACCATCCCTGTAAAGAAAATTATCATCGAGGCAAGAGGAAGAGAGTTATACCCCATCTTGAGCATCTCTTTAAAAACCTTGTCTCGTCTAAAGTATGCATCTTTTATATCAAATAGCGTTTGGAATAACAGGATTACCTGCTCCCCTGCTGATTCAAAGATCCTCGTGAACCAATTTTCAGTTCGTTTAAATATATTCATTTTCAGCCTTTTCTATCCTTGTAGGGTCGTGATTTATCACGCCCGTCTGGAAGGGTTTGATAAATCAAACCCCTACAATTTTATTAAATCTCAAATTCGTATGGAATATATAAGAATCTGTAATAAGATTTATCGTCAGCTTTTCGATAACTAAATAGCCATCCTAAAAGAGAAAATTCTTTTTCTCGATTACCTAATTTAAGATTAAACACAAACGGATTGAATTCAACAAATTTCTCGCCATCGGCTTTTTTTACTTTCCTGAAAAACTTATATAAAACAGAAATTTTTTTATTACCTTTCTCATCATACTTTTGATTAAAGAATCCAAAGAATGCATACCAGTTCCGCTCAAAATTGTCAACTTTTTCGTAGAATAACGGGGGCCAAAGAATTGATCTTCTTCTCGTGCCATCTGTCTTCCAATTACTGTAATATAACGGGAACAAAATAGTGGATTTCTCCTCTGAATTATCCTTATGCCATTTGCTATACTTATGATAAAAAAATGGTGCAACAAGAGTTGTTTTTAGAATTCTCTCTTCAGGAGTATAAACATTGTGTAAAAACAGGGGCCATAAAAAATAATATTGAATTTTCCCTTTCTGTTCTATGTGACCTATTATCGGGAAAAACTGATTACACTTTGTTTCGGATTCTCCCCATCTCCAGGTATAAAGTCTTAATAGTTTAATCTCTTTGTAATTTTCTTTCTCACTTTTCCTCATAAAAAATATCGGATATAAATACCCTCTCGATTTATATGTAGGCGTATCCGTTCTCCAGTAAAATGGAAAAATGTTAAGATTAAAGAGCGAATCTTGTTTCATAATCCAAAAGATTGGAAACAACATTGTAGTATAATTGGGTGAAGCCGAATCTAAGGCTGTTTTATTAATATGAATAAGGGGCCAAAGAAAATACGATTTGAAATAATCGTCCTCTTTATACCTAAATCTGAATAACGGAAATATTTTAAAACCTTTTTCATCCCCATAAGTATACGACAAAAATGGGAAAGCAAGATGAAGTGTATTATGGTCCTTAAAATCACTCTTAATAAAAAGGGGCCAGAGTAAAAAGGAAATTTTCTCCCTCTCCCACATATTTTTAAACGTCCCTATAATTGGAAAGAAAGAAAAGAAGTGTCCCCCATTCCATCTCAAAGGAAAGTAAAGCTTCATATCATTATTGTACCAGATAAAAGGGAAATAAATAAAATAACTTTTGTTTTCTTGATTGGAAGAAGTTTTTAATTTCCCCTGATATGTTAAAGGGAATAAAATAAATCTCTGTTTCTCATCCTCATAAGTTCTTTTTTTATCAAAGTATATTAATGGCGTAAACTGAAAGACTTTTTTGATTTTTGTGGAGTCTTCACTGTCTTTGACCTCATAAAAAATAATGGGCCAAAAAAAGTCCCATCCTCGAACAAATTTTTCACCATTCTCATAAGAACTAAATAGCGGTCTGAGACCAAAGCTACTATTGACTCCATCATTATACCTGAATAAAAGGGGCCAAACAATATCAGTTTCTTCTTTATCAATATCCATCAGAGGCCATAGATGAAATTCATTACTTTTTTCTGCCAATATTAAATGAGAATGAAAGGAGAGAAAAAGGAAAAGAAAGAAAAAGGATAAAACACGAATTAATTTTATTCCTTTAAATCTATCTGTTCTTTGAAAGAATTGCATAGAATTAATCAATTTATACAATCTCTTATAATTAGAACTCTCTGAAATACTGATTAATGTGTCATTCCCGTGTAAATGGGAATCCAGGAGTTTTTTAAACAACTTTAATGTAATTCTGGATTCCCACTTTCGTGGGAATGACACGTTAGTTAGTTTTTCTGAGATTTCAATTTAATCTTTATAAATAAACATAATTAGGTTTACGAGAATTTCAATAAAAATTATTTAAATCTTTACCCACGAATAAAAATAAAAAAAGCCATCCCTTAAAAGAGATGGCTTTTATATAAAAAGCTATATATTATTCAAGAAATTCAATCAGTCTTTTTCTTCGGCTCGGATGACGAAGTTTATTAAGGGCTTTCGTCTCGATTTGTCTGACTCTCTCTCTGGTGACATTAAATATCGTCCCAACTTCTTCCAGTGTCCTCGGAAACCCACTTCCACCGATTCCAAAACGTAATCTTAAAACTTTCTCTTCGCGTTCTGTTAAAGTCTTAAGAACTTTCTCAATCTGTTCTTGCATCAACAGAAATGCTGTTGCATGAGCTGGCGAACAGGCTTCCTGGTCTTCGATAAAATCTCCGAAGTGACTATCTCCATCTTCTCCAATCGGTGTCTCAAGAGAAATCGGCTGTTGAGCAATTTTAAAAATACGACGAATCTTTTCAACAGGCAATTCCATTCTCTTCGCAATCTCTTCCGGAGTCGGTTCTCTACCCAACTCTTGAACAAGATAACGAGAAACTCTCGAAAGCTTATTGATTGTTTCAATCATATGAACAGGGATTCTGATAGTTCTTGCCTGGTCAGCAATCGCCCTTGTCACAGCCTGTCTAATCCACCAAGTTGCATAAGTACTGAATTTGTAACCGCGTTGATATTCAAATTTATCCACAGCCCTCATTAAACCGATATTACCTTCTTGAATCAAATCAAGAAATTGCAATCCTCTATTGGTATATTTCTTTGCAATACTCACGACAAGTCGCAAATTCGCTTCCACCACTTTCATCTTCGCTTCGTGTGCCTCTTTTTCGCCTTTTACAATCGCTTCTGTAATCTCCCTTAGTTCTTCATAGGTATTTCCTGCTTCTTTTTCGAGTCTTTTCGCTGTTCTTTGGGCATTCCGAATTCTTTTATCGAACTGAATAAAATCATCTAAATTATACCCAAACTTCTTTCTCATTACTTTAGCTTCGAGGCTATTCTTCTTCGTTCTTCTAACAATATTTCTGATTTTTTCCTCTGATAACATCACTCTAATGAGAATTTCTCTAATCTCTTTATTACATTCATCAATCTTGTTTGTGTAATATTTAATGCTTCTTGAAATTTGGTCTATAACAGTGAAGTTAAAATCAATCTTGAGCAATAACTGATAAATCTTCTGTCTTAAGTCTTTCAGACGCTTAAAAACATCTTTCTTCTGTTTTACTGATATTTCTTCTTCCAACTTACTTCTTAATAAAGTGACCTCTTCGTAGACCTTGTAAATCTTATCAAGATTTTCGAGAACATTTTTGATAACGAGATTCTTTTCTTCAATATTATTCTCATCGACATTAATTCGGAGCATATCATTGATATTAAATGCCCCTGCCTTAATTCGCATATAAATCTTTTGAAGCTCATTAACAGTACAGGTTGCCCCTGCAATAGCATAAGTAATCTCCTGACGACCCTTTTCAATCTGCTTTGCCAGAGTAATCTCTTCTTCACGAGTCAGTAAAGGAACCTTACCCATCTCCATAAGATACAATCTAACCGGGTCATCAATTCGTGCCGTTTCCGGAACAGAAAGTTTTTGAATCTCTATTTCTTCCTCTTCAACTTCGGGCTCTACTACTGTCTTTTCTTCCTCAACGGGTTCTTCCAAGACATCAATATTCAATTCTTCAAGTTCTGTTAAGAGGTCTTCAATTAATTCAGAAGATGTTATATTTTCCGGGAGCATCTCGTTAATCTCATCAAAAGTGAGATGCCCTTTTTCCTTACCGCGGTCAATTAATTGACTGACCCCTGCTATCTTTGTAATATCTCTTTTAGTTGATTTTTTCATATAGTTAAATTATGCACCTCTAAATTTAGAAATTTAGAAATGGGTTTATTAATTCCTCACCTAATTCATAATACTCAATTAGAAGTTTTGTCTCTTGCTCCGAATCATTAAGACTTTTAGCTTCTTTAATCTGTTTGGCTAAATATTCTTTTTTATTTTGTAAAAAATTATTTCTAATACTGCAAATACACTCCCGCCATATTTTATCTATATTATTATTAAACTCAAATCCTAAGACCAATTCCCTCAATATTTTAAATTCTTCTTCAGACAAAATATTCTCCAACACATTCATTATATCACAGATCTTTGTGGGGTCAACGGTGAATAGTTGGTCTAAGACTTTTTTGGAATATTCATTTGTAATCCAATTTAAATTAAAAGAGGACTTTGTTTGCTCAATTAGATTAGAATTGTCAAGCAATAAGTTTATCAGAATCTTCTCGGATTGAGGCAAGAAGAATTTATCCTTAGTATCAGATTTT
>Ga0315285_10008562_pt1 | contig 10487 bp, 36 predicted proteins | sample YL17G09_36_MG_FD_203698 | JGI IMG/M metagenome (GOLD analysis project Ga0315285, IMG submission 203698) | Sediment microbial communities from Yellowstone Lake, YNP, Wyoming, USA - YL17G09_36 | ecosystem: Environmental > Aquatic > Freshwater > Lake > Sediment | place: USA: Wyoming | collected... | reverse complement strand
CAATGACATACTCACCTGAGTCATTGGTATTGGGATTTCACCTGTTGCTGTAGTAGTTATATTAAACATCCTCATAATATTTGTTCTATCTTATCATTTCTATATTCATCTAAAGGTTTAAACCCATCACATGCGACAAATATAAGTCGACCCACATCATTAACTAAACTATAGTTTGCATACGAATGTACTTCGTGTATTTCAGTTGGTGGTATAGGAGTCACATCATATATTCTACCTTTTGTAATATGTACATTCATATCAGTACAACGTGGGTTTTCATCTATGCATATAACTTTCACAATAATTATACTAAATTAATTTGTTTAGTTTTTCGTCTCTTTTAATTGATATGAATACCTTAGGAAACAACTTATCTGCTTCTTCATTTAGTTTCTGTAGCTCGATTAGGTAATTCGGATTGGTCATATTATACACACCATCATTTATTCTAAATCGTTTCTTAAGGTCATCAAATCTATTTGAATAGTTTCTACTACGTGTATTGAAATCCAAACCTTCGCTCGTAGGTGGATTATTTAGTATCATATGTAGTCGCCAAGTTGGAACACCATAATCACTCCTACTATTCTTTGTCATCCACTCAGTATCTTTCATTCGTTCTTCACCAATATATTGTTCAACATAATACTCATGTATCAACCGAATCTTATGTGTTATTTCCCCTTCGATTAAGTATACCAGCGGATCAACAACAGGTTCATTAACTCTATTGTAGTTAATAATCTCATAGATGAATATGATAGTAAGAAGCAGTAATAGGAAATAAATCATTTGGTAAAATTACGGATATCATATAGAAAAATACTTATTAAAAAACTTGCAAATTCAAATATTATGTTTATCATTTTGAAATACCAGATTAATTTTGTATCTTTGTAAATTATGAAGGTAATCTGTTTAGATAATCATATTGGTGATACTAGTCCTAATTCGGATTTTTTCGGTATGCCAACTTCCTTAACGTGGCCACACTTAACAGTAGGTAACACATACGAATGCACTGACCAGCATCCAACACGCCCAGATTATATTTTTGTGATAGGTGACGGTGGCGTAGCTACCTACTATTATCGGAAATTATTTCTTGATGTAATTGAATCCAGAGATAAATCTTTAACTAAAATATTAAGCGAATAATATGTCGGAGTTAATAGATATTAATATACTGAAAAGTATATTCTATGGTAGAGAATTGACTTTCGGGAATGGTTGTTGTATTTTAAATAAATGGTTAAGTAGTGAGAAAGAAATTAGCATTTCAGTACACACCACCAACTATCTAATTAATAACTGTGTACTAGTTATAGACAGTAGCAATTTCGATACTGGAGAAAGTCATTATATATTCAATACTAGCGTTTGGACTAAAGGTACATTATTGGTATCACATAGTATGTATATTGAATTTAAAAGTATATTACGCGAACTCAATTTAAATAGTTTATGTATATGAAAGTAGTCTGTATAGAGAAGGCATATTTTATGCATAATTATACCATTGGTGGTCATTATAAGATGGAGATAGACATCGATTGTCTTACTAGTGTCGCCGGTGTCGATTGTTATATACTTGATGATCTTGGGCGTCGCATGTGGTGGAATGGTAGGGATGTTAAGTCATATTTTAAAACATTAAGGGAACGTAACTTAGAATTAATATAATGAATGATACACAAATTATAGAATGTTGTAAAGCCGTAATAGCCTTTCTTCTTGAAAAAGAACATGATTGGACTCTACCTTTTGGGTCTCACCCTGGTTATATAAACATGGTGTATACATTAAAGAGGTATGAGATGGGTGATATGATTTCATTTACTCGTTATGTAAATCATGAAGTGATGCATAATAATAAATCGCTGTGGAATAATTCAGCTAAGGAATTCTTTGCTACTCCGAATGCCATAGCATTCTTTCAAGGTATCATACGTCATTTAAAAATTAAACAGATTGATTCACGAATAGACTATTAAGTCTTGCTTCCCTTTTCTTTGTCTTCATCAAAGAGTCATCATAAACAAAGTAAAGATTCTTTGTACCTGTTGTGGTAAACCCACACTCATTCTTCATCATTAAACATTTATATTCAGTATGAATATATTTAAGTCCGAAGTATTTATATACATCATCATTAGCTAATGAACCATTACCACACTGTGGACATTCATGACACAAATCTATTTGAATCATATGCCTAATTGATTTAATTTCTCATCACGAAAGTGATACTTTAGTTGATTATATGAATCATTCTGCACAAATATAATCTCACAATCATGGTAGGCTATCTTCATAGTTTTGAGATAATCTATACACTCTTGCTTTGATTTGAATACACCGTGCCCAGTATCACTGCAGTTATTAACTCTCTTACCATATTCATACCAGCCCTTTTCAGTAACATACCAGTGCTCTTGTTGATATGTTAAGAATCCTTTTGTTGATGTCATATTTGTTAGTTCGATGAATAGTTTTCTCATATCTGTAATAGTTTATCGATTTTTTCTTCACGTGATAGTTGTGCGGTATTAACATGAAAGATTGGATAGCCATCTATTCTAGATAGTCCAACATAATTAACTTCTATTTCCATGTTATGATACTTCATCATATAATTTGTATCACTAGTTATGATAACATTAGCCTCACTTTCACCTTTAACATAACCTCTATCATACATTGGTACAATCAAATGTGTATTATGATGGTCATATCTAATACACATAGGCATACTATTTTCATTAGTGGGATATCTATTATTAAATACAGGTAGTGTATTTACAACTGAAGATGGATTAACTTTAATTATTGCTCTGATTTCTTTCATATTAATTGGGCTAGTTTATCTTGTCGTATCTGTGATATAGTTTTAAAGTTATCTGCTCTGAACCAACCTTCATAACCCATATTATTTTGTAGATAGTATTCATCATTAAAACTATTAATTATTAATACCTCATATACTTTACCTATCGTAAATGCTTCAGCAAAAAGATGGTCGCGTAAATCTTCTTTAACGCACACTACCTTTATACACTGTGTAATTTTATTATCAACACTCATTCTATTATCTGGTCTATTTTACGGTCTCTAATTACACCTTTGTTCTTATTATATTGTTCTAGTATAACATCTTCTAATGGCACCAGATTAGTATCTGCATTTAGGTCTTCACCGTATTCTCTACTAACCTTTATATTAACACCTTTATATGTGATGATAGCAGCGAATGTATACGCATCATATGTGAATATTACATCATCAGGATTTATTTTATTCCACTCGTTCATAGTAATTGGTTTAATTGAACATTTCTAAATTGTCTCATTAGCTCACGATCAACCTCATCTTGTTGTAATGTTATAGATGTGATATGTGTAGGTATAGATATTTGAACACGAACTTCGTAGTGACCCCAATCTACTAGACTATTAGATGACCAAGCAGCACCACCTATAGCATTATAGTCCAATATCTCTACATCAACTCCGTATTTAGATGTGATGATAGTATGCATAGCATCCATGATATATTTTGATTTACATTTCATTACTCAGTAATGTGTTTAGTTTATTGTTTCTTTCTTCTATAGAAGAGTGGTATGTTATGTCTATTATATCACCTGAATCAATATCCTGTATTGCTAATACTCTACTTGCTCTATTATAAGCAAACTTGCTTTCCAATTCATTTACTTTAACTGATAATATATAGTCAATATTCTTTGATGAAAGATTGATCACATCATCAACTGATTTAATTCTCATACTTAATATCATTGGTTTCATATTAATTGATTTAGTTTGTTATCTCTTATTTCTTCTATTGAAATGAATCTATCAGCAATCATCTCAATCATATGATCATTATATTGTACGACGAAAAAATTACGACTCATACGATAAACATCAAATACCGTATCTCTAGGGATATCATAATATTCTAATACGTTCTGGTATCCAAAGTCTTTCGGTCGTGGTAGTTTATCGAACTCACCTTCTTTAAGGATAACTTTCATAACAATTGGTTTAGTTTGTGGTCTCTTTCTTCCATGATTGAGTAATATGTTATATCTATTATGTCGGCTGAATCAATATCTAGGTTATCAAAATGCAACATTGCTAATGTTTTATTCATTGTGTTGTAATGGTATTTAGTAACCAAGCCGTTTACTTTAACATTAGTTATCGCGTCGATGTTATATGATGACAGATCGACTATCGAGCTTCTTGATTCAATTCTTATATTCATCGTTATCATAATAGTAACTTATCTATTTTATTATTTCTGATTTTAACTTTTATATCCAGGTAGCCCATACTCCCACAACATTGTTCAGTAGGTGAAGTTATGGTCGCCTTTTCTTTATGTAGTCGGCACGTAGTCAAGTATTCATTAAAGTGTGCACACGACGAACAACTTCTATTCCCTCTCTCTTCCATCTATTATTTCTTTTAATTTGTCATCTCTCATTCTAGTGATATCTAATTCTATTATCTCACCGAGGTGAGGAAATATATTACAAGACCAACCCATAGATATAGTTGCGTTATCCCTATCATCTAAAACTGAATAGAAGGTTTCATACTTATCATCAGAATATTTAATATCAACGACTGTACCGAATCGCATCATCCCTCTATACGGACCAGGTCCCTGATTAGATTTACTGAATCTAACCTTATCTCCTATTTTAATTTCCATCTATTATCTCATTTAGTTTCATATCTCTGGCTTCTTGTATTGTAGAAAAGAATGCATAGAAGTCTATATGTTCCCCGACATGTTCATTCCCTCTCGGATAACAAATCCATATCCAGTACCAATTTCTATTTTACCATTAATGATTAGGTCATACATTCCATATTTAGATTTCTCAAAGATATACCATTCACCTATCACTAAGTGATTGAATGTACATTCTACATATTGAAATCCGGTATGATTACCAAAGTCCTGATACTTATTGTTTATACATAAAGCTTGAAATTTATCTTGTCTTACTACCACAGTTGATTTAATTTTACATTTCTTTGTTCTTGTATTGATATAAAGAATTCTTTAAGTGCATCATAAGACCTTTCATTACCACTATCATCTATGAATCTGAATATATTTGCTTTATAAACATGATATTCTATTAAATCATAAACTTTACCTACGGTAAGATTAGGATCTGATGCACCCTCTGGATCAGCTATATAGATATTATTTGAAATACAAACTACTTTCATAATAATTGATTTAGTTTATCTTGTCTAATATCCTCAAGTAGTTCAAATCTTGAAGTAGCAAATGCCGTAACTTTACCCTTATCGCTAAGGACTTTATAACCAAAATTATGATTATGCCCCAGATCCGTTTTTATAGCATGATATACTCTACCAATAGTTAGGAAATCCGATGCGTGGTAATTATTAATACAAACTACTTTCATACTATCTTATCTAAGTTATGTTCTCTATAAAAGGTCTTTAGTATAAGATTAATCATATCAATAGTTTCATCTATATCTACTGTATATGTAGGTCTACAGATTAATTTATTATTCTCTATGTATAATGGCACATGCTTTGATGTATATTTATAAGTAGTATCTGGTACCTCAGAGAACGGATTTTCTATATTTTGGTATCTAAATACTATAGTGAGTCCTGTTTTATCACCATCGATTAATGTAGCAATATCTATATTGATTATAGATGTTGTTGTATAATTCACATCTTCCGATGCCTGTATGGCATCAACTAGATATTCTTCAAGAATAAGTTTCTTGTGTTTATCAGTTAGATACTGTCTCATCTATTAATTGATTTAATTTATTATCTCTTATTATATGCACTTCAGGTATAAATCGTGTTTTATGATAATTCCATAAATCCCCAGTATTATCTCTTAGTTGATAGTGTATACCGAAGTCAGCATGCACTTCATATGTTTTACCAACGGTTAGATAATCATTATTACCAGTATTTATACAAACTACTCTCATTTTAATATATCTTCAAGTTTCAATTCTCTTACTAGGTCTTGTCTATTTGAATCTTCGGCTACTTTAATAAGTGCTTGCTTAAATTCTTCTATTCTATCCAATGACCAATCTTCAGCTGGATATGTATTGAAAAATTCTCTTTTAAGTGAAGCTAAGTTCCAACTAAATATGACATTGTCTCCTGATCCGTGACTATATACAATCATTAGAAATTTAGCGTGATACTTAATATAATTTTTCATTACGCGAATATACCAATTATTTATTTAACAATCTTATCAATCTTTGATTCACGAATATCTGCTAATAGTTTAGCATGATCAAATTCATCGAATACTATTCTACCGACACATCGTTGACATAGACCATCTTGAACATATAGTTGCCAGTTGTCTCCTGATTCTTCACCAACACCTTCTAGTTTGAAAAGTACTTGTGGATGTTTTATAGAGAAAGCTTTTAAATCTTTTTCATGGTCATACCATTTACATACATCTTGGCTGACACCATCATCATCGAAAGCATAATTTGCGCCTTCACATTCTGCTCTTAGTTCTTTTATTAAGTCATCAGAGCCTTGCTGAATACTTAATTCATACTGTGTATAATATCCCATTGTTATTCTATTATTAATTCTAATTGTTTGTTTCTAAAAAATTCCTTGTCTGGATAAAAGAATCCTATATGTATAGTTTCATATTCATATCTTCTCATCTGTATAAACTCTTGTCCGATATTTCTTACTCGTAGGTTATACCACCCACCTTCACCGGCTAGAATTTTTATCACACCACTATTTTTACCCACTAATTCATATCCTATAATCTCACAAATATAGTTAGAAGAATATACTCGAGATGCTGGAATACTATTATGTGGTTGAATATGATGATACATATATCCGATAGGATAATGTGCTTTCAATAGAGCGAGTTGCTCATCGTGAGGTTTATTGTTCCAGAAATCACCCGTAATATTTTTATAGTCCCAACTCATCTTATTAATTCATTTAATTTATAATCCCTAAGGTCACTCATACATAAGTATATAACATGTGGATTAGTTATATCAAAGTTTAGATGAGATCCTTTATCAGTATCTTTATCTATATTAGATATTAGTATAACTGCAGATAGTACTAACTTACCATCATTACTTGCATTAACATGATATTTTGGTTGAATAAAGTATAACTGATAATATCCTTGATGATTTTGTTGAAGAGTCTGTACTATATAATCCAATACATTCTCATCTGGGATGATATGCGATATAGATTGTCCATGCGTAGAGATTTCACATAGCTTATCAGCTATTCTATCCTTTATGTATTCCTTTAACATATTAATTCGTTTATCTTGTTGTTCCTCATTTCTTCTAACGCATAGAAGTACTTATCTAAATCTCTAAGTGGAATACTTGGTAGTAATCCAATTTCGTATAGGTCTGCTTCTTTTACATTATGAGCCACATCATAATCTAAGAAAAGAATATAGTCTTCGTTTGTACGATATCGACTTTTCATAACCCATATATAATATTCTCTACCAACAATTAAATCCTCAGTATCATCGGTAATATAGTTATGATACCTTAAGAATTCATGTCGACCTAAAGGAGTTTTATTGTTATGACATATTGTTTTATACTTTGTCATCATCTATCAATTCGTTTAGTTTCTTATGTCTTATATCTCTTGGATTTAATTGAGCAGTCCAAGTGGTTTCACAATATCCAGTCATCCGTCTGTAATCACTAAGATTTCTATGTCTATAATAGATTATATTTTCCATAGGTTGTAAATATGGTGGTACATTCACACCAGAATCACGAATGATTTTATGTGATGCGCCGTGACATTTTTTACCATCAATTATTTTAATATGATATACATAAGAGACATTACCGAATGATTGTATATACATACCATCATGTAGTTCATCAATTGTAATTTCCCTTATTGTTATATCTCTATTATAGTTATTATAATTCTTATTCATTGGTTAACTCATTTAGTTTTAAATCTCTAAGTACACCTCGCATATTACTATCATCATGTTCCATAGTTTTTCGTTCACATACAATTATTTTACCATCGTCTCCCATGATATATACCCAGGTCTTACCATTCAAAGTTATTGTTAATAACCCATTATTGTAGTCAGCATATGTAACTTCACCAACCAATTTAGAACCTGGATAATGTTCAAATAGTAGGGCTCTTATATGTTCTGTGTCTAACACCATTTTAAAATTTTATCTAATTGCTCGTTGCGTACTTCTTGTTCTGTTTTAAACTTATCCTTTGTATATGTCCATTGAAAGCCATCATCATCTACAAGACTATATGTTTCGTTTGCTTGATATACTACATCATATACTTCACCGAGAGTTAATGAGTCGACATGAGTATTACGATTTATACATATTACTCGCATATTAATTCTATCTTATTGTTTCTAATCTTTACAAAATCTGGATAAATCCATAACGGGTAATATGATTGTAGTTCACCATCAATTAGAACAGTGACGTTTAGTTTTGGTAGATTTGGTAGATTTACATCTAGGCTTGGTAGTTCAGTATAGTTCTTATATCTGGGACCGGATTGACCCATGTATTCTATCAATACACCAGATTCGTGGAAACCATATATTGTACCGAATGATGCATCACTTTTTCTAACCAAAACAGATATGTCCATACCAATGTAGAACTTACTTAACATATAAGCAAAGCGCTGGTGTGCGTTTAGTAAATTAAACTCACTTTCGGATATATGATATCCCTGCGTTAATTTTGGTTCTAACTTGTCTAGCATAATATTTTATTTAACTTCCATTGTCTATGATATCCCATTAATGCAACTAAATCCCATGTTGTTATATTAGCATATATCTTTTGACAATGTGGATGATTGTCAGCAGACCATGATATAGTAACATATGGTTTCAATTCATTATCTCTAAGATAGTTATGTATCTCACTTTTTATGATATAGATATTAGCCATCGGTCCTGAACACATCTTCTCGATTCTAGGTCTAAGCACATAGCTTAGAAACTCTTGGTTAGATATAGCTATTTTATTAGTAGTCGTCATCTTCATCTTCTTCATATACATAACCATCATCTACACCTTCGGAGTAGTTTAACCAGTTATGTGGATCCGTATTAGGATTACCATTATCTGAAAAATGGAATGCTAATCTTTCTAATAGTGCTATTACCTCAGCGCGAGTGTAGAATTCTTTTGGTGTTTTGTTTGTCATATTTTTATCTTAATTTTATTTGTCTGTTAATTGATCTAAATTCGTTACTCTTAATATATGCTTAGCCATTTTGATAGCTTCATCTCGTGAGATGACACCACCGACATAACCGAATTTTCCCCATTCAACTCCGATAGAAAATCCATCTACACCACCACATGATGAATCAGCTGATTTGCTTATTCTAATATTTCCTGCACCCTTGACATCATAGTCAATATATCTTTCATCAATAACTTCTTCAACGGCACATGTTACTCCACGTATTATATCTCTGTCTGTCATCATATCTCGTTTAATAATATATCAATATTAGTTTGTCTTAAGTGTGGTTTACAATACGATTCGAAAGCTGAACCAATAGCGAAGCCACATTCTTTATCTGTTTCAATGTTGTGTGACATTATCCATGTTGCTGGTAGACTTTGACCACTATACTTATAATGATTAGGTAGAATATCATCAATGCGATATACTCCTGCTGGATTATCTAACATTTTGTGTGTGAGATAGAAATATTTACCTACTTCAAACTTCATACTAAATCCATTAATTTATAATCACGGAACTCTATCTTATCAAATCGAATAGAACCAAGTTGGTGTTTATCATTATCAGCCATAACGTGAATATAGAATTCTTTAGCAAACAAATCAGCCTCATTTTCTATGAAGAAGTTAATCATGTATTTATAATCTTCAGTGTTAAACTTATAGATTAAATCACGATGTTCGCTGTTTTGTTTCAAGTAGTCTATATAGACTTCAAGCTTATCGGTTATGAAGTTTTTTAAATGTGACATAGTTCATTGATTTTATGGTCTCTCATTATCTCTTTAGATACTTGACAGAACAAGTGTATACCTTTATCTAAGGATTGATTTGGTTTATAACCATATGTTATCTGATAGTCGACTAGTATTTCTATTTGATATAAATCCTTACCTAATGCATAGACAGCACCATCCACAATACACATTGGACGATTGATACCTAATATATGATCTCGTATTATTGTATCACATTGTTTGAATCTAAAACTATTATTGGAGTTCCAAGGACTATCATGTTCACTCTGCAATAACGACATAATCACATTAGATAGTTCTAAGCAAAGTGATTTGATATCCTGTACTAATAGAGGATGTTCAATTTTTTCTATGTTATCAATTATCACTTTAGAATCCTTTCTAGTTTATTA
>Ga0315285_10008561_pt1 | contig 10487 bp, 13 predicted proteins | sample YL17G09_36_MG_FD_203698 | JGI IMG/M metagenome (GOLD analysis project Ga0315285, IMG submission 203698) | Sediment microbial communities from Yellowstone Lake, YNP, Wyoming, USA - YL17G09_36 | ecosystem: Environmental > Aquatic > Freshwater > Lake > Sediment | place: USA: Wyoming | collected... | reverse complement strand
ACTAATGCAGGAGAAGGAACTGATTGTGGATTGTGCGAGGCGTGCAATGCACTTGGTGAATGTAATCAGATCCCAGCGGATGATTCATCTTGTGGAACTATAGATTGTGATGTTTTTGATACTACCTGTAGGAATTATGATGATTTGACATCGAACAGATGTTCAGGGTTTGGGACATGTAAATCTGAAAATTCAGCTGACTGTACAGTTTATACAAACGCGGCAGCAGGAACTGATTGTGGATTGTGCGAGGCGTGCAATGCACTTGGTGAATGTAATCAGATCCCAGCGGATGATTCATCTTGTGGAATTATAGATTGTGATGTTTTTGATACTACCTGTAGGAATTATGATGATTTGACATCGAACAGATGCCTAACATTTGGAGCATGTAAATCTGCAACTTTAGGTAATTGTATAGTTTATACAAATGCAGGATGCCAGCTCCCAGGTACAGACAATAATGACAACTGCCCGCAAACAACAACAGGTTGTTTACAGAAAAAAACAGGAACAAGGGATAATAAAGGCTTTTGTGATGCCAGCTGTGGATGTGTGTCAGATTCTTTCAGTTATTCTTGTGTGAAGGATAGTTGTGGAGCTGTATGCGATTCTAATGACGACTGTAATGATGGCAATAGTCAAACAACAGATACATGCAACTTGGATACTTGTAGTTGCGAAAATATCTCTGTTCGTGTAAAGGCCCCATCCATGTCGCCAATTCTCATGATTATGCTATTAGGAAGCCTTGTAACAATCGGTGCGAAAAAGATTAAACCTTAAACTCCTTTCTGATTCTCATGGAAGAGTCACCTACAAACTTAAAAGGCAGCCGTAATAATATTTTCAGAATAAAAATTAAATTAAATCCAGAAGTAGCAAAATTTATTTTTCTCTTTATCATCTCCCTGTCGATGTTGTACTTTCTGTCAATAAGGTTTGAAAGCTTCATTCCCCTTTTCAACATGCGTTCAACAGCTCAAATCTTGTATTTGTTTTTCAAGACGATTGGGATAGAAACCACTACCATCAGTGGATACCAAATAGTTTTCTCCAATTTTGCAATAGAGGTTGTTAGGCAATGTACGGGTATTTTCGAAATTATAGCTGTTCTTTCCTGTATTGCTGCGTTTCCTTCTCCAATAAAGAAAAAAATAATTGGAATATCCTTGGCAGTTCCAACAATTTATTTTTTCAACATGGGACGTTTGATTTTCCTTTCAATTGTTGGAATGTATTATCCATTTATGTTTGAAGCTATTCACGATTATCTGCTTCAGCTGACTTTCGTTTTTCTCGTCGTATTCTTCTGGATATTTTGGATCAACAAGGTGGTAAAGAGTGAAAAAAGATAGCATAACTTATTTTGCTGTGAGATTTTGTATAGCGGCTGCAATTTTACTAGCGATTTTTAATTTTGGTTTTCCTTATTATAGAATTCTTGTAAAAGAAAGCGTTGGTATATTTTCCGATGTTACAAATTTACGAACTTCGGAAAGAATCTTCCTCACATTTATGCCATATGTATCTTTATCTGCATTGATTCTTGCAACACCTAAAAGAACATTAAAAGAGAAGATTAAATTTGTCATTCTGATTTTTGCTTTATTCTACTTCATCGACGTCTCATTTGCAATAATTCAAATACTTTCTCAAGGTACGGATATTCAATATTATTACATCTTAGTTGTTCAAGATTTCTTCACTATTGCCTTGCCGATTGTTTTTTGGTTTTTACTTAGTTACAAGGATTTGAGCATTAATTTTGAATCAGAAAAATAAAAATGAAAACGTACTATTGCTTAGTTATAGTCCACCAGAATCTCGGTTCTTCTGCTTTTGTAGATAGTTTAAAGCTGAACAAGGTTTCATTGCCAATCATGACGTCTATAGGCCATGCACCTATCTTCGCAACTTCAATTTTAACAGTTTGATTATCCTGGAGACTTGTCTTTACAGCAGCATGTGTCTCATCAGCTCCTCCTTCAAGGTTCAGATTTCCTGGAAGTGGCCACTGATAGAGGTAGACTGCACTTGAATCTGTCGCATATACAAGTAGAGGTTTCAACGGATGAATTGAGCTTGGTGGATTGTTTATGCCTTTCCAATACTCTGTTTGAACGAGTTGTAACTTTTGTGAAACAAATTGCTGTATAATGATTGGAGCATCGGCAGATACATATTTACTTGGAAGTGAATGAGAACCACTCCATTTTTCGTAGTTGTTCCATATCATGCCCTCAGCTGAACCGGTAGAAAGTACTTGAGGAAATGTCTTGATAACATTCTGATCTATTTGAATTGTTATTTCGGACTCACTCAATCGCAATAGAGCCGCAAAAGGTTTGTTCATTGGCACATTGAAAAGAATATCATCATAACCAATGTCAAGCCAGGCTTTCACCTCTCCATTTTGATCAACATAAAGATAATCTCCATTCGGTACTATTTTGTGACCTTCAGGATTCTCAGAGATAATCCAGCTTCTCTCCTTAACCCAGACAGGAACAGGTTTCAGGGAAATGCCATTATCGATAACCTTGATGCGATTATCAACAAAATATTGCATACCACCAGCGTCTATCTTGAAAGCGCGTGGGTAAGCTATTAGATAGAAAGCAATCCCCTTCCTGAACACAACCAACGAAACAACTAATATGAACAAAATCGCAGCAGCAATCACGTAGCGAGAATATGCTTTAGAGATCATATAAATACATTGTTTTCCATTCATAAAATTTGAAATTGAAATAAGTTTATTAAAGGGGGTAAATTTAATTAATAATTATGAAAATGACAATACCAATAGTTTTGGCTGCAATATTTGCAATACTTGGAGTGATTAGTTTCCTGTTGAGCTTTGGGGGACACAGAATTCTAGGGATAGTATTCTTCATAATAGCAGCAGTGATAGCAGTATACTATTACATTAAGCGAAAGAAATAAGCAGAAATTAAAAACTTTGAAGGAAAATCTTAATTTTTTTAATCTTATTTTGATTTTCTAATACCCCTCTAACAAAAATATAAATTTTAGAAATCATTTTCTATAAATCTCATCGTGATGATCAAAATCTTCTAAAATTACAGTCTTATTCTTTTCATCTGTCGAGAAAACAAGAACATAACTCCCGAAATGAACTCTTCTAAGACCTTTCATTATGTTACTAAGAGGTTTGAATCTATATGGATTTTGAACAATTTCTTCAAGTTTTTTAGTTATTGTTTCAAGTTGATTTGGATTCTTCTTGGATAATTTCTTGAATATCGCATCTATCTTAGGACTATTGACTATGGAGTACATTTATTTCAGTCCATATCTTTTTCTAAAATATTCTATAGATCCTACTTTTATATGTCTTCCTTTTTGAATTTTCTTCAATTTTTCAATATATTCTGGTCTAACCTCAGGTTCTATTCTGACGAATCTCTTGAACTCTTTAGCCATGGTATTGATTGCTTGAGATTTGTCTTTTAGATTATATTCAGCTTTAAGATGATTCAAAACTTTGTTAGCTTCTTCGTCTATATTTACAATAGCCTTTACCATATTAACACCATATTAATATGGATTATTTATTATATTTAAAGGTTGTGATTACCGAACAAGGTAAGTTAAATTCCGAATGGTTCTGAAATTAAGAATAAGAAAGAAAAATTTTACGATATTTCGTAGGTGACTGTTACTGTAGCGGAAATGTCCAAGCTCTTTGGCTGGATGTTTGTTGCAACTGTCTTCACGTCTTGTCCAGCCTCTGCTGTGTAAAGAGGATATGGACGATAGTAATAGTCGGATGTAGAAACAGAAACTATTCGACCAACCGATTTTCCTAAACCGGCAACAATGGATTCTGCTTTATGTTTGGCGTCCAAAGAAGCATTGGCCATGACAAGAGCTTTGTATTCGTTATTTTTCTCAATCGACAGTTCAAAATTTATATAACTCACCAACGCCCCGTTGTCAACAGCAGCATCGATGATCTTGCCCACATTCTTGAAATCCTTGGTGGTTATTTTCATGTTGTTCGAAGCGGTGTATCCTATTATTTTCTGTTCGCCAGAAGTCCAGTTATATTCTGGATAAATGTTAAAATTCTCTGTCTCGATGTCCTTTCTTTCAAGTCCAACTTTGATCAAAGCCGTCAAAACGTCGTCGGAAATTCTGGCGTTTTCATTCTTCACCTGCTCGGCCGAACTTCCTTTTGTCTGTATCAACAGATAAACTAAAGCTTCATCAGGCGCAACCTTTGTTTCAAAATTTCCTGTAGCGCTGACTGTCGCTTTGTCTTGTCCAGATTGGTAAAGATAAAAAATTGCAAAAACGCCAACAAGTATCAATACGACAACAATTATTGCTGTGAGATTTATTTTTTGCATGGTCATCTACTTTATCTCTTATTTTCCGTCCAATTTAAGTCTTATGATTTTGTAAGGCCATTGCCTAATTATTCTTTTGAATAAAGCGTAACTTATTTAAGAAGGGAAGAGGATAGAAGATGTTATGACGTTCGCTATTGAGACTTTTAATTTGACAAAAGAATTTGACGGGATAAAAGCTGTGAATAATCTAGATGTTCAAATAAACCAGGGGGAAATTTTTGGCTTGCTTGGCCCGAACGGTGCTGGAAAAACCACTTTTATTTCTTTATTGTGCACAATCCTTAAGCCCAGCTCGGGCACAGCGACAGTCAATGGTTTTGACATACTCAAACAGAAGAGCGAAGTTAGAAAATCTATTGGAGTCGTTTTTCAAGACCCAAGCTTGGACAATAGACTGACTGGAATGGAGAATTTGGAGATGCATGCAGGATTATACGGTGTGCCCAAGTCAGAAAGGGGGAAGAGGATAAACGAAGTCCTTGAGATTGTCGCTCTTTCGGACAGAGCTAAAGAGCTTGTGAGAAACTATTCTGGTGGGATGAAAAGAAGACTGGAGATAGCAAGAGGACTGATTCACTATCCGAAAATTTTATTCTTGGACGAACCAACACTAGGGTTGGATCCGCAGACACGTGAGCACATATGGGAATATATAAAAAAATTGGCTGTGAGAGAGAAGATAACAATCATAGTCACGACCCACTATATGGAAGAGGCTGATATGCTATGCGACAGAGTAGCGATAATGGATTATGGACAAATAAAAATTTTAGACAGACCTGAAAATTTAAAAAATAGTTTGGAAGGAGACATGGTGACCATAGAGGTAGAGGACAAAAAAGATATTGAAAATAAAATGAAAAATTTTGATTCTGTTAAAAAAGTTCATGTGACTGACAACAGCATTCACATAACAGTAAATGATGGGGAAAGGTTTGCGCCAAAGATGTTGGATTTTGCAAAAAAGAATGGTGTTGTAGTCAAATCAATAAGTATAAGGAAACCGAGCCTTGGAGATGTGTTCTTGCATTACACGGGAAGGGAAATAAGGGAAGAAACTGCAGGCGAGAAGGAAGGCATGAAAAGATTTGCGAGGATCAGAGGATTATGAGCGAAGTGGAAGCAATATACAGAATTTGGCTGAGAGAAGTGATAAGATACTGGAGAGATAAAGGTAGAATTGCCAGCTCGTTTGTCCAACCTATTTTATTTCTCATAATTTTTGGTGGAGGCTTTGCTTTTGTAAAAATTGGGACCGTGAATTATCAAAGTTTTCTGTTTCCAGGCATAGTGGCCATGTCTTTGGTAACAATCTCCATTTCAACTGGTATATCTGTAATCTGGGATAGAGAGTTTGGGTTCTTGAAAGAAATTCTTGTTGCTCCAGTATCTAGAACATCGATTTTTATTGGTAAAGCCTTAGGAGGCTGCACTACAGCTTTGCTTCAAGGAATCATAATTTTGAGTTTGTCTTTCTTGATTGGCATCCCGCTTGCCATTCATTCATTTTTGATTTCAATGTCACTGATGTTCATAATTTCTTTAGGAATAGTTAGTCTGGGATTAATCATAGCTTCTTTTGTAGAAACTTTTGAGAATTTTGGAGTGATAATGAATTTCATAATCTTTCCTTTAATTTTCTTAAGCGGTGCGTTCTTTCCTTTGGCAGAGGCTCCCCAATGGTTGAAGATCGTTTCTTACCTAGATCCACTGACATATGGAGTCGAGTCTCTTAGAAATGTTATCATCGGCGTTTCCTTCATCCCATTTACAATCAGCTTCATGACAATCACACTCTTTTCTTTCGCGGCCATTTTAATTGGTGGGATGGCTTTCAACAGACAAAAATAAAAAAAGAAAGAAAAAATCAAACGACTGTATAGTCTTTCACGTAAACATCATAGCTGCTTCCATCTGCTGTTGCTGATACATTCATCGAATACTTTCCTTCCGTGCTCGTGACAGTTTCTGCGTCTGGATTGTCGACAGCTGGATCAGATCCTCCTTTCAGAGCAACTACATCTATTCCTTGCAGAGAATTTTTTGTCAAGTCATCAAACACGTATCCAGCCAAAGTTGCATTGCCTTGTCTTTTTGTCGCAAGGATTGTAGCGTAGGCTTTCGTGCCGTAAAACGTGATGTTCAATGTCTGATTGTCAACGTCATCGTAAGAATCTATATTTGAACTGCTGATTGTTGCTATAGAATCAATTTTTAATTTATCCGCAAGTATGTAGGCTTTTCCGCCATTTATTCCAGCATTTCTGTATAGCTCATTCCCATTCGCATCTTTCAGAACAACTGTTCCGTCTGGATCATCAAAAGTTAAATCACTTCCAGAAGGGGAGGTTCTAAATCTTACTGTCAAGTTGAAATATTTTTTTACAGTGATGTTTTGTTCTATCACTTGGTTTGGATAGACTGTTTTTGAAAATGCCTTCGAGAAGAAACCTGTCATTCCACTGGAATATATTGCTGTCAACGAAACTATAGCCAAGAAAACGGAAGCAACTATTGCTATTTTTATTTTATTCATTTCTATCTCCTAAGATGAGAATGGAAAAATTTTCTATATATGAATTGTTGACAACTTTCAGTAGTTAGAGATTCTTGTTTTCGTAAGGACAAAGTTCTAGAACAGGACAGATTATTTACAACTCATAGTGGTTAGAAATATTTATTTTCATATGGGATATGCAAGAAATGATATAGATGTTAACTGAAGTTGATCTACAAGATATTGTAACAAAATTAGGAAAGAATTGTTATATTAAGTTAGATGTAAAGTTCTGTAAAAAGCTTTTCAAAGACGTAAGCAATGATATATTTCCTCCATATAACAATAAATTAGCTAATTTTCTTGGCGTTAAATTTTATGGCAAATGGAATGTTAGCTCAAGAATAAGTAGATGGTATTATTTAGGTATTTTACCTTTGTGGTCGGTTAATAAAATTTTACGACTTTCAAAATATACATGGAAAGATGTAGAAAATAATTTAATAGGTTTGAGGCTCCATGGTGGAATAAAAAAAATATATGTGAGACCAAAATTTCCTATAAAATTGGATAAGAGCATGGGAATTATTATTGGCCATATTTTAGGTGATGGTTCAATTGGTAAAAAATTATTCCAACCATTTTATTCTAATAAAGACAAACAATTACTCAATAATTTCAAAGTAGCTATGGAAAATATATTTGGTGTCAACACTAGGATATGGTCTCAAAAATCTGGAAATTTTAAAGAAAAAACTAAATGGATAGCAAGACTTAATTCTCTAGAAGAAATACAAGAATATAAACAGTGTGGTCTATTTTATCCCAAAATTTGTGGTATTATTTTACATGCTATATTTGGTAAATTTGCTTCAGGAAATCATAAGGAAATAACAAAAGTTATATTTGAAACAAGTGAAGAATTCAAAGCTGGATTAATAAGTGCATTTTATGATGACGAATGTACTATATATGTTGATTCAAGTGAAATAAGATTGTTTCAAGAAAATAAAAGAATATTAGAAGTTATAAGAGATTTATTGAAGCAATTTAAAATCAATTCAAGTAAACTTCATTGTTATATCCGAAATGGTAAGAGACACTATTACTTTGGCATATTCGGTATTGAAAATTTTAAAAGATTCAAAGAGTTCATTGGATTAACTTCACTCAGGAAATCAATGTTACTGAATAAATTGATTGATTTTACTGAAATTGGATTAAAATACAAAATACAAAAAGGTCTTATTAAATCTAAACTTATTAATCTATTAAAAGAAAAATCGATGACGATAACCGAATTGCTGCATGAACTTTCTGTATTAGATTCACACATTTTATGGCGAAGGAGAAGTCTATGTAGATGTCTTGGAGAACTTCGAAAGAATGGTTTAGTTAATAAAAATCAATTGGATAACAAAATTATTTGGTCTTTAAACGAGAACTCGGACAATATTTCTTAATAGGACATATGATACATTTTGGTTTACCGGTGATACATATCTCTTTACCGAATTCTACAAAAACACTATTTAAACTTAGTCTATATTTTATTGGAACTGTCTTATGAAGATCTTGTCTAACTTTTTCTGGATTTTTTGAGTTTGTCCATTCGAGTTGATTAGAAACCCAAATTACGTGAGCATCGCATGCGATAACTGGCACGCCATATGCATAGGATAATACGATATCAGACGATTTCCCACCCACGCCAGGAAGTTTCATCAGTTCTTCTCTAGTCTTCGGAACTTTTCCGTCAAATTCTTCCAAAACCATTTTGCAAACCTGCTTAATCCTTTTTGCTTTTTGATTATAAAATCCAACAGGATAGATTATCTTTGCAATTTTCTTTTCAGGTAATTTCAAAATTTTTTCTGGACTATCAGCAACATCAAACAATCTTCTAGCAGCAGGCCAGCTCACATCATCTTTAGTCCTATGAGAAAGTATCACGCCAATTAAAGTCTTGAAAGGATTGCTTCTATGAACTTCAATACCGTAAAGTTTATCTAGTCTATTGATTATTTTTTGTATTGTCTTTGATTGCATTATTTCATTTATGAGCCTCCAACATATAACATATACTCCTTTCCTGCTTAGAGGTGAGACTATTGATTAAGGCAATAATTTTTGACATGGGCGGAGTTGTTTTTACAGACGTGATGGGTGATACATATGAAGAAGTTGGTAAGAAATTTGACATCGATCCGAAAATTGTAAAAGATGAATCAAGGTCTCTCAGGATAGAATGGCAAAAAAATAAAATTTCAACCGAAGAATTCTTCAGGCAATTGGCTTTGATATTGAAAATATCTGATGCGAATTCTCTCAAAGATGCTTGGAATGAAGCTTTTATTGAAAACCATGCGCCAATCAAAAAAACAATAGAGATCATAAAAAAACTGAAGATGCAGGGCTATAAAATTGCTGTACTGTCGAACGTCACTGACATGTATGCAAACCATCACAGAGACAGAAAAGATTACAGTCTCTTCCATTTTGTCTTCCTTTCATTTGAGCTTGGAATGAGAAAACCGGAAAAGGAAATCTATGAACATGTTGTAAAGGAAATGAAAGTGAAATTTGAAGAGTGTATTTTTATTGATGATAAGGAAGTAAACTTGGTGACTGCAAGAAATCTCGGAATGAAAACGATTCTCTTCCAATCAGCTGAACAAATGGAAAAGGAATTGAAAAAACTTTTGTGATTCACATGGTTTTTGAAAATCTGAATAAAGAACTACAAAAATTAGTCCAGAAGAGGTTTAAAGAACCGACTCTACCTCAGCAACTGGCGATCAAACCGATCCTGGAAGGAAAAAACATACTTCTGATAGCCCAGACTGGGACTGGAAAAACTGAGAGTGTGATGCTTCCTCTGTTCAGTTATGTGATCGATGAAAACCCTACGCCGATCTCAATTTTGTATATCACTCCTTTGAAATCCCTCAACAGAGATTTGTTGGACAGATTGATGTGGTGGGGAAAAGAGCTTGACATAGAAATTTCTGTCCGACATGGAGATACTTCCCAGTATGAAAGGAAGATGCAGGTGGAATTTCCTCCTCAGCTTTTGATCACAACACCAGAGACTATACAAGCCATATTGTCAGGGAAAAGATTGAGGGAGCATTTGAAAAACATAAAATTTATTGTGGTAGACGAGATTCATGAATTGGCGGACAGCAAGAGAGGAACTCAATTGACTGTGGCTTTGGAACGATTGAGAGAACTTTGTGGGGACTTTCAAATCATCGGTCTTTCCGCAACAGTAGGCCATCCTGAGAAAGTTGCCAAATTCCTTTGCCCAAACAAACCCATAGAAATAATCAAAGCCACCACATCAAAAGCAATGGAAATCTCTGTAATAAATCCCAAATCTGAACCAAAAGATAAGCAGCTGGGAGAAAAGATTTTCACTTCCACAGAAACCGCCGCTCGATTGAGAACTATAATGGAACTGATAAAAAATTCCAAATCTGTTTTAACTTTCACCAACACAAGAGAATTTGCAGAAATTCTATCTTCGAGAATAAAGACTTTGGACAAGAAGTTTCCGGCCGGCATCCACCACAGTTCATTGAGCAAGGATGTGAGAATAAATACTG
>Ga0315285_10008555_pt1 | contig 10489 bp, 9 predicted proteins | sample YL17G09_36_MG_FD_203698 | JGI IMG/M metagenome (GOLD analysis project Ga0315285, IMG submission 203698) | Sediment microbial communities from Yellowstone Lake, YNP, Wyoming, USA - YL17G09_36 | ecosystem: Environmental > Aquatic > Freshwater > Lake > Sediment | place: USA: Wyoming | collected... | reverse complement strand
CGCCATCCAACTCGCGCAGGGCAAGACGCTCTACCGCGACGTCTGGTTCGACAAGCCGCCGCTGGTCGCCGGCATCAACCTGCTCTGGGGCGCCCACGCCGGCTGGCCTCTGCGCATCGCCGGCGCCCTCTTCGTGCTGCTCGTCTCGTGGCTCGGCTACCGCTGCGCGCGCCTGCGCTGGAGCCACCGCGAAGGAGTCGCCGCCGCCTGCTTCCTCGCCTTCTTCCTCACCTTCGGCTTCCCCTCCGCCGTGATCCCGCTGGCCGCCGACCTGCTCCTGGTCGCGCCCCACCTCGCCGCCATCTACTTCGCCTGGCGCAAGCGCCCTCTGCTGAGCGGCGCCGCGGCCGGCCTCGGGCTCCTGGTGAACACCAAGGCCGTCTTTGTTCTCGCCGCCTGCGCCCTCTGGCAGTGGCGCGCCCTGCCGCTCCTCGTGGCCGGCTTCGCTCTTCCGAGCCTGGTCGCCTTCGCCTGGATGGCCCTCCAGGGCTCGCTCGCCGACTATCACCGCCAGGTCTGGCAGTGGGGCTCGATTTACGCCGCCCACACCTTTGTCTGGCAGCCCCTCGCCGAAGGCGTCACCCGCACCATCAACTGGATGGGATTCCACGCCGCACTAGTCGCCGGCGGCGTCCTCGTGGCCCGCGAGCGGGACGACCGCTGGCGCTGGGCCGCCTGGATCGCGCTCTCGCTGGCTGGCGTCGCCCTGGGCCTGCGCTTCTTCCCGCGCTACTACTTCCTGCTGCTCCCGCCGCTGGCCCTGGCCGCCGCCCGCGCCTGGGTACTGCTTTGCCGCAACCGCGCCGCCATGGCACTGCTGGCGCTGCTCCTGCTGGTCCCCTTGGCCCGCTTTGGCCCACGCTACCTTCACGTCGCTCGCGGCGACACCCGCTGGAGCGACACCCGCATGGACCGCGACAGCCGTGAAGCCGCCCAGCGCGTCCTCGCGCTGGGCGGCCCCGGCGACACCCTCTTCGTCTGGGGCTTCCGCCCGGACATCTTCGTCTACACGCGCCTCCCCGCCGCCTCGCGCTTCCTCGAGTCCCAGCCCCTCAGCGGCGTCTTCGCCGACCGCCACCTCTTCTCATCCCAGGCCGTCGCCGCGGACTTCGTCGCCCCACAACGCCAGGAGTTGCTGGGCACCCGCCCCACGTTCGTCATCGACGGCCTCGGCCCCTACAACGCCGCGCTCGCCCTCGCCGCGCAGGACTACCTGCACCCCTGGCTCGCTCACTACACCGAAGTCGCCCGCACCCCCTTCTCCGTCCTCTACAAACTGGGGACCGTAACAAATTCCCCCATTTCCCGCCCGGTGGGCGAGACGACGCCAGCGCGCCCATGAATTGGAAAGCAACGCTTCTCCGCTGGGGCCTGGCGGGCTTGCGCTCCTTCTACCCGCTGGCCCGGTGGATCGGCGGCTGGGCCTCCTCCGGATTCAGCGTGTCGTCGGCAGGCGCCGGGACCACCGGAGCGTATCCTGTGCGCTGGGCGATCGCCAGGGCCTTCGGGCTCACCGCGGGCGCATCGACGTTCGCTGCGCTGGAAGCATTCACCACCAGCAGGGTGGCGCCGCAGAGAACCACTCGCCAGACCAGTCTGAGCATGACTTCCATCTTCTCGCTGGCGGACACGTGGCGGTAGCGGGCCCTACTGCAAGCGGAAATCGAAGACCACCGTGGAGCGGCACTCCACCGGCTGGCCGTTAAGCCGCATCGGCTGGTAGCGCCACTGCCGGATGGCTTCCAGGGCGGCAGCTTCCAGCGCCGCGTCCGGGGCCTCGAGGACCATTGGCTCACCCAACGTACCGTCAATCTTGATCGCTGCGTCGATCACCACCGGGCCTTCCGCGCCGCGCTTTTCCGCCCCGGCCGGATAGGCCGGCGGAACCATCTTCTGGAGCCGGGGCGGCTGCACCTTACCCCCGGCGCGCTGTGCGCGGATCCCAGTCGCTCCGCGCTTGACGCCTGCGGGCGCCACCGGCCCGCGGATCGACAGCACGTCGCTGGAGCGGGCCAGCGGCAGGATAGCGTGGATGTGCGCCGGTTGCCCGTCCTTCACCTCGACATGTTGCTGGAACAGCGAGAACACCGGCTGCTTGATCTGGACGTAGTAGAGGCCGGGTTTCAGGCCGGCGAATGAGAATTCGCCTCGCTCGCCGGATTTCGTCTCCTGGAGCTTCACGTAATCCTCCATGAGCATGACGCGGGCCCCAGAGACCAAAGCGCCGGTCGGGTCGTAGACGGTGCCGGTGATCGTTTGGGCCGCAGCCGTGAGCGCGGCTACCAGGCCCACTGCGACGGTCAAGAGTATTCGCATTGACGCCTCCTGTGCCTCTCAAGATGGGGTAGACTCCGGTTGGACCGGTCGGGTTCCCACGACGAAGCGCTCTGGCTCCCCCTCAGCAGACCCGCCGCGCGCCTCTGCGCCGCAAGGCGCCCGGCTGGTGCAGTCCGCACCCGTCAGCATATCCGCGGCAACTGCTCCCCGCTCAGCAGGTCCAGGATGCTGTGGCCCCCGATGCGGCTCTCGAGCTCGACGACGCCCCGCGGGCCTGCCCTCACCGCGCCGATCCGCGCCGCGAGCGCGCACACCTGGAAACCGCGCAGCACCTCGAGCGCGCGCGCCGCGTCCCGCTCCGGTACAAACGCTACGAAGCGCCCCTCGTTGGCTACGTAGAGAGGATCCAGGCCCAGAATCTCGCACGCCCCCTGCACCGCCTCCCGCACCGGCACGGCCGTCTCCCGGATCTCGATCCCCACGCCGCCCGCGCCCGCAATCTCGTTCAGCGCCGAGGCCAGCCCGCCCCGCGTCAGGTCCCTGAGGCAATGCACCTCGAGGCCCGCCTTCAGCAAGCCCTCGACCGGGGCCCACAGCGGCGCGGTGTCGCTGGTGACCGGCGCCTCGAACTCCAGGCCCTCGCGCACCGACAGCACCGCCACCCCGTGCGCCCCCAGGTCCCCGCTCACGATCACCGCGTCGCCCGCGCGCACCGCCTGCGGCGCGATCTCCGCCGGCGCCTCGACCACCCCGATGCCGGCCGTGTTGATGAAGATGCCGTCCCCCTTGCCCTTGTCCACCACCTTGGTGTCGCCCGTCACCAGCGCCACCCCGGCGCGCGCCGCTGCCTGCCGCATCGACCGCGCCACCCGCCGCAGCGTCTCGATTTCCAGGCCTTCCTCGAGGATGAAGCCGGCGCTCAGGTACAGCGGACGCGCCCCGCACATCGCCAGGTCGTTCACGGTCCCGTTCACCGCCAGGTCCCCGATGTTCCCGCCCGGAAACTCGAGCGGTCGCACGACGTAAGAGTCCGTGGTGAACGCCAGGCGCGCGCCGCCGACCCGCACCACCGCCCCGTCGTGCCGCGCCTGGAGCCCCGCGCTCGCCCACTCCGCCACAAAAACCCGCTCGATGAGCTGGTGCATCAGCCGCCCGCCCCCGCCGTGCGCCAGCAGCACCCGCTCCTCGGCCGGCCGCATCACGGGGCAGCTCGAATTGAACTCAGTCATGTTGGCGCCTTCCGTACTGGTAATACGCCGCGCAGGCGCCCTCCGACGACACCATCGGCGCCCCCAGCGGCGTCTCCGGCGTGCACCGCGTCCCGAACGCCGGGCACTCGAAGGGCTTCTTCACTCCCTGGAGCACCAGGCCCGCGATGCACTCGCCCGCCTCCTCGACCCGCGCCGCCTCGACCCCGAACCGCTCCTCGGCGTCGAACCGCCGGTAGCGCTGGCGCAGCCGCAGCCCGCTCGAGGGAATCTCCCCGATCCCGCGCCACTTCCGCGGGCTCACCTCGAACACCTCGACGATCCGCTCCTGCGCCGCCCGGTTCCCCTCCCGCCGCACCGCCCGCCGGTACTGGTTCTCGACTTCCGCCCGCCCCCCCTCCAACTGCGCGACGGCCAGGTAGATGCCTTCCAGCAGATCGAGCGGCTCGAAGCCCGTCACCACCATAGGAACTCCGTAGCGCCGGCTGAGCGGCTCGTACTCTTGGTAGCCCATCACCGTGCAGACGTGACCCGGCGCCAGAAACGCATCAATCCGCCGCTGCGGCGAGCTCAGAATGGCCTCCATGGCCGGCGGCACCAGCACCTGCGCCACCAGCATCGAGAAGTTCCCGAGCCCTTCCCGCTCCGCCTGCCACACCGCCATGGCGTTGGCCGGCGCCGTGGTCTCGAAGCCCACGGCGAAGAACACCACTTCCTTCCCAGGGTTGGCCCGCGCCAGCTTCAGCGCGTTCAGCGGCGAGTACACCATGCGCACGTCCGCGCCCGCCGCCTTGGCCTCGAGCAGACTCCCCGCCGTGCCCGGCACCCGCAGCATGTCCCCGAACGAGCAGAAGATCACCTCCGGCCGCGCCGCCATCGCCACCGCCTGGTCGATCAGCTCCACCGGCGTCACGCACACCGGGCAACCCGGCCCGTGTACCAGCGTGATCTCGGCCGGCAGCAGGCCCTCCAGGCCGCTCTTCACGATCGTGTGCGTCTGCCCGCCGCAGATCTCCATGATGGTCCACGGCCGCCGCACCAACCGCCGCAGCGCACCCGCCAGCCGCTCGACCGCCGCGGCGTCCCGGTACTCGTCGAGGAACTTCACGGTCCGCCACCCTCCGCGCCGGCCGCCTCCTCCATCTCCCGGAGCAGCTCGAAGATCCGCTCCGCTTCGGCCTCATCCACCACGCTCAGCGCGAAGCCCACGTGTACCAGCACGTAGTCGCCTACCGCCGCCTCGGGCGTGAACGCCAGCGACACCTCCTTGCGGATCCCGCCGAAATCCACCGTCGCCGGCCGGAGGCTCGCCTCTTCTCCATCCAGGATGCCGACGATCTTCCCCGGCACTGCCAAACACATTGTTCACCTCCGAGCTGCCAGCACCGCCTGCCCCAGCGCAATCCCGCCGTCGTTGGGCGGCACCCGCTGATGAGTGTACACTCTGAAGCCGCGCGCCTCCAGCGCCGTCGCCGCGCGCTCCACCAGATAACTGTTCTGGAAGCAGCCCCCGCTCAGCACCACCTGACCCACCCCGGCCCGTTCCGCCACCCGCACCATCCACCGCACCAGCGCGTTGTGAAACCGCGCCGCGATCACCGCCGGCGCCACGCCGCGCGCCACGTCGGCCCGCACCGCCTCGACCAGCGGTCCCCAGTCGCCGGTCTCTTCTCCCTCCAGCGGGTAGAACTCGCGCGTTTCGAGCCCCGCGATCCGGCTCTCGAGTTCCATGGCCGCCTGCCCCTCGAAGCGGTTCTCCTGGGCCACCCCGGCAAGCGACGCCACCGCGTCGAACAGCCGCCCCACGCTGGTCGTCACCGCGCAGTTCACGTTGCGCTCGAGCATTCGCGCCAGCACCGCCTTCTCGCGCCGCTCCGGAATCCCCTCCGGCCCAAAGACCTCCCACAGCAGACTCGCCGCCGCGCGCCAGCCCTCGCGGATCGCCGCCTCCCCGCCCGGCAGCCGGAACGGCCGCAGGTGCGCCACGCGCTCGAAGCCGCCCGCCCGCGCCTGGAAAAACTCGCCGCCCCACACCGTCCCGTCCAGCCCATAGCCGGCGCCGTCCCACGCCACACCCAGGTACTCCCCCCGCACGTCGTTCTCCGCCGCACAACCGGCCACGTGCGCGTGGTGATGCTGCACCGCCACCACCTTCAACCCGCTGGAACGCGCCCACCGCGTCGAGGCGTAGTCCGGATGCAGGTCGCAGGCCACCACCTCCGGCTCGAACGCGTACAGCCGGCAGAGATCTCGGATGGCCCGCTCGAACGCCCCGCGCGCCTCCACCGTGTCCAGATCCCCGATGTGCTGGCTCACGAACACCTGCCGGCCCACCGCTATCGCCACCGCGTTCTTCAGGTGCGCCCCCACCGCCAGCGCCGCGGGCAGTTCTTCAGGCACGCGCACCGGCAGCGGCGCGTGGCCCCGCGCCCGCCGCATCACGCCCTCGCGGCCGCGCACCGCCCGCACCACCGAATCGTCCGCGTGCCGCGCGATCCCCCGGTCGTGCATCAGGAACAGGTCCGCAATCCCGCCCAGCCGCTCCCGCGCCTCGGCGTTCTCGATGGCGATCGGCTCGTCGCTGCGGTTCCCGCTGGTGGCCACCACCGGACGCGGATACTCCTGCATCAGCAGGTGATGCAGCGGCGAGTACGGCAGCATCACCCCCAGGTACGGCGACGACTTCGCCACATTCGCCGCGATCCCCGCCGCCCCCTGCGGCCTCAGCAACACGATGGGCGCGGCCGCCGAGCGGAGCAGCGCCTCCTCCGCCGCCGTCACCACGCAGAACCGCCGCGCCGCCGCGACATCCGGCATCATCAGCGCCAGCGGCTTCTCCTCGCGGTGCTTCAGTCTTCGCAGCCGCGCGACCGCCGCTTCGTTGCCCGCGTCCACCAGCAACTGAAACCCGCCGATGCCTTTGAGCGCCACCACCCGCCCTGCCGCCAGCGCCTCCGCCACCTGCCGCAACGGCGGCACCTCCGCCCCGCCCTCCGGCTCGACCCAGATCCGCGGCCCGCACACCGGGCAGGCGTTCGGTTGCGCGTGAAACCGCCGGTCCGCCGGATCCCGGTACTCCCGCGCGCACGCCTCGCACATCACGAACACGCGCATGGTGGTATGCGGCCGGTCGTAGGGAATCTCCTCGACGATCGTGTGCCGCGGCCCGCACCGCGTGCAGTTGGTGAACGGGTAGCCGTGCCGCCGGTCCTCCGGATCCCGCACCTCCGCCAGGCACGCCGGGCAGGTCGCCAGATCCGGCAGCACGCTGGCCGTCTTCTCGGCCCCCGCCTCGCTCGCCCGGATCTCGAACCGGGCGGACCCCGCCGCCGCCAGCCAGCTCGTCTCCCGCGTCAGGATCAGCGCCGCCGGCGGCTTCTCCCGCTCGAGCCGTCCCAGGAACTCCTCGAGCGTCTCGCGCGCGCCCTCGACCTCGATCACCACCCCGGCGCTCGAGTTCAGCACCCAGCCGGCCAGCGCCATCTCTGTCGCCAGCCGGTACACGAAGGGCCGGAAGCCCACACCCTGCACGGCTCCGCACAGCGTCACCCGGAGCCGTTCGATACTGGAAGCCGCTACTGGAGGCACGTCGCTACTAACCAGTCTAACAATCGGCCCGCAGAAGTCCCCAGGCGCGTAAGATAAGGCTTGTGGCTGGTGAGAGTCGCAAACGCCGCCGCTCTGCCTTGCTCGGCTGGTGGTATCTCTCGATCAGCGGTGGCTTCTTCCTGCTCGGCCTCAACCGCCTGCTCCACGGCGAGGCCCCCTGGGGCGTCGCCCTGCGCTGGCTGATCGCCCTGGGCTTCCTGCTGCTGGGCTGCTGGGAACTGCGCTGCGGCCCCACTGGCCGCTCTCATTGACTGCCGGAAATGCCATCCTCCCGGATGGCTCGCGGCGCCCCGCTCGGCTGCCACTCCGCGCCCGCAAAGAAGATCACGCCGTCCTTCCAGCGGCGCGCGCGCAGAAACTCTCTGGCTTCGCCTTCATCCCTGACCCGCTGAATGTTGCGCCCCGACAGGTAGATCAGCGGGAGAGGCACCACCGGCCCACTGCGCCCGCCCACCACGAACACCACCTGGTGCGGCGCGGCGCTGCTCCGGATCTGCCCCGCCAGTTGCGCCGGTCCCGGGTCCACCGTCCCCCGGTCCCGCCAGTAGCCCACCATGGCCAGCACGCACATCCCCGCCAGCGCGCTCACCACGGCTGCGCGCCCGGCTTTCCGGCTGAGCCACCCCCTCTCGGCCCGCCACAACCCCTCGACCAGCCAGACCACGATCAGCGCCAGCACCGGCGCGGCCTTCAGCGCCGCGAAGTCATGGATGGCGGTGTGGTTGCTCAACAGCACGTGGTCCAGCGCCACGGGCGCCCCGAAACAGAACATCGCGCGGCGCAACTCGCCGTTGCGGCGCAGCGACCCTGCCGCTCGCCGCGATAGCCAGTACGCCGCCCCCAGGCCGGCCAGCAGCAACAGCACCGGCCAGTACTGTTCCAAATACCGCGCGCAGATCCCTCGGTAGGTGCTCAGGTCCCAGACCGTCCATCGCCTGCCTCCCCCCGCGACCAGGCCGGAGCGGTGCCCCAGCCGGTTCCCCCACGCGCTCAGCAACGCCCCGGCCCCCCCGATCGCCGCGTACTGCACCCAGATCAGGGCGCCCGCCAGCAGCGCCGCCCCGCCCGAAGTCGCAACCAGCCGCAGATGCGTTCCTTGCAGCCGCCCCGCCACCAGCGAGTACCCACAGAAGCTCAACGCCGCCAGGAACCCCAGCCAGTCGCAGTAACAGCTCAGAAAAACCAGCAGCCCGAACGCCCACGGCCACCCCCGCCCTCTCAGCACGCCGCCGGCCAGCCCCAGATATGCACACACCGTCATCATCCACAGGGGGAATACCAGGATCAGCGGGGAGTAGAGGTTGCCATAGCTCACGAGCGTGGCCCGGTTGAACAGCAACACCACCATTCCGATCAGCCCCAGCGCGTGCGCCCGCTCGCCCGCGAACAGGCGCCTCACGAGAGCATAGAAAAGCAGGCTCGCCGGAATCAGCGCCACCAGGTTGATCGATCGCAGCACCAGGGCCGAGGGCTCCAGTTTCAGTACGCCCTGCACCACCCACGCCACCAGGAACGCCAACGGAGGGAACGCCACGTAGTAGGTATTGCCCTGCTCGTCGCTGACCGTTTGACCCGGTGCGTAGGAAATGAACCGGTCTGCCGGGTTCGGCCAGTTCATGATGGGGGCGTAGTGCGCCTGCTCCAGCCCCGCCGCATTCCAGATCCGCACTACCAGCAGCGAGTGAAGCGTCACCCAGTCGTGGGCGCCGCGCCCCTCCATACCCATGGAGGGCGCCCGGACGCCGATCCAGGCCGCCAGCACCACCGCCAGCAGCAGCCAAGCGCGCTTGTTCTTCATTGCGCCTCGTCCTCACCCCGGCTTCCGCGCCCGAAAAAAACTCCGCCCCAGCGCGATGTCGCCGTGCATGCCCAGTTCCCGCGCCTCCCGGCGCTCGATCTGGGCAAACCCCGCCCCCGCCCACAGCGTCCGAAACGACTCGGCCATGTTCAGGTCGAACACCCACACGCCCCCTTTCACCAGCGCGCCGTGCACATTCCGGAAGACCCGCTCGAGTTCCTCGACCGTCAGCACGTGATTGAGGCTGTCAAAGGTGCTCACCGCCCCGTGGAACACCCCGGCCAGCCGGAACTCGCGCGCGTCCGCCAGCACGAAGCGGGCTGCGGGCGCATTCCGGCGCGCGAAACCCAGCATCGGCTCGGAACTGTCCAGCCCCGTCACCCGGTAGCCCCGCTCGCTCAGCGTCCGCGCCAGATCCCCCGTCCCGCAGCACACGTCCAGCAGCCGCGCCCCCGCCGGCGCCCCCGCCAGCAGTAGCTTCTCGAGCACCCCCAGGGCCTGGCGGTGATACTCCGTGCCCCAGCCCCGGCTGTAAAACCAGGCGAAGCGGTCGTAGACTGCGTTGCGGACCACGCCTGCCATGCCCTCCAGTCCAGCTCCCAGCCTAACTATTTACTTTTCAAAACGCTAGTCGCACTGGCCGCAGACGTGCTATTATGCCTGAAACAAGGAGGATACGATGAGAACCCTACGGATCCTGTTCGGCGTCGCCGTCGTTGTGGCCCTCGTCACCACCGGTTGCGCCACCAAGAAATACGTGCGCGAGAACGTCGCGCCCGTGGACAAGCACGTCGCCGACGTCGAGAAGAAGTCCGCGGAGACGGCCGCCAACCTGACCAGCCTGGCCGAGAAGACCCAGAAGGACATCTCCCGGGTCGAGGAGCGCGCCATGACCGCCGATGGCAAAGCCGTCGAGGCCGGCCGCGCCGCCCAGCAGGCCGACTCCCGGGCCGCCCAGGCCGGACAGTCCGCCCAGGGCGCCCAGCAGCTCGCCCAGCAGAACCAGACCCGCATCGGCGATGTCCAGCGCTCGGTCGAGAACATCGAGAACCTCAAGGTCGTCTCGACCGAGGAAGTCCTCTTCGACTTCAACAAGAGCGTCCTCACCGACGAGGCCACTGCCAAGCTCGATCAGGTGGCCCAGAGCGTCACCCGCCTCAACCGGCCCCAGTTGGAGGTCGAGGGCTTCACCGACACCATCGGCTCGAAGGACTTCAACCTTGCCCTCGGCCGCAAGCGCGCCGACGCGGTGGTCCGCTACTTGGTCGGTAAGGGCATCCCCCTGCGCCGCATCCACGTCATCGGCCTGGGTGAACCCGAAATCGAGGCCAAGACCCGCGTCACCAAGCAAGAGCGCCAGCAGATGCGCCGGGTGGTGGTCAGAGTGCTGGCGCCGTAGTCTCCTGCTCTTGCTAAGGCCAGTTCCCCTGCCGGCGGGCGGCTCCCTGCCGCCCGCCCCGCTTGAAGCTCCCCCCTCCTCCATGCTCCCATAGGAATTACACCCTTCCCCCTGGAGGTCCATCGGATTGCAGACTGCCTTCCTGGCCCTGGAAGACGGCACAGTCTTCGAGGCTTACTCCGCCGCTGGCGGCCAGAC
>Ga0315285_10008553_pt1 | contig 10490 bp, 3 predicted proteins | sample YL17G09_36_MG_FD_203698 | JGI IMG/M metagenome (GOLD analysis project Ga0315285, IMG submission 203698) | Sediment microbial communities from Yellowstone Lake, YNP, Wyoming, USA - YL17G09_36 | ecosystem: Environmental > Aquatic > Freshwater > Lake > Sediment | place: USA: Wyoming | collected... | reverse complement strand
CACTATAATCTACTCCAATGAGTGCATCATTTGATGCATTGTAAAAATACACATCTACAGTATAACCAGTTTCATCATAGACATCAACTGTTAGTATAACTGGGACTGGAACATCTACAGACCCATTTGAGGGATCAGGATTTATTGGTGCATATGGAGGTTCATTTTGACGTGGATCAAAAGAAATATTAACCCTATCGTTTGCAAATGTTAAAGGACTTATAAATGGAGATAAAATAGTAATTAAAATAAAAAGTAGTATAATATTTCGTTTTCTATCTCTTCCTTCCATCTACTTTCCTTCCGTTTATTTTTAATAATTTGTTAATTATTAGCACGATAATCTGTGTCAATGATTATATTTAAAGTTGTTCCGTTAAAATTTCAGAAAGGAAGAATCGCAATTTGACAAAACGACAAAATGTTAGATTTTCTAATTTATTATTATAATTAAATAAAAAGTTTTTTATATCTAAATATTAATTTATAATTACTATGGGGGAAAATAAAAAGAAAAAAAATGGTCTAAAAATTATTCTATTTGGATTCTTACTATCATTTATTTTTATCGCTGCAACAACTCCAATACACGAAGCAGGTCACTGGATAATGTCTGAGTTTGATCCTTATGTAGAACCAATAGAATTCCATATTTTTGATGAAAAATCTTTAAAAAACGGAGAAAGTATATTTTCTTCAGCTTTTGGTTATGTTGCAGTAAAAGAAAAATATCCAGGTGCATTCAAAGATAGACCTACTTGGCTTGATTTATTACAGGAATTAATTTGTTGTTTTATTCAAATTATTTTAACTTGTATAATAGTATTAAAAATTTTAAAAATAATTTTTAATAAACCTAAAGATACTCTAATAATATCAAAAATTATAAAAATTTAAAAAAAAAATTTATAATATTATGGAATTACTGATCTAAAGGTTATGGTAATGGATAATGGGTCACTTTTTGTTGATGTTGTAGCCATAAATATATTCAAATCGAATGTTTGCCAGGATCCTATACCAAGGCTTGTTATAAAAGATAAATATGTTTGATTGATATTAGTCCAAGTTCCGCCACTCTTATTATATTGTAAACTATAGTTATCAAATCCTGGAGTTGTTGATAAATTCCATACAGCACCAGTTGTAGCATTTGTTGCATTACTAGCCTTGATTTGAATATCTAAATTGACAGTTCCATTATTTGTGAGATTGAAGTAGAATCCAGATGTTGAATAGTTGTAATTTCCAATTGTAGTTGTTCCAATATTCCACTGATCAGGAGTTATTTCGATAGTTGTGTTTGGATTATAGTTACATTTTGCATCAGCCCTAGATGGGCTATTTTCTTTGTTGCCCATTGTATCATTAGCAATACTATGAAAATCATAATAACCTTGGCCACCTGGGAAGTCAAAAATCCAAGACCAAGGACTGCTTGAATCAGGATTGTTAGCGTTATTCCAGCATGTCCAGGTTTCGTTTCCTATATAATACGTCGTGGTGGAAGAGAAATAATTACGGACTAGTACCCAATCAGTGACAATATCTGATATATCATTAGTTCCTGAAGTAGAACCGGTGAAATATCCCAGCCAAAGATAAATTGTATTTGACCATGTTCCACTGTAGGAATTAGTTTGTGTTCGATCTCTATAAAAAATTACATTTGAGGTTGTTACTGCATGACCTAGAATATAGGTTGTCCCAGCAGTTGCTGAAAACTGTGCTGTGCCACTAACTATATTATAAGATGTAGTTGTTCCGTCAGCAGCCCATGCGGTAACACTTGAACTGCCACCGCTATTTGTCATCAGATATGCAAGTTTGTTTTGACCACCATTACTTCCTGATGTTGATTGTGCATTTGCAATTTCTAAACCAGAGTAACCTGCGAAATTGTTCCACTTAATTTTTGCTTCTGAAATAAGACCTGGCTGGGATGATATTGTGTTATCCGTATAAACAGCACCTGTAGTTATTGTTAATTGACTTGAACTGATAGAGCAACTTCCTGTCGATGTCCACTTATTTGTATCAAAACTATCAAAATCATCAAAAAATACAAAGGTATTTGTACCATTGCTCTTTGTAGATGCACTGGGGTTTCCATAATACATCCAAGCAAGACTTTGATTTGATGTATTAATAGGACTATCGATTTCTACCCAGACGTTTGTCCAGTTTCCATCACTCTTACTTTCAATCCAATAATCAAGTTCTTTACTGTTATTGCTATAATTTACAAAGCGAAGATCGCTAAAGTTTGTGTTCATACCACTTATATAGGTTATGTTTAAAAGAACCTGATAATTAGAAGATGTTGAACCAGATGATACATTGAAATTAATCGGTTTTCTATTTAACCAACTTTCGTTCCACCAAGAGGAGTTTTCAGTAGAATAGCGATACCAAAGTGTGACATTTTTTACACTACTTTGACTATCACTAGCAGTTGCAGTAATCGTAAGTGGAGAAGAAGTTATATTATATGGAACTATCGGGTCAATACTTGAACTGGGTTTTGCCACATCATATCCACATTTAGTATCATTTGTTATAGGTGCATCTTCGATGTTGGCAGGACTTGCGTTATCGGTGGCTATGCTGTAGAACCTATAGTATCCTGTACTATTGGGGAAGGTGAAACTCCAACTACATTGTATCCAGGGATCCACATCCACACCAAAATTACATGGTGCACTCCATGTAATGTTATCAGAGCTATAATAGTAATATAGTGTAACATTTTTGATACCGTCTCCACCGGTAGTATCCTCAGCATCAGTACAAGTAATTGTCAACGGATTACTACTAGAGCCGTACCAATATTGTGGTATTGTTGTTAAATTTGAACTGGGCTTTGTGTAATCACTTGATCTGGTAGTAAAGCTGTACCATGCAGTGATATTATCCTTGGTATCATTTACAGCTACTTTCCAGTAATAGGTAGTTAAAATGGTATTTGCCTGTGTATAGTTCCAGTATAGAGTTTCTCCAGAAGTAACACTACTATTAATCTGCTGGTAATTATAGCTAACTCCATCAGAGCTGTTAAACCAATAAACGGTCATTGAATCTTCTTCTACATCATTTACTTGTACTGAACAAGTAACCTGCAGGTCTATTCCTGTTGAGCTATTAGAAGGATATATACTACTTATTGTAGGAGCATAGTTTTCAGGTTTCGTTGTAAAGTTGTATGTTGTATTAGTCCAAAGAGTTCCATCTGTTGCATTTACACTCCACCAGTACTTGGTCGAATAGGAGTCTACCCATGAAGTATTAGTAGCATTGTATGTGCCATCAATAACTCCGCTCCCGCTACCATCAGTTACATTAAACGTCTCCCAAGTACCACTCTCGTTTGTTCTCCATGTAATATTCATATTGTCTAAATTAGGGTCACTAATAGTGATATTAAAGCTACTCGGTGGAACAAAAACACCAGTAGCACCATCGTTTGGTACAGGACTGCTCAATACTGGAGCTGCTAGTTCTTCACTACCAAAGCTTAGGAAGATACTTGAATTTTTTATAGTGTTATATGATGTTTTTATCCAACTACTATTTCTTGCGATATTTGAGATTCGTACTTCATCAATTTTACCCTGCCAATCATATCCAGCACTAGAAGAAATATGGAAATCTGAACCTGAAGGATTTCTGTAATTAGCAGTACCTCCAAGCTGATCGTTTAAGTAAAGATTAGTATTTCCTGATTCTATTACAGTTGTATAAAGATACCATTGATTTACATCAGCAGGAATCGAACAAAATGGATTACCGGCACTATCCCAAGTATTAAGACATATTACTCCAGAAACAAAAAACAGATCAGGTCCATTGTTATCACTGTCTATACACCAGAGCATATCGGTAGTACCAGTATATGTAGCCCATGCAGAGATTGTCACTGTTGAAGGTAAAGTCATAGTTATGTCAATATAATCATTAGAACCATCAAATGAATCCCCACCATCAACAATACCATTTGCATCCTGATTTACACCGACAATTGCAGAACTATCGCGATTATTTGATGTAGAATCATAGCAAGTTCCAGAAGTTTCATTAAGATGCCATACAGCAATAAAATTGCTGTCCCATACCCCAGTTGGATTCTGTTGATTGTTACATACCGAATTGCCATAGTACATCCAAATCTTTGTATTTTGAGAAGAACTTAAACTTGTTACATTAACCCAAGCAACCAATTCACCGCTTGTGCCATTAAACCATTCTATCTCGTGGTTAAGTTTTGTGGTGTTATCGCTGTAGAGTACAAATGCAATATCGTCACCATCATCCTGAGCATCACTAGCAAGATCACTATCAGTAATATTCACAAGAATTGGGAAATTAACAAGATCACTGTCAACTAAAGAAGAATTAACAGTAATCAACTTTCTATTTATCCATCCAGAGTTCCACCAAGTACTACTCTCAAAATCATAATCATCACCACCCTCAGAAAACACAACATAACTAATACGACCAGAAGACGGTGCTAATCCTGATTTAATATCCTCCCAGGATGGTGCTTTAAACCAAACACGGACTGTAACAGGACCTATTAAATTAAACGCCTTGGAATAAGAAATATGATCTAGACTTTTTAAACTTACAGGTAACTTTTCACGCAAATTATCAATCTTCTTCTCAACACCAGTAACTCCCCTTCCACTAACAAATACATTAGGAGCAGTATCTCGCGATATCTGTGACAATTGACCATTAGTAATATTTACCCGTGAGATTTCAATTTTCTCGATGTTTAATCCTTCTGAAAATAGTGAAGCGAAAACTGTCTCTGTACCAATCAATCCATCAATTGTTCTTTCTATATAGAAACTGGTACCAGGTAATGCATAAACTTTCTCTTCTTCATTGGCATCTACAATTGAAACGTTGCTTACAAACTTAGAAATTACAAATTCACTCGATATAGTCTTGTTTTCATAGCCTTCAGCAGAACTTAACACCTGATAATCAAATGTTCCATTAAAATCAAAGGATTTATTGTAAACATACAAGCCATCAACAAAATTCATAATTACTGGTGAAGTCCAACCACCAACATTAAATGTAATCAAACAAGAAGCGTTCTCAATACTACCATTGACAGAACTATAATTCGCATAAAATGTAACCTGATCTCCTACATAATATACCTGATAATCAGAATCATCCCAAACCAACAAACTAGAAACATATAATGAAACATTTTCAATAGATACACTTTTAACATCAAACACAAGTTCATCCTGAACACTCTCATTCAAATAAGAAACAGTAACATTAACAACATAACTACCAATAACATCTGGAATAAACTCGTAATTGAATCTTCCATCTATTACTTCTAATCTTATAGATGAATTATAATCAGGACCAACTACTAAAAGACTAACAGAAGTGTTTATAAACGAATTATTATAAGAAACAACACCTTGAATCAAAACAGTCTCATTAACAATATAAGCATCCTTATCACTCTGCAATAGGAGGTTCAATCCAACAGGAATAATTGTCTCATTTGTTGTTTTGTTTACGTCATCGATATCAGGAGGCATTGTCTCATTCTTATCTGACTTAGAAGACTCATTATCAACAGGTATTACCTCAGGTAATACATTCAAACGTACACCAGCAGAATAAGACATATTATACTCATCCATTGCAGTAATCGTCATAATATACTCATCAGGAACTATACCATGAACCAACCAAACACCTTGCCACAAATGCAAACTAGTAGAATTATCAACAAGCAACAAATCAACAGTATCAACACCAGCCATATCAGCACTTACAGACATAATATTATAAGAAGACGGAATAGACGCATTAACAAACAAAGTCTCATTCAAACGCACACCATCAGGATCCAAAACAACAACAACATCAGAACCAAAATCACCATACAAAGGAGGCAAAACATAAGGAATAGCAGCCAACAACATAAACAAAACCAAAGCAACAGAAACAATCTGCTTCCAAGGTAGCCTCCTCCAAGACTTACTGACTACCTTTTGAGATTTCTCATGTTTAGTAAGAACAAAATCAACAATATTATTAATGTTAGAAGAAGACTTATTAGAATAAACACGACTACGAGAGACATAGCTACCGCTATCAATCACCTCGTGAATCATATTTAATTTCTGAATTTTCTTTTCCTCTAACATTTCAAATCACACGATTTTTAACCCCTAGGCGACGAACGATAGCCTACGCTACCACCTCCATGAAAACCTTCTAAAAACTCCCAACCAAACACACCGAAACGACTGATAACATCACAGAGTTCTTGGAAAAAAACCGGATCACTGCGAATTAAACGAACACAATAATCTTTACCAAATTTACCTTCTAAAATTTTTAAAGAATATTTATAGGAAAATTGTTCAACAGGAGAAATCACACCATACAATTTAGATATGTGAGCTCTAACAAAACCTCTAGACTCTTCAAATGTAATTACTTTATCAAGATATTTTTCATAATTCCCAAGCCAATGATGAACAGCTTGTCTTGAAACATCTTGATCACTGATTTTAAGATATTTTAACCAATAGCTTACAAACTTTCTGAACTTCCTCATGTTAGAAAATTCAGGAACTCTACGTCTAAAATATAAAAAATAAGCAATAACAGGAAAAGGAATACTAGTTGGTGGATAGCCTTTTATAGAATCTTCATAAAAATATTTGTGACAATTTAGACAATAAAATTGTAATTTACCCTGATGGTGATGACCATTTTTTACAATTTTTTGGCTGTTACAATTTGGGCAAAAATGTAAAAGTTTTTTATATTCCCCCCTTCTTGAGAATGGCATCCCAATCTAAATAATGTAACCTTTTATAGTTTATAAATGTTTATATTATTAATCATATACATCAGCTGTATATTTGACGATTACTAAATAAAAAATGGATAACAATTCAAATACAAAAAAATAAAATCAAAAATATTTCAAAATCTGGTTTTTACATAAGATTAAAAAAAATTATTCTGCTACTGATCTTAAGGTAATATCTATAGCTAATGGATCATCCTTAGATGAAGTATTTGCAGTAATTAATTTCAAGTCAAAAGTCTGCCAATCACCAACAGTCAAACCAGTAATAAAAGTATCATACGACAAATTAACATCTGTCCAACTACCACCACTCAAATTATACTGCAAACTATAATTATCAAAACCAGGAGACGCATTAAGTAACCATAAGGAACCAGTACTCATATTAGTAGCATTACTGCCCTTAATCTGTATATTTAAAGCCACATTACCCATGTTTGTCAAATTGAAATAGAAATCAGATGTATTTGTAACATTACCAATACCAATAGACCCAATATTCCACTCAGAAGGAACAACTGCAATAGTGGTATTAGCCTCAATATAGCGACATTTGGCATCAGCACTAGTCGGAGCAGATTCATCAACTGAACCAGATTTTTTACCTATGCTATAGAATTCATAATAGCCAGTAATATTGGGGAAATCAAAGTTCCAGGTCCAAGGACTATTTGTATCTGGATTTGATGTATTAACCCATATTGACCAATTATATCCTTGACCACCTAAATACTGTTCTTCACTACTCCAACTTCCCTGGGTTGGTTCAGAGCTAACATATTTTCTTACACGCACATCATCAAAATCAGTATAAGAACCGTAATGGTTTTGACATGAAATCGATCCTGCTGCAGAATATGATGAATCGCTACAGCTGGTTACTAAATCTCCATTTCTATAAAAACTGAAACTTGTTCCGATAACTCTTATTGAAGCTTTATACCAAGTAGTTGCAGAAGGAACATTTCCATCAGCTCCACATGTAAAACCCCATCCACTATAAGGAGGTTCCAAAAACGATTGCCCTTGTCCACTTCTTTGATCTGATCTTGCTTTGTATCCTTGATTTGAAGCATAAATACCTCTAAAACCAGATTCCATTATTGTGTTACTCGCTAGAAAATATTTGAAATCCATTGATCCATTTTGAAATTCTGTATAAGTTGCATCTGAATCACAAACTGTATGTCCATATGGGCTAGTAGTACTACCACCGCCACAACGGAGATATCCATTTTCAATTTGTGGATATACTCCAGATGTTACACGTTTATTCCATTTCGAAAGATCACCTGAGAAATCATCGAAAAAGATGAATGTATTACTTCCATTTGAGTTGTTTGTAACACTATTATTTCCATAATATATCCAAATAGTTGAACCAGATGTATTAATATCATCTTGAATTTCCACCCAGAATGTTGCATTTATACCAAGATTAATTTCTTCTATCCAGTAATCCAACTGAGTAGCATTATCACTGTATCTTATGAATCGTATATCATCAAAGTCATTTTGTGCTTTATTATTGATATATACTGTATCTCCAGAGTCTGAACCAGAACTATTTACTACTTTAATTTTAACCTGATAGTTAGTTCCTGCACCAGCTGCATTATTTATTACATGACTTTTTCTATAACTCCATGAATTACTCCACCATCCAGTTGGTATACTCCAAGTAGAATTATCAGAGGAATATCTAAACCACAAGGATATATTATTGAGACTGGAGGAACCAGTGGCACTAATTGTATATGGAGATGAATCTACAAGGTAAGGTGAAATTGAATTTATAGATGTAGAAATAGATGTGGTGGTAAAGTAGAACCACGAGCTACTGTTCGTGTAACTATCGTTAACATAGACTTTCCAATAATAGACCTTACTATAATTATCAAATTGTGTGAATTGATATCCTGCAGTGGAATTCGCTGTGATACTATTATTAGTATAAACATTTACCCAGCTTCCGCTTGCATTTGTAGCCCATGTTACGTTAAGTAAATCACCATCAGAGTCATTAGCCCACACACTACACCAAGGTTGAGTAGTAACACTAGTAGTACCATTAGGTGATGGATTTATAAGACTTATAACAGGTGTATAACTTGTTGTAAAATTAAAAGTTCCATTAACTGACAAAATACCGTCAGTTACATTTACATACCAATAATAAGTGGTACCAGCTGACAGACCAGAAACACTACAAGAAATACTGCTATTACCAACATTATTACCAGAGTTATTTCCAATATTTGGACTAGTCTGAATTGACCAATTCATGTTATTACTCTCTGGATCAGATATAGTTACATTAATTATTGACAAACTAGTTGAAATACCTCTAGATTGATCGATCGGATTTTCATTACTTAGAACAGGGGGATTATTAGTTGTGGTATTAAAGTTATAAATTTGTTCTACATAATATCCTTTACCATCAGAAACATTGACTTTCCACCAATACTTAGTTTCATAGATAGAAGCATTATTATATTTATTCCAAGAAACAGTTTTTGGGCTGCTTACATCAATATTGCTATTAGTTTGTTGTAAAATCCAACTACCGGTTGTATTTTCGTAAAATCTTACAGTAACAGTTCCACCATCTGAATCAGAAACAACTACACTACAAATAGGAGTGATAGTAGAAATGCTGTTATTAGCAGGACTAGGATTATTCAGCTCTGGTGGATAACTAGTTGTAAAGAAATATGTTTCATTCGTCCAAGACAAATCGTTCCTAACATTAACACTCCACCAATATTTAGTAGAATGAGAGCTTACCCATGAAGAATTAGTTGCACTATATGTACCATTACCAACACCACTACCAATACCTGTTGTGTTAAAGGTAACCCAACTTCCACTTGCATTTGTACGCCAAGTTATATTCATATTTTCAGCATTAGAATCATTAATTGTAATATTGAAACTACTTGGAGGAATAGCAATATTTGTCGTCCCATTAACTGGGATAGGACTACTTATAATTGGACAAAGTTGTTGTTCAGAACCAAAAATAATGAAATTTTGAGAGTTGTTAACAGTATTAAAAGAAGCGTTTACCCAATCTGAGCTTCTTGCAACTTTAGAAATACGGACTTCATCTATGATACCATCGATATGCCTACCTGTATTAACACAATAAGCAATATATACAGGGTTAGAATTATCAACAATATTTCCACTTACAGTGTGAGTCGAACCGATTTGTTTTGCATCAAGTTTATGAGCAATATTTGCTCCATTATATACAAAGGTCCAGTAGTACCATGTACCAGTAACAAATGTATAGTCTTGATCATTTCCAGCAGTCCAGCCTGTAGTACCACTGGTAGCAACTAAATTTCTAATAGTATTTGTGTCCTGGAACTGCATTGCCCATTGGTTTTCTTTTCTCACGATGGATGCTTCTGTTGCTGGCAGTGTGTCAACCTTTACCCATCCTTCTATTGTAAGTTGGTTGTTTGTAAAGCTAAGACTTGAATTATCGCTAACTGAAATTCTATCATTTGTACCATCAAAATCATCTGCAATAGCTATCCGACCGTTTGTAGTAGACTCATCACCATCATAGTTTTGTGGGGTACCATCGTTGTTATTACTCGTTGAATCA
>Ga0315285_10008552_pt1 | contig 10490 bp, 5 predicted proteins | sample YL17G09_36_MG_FD_203698 | JGI IMG/M metagenome (GOLD analysis project Ga0315285, IMG submission 203698) | Sediment microbial communities from Yellowstone Lake, YNP, Wyoming, USA - YL17G09_36 | ecosystem: Environmental > Aquatic > Freshwater > Lake > Sediment | place: USA: Wyoming | collected... | reverse complement strand
AGGCACCACCGGGCCCATCTCCGTCAACCCCGTAACCGGCAAGCCCTATTCCCTGGAATTCCCGGTGGTCACCATCGGCGACTGGGTGGAGGCCCAGAAGCGGCTGATCGATCACCTGGGCATCCAGCAGCTGCTCAACGTGGTCGGAGGCTCCATGGGCGGGATGCAGGCCCTGGAATGGACGCTTCGGTTCCCGAACCGGGTCAAGACCGCAACCCTGCTCGCAACCGCGGCCAGGCTTAGCGCCCAGGGCATTGCCTTCAACGAGGTCTCCCGCCGGGCGATCATGACCGACCCCTTGTGGCACGGCGGAAACTACTACGAAAACGCCGAACACCCCGACGCCGGACTCTCGCTCGCGCGCATGATCGCTCACATCACCTACTTAAGCGAGGAAAGTCTTCACCGCAAGTTTGGCCGCAAGCTGCAGGACCGGGAGAAATACGGCTATAACTTCACCACCGAATTCCAGGTCGAGTCTTACCTCCATTACCAGGGAGACGCCTTCATCAAGCGCTTTGACGCCAACTCCTACCTCTACATCACCAAGGCCATTGACTACTACGACATCACCAAAGGAGGACAGATCGCGCTCGACGCCGCGTTCAAAGCCGCTCAATCCAAATTCCTCGTCCTATCATTCTCCTCCGACTGGCTATACCCATCCCGAGACTCCAAAGAAATCGTCCGAGCCCTCAAACGTAACAACCTCGAAGTAACCTACTGCGAAATCAACACCGACTACGGACACGACTCATTCCTCGTCCGTAACCCCGTCATGGAAGAAATGATCGTCAACTTCTTAGCGAAGAATTTGGAAGAGTAGCCGTTCAATCACAATGATTGCAATGACATTCAGGATTGCTATTTCTCATCCTTATTTTGAGCGTTGATTTGCTGGTACACCTGTTTGAGCAGATGTTGGCTTACAATATCTCTAAACTCTTTTTCGTTCATGAATTTTGCGGTGATCTCTTCGTTCTGGTCCATCCGGTCTATGAACAAGTCTTGCAAAGCCTTCAAGAAGACATAACTAAAATTCTCCAATGTGTTAGCCAGGGCAGCCTGGCGCAAATTGGAATTCGTCACCGCGTCCTCTCTGATCGAGTCCAAGAATAATTGGTCTGCGGGCTTAAAATCGGTGCCGAACCTATCGTTCAAAATCTCAATCAATTTTGACAGTTCTATTTGTTCTTTATTAGCCTCGCCGGTACCCACCGCCACCGGGCCCGGGACTTCGCCGCCGGCCCCTTTCTCAAGCTGGATTGCGCCTTCGCTTATCTTTTGGAGCCGGTAATATTTCAACGCCACTTCCTCATCGAAATCATAAATTGGCCCGCGGCTGTCTTTGGGCAGTTTCATCAGCAAAAACCTGATGTAAGAATAAAGTTTCTCGAGATCGGTGTCCTGGAAAGGGATAATCTGCGACATGAAGGAATAGAGGCTCCGGTATGCGACCAGGCTTTTTCGATATTCTTCACGCTCCGGATCTTCCAACTTATTGAACCTATTAACCGCCGGGTCAATGCAGGCGTTCATCCGTGCATGGTCGCCCATGGTATGCTCTCTCCTGGGCTTATAAAATATCTTGGCGAACTCTTCAACCTCGGCTTTATAATAGACCTGCTTCTCTTCCAGCTTTGCCTGCAATTCATAAAGTTGCGAAGCCTCCACCCGGTCTCCCACCAAAGTTTTTTCGTAATAGGGTTGGAAGGACTCTTGAATCTCCTCCGGCTCATTAACAAAATCCAAAATGAAGGTGTCTTCCTTGCCGGTGCAAGTGCGGTTCAAGCGGGAAAGAGTCTGGACCGCCTGTATGCCTGCCAGCCTCTTGTCCACGTACATGGTATGCAAGAGCGGCTGGTCAAACCCGGTCTGATATTTTTCCGCGACCAGAAGAACCTGGTATTCATCCGTGGCAAACCGCTCCGGCAATTCTTTTTCCCGAATCCCCTTATTCATCCCCACTTCGGTATATTCCACGCCGTGCGCGTCCGGGTCAATCACGGTCCCGGAAAAAGCCACCAGGGTCTTGATTCCGGTGTATCCTTTCTCCGCGATGTACTTGTCAAAAGACTGCTTGTAGCGGACTGCGGCAAGGCGCGAAGAAGTCACGACCATAGCTTTGGCCCTGCCGCCGATCCTGTGCATGGTGAAATTCCGAAAATGCTCGAGCATCACCTCGGTCTTTTGGGAGATGTTATGAGGGTGCAGGCTCATGAACCGGGCCAGAGCGCGGGCAGCCTTTCTTTTTTCCACCTTAGGGTCGTCCTCTATCGACTTGATCAGCTTGTAATAGGTCTTATAGGTGGTGTAAAACTTGAGCACGTCAAGAATAAACCCTTCTTCAATCGCCTGCCTCATGCTGTAAAGGTGAAAAGGCTCGGGCTTGCCGTTTGCCCCGGTCTTGCCAAATACCTCCAGGGTCTTGTATTTCGGAGTCGCCGTAAAAGCGAAAAAACTGATGTTGGGCTGACGGCCGCGCTTAGACATCGTCCGCAAAATCTCTTCCTCATAATCCGGCAAAGACTCTTCCGCTGCCGCAGCCTCCAACTCCCGCTTGATCTCTGCCCCCAAAAGCACGCCCTTCATGTCAACCGCCCGCTCCCCGCCTTGAGAGCTATGCGCCTCGTCAATGATAACGGCGTATTTCCTGGTCGGCAGGCTGCCAAGTTTTTCGGTCACAAAAGGAAACTTCTGCAAGGTGGTGATAACAATAGGCGCTGCGGATGCAAGCGCCTGAGCGAGTTGGGCGGAATTTTCGTCAATCTTCTGGACCACTCCCTGCTTGTGCTCAAACTGGTAGATGGTGTTTTGGAGCTGCTGGTCCAGGACCAGACGGTCGGTAACCACTACCACCGAATCGAATATCCGCTCATCCTTTGCGTTATGCAGGCTTACAAGGCGGTGCGCGAGCCAGGCGATGGAATTGCTTTTTCCGCTCCCGGCGGAATGCTGGACCAGGTAGTTGCTGCCCACGCCTTGCTGATAAGCCGCAGCCACCAGTTTGCGCACCGAATCAAGTTGATGGTACCTTGGGAAGATCATGGTTTCTTTTTCCACCACGTTCTTGCCGATTTTTTTCTGCTCAACCTGGAGGTGGATGAACCTGGCCAGGATGTCCATAAAACTGTCTCGTTCCAGCACCTCTTCCCACAAATAAGCGGTCTTATAGTTGCCGGGGTTTATCGGGTTGCCCGCGCCCGTGCCGTTGCCTTTGTTGAACGGCAGGAAATAGGTGGCGTTTTTGGCCAGCTTGGTTGTCATATAGACTTCATCGGGGTCAACCGCGAAATGCACAAGCGCTCGTTTCCTGAATTGGAAGATCAGGTCATTGGGGTCGCGGTCGGTCTTGTATTGGGTGATGGCATGGTTGACATTCTGTCCGGTGAGAGGGTTTTTTAGCTCCACGGTCGCAACCGGGATGCCGTTCAGGCTGACCACCAGGTCAATAGCGTTCTCGTGCTTGTCGCTGTAATGCAATTGCCGGGTAATGCTCAGCCGGTTGTCCTTATAGAGCTTTTCAGTTTCCGGGTTCAAGCCGCTGGCCGGAGCAAAATACGCGGCATGGAACTGCTTCCCGAAACACTTGAACCCGTGCCGCAAAACCTTGAGACACCCCTCATGCTCAGAATTCAGCGCCCGGCACAAATCGTCCAGCAATATCTCAGCAGCTTTTTCTTTTTGCAGGTTTTCAAGGTAGGACCAGGAATCCTTCTGGGTCTTGCGGATAAAGTCAAGAAAAACTCCGGGGTCCAAAGCCCGCTCCCGGTCAAAATCAGCCGGGTCGGATTTAACATAACCGCCTTTGGATAGCAGGTGCTCTTCAATCGCGGTCTCAAAAGCTTTTTCTGAAATATCAGCCATTCACGCCCCTAATCCCTTAAAAATCAACATGTTGCATTTTCTTGCATCCTCTTGCATTTTTATGCGTTTTTTTGCATTTTTTCCTTGACATCTTTCCCGAAATATATTACATTTGTAAATGGAGATTCGGCTGAGGGGTTGCTTTCGGGTGGCCCCAAAGGCGTTATCTCCTTTTTTATTTTCTTGGTTCATACGGGTCAGGAACATAAATTATTCCGTAACTTGTCTGCTCCGACCGCCAAGAATCCCCGGCTTTCACGCATTTGCCAACCCATTGCAATTTTTCGAGCTTTGAGGAAAAAAGGCTGTCAATTTCATGTCTGGTGACCGCTGTCATTGCCTTGGGAATCCTGAATCCCCAGTTGATGCAATAAATGCACAAGTCAGCGGCCTGGACCGGATAGGTCATATCCGAGGAAACGAAAAAGGGAGTGGGAGCTATCAAATGAGAGCGCTTCTGCCCCGGCGCAGTCCTCATGAAATATGCTTCCAGCTTCCTCACAAACCCCCTATCCTCTTCTTTTTCCACTTCGTCCATCACCAGAAGGCCGTCTTCTTTTTTCTGCTCTAGAAAATAATAGAACCTCTCCAACAGGAAAACATGGTCTTTACGCAAAAACCGCTCCGCTTCAAATGTGGCAGGTCTCAAGACTTCACGCGGGATGGCGGAGGCAAACAGGACGGCTCCATGTTTTTCCAATAATTCAAAAACGCAGGTCGCCATTTTAATGCTGGCCTGGCCATAGGCGGTGAATTCATCCTGGGTGGGAGCCTTCTTTTCCAAGCCCTTGGTCAAGAAACCTCGGCAAAGCCTCTGCCTTTCAGCATCACCCATCAGCCCCTTTTGCCTGCTCCATTTAAAACGATCTTTATCAAGCAGTTTGGCGCCCTTCAGTTCCTTTTTATATTGGGCAAGGAGCGCGCCATAGCATGAGCGCTCACAGTTCTGCCAATCCTGGACAAAGGACCAAAGCACGCGCGCATGAAGAGCCACTCCCCCGCGTACCTCATAAGGCATGCTCTTGTGGTCATGACCGCTCTCGTCCATGAATAAAAGCCAACTCAAACCTTTACGCCCCTTACATCTATCTTCCCCGTTACCGCCGCCGAAATCAAGGCCGTACGGTATTCGCGGAGCGTTTCCATGGATTCTTCGATCTTGTTTATCAGCCCATCGATTCGCGAAGTCTCGCGGTCGAGGAAAGCGGCGATTGCGCGTTGTTCTTTAAAAGGGGGAACCGGAAATAGAGAATTATCAAGGGCGTATTTGCTCAGTCCATATCTTGTAATGCCAGTGGCTTCAACCCTGAATTGATCGTTTATTCCACGTGCAGAGAATGCCCGAAAGATATATTCCCCACAACTTGCCACAGGATTGGCACGGATGTGTGCCAGATGGTAACCGCAAACCACGCCTTGAAGTTCATCCGCGACATATGCCGAAACGGCAATGTCATTCCACTCTTCAGAGTCTTTCGTAACGAGAACGTCTCCCCTCTTCAAGGTAAACCGCCATATCTCCTCTTGTGTCGCTGTCGCCTCCATGAACGCAATGTCAGGCGTAATGTAATCGTTGTAGTAAACGTCCACATAGTTGCAGAGGTGAACCGGCTTTTCGCCCTCAACAGAGTGCTTATCTACACTGCTGAAATTGACTGCGGCAATGTGCTTCAGCTTGCGGACTACCCAATGCTCCGGCACCTCCCCCAGCCACTCGATACCTGAGTTTTTCATTTGGGCGTTGGGGTTGAGGCCCTTGGTGACGGCGTGAGAGATCAAAGCCTGGCGCTTCTCCTGCAATAATTCTATCTGCCGCCGCTTCTTCTCAATCAGGCCATCGATACGAGAGGCCTCGCGGTTGAGGAAGACGGAAATTGCATGTTGCTCTTTGAATGAAGGGCATGGCAATTCTAAATTTGCGAATTTTTTCCCGTTTACATTTCCAATCGTTGAGGATATTACTACCCCTGCCAGCCATCGTTCAAAAAGCTTAGACTTCGAAAAGTAGAAAGCAAAAGAGGGATTGAGAATAGGTCCAGGCACGAAGCGTACGAGATATCCGGCATATGCACATGGCCCATGAGTTTCTTTTCGATATTGAAATGACCTTCCTATGGTGCCACTCCGTGAGAAAAGTATGTCGCCTTCTTCTAGGAGATATTCCCTGACAGCTTCCATAGGCAGGTAGACTCCCTCCCCAATCAGTTTGCCATCATCGGTAATATCAGTAGTTCTCAAAAATCTTGCTCCCTCGCTTGCATATGAATCTGCCGGTTCGTTTGCTCCATATAGAGCGGAACGTTTGCATAGATGTTTCAACCGCCATATTTCCCAATGCTCCGGAATCTCTCCGAGCCACTCGATGCCTGACATCTTGTATTTGGGATAGGTAAGCCCTTTCATTTTGTGACGTCCTTTAGCATTTCCGCTATCTCATTTTCGATTTGGGCAAGGTCGTTTTCAATCGCTTCCAGAGGCCTGGGCGGGACGTATTTGTAGAAATATCGGTTGAAGTTGATTTCATACCCGGTTTTGGTTTTGGACTCGTCGATCCAGGCATCCGGGACGTGGGGTATGACTTCTCGGACAAAGTATCTTTGGATATCCTCTTTTAGCGGCACGTTTTCATGATCTCTGAGTTCCGGGTCCGGCTCCGGGCTTCCGCTCGAGTCCTTGCAGACCTCCGCGGTTTCATCCCGTTCGGAAAGCGCGGACATTATGGCCTTGAGCACCGGAGTTTTAAGATTCAGCCCTGCCTGGTCAAAAGCCTTTTCCAAAAGCGCTTCAAATTGAGCCCGGTTCTTGACCACTCCTTTTCCCGCAAGCTCCGCCGCCGCCTTCAAAATCCGGTCCTGCAAATTCTTGCCTTGCTCAATTTCCTGCCGGGCGGATTGAGTGTCTTTGCGCTTCTTGCTTGTGGCCAGGGCCTCGAACTGCGGAGCGGTTTTCAGCCGTTCAATTCTTTCCGGCGAGGCCGCGAAATTGAGCTTGAGCGGCCTTTCCACTGTGACCTGCTTGTACCCGAAGTCCCGATTATCGAAGATTTTGCAAAATTCGCCTGGTTTGAACTCGCCGTAAATCCGGGTGATGTCGTCGCGCTGAGGCCGGCAGATTTCGTTGCGCTTGTTGCCCAGGGATTTGCGCATCTTTTTGAAATAGCTCGTGGCATCGATCATCTGGATTTTGCCCTTGCGCCTCTTTTCCTTCCGGTTGGTCACGATCCATAGATAGGTGCTGATGCCGGTATTGTAAAAAAGCTGGTCCGGGAGCGCGACTATGGCTTCAAGCCAGTCGTTCTCAATAATCCATTTGCGGATTTCGCTTTCGCCCGAACCGGCCCCGCCGGTGAATAAGGGAGAGCCGTTAAAGACGATTGCCAGGCGGGTCCCGCCCTCTTTGGGCTCTTTCATCTTGCTGATCATATGGAGCAGGAACAGGAGGGAGCCGTCATTAATCCTGGGCAGGCCCGCTCCGAACCTTCCGCCAAAGCCTTGTTGTTCATGCTCCTTGCGGATAGATTCTTCTTCCGGCTTCCATTCCACCCCAAAAGGCGGGTTGGCAAGCATGTAGTCAAATTTTTTTCCGGGGAAATAGTCTTCGGTAAAGCTGTTGCCGAAGCAGATATGGTCCAGGTTTTCGTTTTTGATCATCATATCCGACCCGCAGATGGCGTAAGCCTGGGGGTTGTAGTCCTGGCCGAAAACCTCCAAACGGGCGTCCGGGTTCAGCTCCCGCAGGTATTCTTCGGAGACTGACAGCATTCCCCCGGTGCCGCAGGCAGGGTCATATAGGGTCTTGATGATGCCCTTTTTGGTAAGGATGTCATTGTCGGGAGCGAAGATGAGGTTGACCATCAGCCGGATGACTTCGCGCGGAGTGAAATGGTCTCCGGCTTCTTCGTTGCTGGCCTCGTTGAATTTGCGGATGAGCTCTTCAAAGATGTAGCCCATCTTGATATTTGGGACTTTGTCCGGGTGGAGGTCTATTTCGCAGAATTTGGATACAACGAGGAAAAGCCGGTCGGCTTTATCGAGGTTGGCGATTTCTTCTTCAAATTTGAAGTGCTCGATTATTTCGCGGGCGCGGGGGGAAAAGCCCTTGATGTAGTTGGTGAGGTTGGCCGCGATCTTGTCCGGATCGCCTTTGAGCTTCTCAAAGGTGAAGCGGCTGGTGTTGTGAAAGGACTGTCCTGCGACCCGGTTTAAAAGAGGCTCTATGTTTTTGACCTTGCTGCCCTCAAGGGATTTGAATTTGGCCAGGACTTTGCCTTTGGTCGGCTCGAGCACGCAGTCCAGCCTGCGCAGGACCGTCATTGGAAGCATGACGTCCTTGTACTGATTTGGCTTGTAAGGTCCCCGGAGCAGGTCCGCAACGGACCAGATGAAACTCACCATCTCGCCGAAATTATTCATCTAACCCCTCCCCCCAACAGCGCCTGGACTTTTTATACACCATGCAAAGCAATTGTCAAAGCCGTGGGTATATGCAGATGATAGCAGAGTTCAATGACAGATCCGGTCAGAATCCTACTCCGTCCCGCCTTAAAGCGGGACTACGAAGGACTGAAGGTAGGTAGTAGATCGTAGTTCGTAGATAGGTGGGGCGAGCCACCCTACTTCGTCCCTCAAGGCGGGACTACGAAGGGCAAGCCGGGTCGCCCGTACACGGAGCTTTGCAAGCTTTGGAGGCCGGGTTAGAATGTCTGCGGAGGTGGATCATGGATCGGAGGGTATTTTTAGAGGCTGGGGGAATGGGAGCGTTAGGGTGTTTTCTTCCGGGGATGAGTCGGGCTGAGGGCAGGGCAGGTGGTTCGGCAGGCTCCATTCGGCCCGAGCTCATGGCTGAGGGCAGGACAAGTGGTTCGGCAGGCTCACCACAGGCGTGCGCGGAGGAGAAGGAGATATTGGGCCGGGTTGAGGGCGTGGTTTCTTCCGGTCCTTTTTCTTCGGACTGGGACTCTCTCAAGTGTTACCGTGTTCCGTCCTGGTATGAGGACTCCAAGTTTGGCATTTTCATTCACTGGGGCGTTTACTCGGTTCCGGCGTTTATGAGCGAGTGGTATCCTCGGGAGATGTATTTCCGGACCAACCCCTGCTTCTGGCGTCATGCGCTCAAATACGGCCCGCAGAGCAAGTTCGGGTACAAGGATTTCATTCCGATGTTCAAGGCCGAGAAATTCGATCCCGACTCCTGGGCGGACTTGTTCAAGCGCGCCGGGGCCAGATACGTTGTGCCGGTGGCCGAACACCATGACGGGTTCCAGATGTACGACTCCAAACTCTCGCAGTGGTGCGCGGCCAAGATGGGCCCCAGGCGCGACTTGATCGGGGAACTGGCCTTTGCGGTCCGCAAGGCCGGAATGGTCTTCGGGCTGTCCTCCCACCGCGCCGAGCACTGGTGGTTTTTTGAGGGCGGCCGCAGGTTTGGCTCCGACGTCCGCGAGGGGAAATGGGACTCGCTCTACGGTCCGGCTCAGCCCGAAAAAAAGTCTCGTCCGGACAAGGCCTTCATGGACAACTGGCTGGCGCGCTGCGTGGAGCTTTGCGATAAATATCAGCCGCAACTGTTCTGGTTTGACTGGTGGATTGAGCAGCCCGAGTTCGAGCCCTACCGCCAGAAATTCGCGGCCTATTATTACAACCGCGGCGCGGAATGGAACAAAGGCGTGGCGCTCAACTACAAAAACCAGGCCTTCCCCGACGGCGCCGCAGTGCTCGACCTGGAGCGGTCCGGACTCGGCGAAATCCGCCCCCTGCTCTGGCAGACCGATACCTCCGTCTCATACCTATCCTGGGGATACATCGAAAACGACAAGTTCAAAAAGCCCGCCAAGCTGATCAAGGAACTGGTGGACATTGTCAGCAAGAACGGCGTGCTGCTCTTGAACGTCGGTCCTCAACCCGACGGCCAAATCCCGGAACAGGCGCAAAGCACTTTGCTTGAGATCGGCAAGTGGCTGGCCGTGAACGGGGAAGCGATTTATGGGACTCGTCCGTGGAAGGTCTTCGGCGAGGGCCCGACCAACCTGGGACGAAACACCAAATACGGCGCGGGCGAAATTCTCGCCCCGGAACTCACCGCCAGGGACGTCCGTTTCACCCGCAAGGGCGACACGGTTTACGCGATGGTGATGGGCTGGCCGGAAGAGGGCAGGGTTGAGATCAAGTCCCTGGGAAAAAACGCCGGGCTGCTGGAGTTTGAAATAGCGTCCGTCCGCCTGCTCGGCGCCGGCGCCAAAATCAAATTCGCTTCCAGAGACGACGCGCTCATCGTCACCCTCCCCGACGAAAAATCCAGCCAACCAGCGCTCGCCCTCGCCATCTCCGGCCCCTCCCGCTAGCGCCGGGACTTAAGCCATGAGCGGTTCTGCCGCGGTCGCGCATGGCGGGAGAGACGGAAGCCCCTGCGCCTGAATTGTTGCGAAATCAGGCCCGCTCCACATCATAAATCTGTCCTGAAATTCACAGTGTAATTTTTTTCTTGACAAACTTTGCGAAAAATGCTAGAAGGGCGATGCAGTTCGAAAATCGGAGGAGCAGTAAAAGATTGAATCTTGGAATGCCCGACGATTGCTTGATTGCAGAGCACTCGAAATCATCGGGTGCTCTTTTTGTTTGGAAAGG
>Ga0315285_10008549_pt1 | contig 10491 bp, 10 predicted proteins | sample YL17G09_36_MG_FD_203698 | JGI IMG/M metagenome (GOLD analysis project Ga0315285, IMG submission 203698) | Sediment microbial communities from Yellowstone Lake, YNP, Wyoming, USA - YL17G09_36 | ecosystem: Environmental > Aquatic > Freshwater > Lake > Sediment | place: USA: Wyoming | collected... | reverse complement strand
AGGTGCAACCCCGAATTCGGGTTTTGTTTCCAATTTTTTCAAATTTGATGTATATTTTTATAAGAAATAGGAGATTGAACTTATGAAAGAACTCGATCGTATAACTATTGACCCGGAAATATGTCTTGGCCAGCCCACCATTCGAGGAATGAGAATAACCGTTTCGGTTATCCTTAAACAAATCGCCAGTAGGATGACCATGCAAGAAATTTTGAAAGCCTACCCCGAACTTGAAGAGGAAGACATTACCCAGGCCTTAAAGTATGCAGCCTGGCTCTCCTCAGAAAAGGCAAGACCTATTCCGTTAAAAGGAGTCACAGGTGCCTAAGGTTGGATTTCTTGCGAACATGAACATCTCTCCCATAACTGTGGAGGCGTTGAGAAATCACGGGTGGGATATCATTCGTGTCTCTGAGGTAATGGACGAAAAGAGCAAAGATATAGATGTTCTTGTCTATGCACAAAAACAAAATAAGGTGGTGATCACACAGGATCTCGATTTTTCACAAATCCTGGCATTGAGAGGATACGCAAAGCCGAGTCTGATAAACTTACGTTTTGAGAACGCAAGCCCTGATTTTGTCACAGCGCGTATTATCGATGTCGTTTCGAGTATGGAGAAGGAGTTAGAAGAAGGGGTTGTTGTCACCGTTGATGAGACATCTGCCAGATATAAGAATTTACCTATTAGGTTAGAGTAATATGGGTAATGATTTTGGATTGACCGAAAGCCTATTCTCCCATGTGGGGAGTGGGCTTTTTGTTTTCGCGACTGACAACTTGCGCTTCGCGCCTTACGATCGAGGATTAACTCTTTGCCTCAAGGCCCGGAGGGCCGCTCCTTTAGCCGCTGGAGGCATAGCGGTCATTGGGCAATTGAAAGGTGAGGAGAGGTAATGAATGATAAAACGTCAAAAGACGGATCTTTGATTCCTGTTGAACGCATCGAACGATCGATCCTGTTGATTCGTGGTCATAAGGTAATTCTTGACGCTGACTTAGCCGCACTTTATTGTGTGACGACGAAAAGACTGAATGAACAGGTTAAGCGCAACCGTGCACGTTTCCCTGAAGATTTTATGTTCCAATTGACAGTCTCGGAAACCGACATTTTGAGGTCGCAATTTGCGACCTCAAAAAGGGGACGCGGCGGTCGTCGCTATCTGCCATATGCTTTTACAGAGCAAGGGGTAGCAATGCTCTCCAGTGTGCTCAGCAGTGAAAGAGCAATTCAAGTTAATATCGAGATCATGCGAGCTTTCGTTCGGCTCCGAAGGATACTCGCCTCTCATGCTGATTTGGCCCGAAAGCTCGATTCACTCGAAAAGAAATACGATACTCAATTCAAAGTAGTTTTTGATGCTATACGCGAACTAATGAAGCCTCCAGAGACTAAGAAGCGCCCAATCGGATTCCTTGTTGAGGAACCTAAAGTTTCTTATATCACAAAAATGAAGAGGAAAAGTTAGGTGTTAGCGAAGGGGTGGGATTCAGATTTGAGAATTCATCATATGTTTTTTCGGTTCCCCCCCTTACTACTTGCAACTTACGACTTACGATTGGAGAACAACGCTATGCTCTATGCAGGTTATCCTCGCGCCTTACGCCTCACGCCTTGCGGTATTTTGAGAGGCTGCCCAGAAAGAAGGAGTGAGTATTTACGCTATGCTCTATGCGCTCTGCTCTATGCTGTGTGAAAATGGCGCCGCATCGGTTGGAAGAATGTCTGTAAATTGTGGCTTGAAGAACGGACTCCGGAGCAATTAAAAGGTGAGGCTGGTTAGTGAATAGTGTAGAACTGACACTCAAGAACCTTTTTAACGTGGAGAAATCATTATGGTGATTCCAAAACATTTTACTACAGAAGGTTCATGGAGGCATCCAGGTGGCAAGCTCCTTCGGGCTGGGCCTGACACGCTAACGGATGCCGAGCTTCTCGCTGTCCTAATATCATCCGGGGCGCCGCAGAAATCAGCCGAACAGATTGCTCAGGAGCTCATATCGAAATTCCAGTCCTTCCGCGGAATGGCTGAGCAGGACGTAAAAGAACTCATGAAAATCAAGGGTCTGGGTCAGGTAAAACTCTGTCGTATCGCTGCCGCCTTTGAGATTGCACGACGGATTGTTAATCAGATATTGGTGGAAAAACAGACATGACTCGACGCATCTCCAATCCCTACGAAAAGATAGCCCATAAGACGGAGCGGACGAATAACCAGAAACTGGTCCAGTGGATGAATGAGACAATCCAGCAAAAGGATCTCACTCTTGGTTCCGTGGAGCAAGAAACCAGTGGAGCCGATCGCAAGCAACCCGATATTGTGATTAAAAAACGGCCAGGAAGTGAAGAGATTATTTGCGTGATTGAACTCAAACCACCGGCTTTCCTTGATCCTTTCAATGAAGCGGAACTTGTCGAACCAGCCAGAACCAAAGCTACAAGGCGTCATGCTTCCTACTTTGCTACATCAAATTTTCGAGAATTGATCTGGTTCAACACTGAGCGGGCCAACCGTTTGGACCCTTTGGAAAAACAAATCGTTCAGCGCTACACACTCTCTTCCATGATCGATCCAGATACAATTGAAGAACCTGGAATCAAAAGTGCCATACGCCGTGGTCTAGAACGGTTTCTCGTTGATTTAGTTGAGGTCTCCACAGGCCAAAAGGCTGAACCTAAGCACGCCATCGATGAAATCCTAGTGTATCGCCTTCAAAATGCTATTCAGGTTCTTGCCATCTACTATAAACGGATTATTGAGGATAAAGTCAAAAATGACCACAAATTTTCTAAACAGCTTCAGACTTGGTTCATTGAACAGGGATGGAGTTTTTCCTTCCAAGAACAGGACTATGCTAAGGCGGCACGCCAGACAGCCTACCTCCTGGCTAACAAGATTCTTTTTTATAGTGTGATTCAACCGATCAGACGATTGGATCCATTAGAAATACCAAAAAGTCTCAAAAGCGGTGAAATGCTTCAGAACACTCTTCAAGGTTTCTTCAAGTTGGTCCTCAAGATTGACTACGAGACCATTTACTCAACCGACTTCATTGATCAAGTTGCCTTCCCCGAAAACCGTGATGTAGTCGAGGAGATCAAGGAGCTTATTGAAGTTCTTTATAAATATGATTTCTCAAGGATTGGTTATGATGTCATCGGGCGGATCTTCGAAAAACTGATTCCCGATGAAGAGCGTCATATCCTAGGGCAATATTTTACCAATCCAGATGTGGTTGATCTAATCCTTCGTTTCTGCTTAAAACACGAAACAGACAAAATCTTTGACCCCGCGTGTGGAGCAGGGACGTTCTTGGTCCGTTCGTATCAGCACAAAAAACTCATGAACCAGCGCTTAACCCATGAGGAGATTCTTAAAACTACCTGGGGAAATGACATTGCCAAATTCCCAGCCCATCTCACAACCATCAACTTAGCCATCAACGACCTCCGGTCAGATGAGAATTACCCAAGGGTAATCAAGAAGGACTTTTTTGACTTGTTGCCGGATCGGGTGGAGTTCGCACTTCCTGAGGCATGGCGGAAGGTTCAGATAAAAGGTCTGGGGAAGGTCGAAAAGACCTTAGAGCACCCAAGGTTCTTTGACACAATTGTTGGAAATCCTCCCTATACCAGGCAGGAAGAAATCGAAGATATTCAGGAAAAGGCAGAGGGTTACAAAGATCAACTCATTCGGAAAGCAGTGCACTTGGATGGAAAACCTTTTGCCAACATTTCCAAGCGGGCTGGCATCTATGTTTATTTTTTCATCCACGGGACCAAGTTTATTCAGAATGGGGGCCGTTTTGGTTTCATCGTCTCCAATAGTTGGCTCGACGTGGATTACGGCAAAGGGTTACAGGAGCACTTCCTCACCCATTACAAGATCATTTCAATTATTGAATCCAAGGTTGAGCGCTGGTTTGAGGATGCAGACATCAATACAGTGATTGTAATCCTCGAAAAGGCTAGCGGGGATAAGCTTAAAAAAGAGCGAGAGGACCATATTGTGCGTTTTACGTATCTCAAAAAGTCATTGCGTCATTTCATACCCCTGGCAGAAAGCATGTGGGAAAAAGAAGTTGGGCGGCTGGAAGCAATCGACAAGCTAATCAAAACCATACTGGCGCATTCCAATTATTATGAAAACGACGAGTTGCGTATTTATCCAAAAAGCCAAAAAGAGCTCTGGGAAGAGGGCTTTGATTCCGAAGAAAAGAAATATGTTGGAGCAAAATGGGGGAAATATATCCGCGCACCTAAAATATTCTTTACCGTCATGGAAAAAGCGAAGGATAAACTTCTTCCCGTTCGACTATTTGCAGAGGTAAATGAAGGGAAGCCCACCGGAGCCAATAATTTTTTCTATGTAAGACGGGATGTGGCTGAGAAGTTTAAGATTGAGGAGAGATACCTTCAACCTGGCCTTATGAAACCCCGCAATAACAACTTCTTCGAACTATTGCCTGAACATCTTGATCGCTATTTCTTTACAGTGGATGAAGATAAAGGTAAGCTCAAAGGAACTGGAGCATTATCTTACATCAAACACGGTGAACAACTCAAGATCCATATGGGTAGCACCTACAAGAACAAGGTGCTCTGGTATAAGTTCGGAGCTCGTGAGGCGGCTGATCTAATCCTTCCTTGTGGAATAGGGGATAGAATATATTGCTCACTGAACAAAGCCCAAGCGATTTCAAGCAATAGCTTTACAGAGATTAGACTTAATGATGAAAAATATTCCGAAGCAATTTGGACGTTTTTCAATTCAGCGCTTGGTTGGCTGCTAATGGAACTACATGGGCGCTCGAGCATGGGCGGAGGAATGTTGAAGGTTGATCCAACAGATATTCGCAAGATGCAGGTCATTGCGCCAAAACACTTTAAAAAATCGATACTACCAAGGCTGAAAGATCTTTTGAAACGACCTGTGGGTACAATTGAAGAGGAATCTGTAGCGCAAGATCGCCTCATAATTGACGATTATATTCTTGGGAGCGTGTTGGGTCTATCCCTTCAAGAGCAAGAAGAAGTCCGCGAGGCAGTGAAGGATCTTGTTAAGACTCGGCTTCAAAAAGCTCAAAGCCTCAAGAAGGTCAAGAAAACTAAGGAAGGCCTTGACCTGCATCTTCTGGCCCAGAATGTCTTGGATAGAATAGGAGAAGACAATCTGGCCACTTTTTATAAAGACCGCATTGCCACGGTTCCTTGTTACAGACTGGATCTTCCGAAACCGGAAGAGCCCATAGTGATCGAAAATTCGCTGTTCGGGTGGCGGTTGAAAATTGGGAAAAAGGCTATAGATTGCTCCAGTGAGGCTCAGGCACGTTACTTACTCGTGTTTGCCGAGATGGGTTGCGATCAAACTCTGGTTCCCAAAGACGATGCTTATCTTTCTTCCATCGTGAATCAATGGGAAAGCCTTTTTGAAAAAGCTCAAGCCGCCTTACAAGAACACACTTCTTCTATCCTTCAGAACAAGACACGTGATCTGCTGATACATACGGTTTGGGCAACGCTGCGTGAACAAATGAGTTAAAGATGAGGGTGCTGGTCTTTACATTTGAGAATTCAGACTTCAATTTATTGGGACATTTATGAAGAGCCTGCAATTTATCTATTCAGTTACTCCGGACCATTTTCGACAAAGCCTTCAAAGGAGAATTATGAATTTCCGCTCGTCAGCTTCCTTTGGAAAAAGGCAGGAGTTTGTGGCTATCGCTGAACTGCTTCGGCGAGGATTTGACGTTTATATGACTTTGGTTGATGACCAGCAGATCGACTGTGTCGTGCGGCAGGAGCGGGATGGGGCTTTGCGTTACCTGGATATACAAATTAAGGCACGGTCGAAGGTAGCAAAGCATCCTGCAACCTTTGCTGCGATGGAAGTAAGGAAGCCGCGTCCGTATTTTTTCTTTATTTTTTATGCCGAAGTCATTGATACGTATTGGGTTATTCCCTCCCTCCAACTTCTCAAGTTGGCAAACGTGAGGAAGAGTGGGAAGAGTCAGGGTAAGTGTCGGGTTGACCTATGCAATAATACAAAAACTGGGTGGAGGCCACGTCCAAAGTTTGATGCATACAAGAACGCGTTTCACTTGTTGGAGTAATCCTGGTATCAAGTCATCACTATTGATAATGGTTATAGTAGAAGAAGATAAGACATATTTATGAACTTGATTCAAATTTCAAGGCCTGACACCATGGCCTCTAAGGCGCAGACGTGGAGCTAGCAGAGATGCCAAATTCATCCGAGTTTCGAACTAAGCTTGATCGATTTAGAAACGATTTTGAAGAGTTAGTGACGGGACTCCAGGTCAATAGAGTTGTATTTTTTGTGGGCGCAGGAATTTCGAGGGGGAGCCCAACGAATATCGAAACGGCGAAGGAATTGGTGCAAAAACTCAAAGACAAGTTCGGGAATTATGACTGGTGGCGGGATTACTTTAATCCGGCGGAGCCAAGTTCACAGATTAAATTCTACGACGCTGCCAAAACAATTCCTAAACTTGAAGAAATTGCAGAATTGTTTTTAAGACGAAACGATTTCAGAACTTTCATAGATTCCGTAATGGAAGAAAAACTCTGGGAGACTAAACCTGGTAATATATGTCATACTGTCCTTGGCGAGTTATTAATTGAAGAGGTCTGCGAAGGTGTGCTAACTACCAACCTGGATGACCGGATTGAGCAACAGCATAGAACGATTACGACGAGAAGCGGGCCAAATGTGATTTCACATGACGATTTTCTAATCGATAAGGAGCATCGAAACGATATCTATAAAGTCCATGGCTGCTTATATAAATGTGCAGACCGAAAGTACCGGTCGATATGGGCAACATCACAACTGCGGAGCCTGTCTTGGCCCCCAGGAACTAATTTTGCTGACACTGTTATAAGAGACTTTTGTCAAACACATCACATAGTCTTTGTTGGATTTAATACACCTCTTGAATATCTTAAGCGCACACTTTCCGCAATAATTGAAGGGAATTTGCCTAAAAAATTTTATTGTGTTCTGCCTGAGGATTATAGCTCTATAGATCAAGAATTTGCTGGCATGATAGACTTATCTTCGGATAGGTACATTCAATTATCTGGGGAAGGTTTTTTTACCTTAGTTCAGCAGATCGTTTTCGAGAAGCTGTTGAATTATCTTTTCAGAGATAATTTGCGTCTTAAAGGAGACAAATTTAGCGGTGGATCAAATCAATTATGGGCAATTCGCAAATCTGACTTTGAAGAGGCGAAAGAGTTGGTTAAAAAAGAAATCTTAATACAGGAAAGACCGCGTTTTCAGGAATTCCTACAAAAAGTCTTGCTGGACGAAGGATATCAACGGAAATACGTGTCCTTTAGATACTTTGATGACCAAATGGCTAGACTATTTTTCTGGCTTATTATTTTCCGGCTTAGCTACACGAAATTTACATTCGGTACCGTGAGGTTCCGCCATTTATTGATCCATAAGGAAAATCAAACCTTTCCATTGATAATTATTAATGCTGACAAGGACAAACCATTAGAACTAGTTCTGCAGCAATTAAATAGAAAAATTGAAGAAGATCCAGAATTTCTCTATGATGTTAGAAATGTGTTTATTTACGATGCAGCAGAGTATACTCCCAGGAGCGCACAACCTGAAACCGTTGGATCTGGAAGACTAATCGAGAGGCATCCATATTCCATCACTAATGCATCTTCCACTCATTATTTCGTCCTAACAGATCAAGATGTCTATGAATTTCTTAGAAGATATTCCCTCGAAGAATTTAAGGAAAAATTAGACAGTCTTGATTGGAGAAATTGAACATGGAGAGAATCTTCCATTTATTCCAAGAAGAGGGTTTTAAGGTCACTGATTTTGGATGCAATAACTTAGATAGAACCTTTTCAAAAGGCAACATAATCTTTGCGATTAGGAGGTTTTCTGATAGAGAGGATTTGCAGAAATGGGACGCTTACCAAGACGAAATTAACCGTCATATTTACCTTAAGGTTGATCCGTTGAAGAGGTTAGATATCTACTTTATTCTATTCATATCTTTCACAGCCAATTTGCAGGACGTTGGCGTTTTGCATAGGATTGAGAAGGATCCATATTATTGCCGAAAAATAATAATCAGGAATGACCGTTTTGAGCAAGATAAGATTAAATTACCTTTCCTTTCTTTAAATCTCAGAGAAACTCATGTTACAAACCGCGCTAAGACTATAAAAGAATTCCTTGATTTAATTACGAAAACAGGGCCAGAACGGGTGATTGCGGAAAGAATTTTTGAACTGAAGGACGATAAAGCCATTGCAAAATTATTAATTGATTTTTCTCTCTCAAGGAGGTCCAGCGATGAAACTCCGTGAATTAGAGATTAAAGCTTTCCGAGGGTTTTTAGATACTCCAGTTTTCTCACTCGACGGAGATATTATTCTATTGGCGGGTAGCAATGGTTTAGGGAAGACGACCTTCTTCGACGCTTTTGAATGGTGCTTGACCGGAAGATTGAAGCGCTACGAACAATCTCCTACTGAAAAATGGCAATATCCCTACATTGTAAACAGATTTGCCACGAGGGATGCGTTTGTAAGGGTTTCCTTTATTGATGGCGAAAACGTCATTGAATTCATAAGAGAGGGAGATGAACATAGGACGAAGTTCAATATTCGAGTAAATGGTGAAACTATTCCAGCAACACAAGTAAAGGGAAAAAAGCTAGAGGTTCTAATTGCAGATGAAGAACTTCTGGAACAAATTCAGGAGGAAGATATAGAATCTCTGCTTTTAAGATCCCATTTGTTAGAGCAAGAACTAACCGCGGAATTTGTTCGATCGGTGTCACCAACAAGCAGGTTCTCTCAACTTTCAAAAATTCTTGGTGCAGATCGTTTTGAAGGCTTTTATAGGAAAATATCGAGATCATACAAATTCATTGATGAAGAATTGTCTTCGCACGAAATAGAGCTCAGGCGCCTCTCAGGACAATTGCATGAAATGCAGGTAAGTTTGAAAACAAATGAACAATGGACTGGGAAGTTTGAAGATACGATGAGCAAAGAAGCCATATTAGATCAATGCAAAAAAATCTTTGAACTTCTGAGAATTAATTTACCAAATACCCCTATAATTCATGAAGAATGGCTCAAATTTGGGCTTGTGGAATTCTGTAATGTTGTGGAGGATTATTGCAAAGCGTTTCTTGGTAATGCTGAGAGATTGATGGAAGAAATCGGTATAAAAAGGGCTCAACTTTCCACCATTCAACAGGATTATTATGATATTGATCAAATTATTGAAGCAACACCAGGAAAAAAGAAAAGTCTGGAAAACCTAGCGAAGGGAAAAGTCGGAGTTTTTAAGGAAAGAACGGTATTGGTCAATCGGTTGAAAACTCTCGAGGAGGAGCAGAATTATCTTGAGGAGTCTATCAAAAAGTTCAAAGTTCGGGCTAGTGATCTTGAATTTTTCCATAAGAACTTGGCTCGGTATGAAGCGGACAAAAAGGAAATCGATGATTTGACTTCCGCACTGGATAAAACTCGTGAGATGATTAATAGTAAGCTGAAATCAATTGAGACATTGAAACATGAAAATGAAATCGCATGGTCGAGTATAGAAAAATACGGAGGAGAGAATGCCAGATTGGCCAACGATCTGAAAAAATGGACGACCACTAAAGAAAAGTATGAACAATTAAGGGAGATTACAAGAAGATCTGAAACGGTACAAAATGACGTGAACAGATTGCATAGGATGTTCACAGAGCAAAGTGAAACTATAATGCGGATTGAAGCTGATCTTGCAAAGAAGGAAGAAGAACATAGGGAAGCAATGAGGAGATGTGATGAATTATCGCAAAGAGTAAGCCAGTATGTTGAATTAATTGGAAGACTAAGAGCTTTTATTGACACGGCGACATGCCCGTTATGTGGGTACGATTGGAAATCCAAGGAGCTCCTGTTGAAACAGGTAGATAAGATTTCAGGCGAAGAGAGTGAACTAATCAGCTTACAGAAGAGAAAATTATTAACAATAGGGAAAGAGGCTTCAGACCTAAGAAAACAATTACAGGAAAAACAAGCCGCAGCTTTATCCTTAAGTGATAAACTTGAATTACATACCAAAGAATTGAAGGACCTCAACCGAAGCGAGGAAGAACTCACCTCTATGATGCATCGTTTAGGTATAACTAAGCAAGAATTATTAAGTATGCAAAAAGAATTTATTGAACAGCAGTTGGATGAAACAAAGAGGAAGATGGATTTCGTTGATCAGAAGATCGTTGAAATAAAAAAAGACCTGAACAAAAAGTTAGAGATTCTTACCAAGTTCTCTGGGGAGTTAAATGCACTGGAGATAACTCGAGAAACAAAAACCAAAATGATTGAAAACGTAAAGGCTTTTGGGGAAGAATTTCAACGAAAGATCAATGAATTTGGCATCTCACAAGAGAATCTTATAAATGTCTCGACTTTGTATGAAGACACTA
>Ga0315285_10008545_pt1 | contig 10492 bp, 8 predicted proteins | sample YL17G09_36_MG_FD_203698 | JGI IMG/M metagenome (GOLD analysis project Ga0315285, IMG submission 203698) | Sediment microbial communities from Yellowstone Lake, YNP, Wyoming, USA - YL17G09_36 | ecosystem: Environmental > Aquatic > Freshwater > Lake > Sediment | place: USA: Wyoming | collected... | reverse complement strand
CCGGGTCCACCTCCCGAACAATGGCTTGCACCATTTCGCTCAAAACCTGGTCGTTGACTTCGATCATCCTGGTCCTCTTAACTTACCTATTTTAACCCCAATCCCCTCTCCTTGCCAAGCCCTTCCTGCCTAGCGGGCCTGCGACATAAAATGGGGGGCAAGTTGTGGTGCAGGCGTCTCGCCTGCCTGGTGTGCAGGCTGGAAGCCCGCACCACAACCCGGCTCAGTCCCATCCCCCCAAACTCTGCTATCATAAAACACGGCACCGTGCCCGTAATCCCAATGGAGCGATCCATTACCATGATCAACCGCGTCCTCAATTTTGTCGGCGGCATCCCCGACCTGCTCTTCCTGCGCATGCCCTCTTTCATGATCGAAACCAATCCCGCGGCCTACCCTGAATACCTCGACCAACTCCGCTTTTACTCCTCCGGCCGCTTCGCCGAGCCGGGCGAGCCTTTCTTCTCTCTGCCCCAGGAGGCGCCCGCTTTCGAGGTCCTCGAGAGCCGGCCCGATCGCAGCGGCGTCCTGGAGGTGCTGCGCTACCCCAGCCGCTATCAGGTCCGCAACCCCGCCCTGCGCGAGGCCTTCGCCCGCCACCCGGCCAACCTCCACGGCTACCTCCACCTGTGGCGGCATCAGCCTCGCGGCTCCCGGCCCCTGGTCCTCTGCCTGCACGGCTTCATGATGCACGGACCCCGCCGCGCCCGGGCCATGTTCAAGATCGACGCCCTGTTGCGCCGCGGCCTGGACGTGGGCCTTTTCCACCAGCCCTTTCACTGGCGCCGGGCCGAGCACCCGTGGCGGCAATACCTGCTCGGGCCCCAAAACCTCCCGCTCACCATCGAGACCTTCGGCCAGAACCTCCACGACCTCCATTCCTCGGTCCTCCTCCTCCAGGGCCTGGGCTACGGCCGCATCGGCCTGATCGGCGCCAGCCTCGGCGGATACACCTCAGCCCTCTATGCCGCCCATGCCGCGGCGGTGGACTTTATGTTCCTGGCCGTGCCCGCCCTCGATTTCTTCCGCACCTTGCGGCCCCGCCCCGGCCTCTTCGCCTTCCCGGTGGACGAGACCATTGTCTCCGAGACCCGCCAGGCCCTGGACCTGGTCACGCCCTGGCGCTACGCGCCCAGGTTTGATCCGGACCGCATCTGCGTGGTGGCCCACGCCGGCGACCGCCTCTGTGAAGCGCGCCTCACCCGCGCCTGGGTCGAGCAGTGGCAGATCAAGAACTACACCGAAGTGCCCGGCGGCCATTGGCTCCACTTCGGCGGAAACTTGAGAGGCAGGATCTGGTACGCCTGGCTGGCAAAGCAGGGCTATTTGCAATACTAGGGACAGCCACCGGTATTCAACAATTCCAATACCGGGGACTGTCCCTAGTATTAAGGAGAAGGAAAGGGCTTACTCGTAGCGGAGGGCCTCGATGGGATCCAGCTTGGAGGCGCGCCAAGCGGGGTAGAAGCCGAAGAAGATGCCGACCGCGCCGGAGAAAAACAGGGCGAGGAAGATGTAGGCCGGGGAGATCAAGATCGGCCAGTGGTTGGTGGAGGACAGGATTTGCGCCGCGGCGGTGCCCAGGCCGGTGCCGAGCAGGCCGCCGATGCCGGCGAGCACCACCGCCTCGACCAGGAACTGCATCAGGATATCCTGCCGGCGCGCGCCCACGGCCATGCGCAGGCCGATCTCGCGGGTGCGCTCGGTCACCGAGACCAGCATGATGTTCATGATCCCGATCCCGCCCACCAGGAGGGAAATGGAGGCGATCACGGTGAGCAGCACGGTCATCACCTTGGACACCTTGGAGATGGTGTCGGTGATCTCGGTCATGTCCATCACGGTAAAGTCATCGTCCGCACCCGGCGCGATATGATGCCGTTGCCGCAAGAGCGCGGTGATGTCATCGGTAGCCGCATCGGTCATCTCCTTGGACTGGAGCTTGATCAGGAGCTGGTTGACGTCGTTGAAGGTGGAATTCTGGATCACCCGCCGCACCGTCAGCCAGGGAATAATGATGGTATCGTCCTGGTCCATGCCCCAGGCGGTGCTGCCTTTGGGAGTCAGCACCCCGATCACCCGGAAGATCATGTTGCGGATGCGGATGGTCTTGCCCACCGGGTCGTCGCCCTCAAACAAGTTTTTGACCACGGTCTGGCCCAGCACCGCCACCCGGGCCGCGGTGCGCACCTCCGAATCGTCGAAGAAGACTCCCTCGGCCAGGTCCCAGTTGCGAACCACGAGATAGTTGGGGCTGGCGCCCTCGATCCGGGTGGACCAGTTCTGGTCCTGGTACACGACCTGTGCGCCGCTGCGGACCAGGGGGGTCAAGGTCACCACGTAGGGAGACTCCCGGAGGATCGCCTCCCCGTCGTCCACGGTAAGCGTGTGCACGCCGCCGGTCCCGCTGCGCATGCCGCCCATCATCGAACTTCCGGGAAAAACCATGAGCAGGTTACTGCCCATGCTCGCGATCTGCTCCTCGATCATCATCGAGGCGCCTTTGCCCACCGCCATCATGGCGATGACCGCGGCGATCCCGACAATAATTCCGAGCGTGGTCAGGAGCGAGCGCACCTTGTTGCGAATCAGCGCCCGCAACGCCACGCGCAGGGTCGCGGTCACATTCATACCACGACTCCATCCCGCATGTGAACTGCGCGCTTCGCATAGCGGGCGATGTCTTCTTCGTGGGTCACCATGATAATCGTGATCCCCTCGCCGTTGAGCTCCTGGAAAATGGCCATGATCTCCCGGCTGGACTTGGTGTCGAGGTTCCCGGTCGGCTCGTCCGCCAGGATCAGCGAGGGCTGGTTGATCAGCGCCCGGGCGATAGCCACCCGCTGCTGCTGGCCGCCGGAGAGCTGGCCCGGCTGGTGATGCATGCGGTCTTCCAGGCCCACCCGCTCGAGCATGGCCTGGGCCCGCTGGTGCTTCTCGCGGGTCGGCAGCCGCGGCCCGTAGAGCAGCGGCATTTCCACGTTTTCCTGGGCCGCGGTGCGGGAGAGCAGGTTGAAACTCTGGAAGACGAAGCCGATCTTCTGGTTGCGGATGCGGGCCAGCTCGTCCTCGGAGCGGCGGGAAATGTCTTCGTCCTCGAAAAGATATTGGCCGCCGGTCGGTCGGTCCAGGCAGCCGAGCAGGTTGAGCAGGGTAGTTTTGCCCGAGCCGGAAGCGCCCATAATCGCGACAAACTCGCCCCGCTCGATCTCGAGCGAAACGCCGCGCAAGGCCGGGATGTCCACCTCGCCCATCCGGTAGGTCTTGGTCAGATCTTTAAGCGAAATCAGCATAGCATCCTTAATGGGGCCTTCTCCCCGAGGGTAACTTCACGGTGAAGGGATTATCCGTCCCCGCCGCCGCCCGGGCCTGCCCCTCGATGATCCCGATCACCACCTCCTGCCCTTCTTTCAGCGCGTCCTCCGGCACTTCGGTATAGGCGCCGTCGCTGATCCCGGGGTTCAGGAGGACAGCTTTCAGCTCTTTGCCGTCCGGCACCCACACCTGGTGCTGGTGGGAGCCCGGGCGGGAGGCCGCGCTCGCCGACCCGTTCCCGGAGGCTTCGCCGGCCGGCTCATACTTGAAGCGGAGCGCGGCGTTGGGCACCTTCAGGACTTTCTGGCGATGGGCCACTTCGATCGAGACGTTGGCGGTCAGGGTGGGCAGCAGTTTCTCGTCCGGGTTGGGCGCGCTGATGATCACCGGATAGGTCACCACGTTCTGCTGGATGGAGGCCGCCAGCCGCACCTCGGAGACCGCGCCCTCAAAATCCTGGTCCGGATAAGCGTCCACCGTAAAGTGCACCGGCTGGCCGACCTTGATCTTGCCGATGTCCGCCTCCGGCACGTCGGCCTCCACCTGCATCTGCCTGAGGTCGGCGGCGATCACGAAGAGCGTCTGGGAGGCAAAGGATGCCACCACGGTCTGACCCTCATCCACGTTGCGCGCCACCACCACCCCGTCCACCGGCGATTTGATCGTGGTGTAATCGAGGTTGGTCTGGGAAAGGGTGAGCGCGGCCCGGGCCTGCTCGACCCCCGCCTGGGCCAGCTTGAGCTGGGCGGCCAGGGAGTCGCGGTCGGCGACGGCGCCGTCCAGATCCGATTGCGAGATCAGGTTGCGGCTGACCAATTCCCGCGAGCGCTGCAATTCCTTTTCCGCCTGGGTGAGCTTGGCCCGGACTTGTTCGACCGCGGCGAATGCGCTTTGGAGGTTGGCCCGGTCCTGCGCGACCTTGGCCTGGTAAGCGGCCGGGTCAATCTGGGCCACCACCTGGCCGGCCTGGACGTGATCGTTGTAGTCCACATACAGCTTTTGCACCGGCCCATTGACCTGAGTGCCCACCTGCACTTGCTGGATGGGCTGCACGGTGCCGGTGGCATTGACCGTCTGCACCAGGTCGCCCTTTTCCACTTTCGCGGTCCGGAAGAGGGTTCCGTTCTCGTGGTTGCGCCACCGCCACCAGGCGCCCAGGCTTGCCGCCACCAGCGCCATCGCGCCAAGCACCATCAGCCAACGTTTCATGGTTATTTTTCTCCTATGGTGCGCTGGACCTGCGCCACCGCGGCCAGGTAGTCGAAGCGGGCGGTGACCTGGTCCGACTGGGCCTGGCTCAAGGCCACCTGGGCATCGGTCACTTCCACCGCCGAGGCCCGGCCCACCTTGTAGCGCTCGTTGACCAGGTCCACGTTTTCTTGCGCTTGCTGCACCACGAGGGTGCTCAACTCCAGGCGCTGCTTCGCGTCTTCCCGCTCGGCCACCGCCTGGCTCAAATCGAGATAAATTAGCTGCTCCTGGCCGGCTCGCCGGGCGCGCGCCGAGCGAAGCTGGGCCACGGCCTGGTCAATCTGGCTGGTCTTACGGGGGATGGCCAGGAGGTCTTGGATCACGACCGCGGGCGAGATGAACCAGTTCCAGACCAGGGGGAAATCCGCCCCGGTCCAGGTGTAGCCGGCGCTGAAGGTGAGCGAGGGGAATAAATTGGCAATGGCCCCGTTCACCGCCATGGAAGCCGCCCGTTCCTCCGCGATCGCGGCTTGCAATTCCGGCTGATGCTCGCTGGCCAGCGCCATCAACTCCTCCAAGGTCGCGGTCTGCTCGACCGCCGGCGGCTCCGTGATCCGGTAGCCCGGCTCTTCGGCCAAACCCATGGCCTGGTTCAAAGCCGCGCGCGAGGTCTGGATCGCGTTGTGGGCGCTGATCAGGTTCAACTGCGCATGGCCCAGGTCCACCTGGGCTTTGGTCACGTCATACTGGATGCGCCGGCCCACCTCGAACAGCACTTTGGCCTGGTCCAGGTGAACCTGGAATTGGTGGACGGTATCTTCGGCGACCTGGGCCAGCGCCTGGGCCTGGGCCAACTGGTAATAGGCCAGCTTCACCTGAAAGGCCACCGTGTTGGTGGTGGCGCGGAGGTTCGCTTCCGCGGCCCGCTCTTGGGCGCGGGCCTGGCGAATGGCGGAATCGGTGCGCCCGAAGTCCCAGATCAACTGCTCGGCGCTGACTCCCGCGGACCAGGAGTCCGAGGACTCGTTGCTGGGAGGAGACGGAGCGGGCAGCCCGGGGGTGGTCGAGGCAGGGGCTTGCACGTTGCCGGTCGCCCGGCGGTAACTGCCCTGGCCCGTGAGCGAAGGGATATAGCCGGAGATGGCCAGATGGGTCTGCTTCTGGGCGATCACCAGGTTTTGCTGGGCCTGGACCATGGCCGGATGGTATTGCAGCGCGATGGCGACGGCCTGCTCCAGCGTCAAGGTGCTGCCCTCGCTCAAGCTCAATTCCGCCGCGGTCACGGTCCGCTCGCCCGGGGGCGCCTGGTCGCTCTTCTGGGCCTGCCGGGCCCGGTAGATGGTCGCGCAGCCCGGGAGCAGAAAACCGGCCAGCAGGATCAAGGCTCCCTGCCGCCAGCAGGAAAGCCCCGGTGCGGCCGCCGCGGAGTTTGCACCCAGACCCACGCTCATCGTTTGACTCCTTCTTCGAGGACACCCTTAAAAAAGATATTCAAAAACAGTTGCACGTCCTCGACCAAAGGCGGCGGTGTCTCTTCCCATAACCGCGCCTGGATCATGGCCGCGCAGCCCATCACAAAAACCCCGGCCGCCTTCAGGTCCGGAAGGGGCCGGAAATGACCGCGTTCCACCCCTTCTTTGAACACCTGGGCGACCTTGGCCACCAGCCGGCGGTGACGGTCCTTGCCCTCCCGGTTCATCCTCGGCCCGGTAAACTCCGGGTTGAGAAAGACCCGGAAGAAATTGCGGTTGGCTTCGAAGTAGCTCAGGCTTTGTTGGACAATCGCTTCCAGCTTCCGGTTCGGGGAAAGCTCCGAGTCCAGGATCTTGTCCAACTCTTGCTCCAAAGGCTCCATGCTGCTCTGCACCGCGGACTGAAGCAATTCTTCCTTGTCCTGGAAATAGAGATAGAGCGTGCCCTTGGCAATCCCCGCCTCCTTGGCCACCCGCTCCATGGTCAAGCCCGCCAGCCCCTGCTCGGCCAGCACCTTGACCACCGCCTGGTGCAATCCTTCCTTCATCAGGGAATTCCATTTGCTCTTCCGTTCTTCGCGCAACTGGACCATTTGTGGCACCTCTAAAACTAATGGGTCATCTAAATGACTCAAGATTCAGAGTAATAACTTTTTGGTCAATTGTCAAGCAATCCTTTTCCCATCAGGCACTAAGGTCTCTGGGCAAAGGTCGGGGCATCCCGCGAAATGTGGGATGCCCCGATTCTCCCCTAAGGAAAGAGCCAGCCAGGGGGATGTTCCCTTGAGGTTAGATATTGCTGAAATTGTAACTAAGCAATTCCGCGCTTCCCCCTTCGCGGATCATCCAGATCTGCGGAGCCTGCCCCCGGCGCCCCGGGCCGATGGCCACGGCCACAAAACCCTCCGGGCTCGGCGCAAAGTCGCCCAGCGCTTTTAACTCCCCTACCTCCTCAAAAAGAAAGGCATAGGGGTCGCGCCCGGTCGGAGAAGAGTATTCATCCCTGGATAGATAAAAGGTATAGGGGGACGCGGCCGAGGGCATCCAGTCGAGCGAAGCGAAGGCCTGACCATACCGATGATGTTGGTTGTAGAAGCGGCGCTGGGCCTCGACCAGGGTCTCCAGGTCCGAGTAGGGCCGTTCCCCGCCCAAGCTTTCGCGGTAAAGCCAAGGGGCCGAGTTGAGCAGCGATCGGGGGCTCGAACACAGGCCGATCGAGACCAGGATCAGTCCCGCGCATACCGTTTTGAGCCGCCGGGGTCCTTTCCGCATCACCAGCCCGAAAGCCATCAGGAGGCAGGTCGCGAGGATGACCCCGCTGTCGTGTTTGAGCTCCTGGGTGTAAGCGGTCAGGCGCCGAGGGGCGAGCCTGGGGTTGATCTTCAGCTTCACGTCCTCCATCTCGCCGGCTTGGAACGTGGCCCGCAGCCGGGTCAGGGAGCTGGCCTGCGACAAGCTGACCACCGTCTCCTCCTCCGGCAGATACTGGCTCAGGTTGGAATCCGGCGCACCGCCGGCATAAATGGTCTGGAACCCTTCCGCCTCGACATAACCAGGCGCCAGGACGTCCAGCATCACGGTGGACTGATCTCCCATGATGGAAGAAATTTTTAGGGGAAAGATGATCTCCTTGGAATCAAAGCCCAGGCTGAGAGTCGGCGGCTGGACCAGGGAGCGGCCGGGCTTTGCTTCGGACGAGGCCGCGGCCAGCCTAAGCCCGACAAAGTGCCAGCCCTGGTCCAGGTATTGCCGAAGCACTTTTTGTCCGTCCCGCGGAAGACGGTAGTTATGCTGCCGGAGCCAGGTCATCAACTCCTTTTCCTGGGAAGGCGAGAAGGTGGTTATCTCGTAGGCGTCGAGTTGGGTGACCCGAGGCCGCTTTAGAGTAGCCGCCGGGAAAAGGAACTCGCTGGAGCCGAGCCAAGAAAAGACGATGAAACCCGGAAATATCGTCAATGCCAAGAGGGCTAGCATCAGGCCCACGACGATCGTGACCAGTTTTCGCTTTCCCCATACCCGTAACAGGAAGATCAAGAGAACAGCCGCCGGCGCCAGGAGCCCGAAATACAACCCGTGGCGACGGGTTTGCACTTTCGGGCCCGATGCGAACTCGAGCCGGCTGAAGATCGCGGGGTTGGCCAGAGCCACCTGGGGCCGGCTCGGGACCGGCACCAGCCAGGCCAGGTCGCTGCCCTCGGCCTCGATCAAGACGTGCAGCAGCATCTGCTCGTGGAGGCCGTCGTGCAAAATCACGGCTTCCTGGAGGGGTTCTCTCGGCGCGACTTCATAGGCTTGTGCGCTGACGATACCGCCATCGGCCCAGGCATTAGGCGTCGTGAGCGCAACTCCCAGGAAAAGGGCCAGACCCGCTAACTTTGGGATCCATTGCATGATTCGGTTCATGGCTTCCTCCTTTGGGTCCAAATCAAACGTGCGAGGCCTGTTTTTATTCCGCTTGGACTCGAAAATTTTTTATTCCGATCTCTATTAAGAGCAAGCCGGATGCCAGGCAGATGATCTTTTCCAACCTCTTGATATTATTGGGTTTGCAAATTGTTTGGGGAACATGGAATCAGGTAAGAACATTCCCAATCGGGAAAAAACGGTGATAGCCGGCTTTCATTAAAGATCGGGGTTGGCCGCTTATTCTCTGAATCATCAAATTCCATTGGCGCCTGGGTCGCTCTATACCTTGACTTTAGCCTTTGCTTTCGCTTTAATGCAGAGCGAAGTTTCGAGGAGGCGAGATGTTAGCGGAAAAGCGGAGGTCGGCCCTGGACGCGATCTTTTTCCCGAAGGCCATCGCGTTCGTGGGCGCGTCGAACAACCTGAACAAGTGGGGGTTCTTGATCCTTCACAACCTGATCATGGGCGGGTATGAAGGCCCGATCTATCCGGTCAACCCCAAGGAGAAGAACATCCTGGGGCTCCCGGCTTACCCGAGCGTGGCGGCGATCCCCCACCCGGTGGACCAGGCCATCTTCACCATCCCGGCCGAGCAGATCCCGCCGGCGATCGCCGAGGCCGGCCGCAAGGGGGTGCGCGCCGGGATTGTGATCTCTGCGGGCATGGGCGAGCTGGGCGAGCCGGGCAAGGCGCTGGAGGCGGAGATGGTCGAGCAGGCCCGCCGGTATGGCATGGTGCTGGTGGGTCCCAACGGGCAAGGCTACGCCTGCCCCCAGAGCAAGCTCTACCCCTGGATGCCCGCCTTTTTGCCGCCCCACGGCCCGATCGCGCTCATCAGCCAGAGCGGCAATATCCAGACCTGGATCCTGCAATACCTGGAGCGGGTCGGCTTCGGAGTTTCCAAGACCGTGAGCATGGGCAACGCCGCGGACCTGCAAGCCGGCGATTACCTGTGCTACCTCAAAGACGACCCGGAAACCCGGGTCATCGTCCTTTACCTGGAAGGGCTCGACCAGGGCCGCGAGTTCTTCTCGGCCGCCCAAGAGGTCTCGCCCCGCAAACCCGTGGTCCTGGTCAAGGCCGGCCGCACCGAGGCCGGCGCCCGCGCCGCCCGCTCGCACACCGGCGTGCTGGCCGGGGCCGACCGGGTTTTTGCCGCGGCCTGCGGCCAGGCCGGGATCGTCCGCGCCGACACCCTGGAGCAGGCGGCCATCTATGCCGCGGCCTTTGCCGGAATCCCGCTCCCCGCCGGCAAGCGCGTGGGCATCGTCACCGGCGGCGGCGGGCTGGGCGTGATGGCGGCCGACGCTTGCGTGGCCGCGGGCCTGACCGTGGTCGAGCTCGGGCCCCGCGCGTGCGAGAGGCTGCGGAAACTTTTGCCGCCCTGGTGGGTGCCGGGCAACCCGGTGGACCTGGTGGCCGGCCTGGGCTATGCCGGCCCGCGCGAGGTAATCCCGGTCCTGTTCGAGGAAGGCGAAGTGGACGGCGTGATCATGATCGGCCTGGGCTGGGCTCACGGCATGGTCGAGACCTATCTCAAGCACTCGCCGCTCCGAAAGCTCACCGACCTCACGCCGTTCATTGCGGACCGGCTCAAGCGCGACCGGGAATATAACAACCTGCTCGCGGACCTGATGGAAAAATCCGGCAAGCCCCTGTATATGATCGGTCCAGCCGTGGCGCACGCGATCGAGCGCGGCTGGGAAGGCATGAGCGATATCCTTCGCCGGGGCTACATGATCTTCCCCACCATTGAAAGCGCGGTCCAGGCCTTTGCCGCCATGGCCGAATACCGCCGCCTCCGCGAGCTGCGTCAGGCGCCGGAGGAGCGCCCGGCCGCGCCGGCCCCGGCCCGGGCGCTGGAGCGGTAAGCGGCGATGCGGGTGGTGGGCCTGACCGGCGGGATCGCCTCGGGCAAGAGCATGGTGGCCCGGATGTTCGTGGAGCTGGGTGCGCGCCTGGTGGACGCCGATCTTTTGGCCCGCCAGGTGGTGGAGCCGGGCAAGCCGGCCTGGGGCGCGATCGCGGACCACTTCGGCGAAGGGGTGCTCAACCCCGACCGGACCCTGAACCGGGAGAAGCTGGGCGAGATCATTTTCCGCGACCCG
>Ga0315285_10008543_pt1 | contig 10493 bp, 8 predicted proteins | sample YL17G09_36_MG_FD_203698 | JGI IMG/M metagenome (GOLD analysis project Ga0315285, IMG submission 203698) | Sediment microbial communities from Yellowstone Lake, YNP, Wyoming, USA - YL17G09_36 | ecosystem: Environmental > Aquatic > Freshwater > Lake > Sediment | place: USA: Wyoming | collected... | reverse complement strand
CTATTCTGAACCTGGTGAAAAAAGAAAAACGACGGCCAATTTAGCCCTATTGGTTTGGAATCAGCTCAATACTTTTAATGAATTAAGATTTATGGGAACAATTTATTGGCAGAAGACCACCTCAAGAAATGGTGCCGTGTTGTTTGGCAGTTATCCATACCCCTCAAACTTTATGGTTTCAAATGCAGTAGAGGCAATTCATATATTTAGGAAAAGGGGGGAACGAAAAATTTTGAAAGAGATAAAAGAGTTATCTATGATTACAAAAGAGGAATTTCGAGAATATAGAAATGCTATATGGTATATAAATGGGAATCCGGGAAGTAACCACCCAGCTACATTTCCTCCTGAATTACCTAAGAGATTAATCAGGATGTATTCATTTGTGGGCGATGTGATTCTCGATCCTTTTTGTGGAGTAGGAACTACAAATATAGAAGCCGTTAAGCTGAACAGAAGCTCAACTGGTATTGATATAAATCATTCATATATAAAGGAGGCTATTTTGAGATTAAAAAAGATTAATGTCGAATGTGAAGTTATATCTTTTGATGAAAAGGAGGAATAAGGCTTATGAGCAACAACAATTTCAAGAATATTGAACTATCTATACAAGATCCTGATGAAAATAAATTTATAGTTGAATGTATTGAGACTTTTGAAAATGAAGTGTTAAAGAAACCTCTAATTATCTTAATATGGGGACCAGCTAAACCAAGTGATAGTTCAGATGAATATAAAGTTAATCTCTATAATAAAAGAGTTGCGGTTAAAGAGTATTTAAAGAATTTAAAACATGATGTCTTTTTTAGTGAAGAGATAGGTGAAGAGGCTGAGAAGAAGCTTGGCTATAGACCTAATCCGAAAATCTTTGAAAAGATCCAAATAGAGAGAGCAGACCTTGCTATAATGTTGAGAGTATCGCACGGAACTATCGGAGAGTTTCATGATTTCGGCAACAATCCTGATTATGCCCGAAAGATGTACGTCTTCTTTGACAATAGGTATAAAGAAGGCTATACTCATTTAGGAGCTGATGAAATCTTTGTTACACATGGCGGTAAATTAGAAGAGTTTTCTTATCCAAAGGATATAACTGAATGCAATCTTCAAGATAAGATAAGCAATCATATAAGAAAAGTTCAAGAGGCAATCTATATTTCTCCTTACAAAAAATATTAGGAGAGACAAAATGGGAACAAGTAGTATTAGTAAAATAAATAAATTGGTTGATACCTTATTAAAGACCGAGTTGGAAATCTCTATGGATAGGAATCTATTATTTTTACTGATTTATTTAGACAGACATCCAAAGATATCTATTAAGAATTTAGAGAACAAAATAAAACTCCAGAAAGTCTCGTTGTCTCAATGTTTAGATAGATTATTTTCTAAAGACTTTATCAATAAAAATGAAAAGGGGTTATTTTATGTTTCTCAAAAAGGGAAAGATTTTCTAAAACCTATTTACTATTCAAAGTATGACCTCAGGAAAATTCCTAATAAGTCTATTAAGGGGTATACTATAGAAAATCCACTCGGTGAAGGTTCTACCTCAGTTACCTTTAAGGCTATAAAGGAAAAGACAGGAAGACCAGTCGTCCTCAAGATAATCAAACCAGGTATATTGGATCACATTGATATTCCCAAAAGGATAAAAGAGATTTCACCGTTAGGAGATGCCTATCTTGTTGTCCCATCTGATTATGGGGCCTTCTCCTATCAAGATATCCAATTGAAATTTATCGAGATAGAATATATCCAGGGAAAAACCTTGAATGATTTTCTCGAAAATAAAATATACTTTGAAGGGGAACCATTTATAACCCACTTTATCCAGGAAGTAGGAGGAGTATTGAGTAAGATTGAAAATGAAGGATTTCAACATGGCGATATTCATTCAAATAATATTATGGTAATTGAGGATATCATTCATAAGGGAAAATATCATTTCAAGATTATTGATTTTATTGGGGTTAATTCCAATGAGCAATTTAGAGAATATGAATATTCGGATAGGGATTACTTCCGCAAAAATTTCTCAGCAATGGTAGACCACATTTTAATTTCTTCAAGGGAATCAAAGGAAAAGGCCTTAGGAGAAAAATTGCTTTATATTTACAATAAGGTTTTGAAAAATGAGTACACTTCATTTGAAGAAATTATTGAAACTCTGGGTAAAGAATATGTTTCTGAGAAAAAAGTAGTAGAAGTTAAAATTAAAGAACCATTTCATATATTTATATTTGAACAATATGATATCAGCAAACCAGAGTGGTTAAAGATATTTGAACCAGATGCTGAAACCTATAAAAGATTAAGATCCTTCAATAATGTAATTCTATCAGGACCCAGGGGTTGTGGGAAAACAATATATCTGAAGTCCTTAAGTTTTATCCCAGATCTTATAGAAAAGATAGAAAATGAAGATGAATTGAAACCATTGGCTAAGAAATATATTAATTACAAAGAGGTATTTGGTGTTTTTTTTGCCTGCCGGCAAGCAGAGTTTAAGATTTTTTCTGATAAATATTTTACATTTACTCCTAAGACTGAATTATTTATCAAGCATATATTTATATTAAAGATTATAAGAAAAACCCTTGCTCTTATTGGAAGAGGATATGTAAGGAATGTCTTTAAAAGAACTTTTGTCTATAAAGATATTATGGATTTTATGGCTAAATATCTGAGTAGGCCTTTTGGATTAATGAAAAATGGAAATGAATTATCAGAACTCTCAAAAATAATAGAAAACGAGGAAACAGAGTGTCTCAATTTGCTGGGACAGGAAGAGAAGTATCCCTCAATTGGTAAACTTTCAAACGAAAATAAACTGATAGAATTCTTTGATATAGTCAATAAGTCAGTATCCGAACTTCAGGATGCAAAGTTCTATATTATGTTTGATGATATAAGCGACCCCAATATGTCATTTGAGGCACAAAGAATTCTCAATAGTATTGCCCGGACAGCTAATTCAAAGTATTGTTTTAAGATTTCTACAGAAAAATATGGCTATGATTTTTCTGATATGGATGGAAAGATATTACAATCACCCCATGATTTTGATTACCTTGACCTCGCTACTTTTGGCAAGGAAGAAAGAGATAAGTATGGTGAACGCTTGAAAAATTATTTGGAAAGAGTAGCGAATACCCAGTTAATAACAGCTGGTTATCCTAAAAAAATTACTGAATATTTAGATGAACTTCCTTATAGTCATGAAGAGCTTATAAGACTTTTATCAGAAGTTTCTAAAAAAGAGGAAAAAGATAAAGAAGCAAAAATGCTTCTTAAAAAAGTGAAGTACGGGGGTTGGAATATAATTTCGCAGCTCTCCTCGGGCAGTGTAAGAGTGGCTCTTCAGATTTGCGATAGTATCTTTAAGGGATATGGGGATGAGAACAAGCAGATTCAACTAAAAACTGATCCACAAGCAAAGATTGATATTGATATTCAACACCGAGCTATAACCAAATTTTCACGGGAAGAATACTCAAACTTAATAAATATTGGAAATATCGGTAATCATCTATTTGATATTGTAAGGAATTTTGGTCAGATCTCAAGAAATTATCTAACCCGAGATATTACCACAAAAGATGGGAGAAAATATGAAGTCATTGCTATTGAACGGAGAGATAATAAGAAATTAGATACTAAATCTGAAGAAATGCTCCGAGTTTTGCTTCGCCATTCTATCTTTACTGATACAGGGTTGAGCTTTTCGCGGACTCATATAGGATTAGTGCAAAAATTTACATTGCATAAAAGATTTTGCCCTACCTTGAGAATAAGCTTTAGAGAAAGAGAACACCTTCGATTGTCAAAAGAACAATTAGAGTTACTTCTATTAAAACCTGATGAGTTTGCTAAAGAAGGTACTAAATTTTTGCGAGAAGAGAATAATAATGAGAAACAATTGGAGTTATTTAAAAATGGAAAAGAAAATTAATGCTGAAATTTTTAATCCAGATTTTCTTAAGGATAAGAAAAATTCTCTATACATCTGTGCTGCTGGGTTTGAAAATAGAACTTTAGGTATAGTAAACCAGTTAAAAGGGAAAAGTTTTGCTCATTCGCTTATATTTGAATATACAACCCAGAAGGAAGACAACGAACCTAATTTAAAAATCATGAAGAATTCCTTGAAAGAATTATCTGATAAAGAACCTTTAATCTCGCCCGTAGAAGCCGATAATCCATTAGCAACCCAGCAATACTTGGTAGAGAGATTGAAGAGTATTCCAAAGGAAAACATAACTCATGTGTTTATAGACATATCAGGCATGATGAATGCCTTAATTTTACAGACATTATCAGATGTTAATAGGTTATTTTGGGATAAAACTCTTTATGTTCTTTACACAGAAGCAGATAATTATTATCCAACAAAAAAAGAGGGAAAAGAGATATATAATATCATTAAAAAGGAAGATATTGAAAAATTTGGAACAAATTTTTCATCCTCAGGCGTTAAGGAGACTTTTATATTACCGGATTTTAAGGGGAAATTTAAGGATTATCTACCTATATGTCTAATATTCTTTGTAGGCTACGAACCTATCAGAAGTAGAGGTCTTATTGAACAGTACTGTCCAAATTTAGTGATTGTCTGTTATGGAGAATCTCCCCACAATAAGTTTAAATGGAGATCTGACTTTTCCAGAAAAATCCACAAGAAGGTATTTAGAAACTATCCTCATATTGACAGTAAGAACATTAATAATGAAGACTTATCTACATTTGAAATAACAGACATTTTAAAGAAATTGGAAAGAATATATAGTTCTTTCTATGAGAATTATAATATTTGTATTACTCCTCAGTGTAGTAAACTTCAGGCAGTAGCTGCATATCTTTTTACTTTGACTTATCCTGATGTTCAAATTTTATTTTGTTTGCCAGGCTCTTTTAATCCTAAAAGATATTCAAAAGGGATTGGTACATCTTATGTAATTAATTTGTTTTCTTATATGTATTGAGTTACTTCAGAACTCGATATTTTGACAAGAATGCAGAAATGTTTACATAATAAAAGGAAGAAGATAACATAAAATGGTGTTTTTTGGATTTTAGAGGTATATGATTATAAGAATGTCACGGCACTGCATATAACACACAGTTTGCGATGCTTCGCTAAATTGCCTAACGGCAACTTCAAGAGCGCAAACCGTTATATGAAATGGCGGTTTTAGGATCGGGAGTTAACTTATAATGACCTTATATAGCATACTAAACTTTCTTCTTGTTTCAATATTTAAAGTGTAGAGTCGGGCAGGGAAGTGTTGAAGTGGAGCAATGTATAATCTGACTAATTACTGGGGATTTAATCTTGAAACTGTTTCATATCCACTCATCTCCTCCCTTCACTCAAAGGGTGGTATATTATTATTGAATCTATACCGCCCATATTGGAGGTATATCCACAATGTGTCTACACTGTTAAATTGGGCGTATATCCGCATTGTAGATATGAACAAGTTACGCGCAATGTCTAAAAAAGGGGGTTAATTATGCCATCAGTTGGTAAGTTAAAAAAGTTGGGATTGAAGGAAATAAAAAAGATCTGGCCTCACGAAGAGAAGGATCTTTCGCCTTGGATTGTAAGAATATCGACACCTTAAATGAAGTTTTAAACCTTCAGATCGAAATTGAAGGTAAGGAAGAGTATATACACAATTTTCGACTTGATTTAGTTGGGACGGATAATTTCTCACAAATGCCCATGATTATTGAAAATCAATTCGTTGAATCTAATCATGACCATTTGGGGAAACTAATTACTTATTCAGCAGCTAAAGAAGCAGGAATTATGATATGGATTGCAAACGAAATTCAAATTGCCCATAGAAACGCCATTGAGTGGTTAAATAAAATATCACCGCAGGAAATGTCGTTTTATGGTGTTGAGTTAGAAGTATTTCAAATTGACAATTCATTACCTGCTCCGAATTTTAGAATTGTTGCTGGGCCACCTCCTTCAAAAAGGAAGGCAATCGTATCTGATGAAATATCTCCAAGAAATAAACGGTATCTAGATTTTTTTGATCAGCTTCGTAGTAAAATCATTAGCACTCAACCCAATTTTACACGTGCGAAGGCCCTGGCTCAATCTTGGTGGAGTCTAGGAATTGGAAGAAGTGGGTTTTCTGTGGCTTCTTGTTTTACGATTGACAATAAGTTCAGGGTTGAGATTTACATAGACATGGGTAAAAAAGAATATAACAAGGTAGCTTTTGCAGAATTGAAAGAAAATAGAGGAGTAATTGAGGAAAAAATTGGAAAGGAATTGGTTTGGGATCCTTTACCTGATAGCCGAGCATGTCATATCTATCTCGCTATTGATGGAACAATCGATGATGACGAACAAAAGCTTACCGAAATTATCGAATGGGCTGCCCCACTCGTAATAAAGTTTAGAGAAGTCTTTAGCCCTTTGGTTAAGAATATTCAAATTGAGGGGTAAATTGGCACGGCGTATAACACAGCATAAAAGGTTCGTGCCTTATGGCACTTACCCAAATTCCGCCTTCGGCGGAATTTCTTTTATGTTGGAGCCGTTATACGCCATGCCGTGCATTAGGAGATGATAATGAAAAAACAATTTGATGAACGCATCTATAGCTCAATATCTCTCACTAAATTAATAATCTTGGCAATAAATGAGATAGTCAGCAATAGAGAAGAATGTGCCTATGAGAGGGTTGTAAAAGAATGTTTTACCCTTTTCCCCAAGCGGTTTAGTTTCCAAAGATATCCTGAATGGCCTGATGGGACCAGAGTTAAGATTGAAATATTGCGTTGTAGAGATAATGGATGGGTTACAGGAAATGAAAAAAATGGATTTCAAATTACATTATTAGGCAAAAGAGCGGCTCAAGAAGTGTTAAAAGATCTGCAGGAGGAGAGGGTTAAAAAACAGCGAACAGGTCAAATACGAGACCGGGGTGACACCATAATTAAGTATTTAAAAGAAAGCGAACCCTTTAGAAGATTTCAGCAAAACAAAGAAGATTTTAATATCAGTGAGGGAGAATTTAGAAGATTACTTGTTGCTACTTTTGAAACCCCTCCAAGAGTTCTTAAACAAAATCTTAATTACTGTCTTGACATTTGTAAACAATATGGAGAAAATGAACTCTTTGAGTTTTTAAAACAATGCGAAAAACAAAAAGAGTCTCTATTAAAAAGTTATATTAAAAGTAAGAAAAATAAAGTCTTAAAAGAAGGGAAAAATGAATGAAAAAGAGTTTGAAAATGAGCTTGAAGAGGAGCAAGACCTTCCTACCGATTCAAGAATACAAATACAACTGAGCTATGGAACCATCCGTTATCTTATTGATGCAATAGTGGAACTTGTAACAAATAGTGACGATAGTTATAAACGGCTTGAACGGGAAGGCGTAGAAGGTAGAATTATAATACGAGTGAAGAGATTAAAAAAAGGTAAATGTGAGAAGCTCGAAGTAATAGATTTTGCAGAAGGAATGGATAAAGAACAGCTTAAAAAGGCTCTGAAGTTTGCGGGTGAGGCAAGTGGATTTGAAGAAGGGAAAAGTGTTAGAGGATTATTTGGAAGAGGACTGAAAGAATCAATATTAGCATTAGGGAAAGGAGAAATCTATACTATAAAGGACGATAAATTATCCAAGGCTATTTTGTGGGCAGGACCTAAGTGTGGAAAGTATAGACCACCAAAAGAGTCCCACATCTCAAGTAAAGAAGAAAGAGAAGAACTCGGTATTATTGAAGGAAATGGGACAGTAGTAAGGATAACTGTAACAAACGAAAAAATAAAATGCCCAGATTATAAAACTTTTTGGCCCCAGATTGCCAATCACTATGCTCTTCGAGACATTAACTCAGCAAGTAATAAGAAAGTTACTTTAGACTTTGAATCTCCAGAAAAAGATGGACTGAAATATATAGGAAAGCCCATTTCATATACAGCTCCGAAAGGCAAAAATATAGTCGAGCAATCTATAAAAATTCCTGACTATGGAGATAATGTTGAAATAAAAATCTACGAAAGTGACGAGGAGTTGGAAAGTCCGTATAATAATCCTTTTGCTCGAGCAGGTTTATTAATAAAAACAGCAGGCGCTATTCTTGATAATCCGCTGTTTAAATATCAGAACCTAAAGGCAGGATGCTTTTTCTTCGGTGAAGTCATATGGCCAAAACTGGCTGAGAGATTACGGAAAGGAGAATCCTTACTTGACCTTAATAGAGTCGGGATTGAATGGAAACACGAAGTTTGTCAATCCCTTCAAAATGAGATTGAGAAAATTTTAGAACCTCTGATTGAAAAGAAGAAAAAACAAATTGAGATAAAGCCGAGTGCTCCTCCAGCGGAAAAGGTAGAGAAGCTAAACAAGGATATCTGTTCTTTATTAAATAGACTTGCGAAAAAACATATGTCCGAGCTACCCTCAGGTGATGAACTCTCGGATGGTGAAGAAACAAAAATAAAAACTCTGACTATTAAACCCCCATATGCAAACATTGAGATAAGTAAAGAAAGATATTTCTCTATTTATGCACCTAAAGATATTCTTAATTCCGCATCCGTTTATTATCAGGCAGAAGTGGACTCAAATAATCTCCATATCCAAATTCTTGATCCAATAGTGAAACTTAATCCACATTCTAAATATTTAAATATTTATTATGGGAGATTTAGAATAATAGGTCGAATAGACGGGGAAGAAGCGACAATTACTTGCAAATTAGGTAACCATAAAGCAACTGCTATAGCAAGGGTATCTCCGCCCGGGGAAATAGGAGAAAGAAAAGAACGACCTAAAGGTGGATTTTGCCACGATATTAAAACAGATCCAGAAGAAAATCCTGGCCAGCGAGCACGTTACGATAAAAATGCTGGGGTAATATGGATTTATGTTAAATTTCCCGGGTTAATAAAGTATTTTGAAGATAACCTAAATTTCAAAAGCGATGAATCCAAACCAATGTATGCAGAATTAGTAGGTGAGGCTTTCTGTGAGTTTACAGCAAGATATGATGTTGACCAAGGCAGACCCCCTGTAATGGGTGATCCGATAAATGCTTTTACCATAGCTATGGACAATTCACAAAAGAAATATTTATATCTAATTCACGAAGCCGTTTTTAAACATAAATTATAGGAGAGTAGAATTTAATGAAAAACATTCTTCTTGTTGAGCCAGCATACAATAATCCTTATCCCTCTTTAGGTTTGATGAAAATTTCAACCTGGCACAAAAAGAAAGGGGATGATGTAATGCTTATTAAAGACAATTCCCACAATTCTGCTCTTGACCTTTTTGAAAGAAATGAGAAATGCTATAAAAAACTTAAAAAACACTATGATATTATATATATAACCAGTTTATTTACATATCAAGCGCAGTATGTTATTGAATCAATAGAATACTATAGGAATAAATTTCCAAAAGCACGAATAAGAGTAGGTGGAATTATGGCAACTCTTATGCCTGAGTATATTAAAGAAAAAACAGGTATAGAACCTCATATTGGGCTATTACGAGGGGCTGAGAATTGTCCACCGGACTATTCTTGGTATCCTAATTTGTCGTATTCTATCAGTTTTACAACTCGAGGCTGTCCAAGAAATTGTTCTTTTTGTGCTGTCAGAAAACACGAACCCGAATTTAAAGTAAAAGAAAACTGGCAGGAAGACATTGATATTACTAAAAGGGAAATAATTTTTTGGGATAATAATTGGCTTGCATCACCTAACTTTGAAAATGACATAAAAATACTAATGAAATTTCGGAAAATAGGAATAACACATATTGATTTTAATCAAGGTTTAGATTGCAGATTACTTGATGAAGATAAAGTAAAATTACTAAGCCAAATAAAAATTGACCCTTTAAGACTTGCATTTGATAATCATTCAGAAGACGGATATATACAGAAAGCTATCCAATTGGCTCACAAATACGAGTTTAAAGATATAAGAATTTATGTCTTATATAACTCTGAATACAATAATGACACACCAGAATATTTTTACTATAGAATTAATGAAGTAAATAAATTGGGAGCATTGGCATATCCGATGCGCTATCGCCCTATTAATAGTACTAATGGACAATATATTTCTGATAAATGGGATAAAAAGTTGTTAAGAGCTTTGAAATTATCTCTTATGTTTTACTATACGAAGGGAATGATTACCAAAAATCGTGAAGCTTTCAAAAGTATCTATGGAAATAATGTTGATGATTTCAAAAATAAATTATACGAAATATATAAAAAAGATAAGATAAAAGCAAATTCAAGGAGGAATGATCTCAGTATTAAAAATGGTTTTGTCACTCTTTAAAGAAGAGATAGCACGGCACAGGCGTATAACACAGTGTAAAAGACTACGCTTCGTTCCGTCCAAATTCTGCTCACGCAGAACTTCTTTTACACCGGAAACATTGTGCGAAAAATGCTGCCCAGTTTTTTGGTAAAACAGTTGGAGGGTAAAAAAA
>Ga0315285_10008540_pt1 | contig 10495 bp, 9 predicted proteins | sample YL17G09_36_MG_FD_203698 | JGI IMG/M metagenome (GOLD analysis project Ga0315285, IMG submission 203698) | Sediment microbial communities from Yellowstone Lake, YNP, Wyoming, USA - YL17G09_36 | ecosystem: Environmental > Aquatic > Freshwater > Lake > Sediment | place: USA: Wyoming | collected... | reverse complement strand
GGGCAAACCCTGATCCCTTAAAAAAACGGCAAGCGTGTGAAAAGGGCTGGCTCGCCGTCACGGAAGCCGTTGATGCGTATTTGGCATCCCGCGGTATATATATCCCGAAGGGCTCTGTAGATACACATATCAAACGAAACAAAGCGTTAGCCGATCTCGTTGGAATTACGCCCGAAGCCGAAACATTAAGTGCTATGGTTTCCGAAATTGCGGATAAACTTCATGGTACTTGTTTCTATGGAGGCGAAGATTCCTCACATTTTGATACCGTTCTCAAGAAGAAGGTCCGCGAAATTCTCGAATTAACTGGCTTCTGGAACGGACAAGACGAATAAACATTAGAGGTAGTCAATAAATAAATGATCGCAAAATATATTGTCCCCATCTTAATTTTCCTGACGATTGGATTTTGGATACTTGCGATTCTGATGCCGCTGAATGCGGCGACCTTGATAATGCTGCGTGATATAACCTTTGGAATTTTCATATTTTATGTGGGAATTTTACTTGGGATGCTCTTAATCACGCTGACTCAGTATAACAACATTTACTATGGACCTTTAAAGAAAGAGCGCTTTGAATTAACGTTATCTGATAATATAAAAATCCATGGCGCAATCCTCTCGGCAGATGGCGATACGTCCAAGCCGGTGATACTAGCCTGTCACGGCTGGAATGCCCAGATGGAACAGCTCCACCCCCTTATCTACCCTTTGGTCGTACAAGGCTATAACGTGGTCTATTATAATCATCGAGGCCACGGGAAACGACCGTTCAAGAGTGAAGGCGATAAATATGCGATTGATAAGACTTTAACAAAGGATATACGGGAAGTCATAGATTTTATCGAATTCCGCCCTGATCTGAATCATCAAAAGTTGGGTGCGATTGGATTTAGCCTGGGGGGGTTCACCGTTTTGACTGGCGGCTATCTCGACCCACGCCTGAAAGTAGTGATCGCCTGTTGCGCAGGCCATGATATGGTCGAGGTTCATCGCTCCTGGCCGTGGTACATGCGTTTCTTCTTCCGCGCCTCCGGAATGCCGATGTTCCCCCCTGATGAGTTCAATCGAAAAATCTCACCCAAGTACTATCTGGGAACAAAAATGGACAAAATCGTCTGTCTGGCTCACGCGAAGAACGATCGAGTCGTTCCTTACGACGCGTTTCTTAAAAATAAAACAATCTTAAATTTATCCGATGAGAATGCAATCTCATTTGAACGCGGGGACCATGGATTCTTCGGGCAAGACACAGTCCTTGTGTCTCAAATCATTAAATGGTTTAATAAATACCTTCAATAATCGATTAACCGTTTTTTTAAACCTTTATATGGTGTAGAAGTAAAATACTAGACAATCCGATTTGAAGATTCATCACTGCAGATGATTTGAAAGGGATGAAATAAGTTTGAAAAAAACTGAGATTATCACAACCAAAAATGGTAAAATTCAAGGCTATAGTGAAAATGGACTGCAGATTTTTAAAGGCATACCATTTGCCGAACCTCCCGTAGGTGACCTTCGTTTTAAACCTCCAATTGCGAAAAAACCATGGGATGGGGCACTTGAAACCACGAAGTACAGTGCGTGTGCATTCCAAGGTTATTCGGAACTAGAAGAGTGGATTGGCAAATCCGCACCCGAGAGTGAGGATTGTTTGTATCTGAATGTTTGGACCCCAGCGACCGATGCAGGAAAGCGCCCAGTAATGGTCTGGATCCACGGCGGCGCCTTTCTTATGGGCACAGGGAGCGACCCGATGTACGATGGGTCCACTTTGGCACGACGCGGCGATGTGGTCATAGTCACGATCAATTATCGATTGGGGTTCTTCGGATTTCCATACATTAAGGGGAAAGTTGCCAACCTAGGCTCGCTGGATCAAATTTTAGCGTTGAAGTGGGTTCGCGACAACATTAAACTCTTTGGGGGGGACCCGAATAATGTCACTATCTTTGGCGAATCCGCAGGCGGATACTCCGTGGTGTCCTTATGCTCCATGCCTGCTGCGAAGGGGCTTTTTCGGCGGGTTATTGCGGAAAGCGCTCCAATGATTGATCCCGCTGTCAGTGACAAGATAACCGTGAAAATTTTACGGAAATTAGGGGTCAAAGGCGATGACTTTAACGAGTTACGCGAGAAACCCGCTCAAGAAATTATTGCCATACAGAATAAAATTTTCGCCTCCGATCCCACAAATATCATGGCGCTGAGGCCGTTAATTGAGGGGGAGATCTGGCCGAAACACCCGCTGAAGGCATTCCAAGATGGGGACTGCGCAGATATAGAATTGATGATTGGCACGAACTTGGATGAGATAAAACTGTTTACCGCCATGAAAGTGTTAAGCACCTTAGCGGCTGGAGGCGATAATGTCTTAGCTGGGTTTCTGGGTACGCTGAAGGTAAACCCCGAAAAGAGCAAAGAAATTATTGCCACTTACAAAGAGGCAAGATCTGCCAAAAACCTCTCCATAAAACCCAAAGATCTATTTGATGCGATTCTCACCGACGTGACCTTTCGGATATCCACCATCCGCCTACTGGAAGCGCAAAGCTCACATCAACCCCATACCTACAGCTATCTCTTTACTTGGCCCTCACCTGGGTTGAATGGCATCCTAGGGTCCTCACACGCCCTTGAGCTTCCCTTCGTCTTTGGGACTTTGGATTCTCCCACCTTCAAAGATTTTGTCGTCGTGAATCCGACCACCAAAGCGCTCAGCGAGAAAATAATGGATGCTTGGATCGCCTTTGCCCGCACGGGAAACCCTAGCCATAAAAGTATCCCGAAATGGCCCGCCTACGATACCAAAAAACGAGCGACGATGGCTCTCGGCGAGAAATGTGATGTAATCAATGCACCCTTTGATAAAGAGCGGGCGGTTTGGGATAGCTTATTAAAAATGTAGAATTTTTTTTTATTTTTTTATAGAATTTTTAATATTTTCAGAAAAAATATAAATATTCCGAAAACTATCCTTATTTTATGACTACTCAAGATAAAATTATAGTGGGGAAAAAAGGAGAAATACTACCCAAAAAACCGTTAAGAGACATAGCAGGCATTAAGCCTGGAGATCAGGTGTTAATAGAGGCGCATCCAGGTGAATTTATCATTAAAAAAATTTATTCAGTCGAAGAAGCATTAGCTATGCCCATCATTGCTACGGGGACTCCTGAAAGTATTGAAAAAGACATTGAAGCAGAACGGGAAATGCAGGAGAAATTAACTAATGAAGAACATTAATTCAATTATTCTTGATACGACCTATGTGTTACCACTTTTTGGCATAAAAATAGAATTTTCTCAAAAATTTCATGATGAAATAAAATTATTATGGGAAAATGGGATAAAGGGGTATGAGGTATTTCTTCCCACCACTTGTCTTATTGAAACTTATTTCAAATTACTAAGCGAATATAGAACAAAAAAGGATTTCAGTATCTTAGAACGATATCAGTTAATTCTCCCCACCGTTCTAAATTCGCCTATTAAAATATTTAATTCCGAATTAAATCCAAAGGCGAGTTTATTTGCCGCTATCATTAGACATTCAGGTCATTTAGATTTTTTAGATTGTTGGATTGCGGGAGCAGCGGTTGCTCTTCAAGGAATACTTTTAACAGAAGATAAAGCATTAGAAAAAGTCCTTCAAGGTATTCCAGAAACTAAATCTGTAATAACTTGGGCGTGGGCTAATATAGCAACCAAAATTTAACCTATGTATTTTTTTGAAGCATGCTCAATCCAATCGCGAGGGTCCCAAAAGTTATCAGATAAATTAAGCATAAGAAGAAATTAGCTCCAGCAGTCAACATTAAACCAAATATGAGATTCACGGTGAAACTTCCCAAAAATCCGAAGGTGAGGAGCAAGCCGGAAACGGTCCCAGCTAAATCCTTCGAGAAATCCTTCAATTCAATAGAGATTGTCAGGCACAAGGGAATTATAGAACCGATCATTAATCCTAAACAGAAAATGAGAAACCACAATAGTTCTCCGATATTGACTAATTGTAATAAGAGCAGAAAAATCGTTGCGATGATTGAACATAAGACTAAAAAGATCTTCCGTTTTTTCAAAACATCCGATATAGACGGGAGGGTAATATTACCAAGGGCAATTCCCAAGGAGAGAATGGAGGCTAAATACGCATAAATAGGATCTACTAAACCTTTCGCATCCAAGAAATTCGCCATATAATTGGTTAATCCCATCAAAACCGAGAATCCGAAGAAAATTATTAAACACAATCGAAGAACGGCTTTGTTTAAGAATATCTGCTTCAATGTATGCAATGAAACTAATTCATTAGAGGCATTTTTCGAGGTCTCCTTTTCCTTGGCGATGAAGCTCCAGAGAATTACGATGATTAACGAAAAACAGCCATAAAATATGAAACAGAAACGCCAATTAAATTGAAAGAGGGGAAGGAGAAATGCCGCGGTAATAGACAACGAAAATACTTGTCCCATGCCCCCTGCCATCAGATAAATCCCGGAAGCCGTCCCTTTGTTCTGATCCTCGAACCAGGATGCAACCATTTTCGAGAGATTTGGATACAACAATCCCCCTCCAATTCCAAACAGAAAACTGGTGATTAAAAGAAAGGGAAAGCTATCAGAAAATCCTCGCAAAATTCCAAACCCGGTAATAAATATTCCTGATATTATACTAGATTTACGCAGCCCCAAAGCATCGGTAATCATTCCGCCAAAGAAACTAAAAATAACAAACGACAGAAGGGGCGCCGCATATATCAATGCAACTTGTAACGTATCTAAACCAAGATCTACCGCAAAGCCTGTCCCACCCCCTTCAAGAGATTCAATGAGCGGGACGAAGATCCAAGCGGCGGTAAAACTGAAATGGAATAGACTTCCAATCGTCAGAATTACCCATTTATACCGCGGAGAATTGGTTGGCATAGCATCACAAAAATTTTTAGAAGTCTAGCTTTTCAATTGAATAAAGATCTACCAGAAGATACGCTCTTGAATTACCCGGTTTTATTGGTATGGTTTTGGGTATAGATAGAATAACGCGCCGTTTTCCATCCTTTAAGTCCTGGTATTTGATGGAACTATTGTAATTCAGCGGAAAGGCCCGACCCGTCGATTTATCAATAAGCAAGATACCAATTACAGTTGGCCATTTCGGGTCCCTCGCAGGGACTTTCAGTTCTGCCACGATACGCCTTTTCGCGGGCTCTGCCTTGAAACTATAGACCTCGATGCCTTCGATTGTTGTATCTTTTTTATCAGCGATAGCTGCCATCTGAAAGGTGCCCACGCCGACAAGTTTCTGGGCGTGATTTATTAAACCCCAATCCGCCCAAGTATTTCCCATTACCTGACGTAGTAGGGCAGGGAAGAAAGAAATCGCAGCTTTCATGAATTGGACTAAGCCCCCCATCCGCAATGCCTTAAGCAACGCCCCGGGCATTACCGGGCTCGAACCACCAAGTTGGCTAAAGAGCGCGATCAAATTCAATCCGAGAAATTTTTCAATCAGCAGGCTGCTACCGGTTGCCACGGTACCATCGGGCTGCAAGCGCCCCGAAAGCCGGAAGAGGTCAAGAGGCATGACAAAGGACGTTATTTCAAACAAGCAGTTACGGGATTCCATCAGGAAATAATCCCCTTCAACCGTGCCTGAAAAAGCATACAAGGTGATCCGCTTCTGGGGAACCCCCTTCTCACCGAACTTATGAACCGCCCAAGCCACAAAGGTACTTCTTTCAGGCTCCGTTTCAACTATAGAAAAAGGAATAGTCAGGCTCGCTAGCCCGATTTGATCAAGGCTCGGGATGATTCGCGGTTGTGGAACTGCCATATGGATGATCTTAAAGGTAGAATTCTTCCCGGATAGCATCGATGCCTTTCCTGGCACCTCTTGCGTTCTCACCTGAACCCTATTATCGGTTGATGCTATTGATCCTTCCTGATTGATATATGACGCCGAGATCTTCAGGGTATAATCTGTTCCGGGCTGTAAAATCGCCGCAGGGATAATATTGAGCGTGCACTGATCGCTTTGCACTTCATACCTCTGCTGAAAAACGGGTGTTAGTTCCACTTTAATAGAACTCGGCTCCAAAAATGCTGGAGAAATACTGTTGCCGTGATGGATAAGAAGTCTAAGACTAATTATATTCGTTGAATCTATAATTTGCACATCTGCTTTGAGGGATTTCAAATTCAATCTTCCCCCTGGTGAGACGAAATGCCACAAAACCCCTTTCTCCTTGGGAACAACATCCTCGCCTAAAGTAATACCTGGAGCGTCTTTCTTTCGATAATAATCGTAGGACACCCAGATGACGTCACCAGTGGAGGAGGCCACCGCAATTCCATTATGCCCTAGAGCGATTGACGCATTGATATTGGGGTAATCGGTATTTGTCGCTTGGTCCAAGGTGTTATATGACCACCTAAGCTGTCCATGAGGATCTATCGCATACAGCACGCCATCGCCACCTCCAAAATAAATGAGATACGGCACTTTCTCTTCTGGATCTGGACCGATTGCCGCAGAGGATCGGATCCCGTCTCCTATATAATAGGTCCACTTTATTTTTCCGGAAATTACATCGATAGCATAAAAGTTGCCATTCGTCGACCCGAAATAAAGCACATTATCAAGAGAAATCGCAGGCGAGGCGTAGATATGGCTTCCGGTATCCACCACCCATTTCACCTTCCCATTCGATCCATCGACTGCATGCATTTTCCCATTAAAAGCCCCCTGATAAATTGTGCCATCTTCACCGACAACGGGTGAGGAAACTAAGGACCCCCCCAAATTAGTTTTCCATTTCAATTTTCCCGTTTTCGTATCAAGTGAATACAGCAGATGATCAAATCCTGCAAGATACACTACCCCTTCCTTTCCAAAAGCACACGCACTCCAGATAAGAAATCCGGTTCGAAACCCCCAAAGCGGCTTGCCCTCTCTCGAAATTTTATACAAAAAGAAGTCGTCATTAGCAACATAAATGGCATCATCTGGTCCAAGGACAATATTGGCTTCAAACCAATAGTTTGTACTGAACGTGAATTGCCCTTTCTTGCGGTGCTTCAGGACATCAAATTTCCATTTTATTGAACCGTCTGACGTAAATGCCCGGATTTTACCATCCCCCGCCGCCACATATACGGTGCCATCTTTCCCGACACAGCCCGCGCTGTCTATAATTTCACCAACATCCCGTTTCCAGAGTTCTTCTCCCTCATGCGGATCGAATGCGTAAAACTTGTGGTCTGCGCTCCCCACAAATATCCGTTCTTCTCCATCAATAATCGGCGTCGAAAATATTGCGTTTTCAGTTCGAAAATGGATGACTTTTGGAGCTACGCCTGGATTGATCCACTTTAAATCCTTTAATCTCCCGGAATTCATCATATCTCCCCGCATGGTGGGCCAAGGGGCGTCAATGGGATAAGGATTTTCTGCTTTCTTCAAATTAATCACCAGCCATTATTAAAAAAAGAGAACAATATAAAAATCAAGAAATCAACCATTCAGAAAGGATCTGACTTAATTTGACTCATTTTTTCATAGATTTTAATCCATTTTTTATAGGTCTTTCTGTATATCTTCTGATTTGAGCCAGGCTGAACTGTTCTTTGTAAATGAACCATCTTCGCAATTGCCTCGGAGAGATTTGGATAGATGTTTGTCCCAATTGCCGCTGCCATCGCGGCACCTAAACCTGTCGCTTCAATTGTTTGGTATGTCTTAACGGGAATGCCCAGCGTGTCTGCCACTATTTGAACGAACACCTCGCTATTTGCCAATCCACCACAAATATTCGTTTCACTCAAAGTAATTCCTGAGATTTCCTCTAACTGCGCGCAATTTCCTTTAATTGCAAATGCCATATTCTCTAGAAATGCTCGAACAAACTGCTTTTTTCCGTAATTACCCATAAAGAGCGGCATTGGAATGAGAAATCCCCCATAACCTAAGGGTCCCACCGCGTTGAAATTAATGATCATAGGACCCAGAAATGCTAAGATACCCTCTGACCCCGGTTTAACCTCCTCTGCCAAAGCATTTAAAAGGTCAAATGCATTTTTCCCTTTCTGATTCGCCAACTCGCTTTCATAATCCGCTAAATTATCCCTAATCCAGCGATAAACTTTCCCAGAATCTCCTGCAGAGCTTTCAAGAATCCATTTATCAGGGATTAGATAATTATTCGTCCAAATTCGCATTTTCTCATCAATGATCGGACGCGACACGATCATTTGAAGGGGTGTAGTGGTGCCTGCCATGATACCCATCTGACCTTCCTCAGTCAGCCCCATTCCAAGCAAAGCACATTGTGAATCGGCTCCCCCCATCACTACGGGGATGCCTTGGATTAAGGATGTTTCTGCAGCCGCTTGACCGGTAACTTCTCCGATTTTCGTTCCCGTGGTCACAATTTTTGGGTAAATATCATCCCGTAACCCCAGTAAATCTATAATTTCTTTAGACCAGGTGGACTTATGAATATCAAATAGTTCCGTCTCACAGACGCCGGTCGGCTCCCCATAAGCTTCTCCCGAAAATTTGTAAAGGATCCATTCATCCATCATCAATATACGATGAATTCTTTTGTAAATTTCAGGCTTCTTCTCTTTAAACCACTTTAACCGAGCACTTGCGAACATAAAAGGGGGAAGGTGTCCGGTAATTTGATACAATTTTTGACCATAGCTCGTTTTCATGGACATACCCTCTGAAAGGGCCCGGAGATCCATTGCAGGGACTGCATAGAGTTCCTTACCGGCTTCGTCCATAAGCACGAAGCCCTCTCGAAAACTCGTGGCACTAATCCCGTTAATCTGGTCTGGCTTCAATTCAGCCTTTTGCAGCGCCTTTTTACTGACATTGCAAATGATTTTCCAAAATTCACCCGGATTGAATTCCTTTCCCATTGGGATTTCTGGGGGCGTGCTGAAGGTCCATTCCTCATACGCCATTGTTATCAAATTCCCTACATCGTCAAAAATCAGGCATCGTCCGCCTCCCGTACCCGCATCGATTACCAGAAAATAATTTTCAGCCATTTCTCTTCACTTTACCTAAAAAGTAAGCATGAAGTACTCAAAAAAAATTTGAGAAAAAAATTTTATATAGATTTTTTGGAATCCAGATATGCTCTGAGCTCGTCTGCGCGTTTGAAACAATCTTCTTTCGACTCTTTTTCTTTCCCCTCTTTCCCCTGGTACACTTCCAACTTCACTTTATCTCTTTTGCCGATGTACTTCCCGCCCAGATGATCCAACTTTATTCTCAGAACGAATACATTTTTATTCTGGATTATTTCGTATATTGCGTTCAACGGTATAACCACTAGGTGAGTTCCTTTGGCTAACTCCCATACTGGCGTCCAAGCTCCCGTTTTTGGCTTACCCCGAATATATATATTCTCATCCGTGAGTACAAATAACCCGCTTGTTCTTTGCGCTAACCCATCGAAGAGACCAACGAATCTATGGACTACTTTTTCACTTTTCTGATTTAAAGTTAGTTCAACTTCTGGCATATACGTATTTATAATCTCGGAATACCACTCTTTCATTCAATCACCTTCGCTTTTATCGTTTTGTTTTCTCTAATAAATGACTAGAATTTTATACAATGAAGAAGATATAGTTTTTCAAAAAGCGAGGTTGGATAATGGAAGAAAATCAGCGAATTAGGGATCGTTATAGCGTTCGGAAATTTAAATCAACTGAGATTCCAACTGATATAATCAGAGAAATTCTGGATACGGCACGTTGGGCTCCATCTGGACTGAATAATCAACCTTGGAAGTTTGTAATTATCACTGATGCCCAGATCAAGGACCGCCTAGCGCACCAGACCAATGCTTCTGGGATAATTAGAAACGCACCCGTTTGCATCGCCGTGTTTTACGATAAAGACGAAGGGTACCATTATCTGAAAGATGTGCAAGCGATAGGCGCTGCGATCGAAAACGTACTCCTCGCAATTCACAACCTTCAGTTGGGGGGCGTCTGGCTAGGCGAGATTCTAAATAGGCACGAGCAAGTAGAACAAATTCTGGAAGTGCCGCATTCATTTGAACTAATGGCAGTTATTGCGTTCGGTCATCCTGATTATGAGGAACTGGAAGATAGATCCAGAAAGCCGCTTTCAGAATTGGCTTATCTCAATAAATATGGGCAGAAATTTCAATTCCTATAATGTAATCCGATGCGTTTTAAGAAAAACCCAAAACTTTAAAATAAAAATTTTCTCATGGAATATGAACGTAGATATGAATGATATTGCCTGGAGGATTGTGACTTGAAACCCAAGAAAGATTCGCAAAAACCAGAGTCAAAGAAACCCACCAAACCTCTTAGCCCGAGCGAGATAGGTACCTCTATAGGGCAGATTTACTATGAATCAATGGCTAGTCTAACTAAGTTAGTCAAAAACCTCCCGCCACCGAATGAAATCAAGCAACGCGTCCTCGACCTCAAAGAAGC
>Ga0315285_10008538_pt1 | contig 10495 bp, 11 predicted proteins | sample YL17G09_36_MG_FD_203698 | JGI IMG/M metagenome (GOLD analysis project Ga0315285, IMG submission 203698) | Sediment microbial communities from Yellowstone Lake, YNP, Wyoming, USA - YL17G09_36 | ecosystem: Environmental > Aquatic > Freshwater > Lake > Sediment | place: USA: Wyoming | collected... | reverse complement strand
AAATTCAGAAAGGAGAGATAAAGGTCTTTTACAAACCTGGTTTGTCCCCTCTGGGAAGAATTGGCGTGATACACAAGTATGCAGAGGTCATAGGACCGGCAAAGCCTGAGATGGAAATTTTTGAATTGTTTAAGCAGAGATTGTTGAACACGAAAGTCAGATTGGTCTGTGCGAATTGCGGGCAGTGGTCTGAACTGTTCACGATAAAGAATATGCCGGAAGATGTGAGATGTGACAAATGTGAAGCCAGACTGTTAGGTATAACAAAGGCTATCAACATCAACGTGGCAAAAATAATAAAAAAAGTTTTGAGAGGGATTGAAGTAACGGATGAGGAGAAGAAGAGGTATGATAGGATAAGGAAGACTGCTGACCTATTTCTGGTCTATAAAAGAAAAGCTGCGATCGCTCTTGCGGCTAGAGGAGTTGGACCGGTGACTGCCAAAAGGATACTGTCGAAATATCACAAGGATGAAGATGCGTTGATGAAAGATATACTAGAAGCTGAAAGGCAATTCATAAAAACAAAAAAATATTGGAGCAGCTAGTACACTAGATCGGAAAGGCACGCACCGTCTGCGCATCCGTTAGGACACTTGTAAGCCAAGCTTGCGCATCCGTCTGTTGAACATCTGTATTCTATTAGCACATCGCTCTCGCAATAGTCAGTGAATTCTTGATTCAATTGGAAGTCTGTACACGTACCTTGTGCCTCCAAATCAAGTCCTCCATCAGAATCGGAACAAAGGATTGTCTCTCCCGTCTGTTCTCCCCCTGATATTCCACCTGACATTACTGTATTTACTCCTGTGCCTGTCAACAATGGTGCGACTAGCGACACTACAACGAAAGTACCTAACACTACTACGACTAACAACTCAATGTTTTCTTTTTTCATAATATTATGATAGATTAGTTATATTTAAAAGATTTACTGCCAGTAGTTTTGGCGAAGACGAAGAAAGACAACAGTCCTCCGATGAAACCTCCCAAATGCCCTAGATGGGAAATGTTTGAACCTCTGCTTGTATAGATCGAGATGATCGTGAATAAGGAATAGAGGGCGAAAACGAGAATGCATGACATTTTTGGCATAACAAAAAAAACTACTCCTATCAATACTCCAATCATTATCAGAATCACCATCACGACGATAGGATAGGGCGGGATGATGCCGGATTGATAGATAAGTAAAAATAGTGGTATGGCAAATAAAAGTACTAAAAAGGTTGGGATTTTTTCAAAAGGTTTTACCAGAACCATCGCACCTACCAAACCGAATATCGCTCCTGATGCGCCTACAAACGGTGAATTGAAGCTGATGTTGAATACAAGTCTTCCAAGTATGTCAAAGATGACAGCTATGTTTGCTGAAGTGAGATAGATTGTGATATATATGGATTTCCCAAAAAATTCTTCTATTGCTAACCCAGCTATGATTAGAATCAACAGATTTCCTAAAAGATGGACTATGTCCACATGGATGAAAGTATAGGTTATTAGCGTGTAGATTTTCGGGGTGGATGGGACGAAACCAAAAGCTCTTTCATAAAAAACTATATTTTCGCCGTTGGTGAAAAGAAAGACTGCAAGGCAGGCTATAGATAGTAGAAATGTCACTATCGGGAAACTTTTCATCTCGTCCATATTTTAAATTTGTCTTTCAGAAATTTAAAGTCCCAGTAAACAAAACAGTAAAACTCCTTGGATGATTAAAACCAAAAATATTCTTCCTACTTCAAATGCCATCTGTTTTTCTCCAAATATTTTTATATACAACCATTTGGAAAATGTGTTGGTAAGAGCTGCTATTAATATTCCTTGTGCTGCAACATGGGGGGAAATGGAATTGAGCGATAGAGTAGCTAAGGAGACTGTCAAAGCATCCACATCCACCAATCCAGCTATCAAACTTGTCACATAAATTCCAGTAGAACCGAAATATGTCTGCCCTATTTTTGATATGACCAAAACAAATGAAAACAATATTGCAAATTTAAAAGCCAAAGTTAAAGACAGGGGTGATTTTATAGAAATCTCTGCTTTCTCTTTAAATGATTTTTTTAATATCGTATAGCTCAAAAAATATCCGCTCAGACCCAAAAGCAATAGCTGTGGCAAAAGGTATACTCCAGCATTTGGGTTGAATAAAGAAGAGACGAAGAGCATTCTTATGAACATGGTAGAAGATGCGATGACAACGGCAAAAGTACCAGAATATAGTATTTTAGAATTTTTCTTCACGCTCTCGGCCATGTTTACTGCAACACCTGTAGAACTTGCCAAACCTCCGAATATGCCTGTCAACGCCAAACCTTTCTTTGCTCCAAAAATTTTCATCGCGATATAGGCTGTGAAGCTAATGGAAAGAAGAATGATTATTGTGCTCCAGATCAAATGAGGATTTATCACACCGAATGAATCTATACCGTAGTTCGGCATCAACGGATAAAGGATGAAAGTAATTATTCCAAAAATTATTGCACTCCATATCTCTTTTTTTGAGATGTGTCTGGCGACCAAATGAAGTTTCTCTCTCACTATTAAGATGAAAGTCAAAAGTATGGCGATGGAGACAGAAAGGAAGTAGGGGAAATCTTCAAAATATATCAACAGTCCTAGCAAAAATGTTATGACGAAAGCCAGTTCTGTGGTAGATCCAAAGGATTTGGAGCGGAGCCTGTAAAAATAATTCAGAATTGCCAAACTACAAACTGCAAAAAAGGAGATGAAAATCAACATGCTGCTGTTGATAACCTCTTGAGAAACGAAGGTGGAAAGTAATCCGAATAGACACGCCAAAATAAAAGTTCTTATGCCGGCAAAGCTTTTTTTCGATATGGTTCTTTCTCTTTCCAGTCCTATCAAACCGCCTAAAAGGATAGAAAGGATTATCTTTTGGAAGATAACGAAGTTAATTAACATTAATTTTAGTTAGAATTTCATAGACTATAAATTTTTAAATAACAGAGGATAAAATGAACATATGCCAGCTTTAATTGTATCTATCGATGGGACAGATTTCTGCGGAAAAACAACTATAGCCAACCTTCTGTTGGAAATACTGAGAGAGAAAAATAGGAATAAAAAAATAGTTTTCAAAAGAACAGTTCTTCCAAGCAGTCTGATAACTGGTTCGTTCACAAAGATATTGAGGAATTCCGCAGACAATATTTCTCCTCACGTTTTTTCCCTATGTTATGCTTTAGACCATCTGAATCACTTTGAAAAAGAAATCCTTCCTCTCGAAGAATCGAAGGAATTTTTTGTAGTTATACAAGAAAGATCTTTGCTATCAACCTACATCTATGAAGGAATTATAGGTAACGTAGATTTCAATTGGTTGAAAGAGATAAACAAGCTTGATAAAAATTATCCTGACTTGACACTGATTCTGAAGGTTGATATTGATGAGCTGATAAAAAGAAAGAAAATAGAGAATAGGCAGTTTGACACATTTGAGACAACAGAATATTTGGAAAAACAATCGAAAATTTATTATAATTTGCCGAGTGATTTGGTGAAAATGTTTAATGTGGAATATGTTGATGCTAACCTCGCTCCTATGGAAGTTGCTGAATTGTGCGCTCAGAAGATACAGAAAGAGATTGAAAATTTTCTGAAATAAGTGGGTCCGCCCGGATTTGAACCGGGGATCTTCGCGACGTCAACGCGACGTCTTAACCGAACTGGACTACAGACCCTTGCAGTTAATTTGTTCTATTGATTTATTTAAAGTTAAAAACGTTTGAGATGAAATGAGCGCTGGAGACGGGATTTGAACCCGTAAGAGCTTTCGCTCGCTGGTTGTTTGCAAAATTTTAGCAAACCAGTGCCCTACCAGGTTAGGCGACTCCAGCATCTACCTATATTTTATTTCTGCGTTTAAAGGTTTAATTATAATCAAAAATAATTCTATTTAAATTTGAAACTTTAATATTATTTTAAGACAATTCTTTTATAGGAGGAATCAAAATGCCAATAAATGTGAAAGACATAGCAGACATGTTCAATAAAGACGTGTTCACAGGAAAAGGGTTCTATTGTGGTAAAGTATCTGATCTCGAGTTCGACTTGTCAAGATTCAAAATAAGGTCGTTGGTAATAGAAGCGGCTCGTGGTAGTTTTCTAGGAAAATCAGTTGGCGGAAAGAAAGGAATTATTGTCCCATATCCGATGGTTTTGGCCATTGGTGATGTGGTAATAATTAAACACATGGTTACGCCAGAATTGCCAGAAGAAGCTCCTGAACCTGTAGCACAAACAGCTTGATGACATGGACGGAAAAAAACCTGCTAAGATGAAGGAATTACAGTGGACTAAGCAGGGAGAACTATATGTTCTTCTAGACAGAGACACGCAGAAAACTTATAGTTTGGATCCGATTGCTTTTTTGGTCTGGATTCAATGCGATGGGAAAACTGATATCGAACAAATAGTTGATGTGTTTGCGGTTGATGGGAACAGAGATATAGTAAAAGCCGCGATAAACGGTATTCTGTCCAAACTTGCCGAGTCGGGACTTGTAAAGATATCCTAAAGAGGAACTTCTATAAGAAATCTTTCCATTAGTTCTTTATATCTGTTTCTTATGGTAACTTCAGTCACATCAGCAATTTCCGCAATCTCTCTCTGTGTTTTGCCTTCATCATTTAAAAAACATGCGATGTAAACTGCAGATGCGGGCAGGCCTTTCGGCGATCTTCCACTTGTCAATTTTGCTTCATGGGCCGCTTCCAAAATTTTAAGTGCAATCGATTCTGTCCAACCAGAAAGCTTCAATTTATTGCAAATTCTAGCGCCATATTCAGCATAAGCGAGAGGCTTAACATCATAAGTTTCTACCTCCCATCTCAGTAGCCTGTAAGCTCTTCCTATGTCTTTTCTACTAGCCCCAGTCTCACTTAACTTGGCTATCTCACCCAGACTTCTTGCGATTCCTGTTTGGCGGCACGCCATGTATATGGACGCAAGAACAACCGCGTCGCTAGATCTACCTCTGACTATCTTTTTCTTTATGGCTCGTCTATAATTGACAGAAGCTGTTTCCATAATATTTTTTGGCAAGTTCGCAGCCAATGAATATTTGTCGAGACGGGAAAGGCTTATAGCAAGATTTCTCTCTGGAGCAGATTGAACTCTTACCCTTCTCTGCCATTTTCGAAGTTTGTACATATCATAACGTTGTTCCAGTGTCATCGGACGGCCACTTCTTGTTTTGTCGCGCCAATCGATGACAGTCGAGAGGCCTTTGTCGTGAATAGTATAAGTTCCTGGCGGCCCGCTTCTATCTCTCTTTGCTCTTTGCTCAGAATCAAACGTCCTCTGCTCCGGGCCTCTAGCCATAATTTTTTCTGGAAGAACGAGTCCGCAATTCCCACAAACATTTTCGCCAATATGGCGGTCTTCTTCTATGTTATTACTGCCGCATTCGGGGCAGGCCGATTTGTTGTGAGTTGGAACGTTTTTCGGCTTTGATGCTGGACTAGATGGTTTACTTTCCTCGGTCATTTTCTCTGAGGATTAGATAGACAGTAAAAGATAAAAAATAGTAGAAAAAAAGGAGAAAAAGTAATAAAAAAACTAAATCTCAAAAAAGTCTTCTTCTTCATCGTCCTCTGCCAAAGGATCCCATACGTCGTCGTCCATTTTTTTCACCTTTTGTCGTTTTAATTTTCCTCAAAAAATAAAAGGAAGGAGAGTTGGCCATTTCCAGAGTGTGGTTTTTTGTGGCCTGACTCCCCATGAAAAATTCATCTGATTATGTCAATTCCTAATTGCTGGCTCATCTCTCTGACCATAGGTTTCTCGAAACTTACGGGACCAAGTATGTATGGAGATTTCACTCCTGTAATTATGCTAATGACTTGCACTCTGCCTTCGTATTCTGGCAAAATTCTTGCACCCCAGAACACTTGCGCTGCTGGATCTAAATGCTGAGCTACGGTTTCTCCGATCATGTTCACTTCATCCAGTCTCAAATCTGGACCGCCTGTTATGTGAATTAATGCTCCTGCCGCTCCTGTGTAATCAACTTCTAGCAACGGATTCAATAGGGCTTTGCTTATCGCATCCTTTGCTCTGTCGCTATTGTTTGATTCGCCTACTCCTATCGCTGCTACACCGCCTGTGTGCATCACTGCTTTCACATCTGCATAGTCTAGATTTACTAATGACGGTAGTGTTATAGTCTCAGTGATTCCTTTTACCATCTGAGCTATCAGTTCGTCAGCCACTGCGAATGCTTGCTGTATAGACATGCTACCTGCATATTTCAGCAGTTTGTCGTTCTCTATTACTATGGCTGTGTCACAGACTGTTCGTAATTTGGCTAGGCCGTCTTCAGCTTTTGTGATTCTAGAACCTTCTAGTTTGAATGGCATGGTGACTACTGCGATTACAATAGCTCCCATTGATTTGGCTATCTCACACGCTACTGGTACGCTTCCAGTTCCTGTTCCTTTTCCCATACCGGCTATCGCAAACACCAAATCTGACCCATCTAGTGCTTCTTTGATCTCATTTCTGCTTTCTTCGGCTGCTTTCTTGCCTACCTCAGGATACCCACCGCAGCCTAACCCACGTGTCAATTCTTTTCCAATTAGAATTTTTTTGTCAGCTTTACCCACGGCTAAGTGTTTTGCGTCAGTATTCATAGAAACAGTTGAAGCGCCTTCTACGCCCATCTCTGTCAATCTTGTCACTGCGTTTTGTCCGGCTCCACCACAGCCGACAACAACTATTTTTGCTTTTTTAACTGCACACCCGAATTCTTGCTCAGCTAATTTATAGTAATCAACATTAGAATATGTTGCACCTGATGTTTGTTCCAATCTAGGTTTCGGTCTTACTTCTTCGCCTACTGTTCGTCCGAGAGCGCTCGCAATTATTGAGTCCATGTTAATCCTCCCTTGCTTTGCAAAATATATTTTGCATCATCGAAAACCCTTTATAAGGGATTTCACTATTTATTCTTAGAATTAGATCATGATAATAAAGTGTATCTAAGTCAACCCAAAAACAAACCCAATAACTCTTTTCTTTTATTATTAAAAAAGCATTATTGAACATCAACACATATTTTTCTCTATATAGGTTTCCTACAAAATAGAAGGTTTTCCTAGGGAAGTTTTAAATACTAGCAAGTAGTTAATAGAATAAAGTGAGAAAAGTGAAAGGCGAGTACCAAAACAATATTGGCTAGAACTCAAGACTTTTTCTTACTGCTGTTTCTCAAAAATTTCCGAGTTACTCTTTTCTGCACATAGGAGAGTGGTGCTAATGGTAGCATACGTGGCTGTTACCCATGTGATAGGGGTTCGAATCCCCTCTCTCCAGCCATTTATTTTTATATTTGAAAAAAAGAAGGATAGATTATGACAACAATAGGAGAAATCCTAAAAGGCAAGGAAGGAAAGGTTTCAGTCCACAGTTGGCTGCATAACAAAAGAAGTAGTGGTGGAATTGCATTTTTGTCAGTAAGTGACGGAAGCGGGTTTATTCAAACTACTGTGAGAAAAGATAAACTCGGTGAAAAAGTTTTTGATGAGATTGAGAAATTGCCTTTCCAGTCCGTGATAGAAATTACTGGTGAAGTGAAAAAAGATCCGAGAGCTCCAGGTGGATATGAGATTATCGCGAGTGAAATAAAAATTGAACATAAAGCAGAGGAAGATTATCCTATAGGTAAAAAGTTTCATGGCCCAGATTTTCTTTTAGATCAGAGGCATTTTTGGCTGAGAGACAGGAAGATGCAGACTGTCCTTAGGATTAAATCGGAAGTTTTGAAATTTGCAAGAGAGTGGTTTGAGAAGAATGGTTATACAGAATTCCAATCACCGATTTTCACTGCAGCTGCTTGCGAAGGTGGAGCTACACTATTCCCGGTGAAATATTTTGATATGAAGGTTTTTCTTACACAAAGTTGGCAGTTGTATGCTGAAGCTGCTATCGCCAGCTTGGGAAAAATCTATACAGTCGCTCCATCTTTTAGAGCAGAGAAATCTCGAACTAGGAGGCATCTAACAGAATATTGGCATATGGAAGTGGAAGAGCCATGGTGCGATCTGGAGGGAATAATGAAGACGGAGGAAGAATTGGTTTCGTATGTCTGTCAAAGAATTGCGGAAAAATATCCGGAAGAACTGAAATTTTTAGGAAGAGATCCGAAAGATCTATTGAAAGTGAAACCGCCTTTCCCAAGAATCATGTATGACGAGGCCATAGAAATTTTGCAGAAAGAGAAAGTGAAAATAAAATGGGGTGACGACATAACGTGGGAGAATGACAAACTTCTGTCAGACAAATTTGACAGACCGTTCTTCTTATCTCATTTCCCGAAAGGAATCAAAGCTTTCTATCACAAGCCAGATCCGAAGAATTCCAAAGTCACTCTATCTGTAGATTTGATGGGGCCGGAGGGTTATGGGGAATTGACAGGTGGTGGGCAGAGGATTCATGATTTGGAGGAATTGTTGAAAAGGATGAAAGAAGAGAAGATGAATGTGAAAGATTATCAATGGTATATTGATTTGAGAAAATATGGAACTGTTCCACACTCTGGTTTTGGATTGGGTCTGGAGAGGGTCGTGGCTTGGATTTGCAAACTAGAACATATAAGAGACGCCATCGCTTTCCCAAGATTCATCAATAGAGTTTATCCTTGATTCGGCAATGGTTTGCCATATGCACGGGTTCAAATCCCACCTCCCGCACATGTTAATAATATTTCTGTGGAAAAATTAAGTTATAAATGAGAGGTGTGAAGGGATGAACAATATAGGTTTTTGTGGGATTGATTGTAGCGAATGCGAACTCGGGAACAAGAATATTTCCAAAAATGCAGAAACTTTGAAAAATAAGGTTGAAAATTTTGGAATTTCTCAATGGTATCAACTTGTTCCTGTTGATGATAATGAAAAGTTCAACTTTGACGAGTTGAACAAAGGTTTAGCTTGGCTTGCCAAATATGCTGCCTGCCCAGGATGTATTAAAGGTGGTGGGTCTCCAGAATGCCCGGTCAGAATATGTGCAAAGGAGAAGAAGTTTGAAAGCTGCAGTATGTGTGATGACATAGACGTCTGTAAGAAGCTGAACTTTCTTGAGCCGGGACATCCTGACTTGAGAGAAAATCTTAAGAAAATGAAGGGTGCTTTATGAAATCTCTTTCAATGTGTTCAAACCCCATTTCCCACATGAAATTTTGAACAATAAAATTGAAAGAATTATTAAATGGCTACTTTAATAAATAATTATGGTGTCTACAACAATCGCCTTAGTTTCAGCAATAGTATTAACTGTTTTCTCTCTTTTTTACATTTATTTTATTTTAAGGAGATTGAAAGCATCATATGCAAAAAAATTATTCTATTTTGATTTAGTTCGATATGCCATTCGTATCTTTATTGTCGGACCCATCATAATGTCAGCTTTAGGCAATATTTCACCTTTGATATTTAATGCTCAAAATTTAAAGCTTTCTCCTCCGGGTTTAGCAACTATGGAGCAATGGTTTGTCTGGTGGTTAGGCGCGCCTTTAAGTGAGTTTACACAACTTGATGCTTCAATTGGAGCAGATGTTTATGCCGTTGTCAAAGGAAGCAGTTCTAACATTCTTTTACCCATAATTGTTGGAATGATTCTAGCTTTAGCATTAGATTTCTTATGGGCCTACAAAAATAATCGATATACAAAAATTATTCGAACAGCTCTTTTTGGATTCACATTGGTTGCATTTATAGTTTGGACTCTTATCGCAATTTTCATCAGCTCAAATATTCCAGGTGCAGGGGACTTGAAAAATAGATGGCTTTTCATGCAGTACTGGAAGTTTACTCCATGGGTTGTTGGATTACTTGTTTTTGAAACTTTCTTTAGCTTTTGGTTGCCTTTAATTGTGATCGGCTACTTAATTTACAAAGGCTGGAAAGAAAAGTGATTCTCTATGGATTCAAATCCCTACTCGCGCACAATAAAATTTTCAGACGTTTCAAATAATTTCAGATACACCCATATTTCACCCATATTTTAAATCCTAGTCTAATCGCGGTCTATTCCGCCTAAATCCCAATAATTATTTGGGTGATATTTGGGCGTGATTTGGGATATGTCCATAAGTCACCCATATTTCACCCATATCAAACAGAGACGTAATACGTGCCTTTTTTAGTTCCAACTTTTTTCAACACACCTTTGTGAACCATAGCATTCAGTTCATATTTAGCCACGTCATGAGTAGTAGAGTTTATTTTTTCGTAAGCATCATTAGTTATCCTTCCATGAGACTTCACATATGTCATGGCATTGATTTCCCTTGGATTGAATTGTGTAAATTTCAACTGCTGATCACTAAGAATAATGTTCATCTTCCCTGTCACACCAAACTTTTTCGCGACAAGATCAACCACATTGGCTCCCATCAAACTTGAGACAAGACTTCCCATACTCACTCCCAGTTTGAATATTCCCAGTTCTGAAAGAAAAATTCCACCAAAAG
>Ga0315285_10008534_pt1 | contig 10496 bp, 11 predicted proteins | sample YL17G09_36_MG_FD_203698 | JGI IMG/M metagenome (GOLD analysis project Ga0315285, IMG submission 203698) | Sediment microbial communities from Yellowstone Lake, YNP, Wyoming, USA - YL17G09_36 | ecosystem: Environmental > Aquatic > Freshwater > Lake > Sediment | place: USA: Wyoming | collected... | reverse complement strand
CATTCTCTTTTTCCTCCGGCCGGGCTTCGCCCCGGCGTAGCTGGGCTCCGCCCCCTGGCACGGCAGGCGTGCCGTGGCCTGACGGCTGGCGAAGCCGGGCGGGGCGGAAGCCGCCGGACGCCTCGTCCTCGACGACGTAGCCGAACAGGCGGTCCGGCCCGGCCGAGATCAGAAGGAAATCGCTTCGGACCCACTGGCCGTCCGCTCGCCGGGCGAGCATCTCGAAATGTTCCTGGCTTGCGAATCCTTCCCGGCCGGTCGGGTCGAGGGGATTGTCGGCGGCGTCGAACATAGGCTCCTCGGTTGGCTCCGCGCGGAAGTAGAGGATGGGCATGGGCGGCCTGAAGGCGTCGCTTACCGGCGCTGCCGGATAGAACCTCAGGTCTTTGGTATCGCGCTCGAAGAATGCGGGGTGCGCCACCAAGGCCGCCAAGTGGTCCTTGTCGCTCGGCGGATAAACGCCGAAGTCGGAGCGGAAGGCTGTCAGTCCGTACTCCAGTCGCGTGAGGGTGTTTCGTGTGACAACAATTGGCCGCGATATCCCATCAACATGGACCTTCGGCAACAGCAGCAGAAGTCCGCCGACCAGGATCAGGACCGCGGCTCCTGCGACGATGCATTTGGTTTTTGTAATGGTGAAATCCATTTTGCCTTCCTGACGCTACAGCGCCACTGACGCTCCCGCGCGGTGGACAGGAATGCCCACCGCGCTACGGTTCCATCATGCCGCGCGCCCGCTCCGACGCGCCTGCGTTACTACGTTACTCCGTTACTCCGTCACTTTTCGTTACGGCACGAGGAACGAGTCGCCGGTCGAATCGGCCGGGAGGATGCTCTTGCCGTCGTAACTGGTCACGTCGTTGTAGGCCCGCAGGGTTTCGATGTTCTTGGGGTCGATCTCCACCGAGACATCCGTGCGGCGGCGGAGCCAGATGTTGTCCCAGTTCGGGCCGCAGTAGGGGTGCGACTTCCATTCGATGTGGCCGTCCAGGTAGAGAACGTTCTGGCCCTTGAAGCCATGGTTCGGGCTGTTGAGTTCCCACGCATCTGTGATATTTTTGCCGGAGAGCGTCTTGTTCCATTCCTGGATGTGCTCTTCCTGGCCCCGGAAAGTCGGCTTCTCAAGCAACTTGAGGTCCGTCAGGCCGTCCGTCGACAGTTTGGTACCCGACGCGGTGGTTGCATTAAAGAAATCGCGGCGCATGGGGTTGGCGTCGGCGGCGACGGCCATGGAGGAGGCCCGCCCGCTTGTGCTCGTCAGCCGATAGTCGCCGAGGACGTTTTGGAAGGAATAACTGACAAACGTTTCGCCGCGGAAATCGCGGACGGTCGCAGGGTCCCATGTTTCGTCGTCCAGCTGATGGTCGGACGATGGGCAGACGAAGACGTATGGTACGAGACCCGCCTGGGCGATCAGGAGCCACAGGTTGGCCGTGTTCGATTGGATAGGCTCGCCGTTGTCGCCGGGCGCGGCCTTCGGGGGCCTGCCTGTGCCGGTGACGGGATCCCACTCGTCGGTCCGCGTGTTGCCGACGTCGTCCCAGTGGTCGGATTTTTCCGTGAAGAGGTCGGGCCAGCGCTGCCGATTGGCCGAGGCATACGTCTGCATCGCCTTGCCGATCCGATTGAGATTGTTGGCACAATCGGCCCGGTTGTGGGGTCCTAAGGAATCGAAAATCGCGCATCCCGCCAAGCCTACCAAGATCGCAACTGCGGTTAGAAGCACCAGCAATTCCACGAGTGTCAGGCCGGTTTTCGCTTGCGCTCCGCGCAACTGTCCCATGACGTGCCTCCTTGGGCCGGGGAGTTGGATATACTTATTCTGCTCTGCCGGCGCCGGGCGTGTCAACAGCAAAGGGGGTGGGGGTATTGTCGAGTTGGGTGCGGCTGCAGATCGTGGCCGTGGCTGTTCAGGCCCATTCATGGGCCTTTGCCCCGCGCCAGCGGGGTGTAGCCCCGCCATTTTATGGCGGGGTGACCGGCCGCTGCCTTCCCTTTCCTTTTCTTTTCCCCCTCCGCCCCGCTTGCAGCGGGGCGGAGGGGGGAAAGAAAAAATGAAACGTGTTCGGACGCGACGGCGAACCGGGGCTAAAAGCCCCGGTCTACTCGCCGCTCACGCGGCGCCAAGGCGGCTGAAGCCGCCTCCTAACAACCCAGCGCCAACACCATGCCACGAAAAACAGTCACACCCGTCCTTGCCGTCGGTTACTGTTCCGCGAGGTCTCCCGCCGGAGTCCGGATCGGCAACAGTGCCGGATCCAGCCCCCAGTCCTCGTAGCCCTGCTCGATGAGACTCAGGTATTCCGGCGCCGGCAGAGCGAACGCGTGCCCCGGACGCATCTGGTAGGCGAAGGCCTCGGCGGGTCCGCGTTCCGTCTCGGCCGTTACGCGGATGCGATCGTACAGGTCGGGGAACTCCTCGCCCTCGTCCAGCGAGTCCAGATCCGCCGCACTGATTTCATAGAGGCCTCCCGGCACCCGGTCCCCCTCGGACGCCACGATGTCCGCCCGGTAGCGGAAGGCCAAGCGGTAATTCGGCAGGGTCGCGGCCACCAGGGGGCGGGACGACGGGCACCACAACTGCATGTGGGCGCGGCTCAGGTTCGCGCCGTAGGCGAAGTAATGCATTCCCTGTGCCCCGAGGGGATTCCGCGTGCAACGTAGATGGCGGGCGAAGAGGTGTCAAGCGAAACGTCTCCGAACCCTCACGGTGCGCTCGCCTTCCGCCTTCGCCCTTTGGGCTTCGGCGGACAGGTCGGGCTACGGCGGACGAGTCGGCTCGCGGCTAAGCACCTGAGGCCGAGCCCACGCTTAGCCGCGAGCCGAAGGCGAGCGCGCGCCGGTTGGACCTTGACACCTGCGGCGTCCGCCCGTATAGTCCTCGGCGTGAAATCCCTTGGACTGAATCTCCTGGTGGTGGTGGCGGCGGTGGCGGCGGGCGGGTGCGGGGCCGCGGCTCGCGGTTGGGAGGAATCGTCGTTGCCGACGCACGACCGCGAGAAAGCGTTCGAGGCGGCCCGCAAGGTCCTCGGCCAGCATTTTGAACTCGCCGAGTCGAACTGGGCTCGGGGGGAGATCCGAACCCGGCCTCAGTTTCTGGACCGCCAGCGGACGGGGACGCTCGCGGACGTGCGAGGGGCCGGCGGCCGATGGCGCAGCACGGCCTTGTGCGAGATCGGGCGGGACGGCATGACGGTCGTCGCCCGCGTGGCCGTCCGGATGGAGCGTGAGGCGACGGCCGCCGCGGCCGCCATGGCCGAAAGCGGCACCGACGACCGGGCGAGCGACGTGCCCCGCTCCGTGCCGCGAATTGCCGAGCCGGGCGCACCCGCCGACCGCGAGGTCTGGGTCGAGATGGGTTACGACCGGCCGATGGCGCGGGAACTCCTGGCCCAGATCGCTCAGGAGGTCGAGAAGTCGGAGACGCGCGAGGCCCTGCCGCCGGATCAGTCGCCGGACCAGATTCTGGAGGATTCGAGACGGATCGGAGGCGAACAGGGCTTCTAGGCCTGTCCTGAGTCCCGGCGCGCCGGGACCGAAGGGCCAGCCCCTTCGATCCCGGCGCGCCTCCGCAGGATGCTGCGCAGGGACTCAGGGCGACGCCTGAGCGCGGCCGAAGGGTCAGCCCTTCCGGTCCGGACAAGAAACAGGTGCCCCCATCGTCTAGCGGCCTAGGATATCGGGTTCTCATCCCGGGGACAGGGGTTCGAGTCCCCTTGGGGGTGCTTAGTATTATGTAAATCCGTGCATACGCCTGCAACGGCTTCCCCACGGTGGCCGTTGCAGGCATTTGCCGGTATTTCTCGGCCTTGCTGCGCCGCTTTCTGCGCCGCTTTCTGGAAGTGGTCCTCGGTCACCATCAGGTAGTGCCGCCGGGCGATCTCCGGCGAGTGTCCAAGCCACTTGGCCGCGACGTGTGCCGGAAACCGCTCCGCCAGTTCGCTTGCCCGCGTTGCCCGAAGGTTCACGAAAAGTTTTTCCCACGGCTCGACGCCGGCCTGCGTCAGCGCCCGGAGAATCACCTTGCGGTAGTGCTGGCCCGCCGTGTTCGCCGGATACTGCGGGCAGCAATACACCGCCCCCGGCTCTGCCGCCTCAAACGCCTCACGAAACGGCCCCGCCAGTTCCGGGAAGATCGGCACGATGCGCGAACCCTTGCCGTCGTACCCGGCCGTCTTGACGCTCCGCACCGTGAACCGCTCCCGCTCCCAGGAAACGTCTTTCCACGTCAGGGCCGTCACCTCGGAAGGCACGCGAAGGCCGCCCCAACGGGCTAGGGCGAAGGCCAGACGCCAGGCCGCACTCGGCAGCGCGTCCAGCACCGCCCAGGCCGCCTCGGGCGGGACGAAGTGAAAGCGGTCCTCGGAGAACGTGCCGCACTTGATCCCGGCGAAGGGGTTTTCGGCAACGACCTTGCGCTTGACCGCCGCCGTGAGAAACTGCTTGCACCGCTTCACGTGCCGCCGCGCGGTCCCCTCGGAAAGTCCCCGCTCCGTTCGCAGCCACACGCCGAAATCTTCCGCGTCGCCGGGGCCGATAGCGTCAAGCGGCTTGTCGGCCCCGAAGTACTTCAGCAGGTCGCCTCGGGCCTGGCCGTAGTTGATCTTCGTCCGGCCCGCCACATCGCCTCGCCCCTCGATGTAGCGATTCAGCCATGCGCCCAACGTCGGCGCGGACGCCGCCGCCGAGGACAGGCCGCACACCGCCAGGCGCTGGCACAACCGGCCCGTCACGCCGTTCACCCACTCCGCCGTTGAACCGGGCAAGGGCAGGCCGTGCCGCCGGTGGGCAAGCAGGTGCTCGACGTGCCGCTTGACCTCCAGGGCAACGTCCTTCGTCACCCGGCCGAGGCGTATCCGCCGACGCCGCCCATCGAGGCAGATCACCAGGACGGCCCGCGTCCCGTTCTTGGACGTGCTCACGCTTGCCACAGGTCACGCTCCCTTTCGTTTTCGCCCGCCGCCGCGTTTCCGCTTCGGCGGTCGGCCCGGCTTCACCGGCCCGCTCGATACCAGGTCCAGGTTCAACACCTCGGCCAGGGCGTCAGCCGTCCGCATCGTCGCGCCGATCTTGCGCCCCATGAACCTTGAAAGCAGACCCTCGGCGATCCCCGCCCGCCGCGCGAGTTCCCGCCGCGTCATCGGGGCCTTGGCGATTGCCGCCCGCAGCCGCCGCGTCAACCTTCCGTCGTATTCGCGTTTCGGGTTCATACTCTCACCCTACCAGGATGCTGAAACCTTGTCAAGCACAAAATCCGGTCCTGCCCTACTTCCGCTTTCCGCCCGTCCACGATCCCCCAGGTGCGGCGATCCCTGTCCGACCCAGACCCCCGATTTCCTCGATGACGCCTCGGGCGGCCCCCCTGGTTCACGAGTGCGATTCCGAAGCGCGCTGCCGCCGTGCGCACGGCAACTGCCGTCGGCGCGTGCTCAGGCCCCGCCAGTCGCGGCGCGATCGCGCGAGCCGATAGGCCCTTCGCCGCCAGTGCCGCCAGTCGCTTCCGCCGCTTGACCGTCCAGAATGTCAGTTTTGGCATCGCTCCACAGGTCGCCGGCGCGGGCGGTGACAACACAAGCGTCGGCGGCCCGCTTTTTTGCCGGTGTCCGATTCGCAGGATCGCCCAGGCCGCTCGATCTCCGTCCGCCCCGAGGCCCCGGATTTCTCGATGACACCTCAGGCGCCCCTCGGGCGCCGCTACCGGCCCGCCACGTTCGCCGACGCGGCCCGATCCCCTGCCCGGCCGACTCCAGGGCCGCCGCCCATCGGCGCGGACGTCAATAAACTGTCCTGATTTTCGCGCCTATTTCGCTACCCCCCGCGGGCGATTCGGCCCAGGTAGTACCTATTGCCTTCTGCTGGCAATCTGGGCAAGCCTGCCCCCCCTAATCGGCCCTGGCGGTAGCGCAAACGCCATCTTGTGCCTCGAAAACGGTCTCGGATATAGAATCCGTTTACCTTTTTCCGCGCGTCCGATGCGCAACCCTTCGCGCCCACGCCGTTTGCGCTCGCAATCCGGCCCCATACAAGTCCGCCCCTCGGCACCGATTTGGCACCGATTTTCGAGAGTTTTCATCCCGTCACGGCCAGGCAGGGCGCCGCTCACTGGACGCGGCGCCCCACCGAAGCCGCGTGGACTATGAGCATTTCTTGAACGGCCGCTCGGCCTCGGCGAGGGCCTGCCTCGCCGCCTTCGCGGCGGCCTCGGCGTCGTCCAGGTCGGACTGGAGTTTCGCTATCCGCGCGCCGAGGTCCGCCACCGCGTAAACGTTGATGCTCGCCGGAGCATTTTTGCGCGTCCAGTCGATCTCGTCCAGTTCCGCCCGCGCACTCCGCGCCCGTGCTTCCGCCGCGGCGAGGGCCCGCACGTGCGGAACGCGGGCGGCCTCCAGCGCCTCGCGCCGGTCGGCCTCGACCACGGCGGACGGCCAGGTTTCCACACCGGCCAGGAGGTCGGCAGAAGCCGGGGCGTCGCGCAGTTCCTGCAACCGCCGCACCGCCGACGCGGCGGCGTCAAGGGCCAGGACCGCCGCCCGGACCGCTTCGCGGTCGTCGGCCGGCGACTCCCAGGCCCGCCACGGCAAGCGCGTCGGCGGCGCGGCGCCACGCTCCGCGTCAGCCCGGCCAGCCGGCGGGCCGTGCCCGCCGGCCAGTTTCTCGGCCGCGCAACCAGCCGAAGTCATCAGCGTCTCAGCCGTCGCGTCCGCCAGCGGAGGGACAAGTTGGACGCAGCCGCCGGCGCCTTCGATCACGGCGCGAACGAGAAGGCACCGAAGGCGGTGTCGGGGCGGGGCCAAAACGAGGTGCGCGACGAGGTGCCCCGCCTCGTGCAGCGCCGCCCTCCAACGATGGGCGCGAATTTCGCCCCTTGCCGCGTCGAGTTCGGCGACGGTCTCCAGGTGCGGAGCGCCCTGGCTTCCAGACGGCGCCTCGCGTTCGCTGTCCCGCGCCGAAGGCCCGCCGCCAGGACTCCCGCGCGGGGCCCCAGGGCCTCGGCCGGGAGCGCGTGCATCCGGCTCGCCGACAGGGGCCGGGCGCGAACCGCTCCGCCCGTCCTCGGCCGAGCGAGGGCCGACTCCCTTCCGCCCGCGCCTCGCGGCCGAGGATCGGCCGCGATCTGGCGTTTTCGGCCCGCCTGGTTTTCGTCCACGTCGGCTCATGCTTGCCTGTCCATAATCAGGAGCGGCGCCCGTTCCAACTCGGCAAACTGAGAATCGGCCTCCAGGAAGTCGAAGCACCGCTGACCGCTCAACGCCGCCTCGGCCGTCGCCTCGAATGCTCGGGACCGGGCGGCCTGAGCAAAGAGTCGGCACGTCAGGTTGTGGCGGGCCATTTGAAAATCCTCGCGCGTCTCGCAAACGAATACTCCCGGCGGTTTTCCTGCCGCCGTGCCGACCGGCCAGCCCGCAAGCACCAGGGCCGACGCCGCGTCGCGCACGTCGCGCACCGTCACGGCCAGGCCCAAATCCCGCAAGTCGGCGGCGATCCGGCCCTGGGTGCGCGCGTTCGCCCGGCCGACGGCGTATTTTCTCACATAGCCGAGGACGAGCAGCGCGAGAATGTTTTTCGATACCTCCATGCGTTATGCCTCAAGAAACGCCGCCGCCAACTGGCAGGCTCCGGGATCGTCGGCAAGACAAGCCGGGGCGGTTGCTGGTCGCTTTGCCGGGAGGGGTTCCGCCGCGTCCTGGCCCGCCGCCACCAGGGCGCCGATCTCAGCGGCAATCCGCCGCCCCGTCGCTCCGCCGTCCCGGAGCCACGGCTTTACTAACCCGGCCAACATGGCGCGGAGTTCCGCCAGCGAACGGCCGTCGCCGTTGCCGTCGCCGTCACCAGCCGGCGGCGGCCCGCCAGGGCTAGCCGCCGCCCGGCTGGCGTTCTTTTCCTTTGTTCTTTTATCCTTTGTTCTATGGGGCGCGTAAGTGCCCGCCGTTTCAGAGGTTGCGCCGTCACAACCCGCCTGAACGGTGCATGTCAACCCGCCTACGCGGTGCTTTGTAGGGCGCGTTTTGTCGGATTGAGGCTTCTTCAACGCGCAACATCGGGGGGTTGACTCGCCGGGCAAGAGGAAGTGAAGCAGGGACGCGGGGGCGTTTCGTGTTCCCCGCCGATGCACCACCAGAAGCGGGGGATCGTGCTCGAGAAGTTTCCGCTTCGCCCGTTGGATAGTTCTCCGCCCCATCGCCAGATCGCGCTCAAAGTCCGCCTCCCGCAGGGCTGCCGGCTTGCCCGGGTACTCCCGGAACCGGCCATAGGACCAGAGCCGCTTCGCGTCCGACGAGAGATCCGCCAGGGCCTCGACCTCGCGCGGGGCTTGGTAGAAAATCCGCCCCTTGTTGGGGAACGGTTTCATGCCTTTGCCCTTTCCGCCGCGCCGTGGCCGAGGCAGTCCACCGGCAAGGCAACCAGCCACGCCTCCAAGTCCGTCCGACGCACCAACCGCCGCCCGCCGATTTTCACGGTCGGCAACCCGTAACGCGCCGCCAACATATAGACCTGCCTTGATGAAACTCGCAGCGCGTCGGCGGCCTCGGCGACGGAGTAACACAGTCGGCCGGCCGGTATTCGGTCGCGGGCGTCAATCGGGCGGTCGGGGGCGTTAGTCGGCATGGGTCGCCCCCCGGCGCTCCAGCGCCTCCACCACGCGCGGCCACGAGTAGCGGAGGGTCTTTTCGCCGATCCGCATGGCCGGAATCTTCCCCCTTGCCGTCCAGGCGCGGACCGTCCGCCGCGTGACCTTCAGCCGCCGCGCGAGTTCGCCCACCGTCAGCGTCTCTTCGTCCGCCATGATGCCCGTCTCCTTTCCACGTGAACTCGTAAAACCCGTAAAACGGAAACGGACGCGCGGAATCCGCGCGGAACGCCCTTGGCGCGCAAAGAAGCCGCGCGGATTTTTTAGTTTTGTCCGCGCGGACGATTCCAGGGGTTGATAGGCGGGGGGTCAGGTCGCGTCGGAAGTGACGATGCTGCGCCCGGTCCGACCGGATCGCGGCTTGCTTGTCGGCCCCACGGTCAGGCGCTCATACTCTCGCACGTAGCGAGTCCACGTGTTGAAATCAGCCGGCACGCCTTCGCAGTTCTCGTGCGCCCACTTGTGCATTTCTTTCGTGTATCGGACCTTGTCCGACTTCAGCAGCATGGACGCGGGGCACTCTTTCATTGCGCGATCAAAGGCGGCGTGTGCCGCTCGCAACCTCTCAGGCGGTTCGCGGGCCTCTGGCGTCTCAGCGGGCGCGTCACCGACCTCGGCCTGCACGGCCTCGGCGGGCGCCGCGTCCGGCTTGCCCTGAAGTAGTTCGTCCGTTCGCGTCCTGGCCGCCAGCGCAAGGCTCCCCCATTCCGCAACCGCGAGATCGGGGGTCTTCTCGGCGAGGCGGTCCGATAGAATGTTTTCACACCCGGCGGCTAATCCCGGTGGAAGCCACCGGCGGGCCGCGTGGTAGAGCAAGGGAATCACCTCTTGGACGCCGCGCCAGAGCCGCCAGTTTTCCAAGGCGATGTGTCGCAAGTCCGGGGCTGCGGAGCCGTCTGTCGAGCGATTCCGTCTTATCTCTATACCTTCTCGATATTTCGCCAGGTAGTCGGGGAACCCATCGGCCAAGGCCGCCGCAACCCACGCGATCCACCGAACGGCTTCGAGTTCGCCCGGACCATCGGGCGGTGGCCAGTGATAGATTTCAGAGGCGTGTTGCACACCTGAGAGGTTTTTGCGTTTCGGGGTTCGTTTCCGCTTTGCCATGATCCGGCCCTCGCACCCGGCCTCGAAGGTGAAGCGGGGGCGGGCGGTCGAGGCGCCGCTTTTCGGGTCTAGTTCCCTAGCCCCCGCGTTCGTTTTCTACCGCGCCCCCTGGTGGAGCGTCAAGCCTCCCGTCCGTCACCGGGCCCGCCACGGCCACGCCACGCGGCCCCCAGGAAATCCGCCAGGGCGCTCACGTCGCCCGCTGCTCTCCCCGGCCGCCGGCCTGGAGCCTCGCCACCAGGTCGGCCCGGACGCTCTCAGGCAAGGCCGCCAGGCGGCGGGCCAGTTCCGCCACGTCCGGGGGCCCGTCGGCCTCGCCTGGCGGTCCGCCCGCCTTCGGCGAGGCGAGATCTCGCAAAGCGGACGAGTCCGCCGAGGCGGGCAGGTCCGAGGGGACCGAAACAGGCCCGGAAGGGCCGGAATCGGGAACGACTGCGCCGCTTTTTGCGCCGCTTTTTCGGGACGCGCCACAAGTCTTTGTGTTTTCAGCACTTATGGCAGGGTTCGAGTCCCCTTGGGGGTAGTGAAAAGAGCCGCCGTAGGCGGCTCTTTTCACTAGCAGGCCGCTAAAAAAGTCGAGTTTTTGGATTGACGCATATGCACCAGTGCGCTAACGTGCCGCGTGGGACCTTAAGGAGGCATCCGATGCGCGGACACGTGAGCGGGCAAGGGCCGATGTTCCTGATGATCAACATCGAGGACAAGGTGCCGGCGGACCATCCGCTGCGAGCCGTCAAGCGGCGGTGCGATCGGATCCTGG
>Ga0315285_10008532_pt1 | contig 10496 bp, 3 predicted proteins | sample YL17G09_36_MG_FD_203698 | JGI IMG/M metagenome (GOLD analysis project Ga0315285, IMG submission 203698) | Sediment microbial communities from Yellowstone Lake, YNP, Wyoming, USA - YL17G09_36 | ecosystem: Environmental > Aquatic > Freshwater > Lake > Sediment | place: USA: Wyoming | collected... | reverse complement strand
GACGTCTTCGCTGCTCCTTTTCGTCGTCTCCACGAAAATTCGAAATTCGAAATCCGAAATGTCTCTCCGGCTGCCTTCTGCCTTGTCGTCCCCTCACGCTTCACGTTTCACGTTTCACGGTCTCATTCCGCAATCCGCCATTCGAGATTCGCAATGTCTCTCCGGCTGCCTTCTGCCTACTGCCATCTGCCTTGTCGTCCCCTCACGTTTCACGCTTCACGTCTCACGTTTCACGCCTCACGTTTCCCTTTTCGCGCTCCCCTGCCCCCCTTGCTCCCCTGCTCCCTTGCTCCCCCGCCCTCCTTCACGTTTCACGCCTCACGTTTCACGGTTCCCCGATCCCGCAAAGGGCATCACCACCGTGAATGTGCTCCCCTTGCCCTCACCCTCGGACTCGGCCCAGATCCGGCCGCCGTTCAGCTCCACGAGCCGCTTGGTCAGGGCCAGACCGAGGCCGACGCCCTCATGGCGCTTGGTCGCGCCAGGCTCGAGCTGGGTGAAATCGCTGAAAAGGCGGGGGAGGTCTTCGGTCTTGATCCCGATGCCCGTGTCGGTCACGCGCAGTTCGAGGAACTGCGCAGTAGGCAGTAGGCGGTCGGCAGTAGGCAGCCTGGATCCCCCCTCCGCTGCCTGGTGCTCGCTGCCTTCTGCTTTCTGCTCTCTGCCTTCTGCCTTCTGCTCTCTGCCTTCTGCCTTCTGCTTTCTGCCTTCTGCTTTCTGGTATGCCCGGAGGGTGATCGTGCCGCACTCGGGCGTGAACTTGATGGCGTTGGAGAGGAGGTTGAAAAGGATCTGCTTGAAGCGCACGGGGTCGGCCCGGAGCGATGGGAGGTCAGGTTCCACCCGGGTCTCGATGGATTGGCCTTTCTTGTGGGCAAGCCCGCGGAGGCTGACAAGGACCTCCTCCAGGGTTTGGGCCACGGCGAGAGGCTCGGGCCGAAGGATGAGCTTCCCAGTTTGCTCCGCCACGAGATCCAGGACGTTGCTGATGCGATCGAGCAGGTCTTTGCCCGACTGGTGAATGTGCCCGAGGTAGCGCGCCTGCTTCTCGGTGAGCGGGCCGTGGGCCTGGGTCTGAAGTACCTCGGAAAAACCGATGATAGAATTCAGAGGCGTCCGAAGTTCGTGGGACATATTCGCCAGAAACTCAGACTTCGCCCGGGAGGCGGCCTCGGCCTGTCTCAAGGCCGTCTCGAGGTGATCCCTGTGCTGCCGCAGGATGATGGACATCTGATTGAAGGCAGAGGCCAGCTCCTGCAATTCCCGGCCGAAGGGCGTGGGGACCTCCTCTCCCAAGTGGTCCTCGCTGGCGGAGATCTGCAGCACCTTGTCGCGAATCCTCCCCAGCGGCCCAAGTACCAGCCGCCGGGTCAGCCCGATCTGAGCCCCAAACAGGCAACCGAGGACGACCAAGAGCCATCCGGACAGACGAAGAATGAAGCGGTCGGCCTCCGCGTAGGCGGCGGCTAACGGAATGCGAATGGAAACTGCATGTACAGCATCTCCCACTTGACGGTGGAAACTCCGTTCCGGACCATAGGCGCGGACCAAGTCCTTGGGCGCATCCGCCGGATTACCGTGACAACGCAGGCAGGATTCCTCCATCACCTCGCCAGGGCGCAGGACGACCAGGTAGGGTTTGCCATCTATGGTGCGAACAGCAGAGCGCGCCTCCAACGCTGGATTGGCTTTCAGTTCTGTCAAGAACGCGCGTTCATCGGCATCCGCCTCGTTCTCCGGGCTGCGGGCGCTGATCGCCGCATCCTTGAAGTAGTAGTCGGTGGGGTTGAAGGTCTTGAAGTACTTGCCCATCCCCCGTACAGCGTAGGTGGAGGACATCCAACTGGGGTCAAAATAGTCATCGGACCGGAAAGGCTCAGTCCATTTGAACAGGTTGGGTTTCATGATCTGCGAGAAATAGGCGTGGACGGCCAGGTTGCGGTCAAGGAGAATGCGCGCCTTGGATTTCGCTTCCGCAATGGCTTGCTGCCGCATCTCGTAGTTCACGAGGGCAACGGTCACAATCGCGGCCGCAACGAACACCAGGCCCAGACCGAGATTGAGCCACGTGGCCACCGTAAGAGGAAGGCGCTGCTTCATGCTGAGCTCCTCACTTGCGGGATCCCATGTTCTCTGTCCGTGACGGAGGCCGGTGATTCACGCGGGTCTTCCCGACATCATTCTTTCGACACCCCACTTCCTGCCTCCTGCCTCCTGCCTTTCGCCTTCTGCCTTCTGCTCCCTTGCTCCCCTGCCCCTCTGCACCTCGGCCGCTGCCCCCCTGCTCCCCTGATCCTTTTCACGTTTCACGCTTCACGCTTCACGTTTCCCGCCTCCCGCGCCCCTCTGCACCTCGGCCGCTGCTCCCTTGCTCCCCAGCTCCCCTGCTCCCCCGCCCTCCTTCACGTTTCACTTTTCACACTCCACGTCCCCCCCTTGCACCCCCGCTCCCCGCTTCCTGCCGGCTGCTCGCTGCCTACTGCCTTCTGGCTACTGTCCACTGGCTCTCCGCAGCCCGCAATCAGGAATCCCCCCTCGGGACATTCCGCAATCCGCACTCCGCATTCCGCAATTGAGGCTGCCTTCTGCCTACTGCCCGCTGCCTTCTGGTCCCTCAAAGGGCAGCACCACGGTGAACGTGCTCCCTTTCCCCTCCCCCTCGGATTCGGCCCAGATCCGGCCGCCGTGCAGCTCGACGAGCTTCTTCGTCAGGGCGAGGCCGAGGCCCGATCCCTCGTGGCGTTGCGCCTGCGTGGTCTCGAGCTGGACGAACTCCTGGAACAGACGGGGCAGGTCCTCGGGCTTGATGCCGACGCCCGTGTCCGTCACCTCGATCACGAGAGAAGGCCACCCAGGGGGTACCCGGCAGTAGGCAGTCGGCAGTGGGCACTCGGCAGTAGGCAGCCTGGATCCCCCCTCCGCTGCCTGGTGCTCTCTGCCTTCTGCTTTCTGCTCTCTTCCTTCTGCTTTCTGCCTTCTGCCTTCTGCTTTCTGCCTTCTGCCTTCTGCTTTCTGCTCTCTGCCTTCTGCTTTCTGCCTTCTGCCTTCTGCTTTCTGGTATGCCCGGAGGGTGATCGTGCCCTTCTCCGGGGTGAACTTCACCGCATTGCTCAGGAGGTTGAACAGAATCTGCTTGAAGCGGACGGGGTCGGCGTGGAGCGGGGGCAGGTCCGGCTCGATCTCGGGGACAATCTCCTGACTCTTCTTGTTCGCCAGGCCTTTGGCGATGACCAGAATGTCCTCCAGGATCCCCGCCACGGACAGGGCCTCGGGCTTGAGGACGAACTTCCCCGCCTCCACCTTGCTGAGATCCAGGATGTCGTTGATGAGCTGGAGCAGATGCTTGCCCCCCTGGTGGATATGCCCCATGAAGCGAGCCTGTCGCTCAATGAGGGGACCCACCCCCTGCCCCAGCAGGAGTTCGGAGAACCCGATGATGGAATTCAGCGGCGTGCGCAGTTCATGCGACATGTTGGCCAGGAACTCCGACTTGTGGCGGGAGGCATCCTGGAGTTGCTGGTTAGCCGCTTCCAGTTCGTGCGTCCGCTCCTGAACACGCGCCTCCAGTTCAGCGGCGTGTTGGCGGATCGCCTCGTAGAGCCGAGCATTCTCGATGGCGATGGCCGCTTGCGAGGCAAGCATCTGGAATCTGCGGAGGTCGTCGGTCGTGAAGCGTCGGTCGGGCTGGGTGGTATGGGAGTGGAGGACTCCCAGGAGCCGGCCCCCGAACAGGATGGGAACCGTGATGGTGGCCACGATATCGGCGCACTCGGGGATGGCGTAGGGTGAGGCCCGGTAGTCATCCAGGATCATGGGCTGGCGGTTGAGCGCTGCAGTCCCGTTGATCCCTCGGCCCATCTCGAAGGTCTGACTCCGCACCCGCTCCGCCTCGGGGCCCAGAGCCGCGCCAAAGCGCAGGCGTTGCGTTGCCTCGTCCCATAGGATGATCTGAGCAAAGGGGTTCCCCAGCAGGCGCATCGCCCCCGCCACCAAAGCCTCCAAGACTGCTGACAGCTCCAGCCGCGCTGTGATCGCCTGATCGATCTCCCGAAGCGTATCGAGTTCCGTGGCCCGCTGCTCGGAAGCCCCATAGAGGCGGGCGTTCTCCAGGGCGACGGCAACCTGATCGGCAAAGGCCGCCAGGTATCCCAGCTCCTCCGGACTGTACTGGTGGGGCTCCGTCGTGTTGAAGGTCAACACGCCGAGGACCTCGTCTCCCCTCTTGATAGGCAGCCCGAGGTAGGTCTGGATCCCCAAGGCCCGATCTTGGTCGGCCCCGAAATTCCGAGGGTCGTGCTGGCACTCCGGCACGAACAGCGGTTGCCCGGTAGTCGCCACGAGCCCCGAGAGGCCGCTCCCCATCGCCTGCTGGAACCCTGCAAACATCTCTGCCGGGCGGCCCGCCGCTGCTCCGATCCGGAGGACCTTCGCCTCGTTGTCCACCAGGATTACCTTGACATGGGGGATGCCAGAAATCTGGGCCGCCTCCTGAATGATCCGATCCAAAGTTCCCCGGAGATCCAGGCCGCTCATGACCGTTCGCGTGGCCCGCAGGAGCGCCCCCAGCTCCTCCCCGCGCCGGAGCGCGGCCGCATGCAGCCGGGCCTTCTCGATGGCGATGGCGGCCTGGGTTGCGAAGGATTGGAGTAGCCTGACCTCGTCGTCGGTGAACGTCCGGCCCTGGCCCACATAGCCCAGGCTGATCGCTCCAATTGCCCTTTCCTGGACAATTAGAGGCATGACAACCATGGAGCAGAGGTCCAGGGGCGCCAGATGGTCCCGGACCGGTGCCAGCAGGGGCTCCGTGACGACCTCCGGGATCACGAGCGGCCGCCCCGTCCGCATCACCTCCTGGATCTCCGGATAGCGCTCCGCCGACAGGTCGAGCTGCCGGAGCCATGGGTCCGCCTTGGACGCATCGTACGCCAAGCACAGGCGGAGGCGGCGCGTGTCCTCAGCATCCCCCAGGCCGACCAGGACCCGCTGGGCGCCCGTGGCCTGGCTCAGCCGTTCCACGAGGAGGCCGAGCTGCTCATCCAAGCTCAGGCTGGAGGTGATGGCCTGGCCCGTGTCGTAGAGCGCTTTCAACTCCTTGAGCTGGCGGACCGTGGCTTCGTACAGCCGGGCGTTCTCGATGGCGATAGCGGCGTGGTCGGCGAACGAGGTCAGATAGGCCACCTCGTCGGGGGTGTAGTGGCACGGCGCCGTGGTCTTGAAGGTGAGCACTCCGAGGAGCTCGTCCCGGAGCTTGATCGGGAGGCTAAGATGCGTGACGAGCCCGAGTTCTCGGTCCTGCTGGGCGAACAGGTTCCGGGGGTCCTGCGCGAGGTTCTCACTGAACACCGGCTGCCGCGTCTGCGCCGCGAGGCCCGACAGGCTGGTCCCCACGGGGAGTACGAACCCAACATGCCACGCCGCCATGCCGTGGAGCGCCGCCACCCGCAGGACACGCGCCCCCTTCTCCACAAGCAGGACCTGGACATGCGGAGTCCCGGCGATCTGAGCAGCCTCCTCGATGATCCGTTCGAGCGTCGTCTGGAGGTCCAAGCCGCTCATGACCGTCCGCGCTGCCCGCAGGAGGGCGGCCAGCTCCTCGCCCCGCCTCACCGCCGCAGCGTGCAGGCGGGCCTGCTGGATGGCGATGGCCAACTGGTCGGCCACCTCGCGGGCGATCTCCACGTGCTCGGTGGTGAAGGCGGCCACGGTGGTCGCCCCGAAATTCAGGGCGCCGAGGAGGTTCCCCTGGGCGGAGAGGGGAAGGCTCAGGCGGGTTCGGATTCCCTCGGCGCGGAGGGCCGCCTCCACCAGCGTGGGCGCGGAGAGGGCCTGGAGATCGGGCACGAGATACGCTTCGCCGCGCCGGAGGCAAGGGACGACGTCCCCGCGCTCGAGGGGGGCGCGACTCCCCGTGTCGACTTCGGTCGGCCCGTCCGTGTCGGCCGCCAGGACGACCCGTTCCTGCGCCTCCTCGTCGAACAGCACCACGCTGGCCCGCTGGCAGGGGATCATCCGCCGGATGTGCTTCAACGCGGCCTCGGCGATCGCCTGGGGGGACTGGGCGGCGAGGATGGCCCGATCGATCTGCCGGAGGGCTCCTAAGCGATTTGCGTACCGCCGCAGCGCTTCCTCCGCTCGCTTGCGCTCGGTGATGTCCACCACCACGGCGCGGCACTCCTGCCCGTCTTCGGAGACCGTGGCCTCGATGCGTACACAGAGCGGGCTTCCCTCGCCGTGGTCCCGACCTCCGGAGAGTCGGGGCGAAGGCGGGTGATTCCCTTCTTCCAGGAGGGCCACCTCGCAGGTCCCTTTTTCCTGGCTTTCAAATACCTTCTGCAGGAAGGCGGCGAATGCGGGACGCGAATCATCGGAAACGAAAAGCCCGAAGCGGCGGTTCACCAGCCGGGCGCGCTCCAGTCCGAGCAGGCGCACCCCGGTGAGGTTCACCTGGCGGATGGTCCCGTCGCGGCCGAGGGTCACGTAGCCCACGGGGGCGAAATCGTAGAGGTCCTTGTACCGTTCCAGCCCCGCCTCCACCTCCGCCCGCGACTGCTGCAGCTCCTCGTTCTGCATCTCCAGCTCGATCTGGTGCACTTGCAGCTCGTGGAGAAGCCGCTGCGTTTCTTCCTCCGTCCTCTGACCCGCCTTCGCCAAGGTTATGGCGGGCAAGCCTCCGACTTCCGACCTCTGACTTTTCCGCTTCTCTCTCAGCCGCTCTTCCGCGAGGCGGCGCAGCCCGGCGGCCTCCGCTAAAGTGTTCCTGTCCTTTTTCATGGGTACTCTCTTACTACGCAGCGCGGAATAATGGCTGCACCGTTCCCCGCGCTGCTTCGTTCGCGGGGAAGGCCCTCGCCCTTGCACAGGACCCGCGGCAAGGGCTCAGCCCTCCCCACGGACCCTACCGAGAGGGGCGGACCGCCGCCCCTCGTCGGACTCTCCCCCGGACTGTGCGGTCCGGGAGGGACTGTCGCCTATTTCACGCACCGCACAGTATATTTCGTTAGATCCCGGCGCCTTTTCGGCACCCTCAGACGTCTGCCGGCGCCCGGTGATGTCCTCAATAGCAAGAACTATCAACTGAGCCTTGCCCCCTTGGCTGAATATCTTTCTGGCATTCAGTAACATTGTCCGTTTCCCAATGTCAGGAAAATCATGCTCAATCTCAAAATCATCGAACGTTGTGACTCCAGGAAGGATGCCTTCCAAGAGCTCTCGCAGTTTCGGTATGTCCCATTGGCGATTCCCTACGGCGTAGATTTTTTGCTTCTCGGTCTCTTCAGGCTTTACTTTGAAGAATTGATAGAAGGAACGGCTGGCAGTTACTATCCGTAACTCCGCGTCCAAAATCACTAGTGGCTCGCGCACTGTATCGACAATATTTTCAGCATATTCACGGGCCTCCCGCAGCTTCGCCTCCAGCGTCTTGGAAACGGTGATGTCCGTAAAGATAATCACTACGCCGTCAATCATGTTCTCCAGGGTGCGGTAGGGCATGATGCGCACGGTAAACCAGCGCCCGTCGCGGGCGGCGACCTGTTGCTCGTGAAAGACCAGCGTCCGCAGCACCCCTTGCGCGTCCTCGGCCAGTTCCGGGTAGAGCAGGTCGGAGGAGATATCCGTGATCGGCCGGCCCACGTCGCCCGGAATCAGCTTGAAAACTCTGTTCGCCCCGGTAGTGAAAAGCCGCACGCCGAGCGCGTTGTCCAGAAACACGGTGGCGATCTCCCTGCTGTCGAGCAGGTTCTTCATGTCGTTGTTCATCCGGGACAGCTCGTCCACCTTGGCCCGCAGCTCGTGGTTGAGCGTCTGAAGCTCTTCGTTCATGGACTGCATCTCTTCCTTGGAGGTGGTCAATTCCTCGTTGGTGGACTGCAGTTCCTCGTTGGTGGACTGCAGTTCCTCGTTGGTGGATTTGAGTTCTTCCTGGGAGGTCTGCATCTCTTCGCGGGTGGTCTGCACCTCCTGGCGGGCTTGCTCAAGGCCCCGCTCCAGTTCTGCCACCCGGGCGCTGGGGGTAGGGGCCCGTTGGGTTCTGCCCGTCGCCTTGGCTTCGGGGGGCGTGGCCACGTCCGTAAAGACGATCATCACCAACCCCCGCAGCGCCTCCGGTTCTCCAATCGCCTGGACGGTGAGGTCCACGGCCTGCGCCCCGCCATTGGTCCCCACCTTCACGTTCCTGAGGGTGACCGCGCCTTTTTGCCGGAGCGCCTTCTGGAAGGCGCCGGTCAGCTCGTAGCGCAGCCCTTCGCGGGCCATGGCAAAGATGTTCCAGTTGGCCTTGCCGGCCGCCGGCTCCAGGTACTTGCCCGTTCGCCCGCTGATGTAGAGAATGTCGCCTTTGCCGTTGACCAGCACGGCCGCCGGGGAATACTGCTGCAAGAGCAGTTGATCCGCCAGCGACTGGAGGTTGGCCGCAGGTTTCAACGCCTTCGGCTGCTGCGGCGCGCCCGGCAGGGCGGAGACAAACGAGGCGGGAAACTCGACCGGCTCCGCCCGCAGGGCGGACTCGAGCCGCCGGTAGAGCCGCGCTTTGTCGTCCAGCGGCGCGAAGAGGTCGGTAAAGCCGCCGATGGTCTCCGCGTTCCCCAAAAACAGGAAGCCGTTGGGATTCAGGCTGTAGTGAAAGAGCGGCAGGAGTTTTTTCTGCAGCTCCGGGGTCAGGTAGATGAGCAGGTTCCGGCAGCTCAAGATGTCGAGCTTGGTGAAGGGCGGATCCATGATGACGTTCTGCGGGGCAAAGATCACCATCTCCCGGATGGGCTTGCCGACCTGATAGCCGCGCGCTTCCTGGACGAAGAACCGGCTCAGGCGCTCCGGCGACATATCCGCGGCGATGTTGGCTCGGAAAACACCCTCGCGGGCTTTCTCAATGGCGTCCCGGTCCAGGTCGGTGGCGAAGATCTGGAGCGTAACGTTCTTGGGGGGCTTGAGTTGCTCCAGCGCCTCTTTGAAGACCATGGCCAAGGAGTACGCCTCCTCCCCCGTCGCGCAACCGGGCACCCAGGCCCGCAACGCCTGACTGGGCGAGCGGCCGGCCAGGAGCGCCGGGATGACCTCTCCCTTCAACCGTTCCCACGCCGCCGGGTCGCGGAAAAAGCTCGTCACCCCGATCAAAAGCTCCTTGAACAGCAGCTCCAGCTCCTGGGGATTCTCCCGCAGAAACCGGACATACGTGACGATCTTGTCAATTTGGTGGATGCCCATGCGCCGCTCAATCCGGCGGTACACCGTGCTCTTCTTGTACAGGGAAAAGTCGTGGCCCGTCTGCGCCCGCAACAGGATCGCGACCTTTTCCAGAGCGCTCTGAGCCTTGTCTTCCTGGGCAAGTCCGGGCTTGGCGATGAGGGGTGCGTGCTGGAGATAGGCAAGGATCTTTCCGGGCAACGCCTCCGCGGGGGCGACGATGTCGGCCAGCCCGGCGTCGATGGCGCTTCTGGGCATGCCGTCGAATTTGGCCGAGGCCGGCTCCTGCACGAAGACCACCCCCGCTTTCTCCTTGATGGCTTTGAGGCCCATCGTGCCGTCGGTCCCCATACCCGAGAGGATGACGCCGATGCTCCGCTCCTCCCGGTCATCCGCCAGGGAGCGGAAAAAGAAATCAATCGGCAGGCGCAGCCCCCGGGGCGCCACCGGATCGAGCAGGTGCAGGATCCCGTGCAGGATGGACATGTCCTTGTTGGGAGGGATCACATAGACGCAGTCCGGCTGGACCCTGGTGCGATCCTTGACCTGGATGACCTTCATGGCGGTGGCGCGCTGGAGCAGTTCCGCCATGATGCCCTTATGCGTCGGGTCCAGGTGCTGGACGATGACAAAAGCCAGGCCGTTCCCCTCCGGCACATGCCGCAAGAAGTGCTCCAGGGCCTCCAGCCCTCCGGCGGAGGCGCCGATGCCGACGATGGGGAAGGCGGCGTCCACGCGACGCGAGTCGTCCGCTTGCGGGGACGGGGCGTCTTTGAGGACGGTTTTGGCAGGTTGGCGTTTCCGGCGTTCGGGTGTGGCTTGCTTTTTCATGCTTCGGTTTCTCCGTTGATTCAACTCAGCAGGACGGGCGAGGACAATTCACGTTCCACGTCTCCCCCGCCCCTCCCATTTCGGATTGCGGATTTCGGATTGCGGAGTTCAGAAAACGAGTTCTCCGAGTCACTCTGCAATCCGCAATCCGCATTCCGCAATCGAGGCTGCCTTCCGCCATCTGCCTTCTGCTCCGCAGCCCCCCAGCCCCTCTGCTTTCGGCTTTGTGCTCGCTGCCTCCTGCCTACTGCCTTCAGGTTTTCCGCTCCCCTGCCCCCTTGCCCTCCCGGGCCAATTGTAGATTGCGGATTTCGGATTGCGGATTTGCCGGGTCAATCTGCCCCAATCCGAAATTATTAACCGCCAAGGACACCCAGCGCCGGCGCTGGGTACCCGGAACGCCAAGACCAGAAGGCCTTATTGGGGAAGACAAACGGAACTTCTGAAGGCCTCAAGAACCGGTTCTCGTGTTCTGGATTGGAAGG